>ENA-UOOI01000008-UOOI01000008.1-fermentation-metagenome-genome-assembly--contig:-NODE-8-length-319380-cov-6.261589_pt1 | contig 319380 bp, 341 predicted proteins | sample MGYA00245779_ERZ724027 | MGnify/ENA primary metagenome ERZ724027 (study PRJEB28704, sample SAMN03018318) | fermentation metagenome | biome: anthropogenic terrestrial biome; feature: soil; material...
CTGCCGTCGTAGACGAAGGATGCGGCGGACCAGGCGATGCCGGTCATGTCGTAGGTCGCCTTGGTTATGCTGACAACGGCGGATCCTGTGTAGTCCCCGTAGTTGGCCTTGACCACCTTGAAGTATACCGTGTAATCGCCGACGCTGGTGTAGGCCGGGGCATCCGCCAGGTCGTAGGTGCCGGAGACAGTGCCGTATGTCACGGTTCCGCCGGTCTGGGTCACCGTTATGGTGTGGGCGCTGCCGTCATAGGTCCCCGTGTATCCCACGGAGGATACGGTCTGGGTCCCCGGGGCTATGCTCCATCCAACGGTCTTCGGTGCCGTGGAATCATCGGACCAGATGTATCCGTCGACCAGAGTCGCCGTTGCTGTGTAGTCGCCGGCGTCGATTCCCGTGTTCCCGGACAGGGTGTATCCCGTCCCGGCGATGACGCCGGTCTGCTGGAATCCGTTATAAATCAAAGAGACCGCGACAGGAACATCGACCTTGATCTTCCAGGTGGCAGTCAGTGTCATATTCTCTGCGGGCATGGTCGCCGGCAGGGCCGGGGACCATCCGGCGAAGTAGTATCCTGCCCGAGTCGGATCGGCCGGAGATACTATCGTCGTTCCATAGTCCTGGGTTATTGACGATACTGAGGATCCCCCACTGGAATCGAAAGACACTGTGTACTGGTTGACGGTCCACTGAGCAACAATCGTAACATTCCCTGCGGGCATGGTCGCCGGTACCGCAGGGTACCACCCAGAAAAGGTGTATCCAGTCTTGGTGGGTGCCGCCGGAGCGGTCACGGCAGTACCGTAATCTTGGGTTATCGACGATACTGGAGATCCGCCATCGGAGTCAAAGGTTATTGTATACTGATTGATCTGGAACTTAGCATACAGATTCAATACGTCCGTTCTTCCCTCAGTGGAATATATCTCGCTGCCCGGAACGTAGCCCGGGTCGGTGTACCACCCCATGAAGGTGTATCCTGTCCAAACCGGAGTGGCGAATGTTATTACCGTTCCGCCGGGCACATACTCCCTGACAGGATCGGACAGGTTCCCTCCGGGCAGGAAGTACTGTATGGCCTTGGTGCTCATCTGCCAGTTCGCAGAATACGTTCTGTCCCCCGTGGATCCTAACTGTATTATAAGCGGATCCCCGGACACCCCAGTTATGCCTGTCCCGGACCATCCCAGGAAGAAGGAGTTGGTGTGAGGTACAGTGGGAACTGGGACCACCCAGCTGCTGGTCTCGATCGTGTACGAATATACATGACCGTGCCCAAGGGCCTCGGTGCCGCAAAGATCGCAACCCACGGTCACCGTGTACTCTATGGGCGACAGCACAGCCCCTATGACGATGTCCTCTGACGGGGTTACCCAGAAGGACATATAGGACCCTTCGGAGCAACCGGGCACAGGTATCGTGACATTGGTACCGCTGAAGGAATACTGGGCGGGGTCATTCTCCAAACGGTATGTTCCGCTGCCGGTGAGGACAATGCTGTCTATGCCGTAGCCTGTGTTGGGTATCACCACCAACAAGGCCTCGTTGCCCTTCACCACATATGAAGGAGCGCTGAACTGACCGGATTGATTATTGGATCCTGCCAGTTCGATGATCCATGTGTTGGTCGGGGCCCACACAGCGTAAAGGTTGTGATCTTCCCCCTTATTCACGACCGTGAGACTTACCACACGATCCGTTCCTTCCGTATCAAGTGACCATCCGGAGAAGGAATACCCGCTCTTGGCAGGCAAAATAGGCAGGCTGTGATAGTTGTCTCCGTATGTCACGCTTACGGTCCCGATCACCGTTCCGTCCATGAGGGTGACAGTGTAGGAATTCGGGGATCCCCAGACCGCCTTGAGTGTCAGATCCCAATGGTGGACGGTCGGATCTACGAATGATATCGCCGTGCCGTCGGGAAGTTCCCAATGGCCTGGACCGTAGCCGGTCCTGGTCGGAGGGGCCAGAGCGAAAGGTGCATCATTGATATCGAAAACATCTGGGTTGCTCCCTGGCACCGGAAGATCTCCGCCGTTCATATCATAGGTTATCCCATACTGAGAAAGAGACCATACAGGCCAATATTCAACGGAGCTCGTTACCGTTATCTGGGCGCCCGGGGTATAAACAGGCGTCGTCCCTCCCGATACATTTGTCCACCCGGATATGTTGTAACCGGGCTTCATGTATCCCAAGGTCTCCATCTCAGCCTGTGACGGGAGGATCAGCGAAGAAAGGTTGACTGAACCGATCTTATAGCTGCCGCCCCAATAGTTGATGGTGATCTCATGCTCCCAATAGTTCAGGTTTATGGACACTTGGGTATCCGAATCCATGCGCCCGGTTTCATACAAGGTCTGGATGGGGATCAGGTTCGGCCCCACCTTTAGCTCGAAGATGCAAAGATCGGACGTGTTCTCTCCGAAGACCACAGAGAACATCCTTGAGGTCCCCTTCTCCACAAAGAACTGGTTCAAGGACGGCACCGCCTGAGGATTCTTTCCGTCCTTGTCATAGAGCACGAAATAGTTCCCCGGGTCCGAATAGAACAGAGGATCCGAGTAATCGAACGTCAGCTTGATCGTCTCGGCGAAAGCCACCTCTATTGCGACATTCGACTTGACCGAACCGATCGAGACCTCGTAGACCCCGTTGCCCTTGTCGGTCGGAATATACACGGCACCGCCCACCGTGACGTACTTGAGAACATACGGGTTGCCGGAGGTCTTGGTATCTATCGATACCGTAAGGCTGCTGTTGAACATTATTGGCGATATCGTACCTGTGTTGAGGGACCAGGATATCGCACCGGAAGAGGATATCTGCTGGGATGCCCCCGTCCAGGAGAGGTTGTTCGGCATGGTGGCGCTGATCGTGGCCGTGAACGTCTGGGGCACGAAAGCCACCGAATATCTCATTCCGTTGGTTATCGTTTTTATGATGACCTGCCCGTTCACGATCTCATAGTTCGCCGTGGGAAGGGCGGACCAGTTGATGCCGTCTGAGGATGTCTCCACATGGGATATGCGGTAGCCCAGCGATGGAGACGCATAGACTGCGAAGGATGTGCTGGATGTGGGGAAGGCTTGATTGCCGTAAGGTGTAACGCTTCCTCCGGCCCCCGTTCCGTCCGGGTCTCTGGAAGCCATTATCGTCACCTGCTTCAGAGACTGGGAGCTGAGGGTGAGCGTCACAGTATACTTCACTCCGTCCTGGAAGCTCGTATCCAATACAGCCGTGCCTGAGTATATGTCGCCGTTCGATGCGATAAGAACGACCTGACAGGGATTCACTATGCTGTCGAGAGGGACGGATATGGACGGCACATCTCCGTACTCTATGGGGCCGAAGAGCTCCCCGAACATAGGGTAGCTTATGCCGTTGACCGATATCGACTGTGTTGCGATAGCGGTCGCAAGACCGGAGAACTCGACGACAGCCACATCATTCTGGTAGATTTGACCGTCATGCAGCACGACCGCGGCACCGGTGCCGTAGGTTATCGAGCTGCCTTCCAAAGATGTTGCAGGGACCCTGAGGCTGGAAGAACTCCCTGAGAAAATACCGAAGGTGGCATCTACAAAGCCGGCCTCGATGTGCAATACGGCATTATAGCCTCCTATCCCTGCCCCGGGATCTATCAGATTCGTTGTATTGCCCATGCCAGTATGGTTATTGACGGCGGCACCGCCTGTCGCGATTATGTATCCTCCGTTGATCGTTATCGTGCCGCAGGTCAGGATCGGCGTGGCACCGTTACTGCCTATACCCGAACCCGCATAGGCTCCGGTCTTATTGGCGGTGGATTCGGCATTACCCCCCTTGGCATTCAGACTGCCGGTGCTATACTCGGTTATCACGAGAGATGCGCCGGCCTGCACACGCACAGCAGCAGTGCTGGTAGCCGGCACATCCTTGGTCCATGAGAATCCGTGGGATCCCTCCAGGGAGTTGGATCCCCACAGGGTAAGATGCAGCTCTGCGCCCGGAGATATGTTTATGGGAGATATCGTGGGGATGACAGGAACATTTCCTACGGCAGGGGCGACCATTGTAACGTTGTCAAGTATCACCGATGGGGACCCGCCGGTTATCTGGATGTTGTTGCTGTAGGCAGCATTTCCGGATATCTCGGAGACATAATGATACCCGTTATCGTTTATTGTCACGGCTCCGAGAGACAGGTCGTGGACCTTGGCATATACCGGGTAGAGAGTCAGGTCGTAGGCCTTATCGTAAACAATATCCAGAGTGTAGAAGTCCTCTCCCGAGCTTGTGACATAAACGTCGCCGGAAAGCGTTGGGGGAGAGGTGCTCCATCCGACATGAACATAACCGCTCTTTGTATAATTCAGAGGACCGGTGCTGAAGGTGGACCCGTAGTACACCAAGACCGAAAAGGTCCCCTCCGCATCATCCACAAGTGAAAGCGTATAGTTATTCGGCGACCAAATCGCATACAATGTCGTATCGGAAGTGACCTTCATCAAAGATCCCGGGCTGTAATTGATGCCCTTCCCGTCAGCCTGGGTGTTCCAGGTCGAGAACGTCCCTGCAGGATTATTGAAATCGTAATTATATCCGCCCTGGGGGAAGCTGTAACCGGGAATATACAGACGCCCTGTATCAGTGGTCGGCCGGTAGTATCCGCTGGGGTCGTCAGTGTTCAGATATCCTCCGTTGGGATCGAAGGAGACCGTATAGGTGGCAGCTTCCGCTTCGTCAGAATATTCGGACAGCATAGCGAAGCTGATCACTGAAAGTATAGCGACCGTTATGACTATTGACCTCGCGGCGATACCTCTACTCATTTGTTTCTCCAACGGGTGCGTATTGTCTGAGTTTCAACAGCTTAACGTCGTTGACTATTGCGCAAAGAAACTCTATCTATATTTAAAGTAAACAGTGTTATACAGAAGAAATGTTGAAGCATTTTTAAAAATGAGAAATGTTGTACATAATTGTGCATATAATACACATCAATGTTCTTAGAACAGCATCAACTGAGACCTTATCCTCTACTCAATGTATGAACAGCATCTCGCGGTACTTGGGCAGCGGCCACATCTGATCATCCACTATCATCTCCAGGGAGTCCGCGTGCTCTCTCTCGTCGTCGAGATAGGGGCGTATCGTATCATGGAAGCCCAGCGCCCTCTCCCTTGCATCGTCAATACGCTCCAGTTGGTCGCACAGGAGATCCGTCTCCCGGGCCATCCTCCGGGCTTCGTACATATGCCTGGATATGTCTCGGATCAAGTCAACCTCATTCCCTGCCAGAGCATCGAACTCCTCCGGAGGGAACGCATCCTTTATCTTCGATACGTTCTCCAGGAGCATGGTCTGATACGATGTGGCCACCGGCAGTATGTGGTTCAGGACCATGTCGCTCATGACCCTGGCCTCGATCTCCGTCTTCAGAGAATACTGCTCCCACAGCACCTCAGCCCTGGCTTCCAGCTCGCTTCTCGTCAGGACCTTTGTCCTCTCATAAGCCCCGACAGTGCCCTCGGAAAGGAAAGCTTCGTATACCTTGGGCACGGACGTCTCGCAGTCCAACCCCCTGTGGGCGGCCTCCTCTCTCCATTCCTCGGAATAGTTGTTGCCGTCGAAGCATATCCCTTTGCATACGCCGTAGTACTCCCTTACCGTCTCGAGGATCGCCTGCTCCTTCGAGACCCCGGCCGATATCTTCTCATCGAGCTTCGATATGAACAGTGCCAGCTCATCCGCAACAATGGTGTTCACAGTCGTTATTGCCAGAGAGCAGTTGGCCGAGGAGCCCACTGCCCTGAACTCGAACCTGTCCCCGACGAAGGCAAAGGGGGATGTTCTGTTCCTGTCGGTGTTATCCACGAGTATCTCGGGGATCTGGGGTATCCCGATGCTGTAGCCAGGGCGCTTGCCCATCTTGACCAAGCTCCTGGACTTGAGCATCTCCTCGAATACCTCCTTCAACTGGGAGCCCAGGAATGCCGATATTATCATAGGCGGGGCCTCGTTGGCGCCCAGCCTGTGGGCGTTGGAAGAGGACGCTATGGACGCTTTCAGCAGCCCGTTGTTCTTATACACGGCCATCAAGACAACGGACATGAAGGCAAGGAACCTCAGATTCTCCGAGTCCGTCCTCCCCGGACTGAACAAGCCCGGGCCGTCGTGTATGCCAATGGACCAGTTGCAGTGCTTGCCGGAGCCGTTCACTCCCCGGTACGGCTTCTCGTGGAAAAGGACCCTGAACCCGTGGCGCTTGGCCACCGGTTTCATCATGGACATCAGCATCAGGTTATGGTCTATTGCCAGATTGGCCTCCTCATATACTGGGGCTATCTCGAACTGGTTCGGGGCCACCTCATTGTGCCTCGTCTTGATCGGTATGCCCAGCTTGTAACATTCCGTCTCCAGGTCCCTGAAGAAGGAGAGAACCCTCTGCGGTATTGAGCCGAAATAGTGATCCTCGAGCTGCTGGCTCTTTGCACTCTCGTGGCCCATCAGTGTCCTACCGGTCATCAGAAGATCTGGGCGGTGGGCGTACAGAGCAGAGTCTATCAGGAAGAATTCCTGCTCCCAGCCCAGATAAGGTATCACTCTGGCACTTTCCGTCCCGAAATATCTCAAAAGGTCGGATGCAGCCTTCCCGACAGCCCAGCAGGACCTCAGCAGAGGGGTCTTGTAATCCAAGGCCTCCCCGTTGTACGAGATGAAGACCGTCGGTATGCACAGCGTGTCCCCTATAACGAATGCCGGAGAGGAAGGGTCCCATGCCGTGTATCCCCTGGCCTCGAAGGTGTTCCTAAGCCCACCGCTGGGGAAAGAGGATGCGTCCGGCTCCTGCTGGCACAGTACTTTTCCGGTGAACGATTCCATGGCATCGCCGGGCCCCGAAGGCTGGATGAAGGAATCGTGCTTCTCTGCCGTTTCCCCCGTCAGAGGCTGGAACCAGTGGGTGTAGTGGGTGGCGCCCATATCCATGGCCCATCGTTTCATGCCCTCCGCTACATTCTCGGCCAGATTCTTGTCCAGGGTCCTGCCCTCCTCTATGCTCTCATATATCCCGCGCCTCACGTAGGATGGCAGGTACTTCCGCATGTTCTTCCTGCTGAAGACATTGCATCCGAAGTACTCCGAGACCATTCCCTGAGCGACGGTTTCCATCGGTTTTCTTGAGAACGCCGCGTCAACCGCCCTGAACCTGCTGTTGGTCATAATGCCTTCATCAACTTATGTTTAATAAATGTTGCTAATGATGCCTAAATATAGCGTTTTTATTTGGTATCTTAGACACACGTCTAATGATTCGTATAAAAATGGCTTTTATGATCTCATACTGAATAAAACTGCAGCCCCCGTACCTTCAAATGAACGGCGGATACGCCCCCAAAGCCCATTGGATAAAGTATATTTCACGTCATCGCATCGGCAGCAAGGGGCGATGAATCCTTACATCAGACTCTTCAGGCCCGAGATGATACTAATCGGGATGACCTTCCTTCTCATCTCGGCGATGGTCGTTCCGGGAGCGACTATTCTCAGTGCGAACATGGCCATCGGCGCAGTTTCCGTGGCGCTGTTCGTCATGGGGGGCAACGCCCTGAACGATTACTCGGACTCCAAATCGGATTATGTGTCCCATCCTTCCAGACCCATACCGTCCGGGCTCATCCCGAGAAAGAATGCCCTGTACGCCGGATGCTCTCTCCTGATCGCATCCGCGATGGCAGCCACGCTCCTCCCTCCGATATCCTTCGCGATAGTGGCGTCCGCCTGCATTCTGGAGACGGCATACGAGCTGCGCCTCAAACGCATGGGGCCGGCAGGGAATCTGACCATAGGCTTGGTGACAGGAATGACCTTCCTTCTGGGCGGGAGCATAGCCGGCGATGTCGCCAGATGCGCAATACCTTCCCTTACTATAATGCTCATATCGGTCGGCAGGGAGATAAGCTCGGATATGGCGGACGCCGCAGGGGATACGGGAAGAAGGACCCTGCCTAGGTCCGTGGGCCTCAGGATATCCGGGATCGCCGCATCCGCCGCGATCCTGTCAGCCATTCCTGTATCCCTTGTCTTCCCCGTATTCTACGATACGGGCGGCCTCTTCCTGTTCGCAGCCATTCCCTATCTGCTGATATTGGAAACATCCAGGAGGATACTCTCCGGCGAGAAGGGGACGGAGCCCCTCATGCTGTCTTCCATGCTCCTGATGGGGTTGGCCTTCGGACTGGGATCATTTTGATCCAAAAAGCTCCGGGCACATGGCCTTGGCCGCGGCCTTCAGCTCGTCACCTCTCAGGCGCTCGAAATCATAATCCCTGACGGCGAGGATGAGCTTGTCCAGAATATCGTCCGACATATCAACGTATTTCTCCTTCATCCTCCAGCTCCGAAGGAGCTCATCCTCGATCTCGCTACGCCACATACGGTCGTACTCCATCAGCGAGTCCTTGGACACGTCCCCTTTCCTTATGCAGTCCGCAGCCACCTCTCCCGCCATCCTTCCGGTCCTGAGCGCATTCCGTATACCTCCCCCTGTGAGGGGATTGATCACTCTCGCCGCATCCCCCGCGGCCATTATCCCATCCCCGACGGAGCAGGAGATCCCGGGCTTTGTGGATACAGCTCCCGCGACCATGGCCAGGACCTTCCCCTTCCTGAGCCGGGGATCGCTTTCTATGAAATTATCAAGGAACACCTTCGCCTCTCCTTCGGAAACACATTTGCTGCCCTGTATCCCCAATCCCACATTCGCCGTTCCGTTGCCTTTGGGGAATATCCACGCATAGCCTCCCGGGGCGCAGGAGCCCAATACGATCTCGCAGAAGCTCTCCTCTATCTCCAGGCCGGACATGAGATACTGCAGGCATGTCTCGATGTCGGAAGGATCAAGATCTGTGTCCAGACCTGCCCATCTCGCCGTCTGGCTCTCGTAACCGTCCGCGGCTATCACGCAACGGGCGCGTATCTCCTTTTCCGAGCCCATGTGCCTCACGTTGACGCCGGACACCTTCCCGTCCTCTGTGATAACACCTACGCACCCCGCCCTCATCATTATCTTGGCACCGGATGCGGCAGCCCTTTCCGCAAGGAACTTGTCGAATAGATGCCTGTTGAGAACGTATCCCACCTCCGAGCCCTCCTGGCATTCGCGTACTTTTAGTATATTCCCGGAAGGGGATCTCATTATCGTGCCGGAGATCCTCGCAGATATCCATCTGGGATCCGGGTCTATGCCCACCTCCAGAAGCCTCCTCTTGGATACCCCTTCCGCACATCTCAAAGGGGCACCTATCTCCGCCTTCTTCTCTAGAAGTATGACGTCCGCCCCGCCGTCGGCGGCGTGCTTCGCCGCCATACTGCCGGCGGGTCCGGCTCCGACAACGACAATATCGCAATCATAGCTGATCGGCATCTCGGAACGAATATAACGGAACGTGGATAAAAACAGATGCTCTTTCAATTATTGTCAAAGAGAATGCTGGGTCCTTCCGCTCAATGTTAAAGTATTATAAAACCATGCTTCTGTCATGTGCCTGCGCGCCGTGTGCGTGCCAGTATCGGCGCAGGGAGGATAATATGGCTACGGTCACAGCACACATGAACTTCTGCAACAAGACCCACAGAGCAACCGTTACAAAAAGAGAGGACGAGGATTTCGATGTCTCCATAGAATCGGATTGCGAATTCGTGCAGGAATATGCGAGACTGCTCACCAAGATAACCCTGGAAGACCTCACGGATAACAGGACCAGCTCGATAACTGACCCGGAGAAGCTGAAGTACATAATGGGTCCGTGCCTGGCCCCCAATGCAGTGTTCAACGCCGGATGGCTGGAGGCGGAGATGTTCTCGAAGAGCCTTGCCAAGAAGGTCAGGCAGAACGTGGTCTCTTTCGAGGATCTCTGAATTTGCCAAATATACAGCGGAGCAGGACGTCGGGAGCTGATATCATCTCAGAGAAGTCTGTCGTACAGGAAGCGCACGGAGTACGAAGGCCGCGGATCGCCTTCGTATGCGTTCACAACTCATGCAGGAGCCAGATCGCGGAAGCTTTCTCCCGGGCATATGCGCACGATACTTTCGACGTCTTCTCCGCCGGAACGGAGCCCTCGGAGATCGACCCGGATGCGCTGAGACTTTTGACCGACAGATACGGCATTAACGTAAAGGATCGTCAGTCGTCGAAGCATATATCCGATCTTCCCCGGGTGGATATCGTCGTGACCATGGGGTGCGGCGTCGCGTGCCCGAATGTCCTGTGCCGGCACTCAGAGGATTGGGGGATCGGCGATCCCACGGGCTCCGACAATGCCGTGTTCATCGAGGTCATGGAAACAGTATACGAAAAGGTCCTGGACCTCAGGGAGAGGATACGCTCGGGCAGGCTATGACCCTGTTCCGATAGCACGCTTGTATATCCTGCGGATCAGAGGCCCCGGGACGGATCTCAAACTTTGATCTCTTTCTCCAGTATCCTCATTATCTCCTCTTTCCCGAGCACTCTCCCAGGCGAGAAGACCTTGTTGCCGACCACCAGGGCCGGTGTGGACATGACCCCGTACTTCATTATTTCCCTGATATCATCGATATGGTCAACTTCCTGGAGTATGCCCATCTCCTTCAATGCGTCAAGGGCATTAGCTTCCAACTTTCTGCACTTGGAGCAGCCGGTTCCGAGCACTTTCACGAATGCTCCTTCTCCTGTGTACTTTCTTTCCATTATCTCACATCCATACTACGAAATTGAAAATGTATCCTATGATGATTATCCCTATGACAACTATGAGTAAGAATATCGCCAGGAGCCTCTTCTTCATGACACTCCTGAGCAACATTACTGACGGTATCGACGTGGCTGTCACGGCCATCATGAATGCCAATATCGTCCCTGCACCTATGCCCTTAGCATAAAGCGCTTCGGCTATCGGTATGGTCCCGAATATGTCCGCATAGATCGGGACTCCCAACAGAGTTGCCAGAATGACTGAGAATGGATTCTGCTGCCCCAAGACCGATTGTATAACGTCGGTGGGAATCCAGTTGTGTATGATCGCCCCGACGCCCACACCTATCAGTATGTACACGAACACTCTCCTGAAGGTGTCCTTCGTCTGATCCCAGGAATATGATGCGCGGTCCTTCCTGCTCATACTGTCCGATATTGTGGCACATGCACATCCCTCCCCGCCTGTCACAACGGGATCCGGCCTGGCGAACTCCTCGATCTGATCCTCCATATGCATCCTCTCGATCAAAGAGCCGCCCACAACGGCAAGCAGTATCCCCACAACGAGATAAGCGATCGCTATCTCCGGACCGAAGATGCCTATCAGGACGATAAGAGCTGCCAGATCTATGAATGGGGAAGAGATCAGGAATGAGAATGTCACCCCTGCCGGCAGGCCGGCCTTGGTGAATCCTATGAATAGGGGAACGGATGAACAGCTGCAGAAGGGCGTCAGTGTTCCCAATACAGCGCCGGCGAAGTTACCCTTCAGTCCCTTCACCTTGCCTAGGATCTCCCGTGTCCGCTCAGGCGGGAAATAGCTCTGTATGTAAGATATCACGAAGATCAGCGACAGCAGCAGCATCACGATCTTTATCGAATCATATATGAAGAACTGCAGACTGCCGCCCAGCCTTCCGCCGACATCTATTCCCAACGCTGTGAGCCCGTTGCCCACTGCGTCGTTAAGCCACTTCATACCAAGTATCTGGGCCTGGAAAAAATCCCATATCCTGCTCATGTTTTGCCTCTGCCGTTCTCATCAGCTTTCCGCCCGAAGACATAAGCGTATCGGCTGGAATATTCCATATGAGCTATTGTATATAGATATATCTAAATGTGCCTATCTAGTCTTGGAACCAGCCGCTCTTACTGATATCACGGTTCCCGGGTGTCGTATCGGATATCTCTTTGAGATCGGATATGAGGCCGTCTATAATGCTCCTATCCAGAGAATAATGCATCCACTGCCCGTCCTTCCTGCCTACGACCAGACCGCTTCTCATTAGCACTCCCATGTGATGGGAGAGCGTGGGCTGGGAGACGCTCAAATTCTCCAGCAGCTTGCAGGCGCACATCTCGCCCCCTGCGAGCATGGATACGATCCTCAGGCGGTTCTGGTCCGACAATGCCTTGAAGATGTCCGTCCGATTCTCTGTGAGCATGGGTTCCGTCTAGGTATCGGTAGTTATTTATCTGTGTCGAATCGAAGAAAACCCACCGTACATGGGATATTGGATAAAAAGAAAGGAAGAGGTTTGAGGATGCAGGGATTACCCGAGCATCTTCTTCATATCCTCGGCAGGCGTGCTTATCAGGGATACTTCAAACTCCTTGACCAGGAAGTTCAGCACGTTCGGGGAAACGAACGCCGGCAGGGTCGGCCCGAGATATATCCCCTTGACGCCCAGGCTTAGCAGGGTCAGCAAAACTGCCACCGCCTTCTGCTCATACCACGAGAGCACTATGCTTAAAGGAAGATCATTCACCGAGCATTCGAATGCCTCGGCAAGAGCCAATGCGACCTTCACGGCCCCGTAGGCATCGTTGCACTGACCCACATCGAGTATCCGGGGTATTCCTCCGATGTCCCCTATATTCATGTCGTTGAACCTGTACTTACCGCAAGCCAGGGTCAGGATCAGAGTGCCGTTGGGAGCGTTCCTGACAAAATCCGTGAAATAATTCCTTCCGGGCCTGGCGCCGTCACATCCTCCGACGAGGAATATGTGGCTTATCGCGCCAGCTTTCACACCTTCGATGACCTTGTCGGCCACGGACATTATCGTTCCGGCGGAGAATCCCGTAGTAACGGTCTTCCCCCCGTTGATGCCGGTCATCTGCCTGTCCTCCTTGTAGCCTCCCAGGTCCTTCGCCTTCTCGATCAGAGGAGAGAAATCGCGGTCCTCGCCGATATGGACGGTTTCGGGGTAGCTGACGGGACCTGCGGTGAAAACGCGGTCGATGTAGCTCGCCTTGGGCTTCATGAGGCAGTTCGTGGTGAAGAGTATGGGCGCTGGAACGTCGTCGAACTCGTCGCGCTGATTCTGCCAAGCGGTACCAAAGTTACCCTTCAAATGGCTGTACTTCCTCAATTCCGGATATCCGTGGGCCGGCAGCATCTCCCCGTGGGTATAGATGTTGATGCCTTTGCCCTCTGTCTGCTTCAGAAGAGCTTCCAGATCCAGAAGGTCATGTCCGGTCACGATTATGAATGGGCCCTTCTCGATCTTCATGGGCACCGTGTTCGGAGCGGGCACGCCGTACTTCTCGGTGTTCGCCTTGTCCAGGAGGGCCATGCACTTGAGATTGGCCTGTCCCGTCTCCATGGTCATGGCCAAAAGCTCATTGAAATCGGAGGACTCCCCGATGGCCCCGAGAGCCTTGTACATGAACGAGTCGACCTCCGGATCCTTGTATCCCAGTACCTTGGCGTGATAGGCATAGGCTGCGATGCCCTTGAGGCCGAAGAGGATCAGGGATTTGAGGGACCTTATATCCTCGTCGTCTGTCCAGATCTTCTCCGTCCTGAACGCCACGTTGCCGCAGCCGCAGACGTTGGACCCGCAGAGCCTCTCGGTCTCCTCCTCCACGGCATCAATCTGCCTCTTAACAGAGAGGGGGTCGAAATCAACGTTGGTGATGGTTCTGAAAAGAGCCTCCTTCACGATGTCGTCAGTTCTGTCACCCGTCTTCCCCTTCGCCCTTATCGACAGGTCAACAAGCGCTGTTATAAGATCATCCTGCAGATTCGCCACGTCGGACGACTTACCGCATACCCCCGCCGAACCCGTGCATCCGGTACCTTTGGCCGTCTGCTCGCACTGAAAACAAAACATTTCATTCTTCATTATTCAGATCTCCTTTCCGATTTATCCTTTGGATACCTGGTATAATAAAGATACCAGATTAAATACCGTCAGTTTCCATAAGCATACCATGAACAAAAGCTGCACCGTGTACAGGACCATGGATTATCTCTCCAAGAAATGGACCGTGATGATCATGCTGGAACTGTACAAAGGCAACAGATGGAAGAGATTCTCCGAGATCAAGAGATCCATGGAGGAGATCACCCCCAAAATGCTCTCGGAACGCCTGAAGGTCCTGGAGGACGAAGGCATAGTGGAAAGAAAGGTCGACAACGAAGAAGCACCGATGAGAGTATGCTACCGGCTGACCGAGATGGGTCTGGATCTCATACCCGTGATCAAGAGCATAAAATCCTGGGCTCTTAAATGGAAGGTAAAGAACACCGCATGTGCCTCGCAGGATTGTATAGTCTGTGTTCTCTGAGGTCGGCATCGATATGAGAAGAAGCCGTATGCGCACCGCGGTCAAAAATGGGAGTATAGTGCAGGGGATGGGATTTGAACCCACGGACCACTGAAGGACTAGGCCCTCAACCTAGCGTCGTTGGCCATGCTTGACTACCCCTGCGTATAGGCGACGTAAACGAATTCGCTTAATAAGTTTTGCCGTCTGGAAACATGTGTGGAGCAGCGTTTCCGCACCATAACCGGTCCCGGACAGCATACATGCAATCAAAATTAATACACGGACGCCTTTGGCTTGGATGTCAGGAGAGAGAGGGCGGCCGACGGTAGGACATTGTCCGGCTGAGGAAGTTCCCTCCTCCACAGGGCAGGTGGGTCGGGAAATCCGACCGGGCGAGAGCTCGGGCAAGGGCTCAGAAACGACACAGCCGGGGCGCAGGATGATCTGCTGACAGTGACGTTGCCTCCGGATATGATGAAACGGCGACACCCCATCGGAGCAAGCCCGCACAGCCGGGATGATTGCCCAATGACCGGCGGGTAGGGTGCATTAGTCGAATGCCGCCTGAAACAGAAGGGGGACTACTACTCTCACCTGACACTTCTCACCAAGGCGGATGGCCGTTGGTCATAAGGTATCTGTTGTAGTTCCTAGCGGTCTCATAGCTTTTATATATCAAAAAGAGCCAGCCTAGGAAAACGAATATGAACCCCAGAGGTAAGAAGAACATTATCACGGAGAATATCACGAAGCCGAAGAAGTAGATCACCCCTTTGGCCTGGCCCGCATAGAGTATGCCCAGACCCGGCAGCAGCACCGATATCAGAATAGCCAGAACCTCGCTTTTAATATTCATCTTGTAATTCGAAGGGTTCGGATTGCCGGTCTGCGGAGTATGCCCTGCTTTAGTGCCGCATATCTCACAAGCCCCTTCATCAGGCTTCATCTCATGACCGCAATTGCTGCAGAACAAGTAATTACCCAGCTTCTAAAATGTATGGTCTGTATATATCCTTCTCCTTCGAACGCACAATCTTTATCGGAACACGGTCATCGGCGGATGATGAGGATACGCGAAAGATACAAAGCTGTGGGATTCGACATGGACGGGACCCTTCTTGACACCCGCGTCGACTATCAAAGGATGACCGAGATCGTCCTGGATGAGATGGAAAGGATAGGTGTTCCGGACAACGCCATCGACAGGTCCGGCGGTTACAAGTTCAACATAGACTCCGGCGTGGAGTGGCTGAGATCCAACGGGCGCGGATCTGATATTTTCGAGATCAACCGCAGAGTTTCCAGGGCCGCAAGGGATGTGGAGATGGAACATGTGGACAAAGCTGTGCCTTTCCCGGGGGCAGTGGAATTGATAAGGGCACTGAGGTCCCAGGACATACGCGTGGGCGTGCTCACAAGAGGGTGCAGAGAGTATGCTGACGGCGCCCTTTCCGTTTCCGGTGTCATTGACCTTCTGGATCATGTTGTGGCCAGGGACGATCATCCCGAGGAAGAGGCAAAGCCCTCTCCCGTAGCCATGGAACATCTGGCACATGGACTGGGGGTCTCTCCCGAGGACATACTGTTCGTCGGTGACCATTCCTTTGACATGATCTGCGCCAAAGAATCTGGTGCGGGATTCGTCGGCGTCCTTAGCGGGACCTACGGACGAAGGGATTGGGAAAAGATCGGCGAGACCCGCATCATAGATACGGTCGCAGACCTGATCGAATTCTTATAAAGGAAATATGCCGCGGGGTTGAACCCCGCGGCTGTTTTACTTACTGGCTGCCGTCACCGTAAGTGACGTTGCGACCATGAATCTTCTCTTCCTCCATGTTGTCATAGTGGAAGCGCTCCTTGTTCATAGCCCCGATGTTGTCCTTGGGAAGGAGCTTCTTGGCGCTCTGCATCAGAACGCTTCCGAGACCCATGAGCTTGGAATCCATGTTTATGCCGAACCTCGTCTTCCCGCATACCAGGTGGCCGGGATTCATCACATCATGGGGGTCCAGGAAGGTCTTCAGATCCCTCATGAGATCAGTGGAGTTGCGCTCCCTTACCAGATCCAGGTTGGATGCGAAGAACACTCCGAAGCCCAGGGAGCGGCCTCCGTACAGGAAGGCTCTGTTCCCGAGGTAGAAGTTGAACGCGAAGGCAACCATTCCCAGCAGCGTCTCATCGTCCTTGAAGTAGTAAGGCATGAACATGGCAGTGCTGCGGTCGGCGATCATGCCGACGATACCGCCTGTGTCCATCTTCATGACCTTGAAGCTGTTGTAGCATTCGTCGACGAACTCGGCCCAGTGCTGAACCTCCACGACGACCTCCGCCGGGATCGAACCGATGCCGATCTTGCGGACCCTGTACTCGTAGCACCTCTCCTCCCACTCGTGCTCGGCAACATGCTGATCCATCTTGACCCCACCGCTCTCGGCAACGATCTTGTCGATCTCCTGCTCTTCCAGCTTCACGAACTCCTCTGCACCCTGGAGGGTCACGAGGAAGAGGTTGTCGATGCCTTTGTGCTCGTCTATGCCGGCCTTCCTCTGGTTCTCGAAGTGGTAATAATCAGACCAGGCTATGTGAAGGGGCTTGAGGCTTGGGTGGTTGACTATCTTGTTTATAGGCACACCCATCTCCTTGAGATTCTTGAAATTGTAGGCCAGAGGTCTTATGATCCCCTTGGGGTACACCCTGAGGGTTACCTCGACTATGATCCCGAGGGTCCCCTCGGCGCCGTTGAAGAGGCTGTTGAGGTTGTATCCGGACATGTTGTTGGCAACATTGTCGTAACCGGTCTCTATGACCTTTCCGTCGGACAGCACCACTTTCATGTTGAGGATGTTGTTCCCTGCAGCTCCGTACTTGTATCCGCCGGGACCTATTCCGCTGGTGGATATCCATCCGGCGACAGTGGCAGACGGGAAGCTGGACGGATAGGACCCTACGAGAAGACCTTCCTTCTCGCAGACTTCCATCATCTTTTTCCAGATGCATCCGGACTGTACTTTTACGTACATGTTCTCCTTGTCGAGTTTTATGACCTCGTTCATACCGGAGGACATGTCCAAGAGTATGCCTGCCGCGGTAGGCATTGAGCCTCCGAGTCCCCACGTGGAAGCTCCACGGGGTACAACGGCTATACCGTTCTTATGAGCCAGCCTGACAATGGATGCGACCTGCTCGACGGTGGAGGGCCTAACAACGACATCGGGTATGTTATTGAAGGCGATCCCCGCTTCCTTGGGAAGCGGTGCGAGATCGTGGCTGTATAGCATTCTGTCCATTTCGCTGGTGTTAACGTTATCTTTTCCGAGGATCTCCTCCAACTGGTTGATGATCTCGGGTGTCACTTTCCGTGATAGGTTCTCTGCCTTCCTGGATGTCATTTATTCCCTCCGCTGATTAGATTCCGCGGTTATATTGCACGTGTAAAGAGGGTGATGTTTAATAATGCTTTGGTGGGTCCTCTGCCCGACCTATCTGGACACGTCTGAAACGTATGCCCTGAGTCCCGCTTCGGAAACGAGTCTCTGCAGTGTATCTCCGACGGCTTTGAAAAGATGAGTCTGGCACTTACAGTCAGAACAACCGAATCCCTTCGCCGCCGGCTCCATGCCGCAGGATCGCGCCATGGCCGCCAGATCGCATTCCGGTATGCTGTCCGGATAAGATTCGTAGGCTCTTACACTATCTCCGAATAAGGTGAGTCTGTCAATGTGCCAGCGCACAATCTTATTGCGGGAGATGTGTCTCTCTATCCTTTGATCTAAACCGTTCATGGCGCTTCCCACGTAACAGTACTCGCCCTCCCCAAAGAACAGGGGCCCCAGGGACCCGACCCTGCCTTCGAAGGGCTTTCGCAGGAGAATAGCCAGTACGTATGTTCCTTTCCTCATCCTTCCGTCCGCTGCATGTCCCTGTCGCGGACCTCCGACTCCGTCATTATACGTATGATCGTGCTGCTGTCGCTTATCTTGGATGGCGTTATCCTCGCCACTTCCGATAGTCTGCGGCCATAAACCTCCAGATTATCCAGATAATCCTTGTTCTCCACATAGGGTATCTTGACCCTGAGGCCGTCCATGTGAAGCACTATGGGGGCGGGCCTGAGGCTCATGCTGATCGGCTCATACTCCTCCAGGAGCTGCTTGAGCTCTGCCGGATGCACGAACAGGGGATCCTCCTCCAGGAGCTTACGCTTGTTCCCCAGGACCTTCATCACCGTATCGGCCACCTCGACGAGCTTTGCCCTTTCCGGCACTGTCCTCATCCTCTCTGCCTTGCGCCCTATGCCCGGTATTATGGCCTCGCACAGATCGTCTATGCCCTCGGGCATCGGCCCCGTGACCAATATCACGGGCGTCTCTATCTTCTCGAAAAGATGGGTCTTGGACTCAATGCAGGGCTTGAAATTGCCCAGCATCATGATCGCGACATCATACTCTTCGATGACCTTCATCTCCTCAAGGGAGATCTGGGACGTGGCCTTTCCGCGGCCTCTGGCCAATCCCATGACCACTGATATCGCGCCGTACTGCCTGAGCTGTTCGGCTATGTCGCATATCGGATGGGGCATATGGTGCCTTCCCAGGGTCGGTCCGACCACAGCTATCTCGGTACCCGCCAAAGGGACCTCCCGGACCTGGCCGCCCAGTTCCTTGCAGAGCTTCTCCACCATGGGCCTGTCCTCTCCGGGCACGGACATCGTGACCGTCAGCATCTGAGAGCTCCTGGTCCTCTGGATCACCGTCCCGCCCACATCCTCTATCATCTCGTAGAGCTCGTCGGAGCGATACACTCCGCCGTCGTACATCAGGACCTCAAACATGCCTTTCTGCCTCCCTTGCCTTGGCCAGCATCTCTTCGTGCACCTTGCGGGCCTCCTCTTTCATCTCGGGCCTGACTATCTCCTCGGTGGCCATTATCGTCAGGACCCTGCCGTCGGTCTGGTTGAATCTGACCCTTATGCCCTCCGGCATGGATCTCCAGACCGCTCCCAGGATCTCTTTCTTCGTCTCTTCCCCGGAGGATATCTCTATGTCCGCTACCTCGTCCGTATCGGCACCCTCGATGACTATATCGAAGCGGGTCTGCTGATCCACTCTCGCCCGGGTGTACCTCTTCCATAGCTGGGACAGTATGTCTGGCGCGTACCTCTCGTCCGAGATTGTGATGAACACGTTATCGCCCTCCTTTCTCAGGGAGGCCGCATCGGAGATCGTCTTGTTATCCGGCTCCGCTTTGAGCATCACCGAGAATATGAAGAGCGGCACCTCGGGCCTGAGCAATATCCTGGCCTCGTCTATGAGTATCCCTTTCCCGATGTCGCTCATTATCACCCTGAACAGGTCCTTGTATGCTTCGGATCCGTAAGGGTCTGTTCCGGTAGCCTCTATGTTCACAGGATCACCTCACAGAAGGAAACCGGAGCTCAGGAGAGCACCGCCCACTGCCCCTATGTACTGCGAATCGGCGGGGACTATCGGCCTCTCACCCAGCACCTCTCCCACTTCTTTCACGAGACCGGATATCAAAGACGTCCCGCCGACCTGGATTATGGGCTTCCTGATGTCTATCTCTTGGAGCTGCTGCTCATAGACCTGCTCTGCCACCGAGTGGCATGCCGCGGCGGCCACATCCTCGAAGGCCTTGCCCTCTCCCAGGCTTGTGACCAGGTCCTGTATCCCGAATATGGAGCAGTAGGAGTTCATCTTGGCCTTCCTCCAATCGCCCTTCTCAGCCAGGGCCCCCAGCTGCGTCACGTCGATCTTGAGCCTGTTGGCGGTCATCTCTAGGAAACGGCCCGAAGCGCCTGCACAGACCCCTCCCATGGTGAAATTGTCCGGTACTCCGTCCCTGACGGTTATCGCCTTATTGTCCATCCCGCCTATGTCAAGTATGGTGGCCTCACCCCTCTGCCTGTCGGCCAGCCAAACTGCGCCCTTGGAGTTGACCGTGAGCTCTTCCTGTACCAGCTTGGCATTGAAGTGCTTGCCCAGGGTGAACCTTCCGTATCCGGTCGTTCCGATGGCCTCCAGGTCCTTGAGCTGATATCCTGCCTGTTCCAGCGCCTGATTCAGTACTGTTGTGGCGGATTCTACGACATCATAGGACGGCATCCAAGCCTTCCCGATGATCTTGTTGTTATGCATTATCACGGCCTTTGTGGTGGACGATCCGGAATCGAGACCGGCGGTGAGCCCTGTCTGCCTCTCCCTTGCGAGGAGCTCTTTTCTCGTGACTATCGTCACGAGCGCCTCCATCCTCGTGAGCAGTTGCGCCGACTTCATTCTCTCGGTGAACGAGTAGGTCACGACGGGAAGCCGGGTGTGCTCCTGTATGTACCTCCTGAGCTCATTCCTTACCAGGGCCGCCTCGGCGCACCTGAAGCATGTCGCTATGAACACGGCATCGGCATCATAGACGCCTTTCGAAAGCTGTACCGCCCTTGCGATCATCAGTTTGAGCTGGGGGGATCGGGGGTTGAAACCGAATTCCCTCACTGCGTCATCCACATCGTCCGCGCCGACGTCAGGGTAGACCATCTTGCCCCCCACGCTGAACGCTGCCTTCTCTATCTCGCTCTGGACGCTGCTGTACTCGGTACCGCATGAGAGCTGTGCTATCTTGATCATTCGAGTCCCTCCAGGAATTCCTTGGTTTCTTCCAGCATACGCATGGCTGCCTCTTTGTCGCGGGGATATTCCACCCAGAGGATGGGTATTCCCCTCCTTCTCAGAAGGTACTTCACCATCTCGTTGGAGCGCTCGCATCCCACGCATCCGAAGGAATAGGGCGCTTCAGTCATCACAATAGCGGCATCGGCCGCATCGATCTGGGGTCCCCAGACCGCAAGCCTGCCCCTTATCCCCGACGGCACCTCTATGCCCGCATACTTCAGGCCTTTGATGACATCGTCGAGGGTAACGTTCATGGGGGGCATGTCTATCTCCAGGTTATCCACCCTCTCCTGGAGGGCGGCCATCGTGCTCAGGGGCTCGTGCCCCAGCCTCTCCACAATATCGAACAGGATCATGCTGTTCGGAGGGTCGATGAATATCTTCTTCATAGGTTCACCTCGCAAATCTCCTTGAATTCCTTTACAGGAAGTTTATTCCTCTTCGGCTCCGGCGGAGCCTTCTCTCCCATATCTATCGCATCCATTGCGTGCTGCAGATTGGCCAGCAGTTTCCATTCGGCCTCCAGCTGGGAGTATCCCGGCCTCGTGCCGTGCTGGGCCCTGCACCTGCGGGGATCGCCTGCTGGATATGCTCTTCTCTTGGAGTATATCCCGTGGGGGTCCAGCTTGCGGAGCTCGTCGCGTACCTCCACGACGGTCTTCGGGTCCCCTTCCAGAAGGCATCCGTAACAGGTCTCCTTCACGGACAGCTCCCGGCCCATGGCGTGAACGGTCCTGGCCAGCTGGTCCGGTGTCACATTGGACGCCGGAGATATCATGATCAATCTCGTCTCCCTTTGTCTGGGTTTATTCTCGCTCATAGGTCCATCTCCGTAACGTACACCGTGTCCCCGTCCTTCAGGCCCTTCATCATATCGTCCAGGTCCCCGAGGAACTTGCCGAAGATGTTGGTTCCGTAGGGCTCCTCTCCCGTGGGCCCGTATTCCTTGCTGTTCTCAAGCCTTATTCCAAGCAAGCCCTTGTGAGGCCTTGCCTGATTGGTGACGCCTATGTCCCCTCTGGAACATTTCTTGAACGCGTCGTTGGGATAGAGGGATTTCCCCCTGACCTCGTCTCCTTCAAAAGTGACCATCGGCATACCTTTGAATGCAAAATGGACCTTCAGGGCGCCTATGGGCTTGTGGCTCAATCCTGTTATCTTGTCGAAATAATATGAGTTCAGGCGATTCTTCTCCCCGCGGTCCAGGGATATCTTGTATATCCTGTTCTTCGGAACGCCGAATGTCTCTATCTCATCCGCATGGATGGCGTCCAATGTCGCCTCCGGGGTCTGATCGACAATGACCGCATCGTCCGACGTGTCCCCGGTCCTCTTCTGCCTTAAGCCCTTGGACCCCAGGAACGCTGCTCCCTCCTTCTGGGTCATGCCCACGGAGAGTATCCTCTGGGGGTTGGTGACCACCCCTATCTTATCTCCTGCGTTCGCGAACATGGCTATGGAAAGGCCGTTCGTCACAGTGCCCACATGATTGTGGGACGGCACCATCTGCCTCCTTTCCCTGTATATGTACATCTTGCCCATGCCCGGGCCCGTGTTCCTGACCGTCACGACCCCGGGAGCCCTCACGATATGGGTCTCCTGAGGTATCTCTGTGTCCAGATCCAAAGAGCATGACATGAAGCTGCCTGTGGATTCTGTCACTTCCATGTAGCCGGATCTGGAAAGCACCAGCAGATGCTCTGCGGACTTGGGGGACTGTCGGTCCAGGTCCACCGTGATGAACGTGTCCACGCTGTATCCCTCATCAAGTTTGTACGACAGGTCCGACGTCACTATCACGTTATCCTTACTGGTCTCCGACATAAGGGGAGTGACGCTCTCTATTGCATCGCCTTCCCTCATCTGATCTATCACGTGCCTTCCCAGGGTCACGCGCCCTATTATGCCGGAACCGGCTCCGTAGGCTCCCCGGTGCTCCTCCCTGGCGATCATCACGTAAGTCGTATTGTTGTCGAATCCGCCCAGAGCGAAGAAGACGTCATATTTCCTGTATCTCCTCCGGTCCCTGTTCACCTCAATATCTGTCTGGAAGGCTCCCACGGCCGCGATCTGCCTGTTCACCCATCGGGTATACAGGCCAGGCATCTTGGCCATGTGCTTCTTCCAGAGCTCCGAGTCCTTCCCGGGCTCCAAATGCAGCACGACGGACTTCCCCGAGCTGAGCTTCATCTCGAAATCATCGGATTCCTGGACCAGCTTCTCCGTGGACAAGTGTATCGAGACCACGGTGCCCGGATGATATTCCTCGCCCGCCAGGGCGTCCTTGAGCTTGGCGCCGTTCTTGAGCATCTTCTCCACGCCGTTGACCTTGACCTTCAACGCTCTCCCCCCTCGTTGATCCCGGGCAGCATCCTCTGTATCTTCGTGATTATCTCGTCCAGCTTCTCCTGGGGACAGGTCACGCCCCTGACGATGCCTGTCACGATCTCCATTATCGTTCCCTTGGTGTTGATCTTGTCGTCGGGCGGCATGACCCTTGAGGTCTTGACGCCTATGGCCGCGAAATCTTCAAAGTCCACCGGGCACTGAGATACGATTATTGCCGGGATATCCACGTTCCTGAGTATCAGCCTCGCCTTCCATATGATGTGGGCGCGGACATTCCCCAGATGTATGAGCGCCACCTTGAACTGCTGGATCCTCTCAACCTCTATGGGCTCGAGACCGAAGCATTGACCGTGGGATATGTCCGGAGCGTCCGCAGGGACGCCAGATCCGGCGTTTAGGACCAGAACGGATGTGTCTATCCCTTCCTCTCTCAAGGCGTATGTGATCTCGCACACGGGCTTGGTGATGTGCCTGCGGCCGGGGCCCATAGCGACGGCCACGACCTCTCTTCCGCTCTCTGAGATGGTGGCCCTCTGAGCCAATGCCCCTCCCGGCCCAAGACCCATAGACTCGCGGCACTCAACAAAACTGAGATGCCTGCCTATGCGCTGTTTCAACTCTTTTCACCGCCCGACTGCTCCCTTTCTATCTCCCTGAATTCATCGATGATCTCTTCAGGCTTCCCGATCTTGAGTACCCTGCCGCCCTTCATGAGTATGGCTCTGTCACAGCAATTGGTGACGAAATCCATGTCGTGGCTCACCACTATGAACGTTTCCTCCAGGTCCTTCCTGGCCCTGAGCACCGAATTGGCCACGGTCACCTTCGTTATGGGGTCCATTGTGCCGGTAGGCTCGTCAAGAACGACTATGCGGGGCTCTTTGATCAGCACCTGGGCGAAGGCGATCCTCTGGTTCTCTCCCACGGAAAGCGTGTCCGGATAGGAATAGAGCACTTTCTCCACCTGATCCTCCGGAAATCCCACACTGAGGAGCACCTGGATAGCTTTCATCTTGGCAAGCTCGGCCGGCATCTTCATGCCTATGCATGTTGAGAGGTTCTGGAGAACGTTATCGAACGGGTACAGGGTGTACTCCTGATGCAGGAACCCTATGTAGGGGGTCACACGGCCCTTTCCGGTGAATCCGGACTCGGCCATGTTTATCCAGTCGTCCCCCAGTTTTATCTTGACCGTCCCGCTGGTAGCAGGGGTCATGCCCGCGATCATCCTGGACGTGGTGGTCTTACCGGCTCCTGAGAGCCCGACCAGGGCCACGATCTCATTCTGCTTGATATCGAATGTGACCCCGTCCACAGCTTTCACCACCCCTCTGACGACCGAGAAGAAGTGCTTCTTGGCATTCTCCAGCTTGATCATCGGTTCGCCGACGTTGGCGTACTCGTGCTTCTCGAAGTGATACTCCTCCATGAATTTGGATGTCACTTCGCCAGGTTTGCCCTTCATTATCACCTTCCCGGCATCAAGCCAGATCGCCTCGTCGGCCATCTGGTGCACGGCCTCCGGCCAGTGGGATGCCATCACCATGCATATCCCCCTGTCGTGGACGTATTTCACCAATCTCTTGTGAACGATGTCCGCCGTATACGGGTCCAGCGTCCCTGTGGGCTCATCCGCCAGGAAGAAGAGCGGGTTCTTGGCCAACTGCCTGGCCATGACCACTCTCTGCTTCTCTCCTCCGGACAGGTCCCTGGCTATATGGGTTGTCCGGTGGGTCATGTTCACGAAGTCCAGAAGATCGATCGCTCTCTGGACTTTGTCCGGAGCGTCGCCCAGGGCCTCGAATATATTCTCCACCACAGTATGATCTCCGAACAGAGCGAAGGTCCTCTGCAGCATGATGGCTATGCGGTTCTTCAACTCGTGCCTTATCGGGTCCCTGTCACCGAGAGCCCAAAAATCCACCCATTTGGTCTTGCTCTCGCCGCCGCATCTTGTGCACGGGACACCCTCAAAGGGCAGATCCAGGTTGCCGCACTTGGTACAGTGGCTGACATGGTAGAGGACCCTGCCATTATCGGGCCTGTATTCCTCTGTGCCCCTGATCATATGTATGAGCACGCTCTTGCCTGCCGCGCTCTTCCCTATGAGGCCGAGGATCTTGCCCGTGGACAGCGTGGCGCTTATGTTATCTAGAACGATTCTGCCTTCGAATTCCTTAGTGACGTTCTCTATTCTCAGAAGGTCTACCGATTCATGGGCCATAACCCCGTTAAGCCTTTACGGTTATAAAATAACGCTGAAATTACCCCTACTAAATTGGATTGCTGGGTATAATAGGATCTGAAGAAATGCCTGCAACCTCTTATTTACTTTCTGAACCATGTGCAGACTATGTTTGTTTCGATGAGAAGGGGTCAGGGCGGACCCATTCCCAAATTCAACGATTACAATCTCTGGAAGGCGATAATCTCCCTCGACGAATTCCTGCCTGTTGGAAGGAAGAAGCTAGCCGGCGCATGCGGCGTAGGTGAGGGGAGCATGAGGACCATGCTCGGGATGCTTGAAGAGGGGGGTCTCGTCACGATCACGAAGAACGGGATCTGCCTAACTGAGAAAGGGGCCGAATACAGGAACATGATGTACATGGAGGCTAGGCCCATATCGAAATCCTCTCTGACCATAGGGGAGCATGATTGCGCCGTGAAGGTCCCCTTCGCAGCCAAGAGGGTGCTCTACGGATGCGAAGAGCGGGACGCCGCCATAATGGCCGGGGCCCTGGGCGCCACCACGCTCATCTGCGTCAACGGCACGCTCAAATTCCCCGGATCGGACTTCCCTGTTGCCTGGGACATCGATACCGCCATAAGGGAGCGTTTCAAAGTGAGGAACGAGGATGCCTTGATAATCGGCACCGGCCACACTCCCGAGATGGCGGAGAAGGGCGCCGTGACAGCCGCCATATCCCTTATGGGGGGACTCCCTCTGAAGAGAAGCTTGGGGAATATGCTGAGAACGGACAGCACAGCCAACGAGGTTCTGTCCCTAGCCTTCGCGATACATGAGCTCGTGGGCGGGCTTCCCGTATGCGCCAAGAGCCGCGACAACCTGGGCATAAGGATCGAGAACGGGGCTGTTGTGGACAACGCCTATACGGGGGATATCTTGGAGGAGGTCCTCAGGGAGAACACAACGGTCAGAAGGGTGGCCGAGACGGGGCCCTACAAAGGTATAAGGGTAATAGTCACCCCCGTGGAGATAGACGGCAAGGTCGTGGCCGCTATAGGTGTGGTCGATATCAGATGCGCCGTCGGCGAGGACAGCCGCTTCAGATTGGATATGGATCACTCTTTCTCGAAGTAGCCTACGGCCTCATCGATCAGATCGGACCATATGAGGCCGGACGGGCCCACCATGTAAGCGACGACCTCCATGGCCTCCAATATCTCCTTGTCCGATGCCCCTGCCTCCTTGGCCTTCTCTGAATGATAGGTAAAGCACTTGGAGCACTGGGATGCAGATGAGAGTGCCAGCGCTATCAATTCCTTCTCTTTCACGGACAGGCTCCCATTCTTGAAGACCTCCCTCCTGTAGGCATAGAGGGCCTTCAGGACCTCTGGATCCTTCTCATTGAGCATCTTAAGAGACATGATGATGCTGGAAAAACGCCAACATTTAATAATCTGCCCATACAATGCCATGACATGGACGACGGGATAGGTCAGCTGAACATACTGAATGGTCTCAGAGGCGTGGTCAAGGTATTCTATCTTGACCAGGAGATCTTGAGAAGGATCAAAGAAGAAGAGGCCACCGTCAAGGCTACAGGCGGGATAGATGTCCTGAACATGGGTTTCGAGGAGGCCCTAAAAAGAAAGAGGATCGTATGCATAGTCAAGGATCCCCGGTTCAGACCGCCCCCGGAACCCACCGTGGTGCTTAGATCCACGGACGGCAAGCTCATGGGCATCGAGGTATTCCCTCATACCGCCAAGGAGTACCGTGACAGAGAAGATGTCGTCTGGCTCTCTGACGGTTTCATCGTATTCACTGAAGTAAAACCGGGTGATGGGGAAGGCGAGGCATTCGTAATGCCCCCTGTCTCTTTCCCGGAGCTCAACGAAGGCAACGGCTGCATGAATGTCGTATCATGCAGTCCCGCGCCTACCTGCGACAAGATGATAAGGGAATACGCCGGGATGGAGGACGACCCGCGTCTGGCCTCCATACTGGTTGCCTTCGATCCTCTCTAATCGACGGTCAGAAGTTCTGCCAGGTCCTTCGCCGTCAGGTAGAGGCTCATATTATCGGTGACTGCGGATATGTGTGTCACAAGTATCCCGGATGCTGTCTTGGAGAAGATCCCTTTCTTAAGACCCAAAGGCTCATAGGCCCCCTTGTCCAGTTTCACCTTCACAGACTGCACGGACCATTGCTCCATCTCCAAGAGCACATCGCTGACGATCCCCACCAGGAGCCCGTCGGAGGATACTATTTTCTTGCCTATGATGAATGACAGGGACGAAACGTTATCGTTATCCGCCGAGATCCGGTCCTTGGAATCCTCCAAAGTATCCCTGAACAGTATAACATCATTGATCGCATAGTCTCCCGGGCGCACCAATATCATGGACCTTGCGGAACCGGCGCTGATGATCTTGGACACATCCTTATTGCTTTTGACCTTGAGACCCAGGACGTCCCAGGACACGGGATCGTAGCGAACATCCTGAACATTGCCCAGAAGGTACGCGTCAGAGGATATGACCTCTTTGCCCTTCAGCTCATCCAACGCTATGGTTGCCATGGTTCATTAATCGGGCAATTGTTATAAAACTGTGGCGGAGGATTCGTACGAATGGCTCTTTGTCAGTTCTAGAAATAAAAAATTGAAAAAGTAAGTGGTTTGATTGGGGCGTTTAACCGCCGCCGGTTGCGGCCAATTGGGAGATGTCCACGTCCTCGGCGTCCTTCATCTCTTTCTCAAGAGCCTCCAGGGCATCCTTGGAGGACCTTTCCTTCTCCTTGTACGAGATCGCCTTGTACTCACTGGCGTCCGCGGGCTGAAGGAAGGCTGCATCATACCAGAGCTGGGTGAAGTCCAGGAAAGCCCAGACCCTGCCGTCGCTCTCTCTGATGCCGACCACCTTTCCCACTGTTGACGTCGGGATGTACTTGTAGATCTCGCCAACTTCCATGGCCTTACACCCTTATGACAGCGGTCCTCTCGCCTGCAGGCTGGAACTCGCGAAGTCCGCCGCGCCCAATGTCCTTGGTTATGTTCGCGAAGTCGAACACAAGGCTCGGGTCTGCGAACGCAACACGGATGAACGGGTTGGCCGTGAAGGCATCTCCGCGGGCAGCGTGGGCCGCCTTGGGTATGCCGGAGTAGCCGGACATGTGTCCGACGTTCATCGCGTAGTTGGGGTAGTTGGGACCTCTCAGCTCCATGGGGAGACCTTCGTCGGACCTGTAGGAGAACGAGTTGGCGGAACCGCACTGGTCCTGCAAGTCGTATCCGTAGAATCCGAGCCTTCCAGTCCTCTCCTTGTGCTGCAGCATGGACAGATACCACATGTTGACACCGCAGTCGGCGTTACCGGTTGCCATGGATCCGGCGATACCGGATGCCGCGGCTGCGACGGTCGCCCTCTGGGATCCACCGAAGTGGGCCTCCATTGCGGCGGGGTACCTCTCGTACATCTCGAGGGCGTAGGTGTTGACGTTGTCTCCGAGCTCCATCAGCTTGTCGTAGTTGTTCGGGTCAAGCTTGCAGAAGCCGCCATACTTGTCCTTTATGGTGTCGATGGCGTAGTAGACGTAGTCCTCCAGGATGTTGTCGGTGTATGCAGCGGATGCATACTGTGTGAAACCGACTCCACCGGACATGTAGCCTCCGAGGTAGATCTGGTCGTAGATGATCGCTCCGAGTGCGACTGTCTCAAGGGACGCCCTTCCGGGGTCGTCAGGGTTGACACGGTCAGACTGAGCCATGTCTGCCAGGAATCCGAAGGGTATTCCTCCGGGTTCGTTGGGTCCCCTGGCGCGCCTTGCGGGCATCATCGTACCCATAGGCAGGGACTGGTGCTTCGCAGAGTATGCGAAGTCAGCGATCGCTGCTTCTCCGGCTGCGAGCCTGTAGGAGGTGATGAACGCCATCGAGATCTGCATCGCTGCGTGTCTCGAGGTGGTCGCACCATCCATGACCCTGCCGACTATGGAGGGAACGCGGACTGCCTGCATGAGGGTGGATCCGATCGCCTTCTTCAGCTGGGCCGCGTGGTCCTTGCTGAACAGCTTGTTGATGTCGATGACGAACCTCTTGTCGAGCTCGTCGATCAGCTCATCGTTCCCGGAGTAGACCTTGACGTACGAGTCGTAGGCAAGGGCGGGGTTTATCTCCGCCATGTGCTCCTGAACGACTGCTCCGCCGGGCATCGTGTGGTTGACTGCCTCGAGGTACTCGTTGATGGTCTCGGGCGTGACTTCCTTACCAAGCCTCTTTTCGATGGTCTGGTGAGGGGCGTCCAGTCCGACCAGGATGGTCCTCCTTATGTCATCCCAAGCCTGCTGGATCGCAGGGTTGTTGATGCAGTGCAAGTCGTCGGGCTCCACGTAGATGTCCGTGTGGGACAGCTGGTAGGGCATCCAGGACCTCTGTCCCAGAGGGACACCGATGTCCTGGTTCATCATGGGGATTCCACGTTCTTTAGCGATCTTGTTGGCCGCCTCTACGAACTCCACTTTCCTCTTGGACTGTCTCCAGCCGCCGAACTTGTAGTACGAGGTGTACTCGTCAGTGGGGTCCTCTTTGAACTTCTTCTTCACAGCCGCCATGAACAGCTTCTCTTTGTTTTTGGCCATGTGCAATCACACTCCCTTAACATTGAAGGGCTGGAAACCAGCGAAGGTCCTCAGCTTGTGTATCCTGAGTCCGTACATGGTGACTTCCTTGTCGTCCTTCATATCTACGCCGTCCTCTCTGAAGATCGTGGTCCTCTTCTTGAGGTCCTCCATCTTCGCGGGCTTTCCGACAGAGATCCTTCTGTCGAGGGGCAGGGCTACCTGATCCTTGACATACACGACCTCTTTGGTCTTGTCGTCCCACTCGTACCTCTGCCATGCGTCGAACATGAGCCCGTGCTCATCCAGACGGCATGCGTGGCCGTGAACGGTCGCACCCCTGATACCGGTAAGGGCCGGGTCAAAGGTCTCGTTGTCTATCATCTCTTTCGCGAGTTTCTCGAGGTCTCTCTCCCTCATCTCGATGATCTGCCTTCCGGACAGGGTACCCGTGTCGAGCCCTCTGTACCTGGACAGATACATCCATGCCCTCTGATAGGGCGAGATGGGAGCGAAGTAGACGGAATCCGCGAACTGGATGTACCTTACGCGGTCTCCCTTCTTTGCACCCTCGATTGGTGTCACGAGCTGCCTGATGGGGCAGTCAGGTTCGTTACCCTCCTCGATCGGGGGGTGGATGGACTTGTAGTCCTCTCCGGGGTTCCTGTGTCCCATTATCCTGACGACGTCATCCATGGGGATGTCGCGCAGTTTCTTCAGGTTCTGTTTCGGATCCAAGTACCTGCGCCTGTTCGCGGCGGGGATACTCTTTCCGGGGTAAAATTGTCTCTTGTAAGCCATATTTAACACCTCAGTTTATAGTCTGAAAGCGTGGGTCTGTATTTCGAGTACCTTCCTACATCTATGGTGAACCCTACTGGGATCGCCGTTTTGCAGATCCTGCCGATATCCTCTACCGAGGCATTCAGCATGTCCTCGTTCTCGACCTCGAGCTCAAGGAAGAAATCCCCTACGAGCTTGGTGAGAAGGATCTCCTGATCTCCGAACTTGATCTTCCTGCGTTCAGGATGATTGTTGTCTATCCCTTTGTTGGGGCCGCTGTTTATCTTAGCGGGGAGATTCTCGCCTTTCAACGTGATCTGCCTGATGTTGCCCAAAGCCGACAATGCGTTCAGGACCTTCTCTGTAGATTCGGCTCCGAGCAGACGCTCAGTCGTTATCCTAATCTCGGGAAGCATCTTTCCCGTATACTTTGACTCCGGACTTTGTGTACTCGTCATATGACATCACAGCTTTTTCGCTATTTTCTTAGCCTCCGCACCGACGAACTGCATCGGGGTTCTGAACTCTGGCATGTCTCCGAAGACCTCCTTGAAGGCACCGGACGTAGCCTCTGCGGAGAACGTCTGGGTTCCACCGTCAAGGCAGTTCGCAGCAGTAACCGCGGGTATCAGGACACCCTTGGAGTGCCTGGTAACGACGTGGTTCCCGTGGAACAGACCGGGTCCGCCTCCTCCGTAAATGGAGTGAGAGAAGAAGGACATTCCTACGCAAACACCCATCGAGCGGCCGTAGTCCACAGAGGGGAGTCCGGTCTCGTGCTCGAGAAGATCGTTGTAGTACAGTATCGTAGAGGGAGCACCCTGGGCAGCCCTTGCGGCACCGACGTTAACCATAACGGCGGCGACCATTCCGACTGCTGCGTATGCGTTCCACAGCGAAAGATCGTCGGTGGTGTACACCTTATATCCGCTGGGGAGAGTCTCTTTGACCCTTATGACCCCATCATCGATGGCGGTCTCCATAAGGGACTCTATGACGGTACCGACCGTTCCGGTCTTTCCGTTCTTCTTGACCATCTTGTAGAGCATGTTGTTCGCGTTAAGTCCCTGGTATGCGAGACCGAGGAGGTGTCCTCTCTCGAAGGGCCCTATCGCGTCACCCATCTCGAATGCGGCGGTCTGCTCGAATATCGAGGAGAGTGCAACACCCTGCATGGCGTTCCTGCTGACCAGGGCGACCACGTGGTTGGACATGATGTTCCTGAGAGCATAGCCTGCACCCTCATTGTTCTGAGGGAGATCCAGGATGGATCTGAGGTTCGTTCCGGCAAATCCGACTGTCTGAGGGTATCTTCCCCAAACCGCGCCCTTGACCATGTTGGCCTTGTGCATCGGTATGTCGAACTCATCGATTATCGCCTGAACGGTCGCCGCGGCAGTCACGGTGAATCCCGTTGTGTACTCTACACCAGCGCTCAGTCTCTCTTCAGGTGCTATCACAATCAGGCTCTTTCCGCCTGGTTTGACCTCGACGATGGTTTCGTCGCCGTCATAGACCTGGACCATGTCCTTGACCGCTTTTGCGATCTTCTCCGCATTCTTGACGAGCGGTATGTCAATCTCTTTGCCTCTGATCTGGGCTCCGCCGCCGCCGATCACGCCGGTCTTGAGAGATTTCTCAATACCTGCGAGGTTGACAGCCACGGTCCTCTTCGTCATAGCGGCAATCCTTTTGATTGCTTTGTTGCGCAACGGACTTATGGCTTCAAGGGGCACATCCTTCGCGATGCGCTTTCCCCTGTCGTCATACAGGTCAATTACGTCCTTGTATTTTGGCATTTCATACCTCCATTCTATATACAACCGAACAAAAGGCAGAACCTTTCGTTCCCCCTTGCAATTTTTGTAAACGAATCAGAGGATATAAAGGAACTAGTTTTTTGGCTGTGTAAACTATTGTTTATCGGAAAACGTCCAGTTTAGCAAAAAAAGCACATTTAAAGGACATTTTTTTGTGTACACGGCTTGATATATATTGATTTTGTTTTTCACTTGGATCTGCGCGTTTTGAGTGCATTATTCAGTCTTCCGCCCACTCTTTCAGCATCCATCGTGTACACTTCCAGGCCCGGGACGATCATCCTGACCGTAGGGATACCAAGCTCCGGACGGGTGAAATCCACGGCGATCGCGGAATCGAATCCTGAATCCATCAGGGCACCAAGCACCATTTCAATATCGTCCAGCACATAAGGAGTGGACCTGCTCTCCATTTCCGACAAATCGACGGAATCGGAGGAAGGGCGGTACCACATTGGATTGAGGGCCTTGATCCTATCATAGCCTAGCTTCAGTGTGCTCTCCCGCAGCTCTGCATTCACCTTCAGGCCGTGCCTGTGGGATGTTCTGCTCTGCGCCACTTCAGTCAAGGCTCTTACGGCCGCTATCTCCGGGTCCAAATGGGTCCCCACACCGATCGTCAGCATCTCCGGGTCCTTCGTCCTCACGTCGTCAGCCGCAGCGCCTATGGTGGTTATCCCTATGTCGCTTGTAAGATCCTTGAGGCTTATCTCCACCCCAGCTTCCGAGAACTTCTCGAGGAGCCTGCCTGGAACAGATTCCGGATCGTCCACTATCACATCCCTGCCGGAGCTTTCACGATAATCGGCTATGGACCACGCATCCCGCTCTATCAGTTCGAAAAGTGAATGGAGTATCGCCTCCTCGATCGTGTTCCCGGATGCGAGACCGTTCGTGTTGAACCTCATCAGCTGCATGTCGCCGTCAGGATAGTACGGATAGAACGCGGCGCAGGCCGGTACCCATACCTCGGAGCCGCCGAAGAGGTCGTGCCCTTTCACCCATGCGATCTCCTTTCCCTGCCAGGATGCGAGAGCGTGTTGCGGCAGTATAAGGTCCGGAGGGTAGACTGCGGGACCGGTCTCCAAAGCCTCCTCGTAAGTGCCGTGGACCACCGTGTCATCCTCCCTTCGCTCGCAGCAATAGCGCTCCATGGCCTCCATTACAGCAGAGGCCATGGCCTGCTCCGCCGTGGGACCTTTGCCGTTGTAATTGCCGAACGTGCCCTTGGCCGTGCTCTTCCGGTACACAGAGAACACGGGTATGCCCGTATTGTCCCTGCCGGTGATATCCTCCAAAGGCTCCATTCCCGCTTTGGCCAACAGGGGCGCCGCCTTTCTCACCGTCTCCTCCGGGAGAACTGTCCTTATCCCGGTCCTGATATCGGCCTTCGGACATCTGCTCAGCTTCAGCATGCTATCACTCCTTCCCTTTGACCTTCGTCTCATAGACGAAGATCTCTGGATTGTCATTAACTGACGACCTCTCCACCAGGATGTCGACCTCCACGTTCCTGACCGCGGGCATCTTCAGCAGCTTGGCCTGAATGAATTCGTAGAGATCGTCGACGTTCTTGGTGTACATCTCGAAAACTATGTGGTGGTCCCCGAAGGATTTGTAAACATAGCCTATCTCCTTCTGGTCCTTGAGATTCTCCAGAACTACGGACACGGGCACCCCCATTATCTGCACGGCGACCAAGGACTTCATAACCCCGATCTTCCCATAGTCTATGTCTAGGCAGTAGCCGCGTATTATCCCCTCTTCCTCCATCCTTACCACCCTGCGGCTGACCGTAGCCTTGGATATCCCCTGGTTCTCGCCCACGGTGCCCATCGGTTTTCTGGAGTCTGATTTCATCGATTTCAGTATCTCGATGTCCCTGTGATCAAGAATGTCTGTCATGGAACCATGTTGCATATGGGACGGTCGGATATTAAAAATGTTACGTAAGGAGTTTCAATGAGGCTCGGCCACACTTGGACTCAGTCGCGCTTCGCCTTTGAGAGTATCCCGTCTTTCCACTTATCGAGGATCTCCATTGCCGGGGCGATCCTGTTGTACGGAACGCCTATTATCATCTCATCCTGACGCACGGATGTTCTTTTCCTGGTACCGAAGCAGCCTATCGATATGTTAGGCTTGTCGGATGCCACCGGTACAACGACCGCGTCCTCGCACATGCATTGGAACGGAGCTGTCACATAGCTCGTCCTGCCGCCGGTGCCCGCGGTCTCCAATGCGGATATCCAGTATATCCTCTCCGGGATATCGGTGAAGACCACCACATCCGGCACGAAATCCGCCTGGCCCAGAGGGCAAACGATCTCCCCGATCACGCTGCCGGGGGGCAGGTCCGTTCTGGTGTCTATCATCTTCTTTGCCGCGTCCTTGGTGGAATGGAGGCCCATATTGAAATGGAACTCTCCGTCCGCGACCTTGTCCGGGGTCTTCATCATCCCGAGAGAGGATGCGCCGACATTGCAGGACATGTTCTCCGGCAGCGCTAATACGCACGAGCCGTTCATGGCATCCGCAATAAGCTGGCAGTGGCTCCTTTGGCCTTCGAGGCGCGGAGGGCTGCTCGGGATGCCCTCCCCCTTCCTTATGAGTTTGACCGCAACGGGATCGTGCCTCAGGGTCAGCGTCGACTTTAATTTCTCCGCGTATTCGGAATTTAACTTCTTGAAATCTGCCATGCACAGAGGATGCCTGTGCAACAGAAATAAAGTTTGTGAATAAGAGGTTTGGAATTGCGTTCAGTTGCCTATCTGAAGGTCCTTGAAAACGTAGACTTTCTCGGGGCAGTTGAACTCGCATGCCTGGCAGGCTGTCCCGAGGCACAGGTCGGAACGTACGTTCACTTCGAAGTTCCCCTTTTCCCCGAGGACCGTCAGCGCGTCCTCCGGGCACTTGCGCTGGCACTTCCTGCATCCGGTGCACCCTTTGAAACGAGCCCGCATTATCCTGCCCACAGGGTCGAGTGTCTTCAGGCCCTCACCCACATCAGGTATGTCGGATCTGACCTTCCTTATAACGGTTGCCGGGACCTTTATCGGAGGGAGCCTCTTAAGCCCCTCGTATTCCAGCATGTCATTGTACATGTCCATGCCCATGCCCTCGTCCCAATAGGCGAGCTCGAGGACGTACATTTTCTCGAACATCTCCGATCCGGCGAACATCAGATGATTTGACGATATCGAACTGGCGACATCCTTCATCATATCCAGCGTCTTATCTGACGCCAGAAGGTCCCTGGCCATCATGAGCGACGTGTTTCCCAGCTGATATACTGCATCCAGGACGCGCGGGATCATACCGCACTCCTGCGCCTTCAGCGGATCCACGTAAGTTCCAGATGCGCCGGCCATGTACATCGTCTTGATGTCTCCGTCATCCAGGCCCACATGGTGCATGAGGGTGCGGTGCCCCGCCCTTATGGCTCCCATAGCCTTGCCGGATTCAGTGACATCCGCCTCCGTGAAATATACCCCGTCAGCCAGCTTTATGCGGCGGTCGGGAGTCGCTATGGATGGCCTTCCGATCAGACCGGACCTGAGACCCAGCGCCATGGATGAGACGACACCGGTTCCTGTTATGCCCTTCGCCTTGTAGTCAAGGATCTTTATCGTCTCCCCTGTTACGGGGTTCGTTCTCGCCGTGACCACGGGCACAAGGGTGTCATCGAGAATGATGATGTCCCATTTCCCGTCGCCCGCTTCGTTGACATCGGATATCGCATGAGGAGAGGCTAGCATCCCGCATTCGACGGACTGACCTTCCATGGCCGGTCCCGCCGCAGCTGAACCGGAGTACAGCTCGCCTTCGTGGAACAGGCCCATCTCGGCGTTCGTGCCGTAATCCGTGACCATGCATGTCTCTTTCCTCTCCAGCAGCCCGGACTTGATGATCATGGCCAACGCGTCTGCGCCGATCTCGTGCCTTATGGCCGGAGGTATGATCACGTCCGCCTCCGGGTCCAGTCCCGGTATTCCTATCTCGCCGACGTTCCTCACGCCGCCTTTCCTGTCGGGGCTGACGACCCCCAGGCTCTTCAGCTTGCTCTTCCCTGCGAAGGCCAGGTCCCTGATCTCTATGTCCTCGAAAAGAGAGAGCTGGATCGGATTGCCGCAGACTGAGACCTTCGTCACCTGCTTCAGATTGTCCTTGCCGTAAAGCGCTATGAGATCGCCGATTGTCTCCACTATTATGCGGTGGGTTATCTCGCGCCCGGAAGTCATCCAGAAATGCATATGATCCATGATGTTCGCGCCCGGTAGCGGGTGCCTGACGGTTATCGCCGTGCTGAGGATCTTGGCTTTCCTGTCCAGGTCCACAAGATGGGACCTGAAACCGCTGGTTCCGAGGTCTAATGCTATTCCGTAGGGCATGGTCTTTCCTCTATGCGCCGTTAAAGGTCTCCTTGGTTAAAATCGTATGCGAAAGAAGAGGAAAAATGTTGAAGGCCGCGACGGCATAGCCGCCACGGCCGTTAATGGTTTCAGCCTTTGATGGCCTTGACGACAGCCTTCAGGTTCTCGTCGGAGATCATCGCGGACAGGCCGCATCCCGGGGAAACAATGTTGAATCCGGCGGCGGCGACCCTCTTGGCCTCGCTGGCACACTCTGCTGGGGTTCCCTGGAGCAGGGGCTTGACGACACCGATGTTCCCTATCAGTGCAGCGCGTTTGTTGACGTGCTTCACGGCTGCCGCGGAGTCGACCTTCTCCTCGATGGACAGACCGGTAACGCCGGTCTGTATCATGGAGTCGAGGATGGGCATGGTGTCACCGCAGATGTGCAGGACAGTGTATGCATCCTTGGTCTTGCCAAGGCTGTCATGGACGTACTTACCGGAATAGTCCCAGAACATGTCAGGGGACAGAAGGTCCGTGGAAGAGGAAGGCTCGGACATCTGGATGATGTCGGCTCCCGCATCGGACAACGCCTGGCAGTAAGCTTTGATGACGGGGTTGACGGCGTCGACCCATTTGAGGACCTGGTCGGGCTCCATTATGATCCCGAAGACGAGGTTCTCCGTGGACACCATGTGGCCTGCCAGAGTGAACGGTCCGGTGTTGCCCGCTATGACCGCGTAGTCCTTTCCGTAATCCTTGGCCATTTGCCTCGTGGCCTCGATGACGACCGCGGGCCTTCCGCCCTTTATGAACTCCTCAGGGTCCATGAGGTGGGGCTCGTCATACTCGCTGGTCATAGGATCGAATTTGAACGGGTGCTCTTTGAGCATGGGGGTGCTGTTCTTCTTTCCGGGATCTACCTTGCATCCGAGCCTCTCAGCTTCTGCTGTGAGACAGAACGCGGACCTTACAGCCTCAAAACCCAGAACCGTGGCCTGGCCGGCACCCAATTTCGCCATCATCTTGGCGTCGGAGTGCGCTGCTGGCCAGGAAACGCCGAGGGCGTCCATCTGTCCGGCCGTCGCGCTCTGGGTGAAGACGGCCACCGGGGGCCTGTCCAGTTTCTCCATTCTCATGGCTGCGAGTATCCTTTCTCTTGGAGTCATTGACATACGATAATTCTCCTTGTTGTTTCCGTACATCTTCAAGTTATATTAAAGTTAACTGAAACACATTGTTACACTCCGCAGATCACGACAAACCCTCATTTCTCGATAGGATCCCCGACCGCTCTGGATATCACTTCCACGAAGTTCACGGACTTCGCGAAGTTCTCCTCCTCCCAATCCCCCATCCCCCCTTCGGTGGCCGTATGGGTCTTGATCTTGGACGACGTCTTGATATTGACGCCCCCCATGCTCCTGACCTTCGATTCCAGGAACGACTCCATGCTTCTGGAGGCCGATGCTATCGCATTTCCCAGGTGGGAATGGTATGACGTGCCCACATATGGTATGGTCGCCATGAACCGGTAGTCCTGCGTCGGGGCTACGGTTGCTGACATGGACTCGGAGACCTTGCTCGTGACAACACCCACCGCGTTGCCCACATCGAACTCCTCTGGGAACACGACCTCAGCCCCGATTCTTTCCCCCAGGTCGGCCATCATGAATCTGGCAGGCGCCCCTATCCCTACTATGGGCGTATTGAACCTCGGTCTCAGCGTCATGATCTCCCCCTCGCCGAAAGACGTCATCCTCCTAAGCAGGACCTCGGACCCTTCGTCCTTCCATCCGAGGAGCTCGTCGTCGAAGATCTTCGTCATTATGTGCTCGGCCACCTTGTTCTTTATCTCCTCGAAGATCGCCTTGGCGGCCTGCATCATGGTCATGCCGTACCTCTCGCTCACGGCACCGATCCCTGCGATAGCCCCTTCGGGGTTGCCGCTCTCGAAGAATCCCAGGAAAACCATCACATCTGTGGGCGTGAGGCACGAATGGATCAGGGCCCCTCTTGCCGTCAGGGAGGCCAGTTCCTCGTCTATCACCCATAGGCCGTTCGAGGCATTCATTATCTCCATCTTGTTCATGGGGCCTTTGCCCGCAAGAACCTCGTACACCCGGGCCTCTTTGCCCTTGAGATTCTTGGGGTCGTATCCGTTCTCTGCCACATAGTAATCGTAGATCGTCGTATGCTTTATCTGCGATATTACCTCGGGATATTTCATAGCCAGAGTGGAAAGAGGCAAGACCCTTTCCGGACCTATGATGAACTTGGACCCTACGGTCATTATCTTCGAGTCGCCTCCCAAGGCCACGGTGTACATGTCGACGGCTTTGACGCGGGTTCTCCACCCGCCTATCCTGGCACCTTCCTGCTGAACCTGTGGGAACCCACCGCTCATGACCGCTATATCCGTGGACGTGCCGCCTATATCGACGACTATGCAGTCATCCAATCCCGAGAGCACCTTGCCACCCATTGCACTTGCGGCCGGGCCCGAGAGTATGGTCTCCACAGGATAATGCCTGGCATCCTTCAGGGACATGACCGACCCGTCCCCCTTGTAAGCCATGATGGGAGCGTTTATTCCCTTCTCGCGGAACGTCTTCTCGACATCGTCGAAGAACTTGCTGACGGCAGGTATGAGCCTACCGTTCAGCACGGCGGTCTCCGCCCTCAGATCAACACCGAGGACCGCGGACAGCTCATGGCCGGCCACAGTAGGGAGCCCCGTCATCTCCTCTGCCAGGGCCTTTACCTTCTTCTCCTGCGTCGGGTTAAGATTCGCAAAAAGACCCGATATCGCTATTGAGTCCACTCCCTCAGAGACCTCTCTTATGGCCTCCTCTATTTCGGCCTTCGACAGCGGTGCTATGGACTTGCCCCTATGATCGTAACCTCCTCTCACTACGACCTGCTTCTTCTCGCCGAAGCTGACCTTCTCCATGGGATTCCATCCGATAAGGATGAGACCGACGTCCCCTCCCTGGCCCTCCAGGACTGAGTTGGTCGCCAGAGTGGTCGATATGCCCACATAGGAGATATCCTCCGGCCTTATGTCCGTAGCCTTGAACACAGCATCCACCGATCTGAAGAGACCTATCGACAGGTCCTCATGGGTGGTTGGAGACTTTCTCTTTGCAAGCACCGTATAGTCGTCAAGATCCAATATGACCGCGTCCGTATACGTCCCGCCGGTATCCACGCCCAGTCCGTATCTGGCGTTCACGACGGTCTCTTTCTCATCTGACACCGTTTCCGGCTCGACTAGTCCGACACCCTCCACCAACTTCCCCAGGTACCCGGAGACCTTCTCCCTCTTCTTCGTCTCTGAGTTGTACCTTGTTGTCTGATAGTAGACGTAATAGGAGTTGCCGGCCTTCTTGACGTCGAAGCATTTCCTACCGGCTTTCTTCTCGGAATAAATCCACTCCTGCACCCACTCGTCATAATCGGATCTTTGAACCATGGAACCAGTAGAGCGGTTTGATTGTATTTATTCATACCGTATAATATGTTATACGGTATTATACGGTAAGTCGCTATCCAGCATACTGCGGGCTACAGATTAAAAGTGAAAATGAAAAGGTTTCTTTCCTGTCGGACTCTATGGTCCAGCTTAGATGCCCAGGAGCTTCGCGGCGAAGTGGGATGCCTCTACAGCGTCGTAGGTCCATCCGTCTGCACCGATCTGGTTGGCGAACTCTTTCGAGGTTGCGCCGCCGCCGATCATGGTGAAGATCTTGCCCTTCAGACCCTCCTCCTTCAGGAGGTTCTCCATGTCCTTCATTCCCGCCAGGGTGGGGGTCATGAGGGTGGACTCGGCGATGATCTGGGCCTTCTCGTCCTTTGCCTTCTGGAGCATGTCCTTTATCGGGACATCCTTGCCCATGTCGTGGATGGTGAGTCCGAGACCGGTGAGCATGGCCTTCACGATGTTCTTTCCGATGTCGTGAACGTCACCCTCGACAACGCCGAGGACCACGGTTCCCTTGGTCTTTCCGCCGTCTCCTGCGAGCAGGGGGAGAACAAGGTTGAGACCCTGGTAAAGGGTGTTGGCGGACAGCAGGACCTGGGGCAGGAAGTACTGTTTTGCGGCGTACTTCTCACCAACGATCTCCATTGCCTTGGAGAGACCGTCGAAAACAACGGCCTTTGCGCCTATGCCGGCGTCCAGGCATTTCTGGGTAGCTGCTTTTGCTTCTTTTATCTTGCCAGTTACGACAATGTCAATCAATGCGTCAATCTCTGCGCTCATTTAATTTACCTCCATCCTCCGAGGCCAACGGCCTTCCAAGATGTTGTTCACGCATTCTCGTTCTTTCAACTTAAAGGCTTTGATGGATGGATTATATGTCCACGTACCATACATTCGCGCGTTTAACAAGATGGTATTTAAAGGTACCCTTAACGCTGTTATTTTTTACAATGCGAGGTCCGATATCTCCCCCAAACGCCCCAAGGGGATCACTCCCATCTCAGACACACCGTAGACCTTGGCGGAATCGGTGTCCGCACCCCTACAGGCAGGGGACATGAAGCTCTCCGGATCGGAAAGCACAAGATCAGTGCCCGACGACAAAAGACTGAAAGGCGGTAGCACTATTATGCCTTCCTTCTCAAGATGCAGGAAGCATGCCATCTTGATCCCGCCGCTGAGCGGGTCCCTTATCTTGACGGACGGGTGCTCGTGACCGATTATGACCGGTCTCAGGCCCGAGTCCGTATGGCCGTGCTCCAATCTGAAGCCTCCCACGTCCACATGGTCCACGGCCAGGATGCCCTCCTCGGAAAGAACATTCTGTATGAAATTGTCGTGGTTGCCCCTGACCACCACAACGTCCGCAGCGGTCCTGAGCATCCTGATCAGGGAAAGTATCTCTTCCCTGGCCTCGTACCTCGTCCTCTTGAAATCGTGTTTTATGTCCCCCAACAGGACTATGGTCGAGGGCTCATGCCGGCATATCGCCTTGTTCAATGCATCCCTTATGGTCCCGGTGTTTATCCTGGGCAGATAGAATCCCTCTTCCTCCAGGGCCCTCTCGTATCCCAGATGAAGGTCGCCTATCACCATCACGCGCCCCTCCCGGATAACAAGGCACCGATCCGAGAAGACACGCACCCCCGGCAATATCTCGGCCGACTCCATGGGCCACAATCGTCTGTCACGGATTTAGAACCTGCGCAGTGCAACTGTTTTTCAATATGCCGACCTTACCTCCCTTCGGTGACAGCATGCCGGGTATGGATCTCAGGGGCCTAGAGAAGACCGTAAGGATGGCGGCCGCGGCCGTATCCGGAGCGGACGATGTCCTGATAGTGTCCCACATCGATGCCGACGGCATATCCGCGGCGGCCATAGCCGCCACTGTGTGCGAAAGGCTCGGCAAGGATTACGATGTCCTCTTCTTCAGTAAGATGGGGGAGGACGCCATAGCTGCCGTGAACAACAGCTCGAGATCCCTGGTCTGGATATCGGACCTGGGAAGCGGGTATCTGTCCCAGCTCAGCAAGGACGGGATAGTGATCACCGACCATCACGTCCCCGATTCGTCATGGAGAAGAGGGCAGACATCCCTCGGGGAATTCAACCGCGTCATCCATGTGAATCCCCATGACCATGGATATGATGGGTCCTCCGAAATAAGCGGAGCCGGAGTAACGTACCTTGTGGCCAAGAGCATCGATCCTGCGAACACGGACCTTGCCTGCCTTGCAGTGGTGGGCGCATGCGGCGACATGCAGGATTCCGGCAACGGGCTCTCCGGGATCAACAGGACGATCCTTGAAGACGCTGTCTACGAAGGCGGCCTGGAGGTAAAGGAGGACGTCAGACTTTACGGCAGGGAGACGAGGCCTCTGATAGGTTTCCTGCAGTACGGCTCGGACCCCGAGGTGCCCGGCCTGTTCAATGATCAGGAAGCCTGCTCCGCATTCTATGCCGGGCTGGGGATCCCTCTGAAGAAGGGCAACAGGAACAGGTGCTGGACCGATCTCAGCGAGAACGAGAGGGGCGCAGCGGCGGAGGCACTTCTGGAACGCGTGAAGGAAAAGGACCGGGCGAAGCTTGTCGGGGAGACATATGTCCTCACTGACTTCCCGAAGGGGACCGACAGGCGCGACGCCAAGGAATTCGCAACGCTCCTGAACTCCTGCGGCAGATACGACGATGCACCTACCGGGATGCGCATATGCATGGGGGATGAGGATGCTGTCGAGGCTTCCAAGGAGAACAGGAGCGCTCACAAGCGCAACATATCCGGGGCCATCGACCTGGTCAAGAAGAACGACCTGCTGAAAGTGCGCAGATTCATACAGTATTTCGATGCGGGCGGCGAGATAAAGGATACGGTCCTGGGAATAGTCGCAGGCATGCTGCTCAGCGGAGACGGGGCCTACCGTGGCCTGCCTATCATAGCCTTCGCCGATTCAGACGATGGCGTGAAGGTCTCCGCCAGGGCCGAGAGGGGAATGGCCGAGAGGGGTTTGAATCTGTCTGAGGTCATGAAGAAGGCGGCCTCTATGGTTGGAGGGTTCGGCGGTGGCCACAACGTAGCGGCCGGGGCTACCATACCCGGCGACAGGAAGGAGGAATTCCTCGATATCGTAGAGGACCTTGTATCCGCTCAGGTCATTTGAGCAGTGTGTACAGTACCGCTTTCTGGGCGTGGAGACGGTTCTCCGCCTGATCGAACACCGCACTCTGGGGTCCGTCCATGACCTCGTCCGTTATCTCATATCCTCTGTGGGCGGGCAGACAGTGCATGACTATGCAGTCCGGCTTTGCCAGGGACAGAAGCCCCTGGTTTATCTGGTAGTCCTTGAATATGCGCACGGCCGTCTCCACCGGAGTGTCGTCGCCCATGGACACCCATGTGTCTGTGTACAGGACATCCGCATCCTTGCAGGCCTCCTCGGGCTGATGCGATGCCGATATGTGACAGCCGTTCTTCTCCGCCAGCCTCGCTGCACCAAGCATTATCTCGGCGTTGGGCATCCTGACGGCCGGGCAGCATGCGACCATGTCTATACCCATTATGGCGCATGCGTAGAGCAGGGAGTTGCAAACGTTGTTGCCGTCGCCCAGGTAGACGAACTTCTTTCCGCGGAACCCGCCCTTCTTCTCCTTTATCGTCATCATGTCCGCCAGGGCCTGGCACGGATGCTCCAGGTTGTCGAGTCCGCTTATGACGGGCACCGTCGCCGTGTCCCCGATGCGGTCCATGACCTTGTAATCGTAAGCACGGTACATCACGCCGTGGACGAGCCTGCTGAGCACACGGGCTGTGTCCTCCACCGTCTCGTTGTGTCCTCCCATATGGGTAGAGGACATCTCTATGTACAGCGGATGACCGCCCAGCTCGCTCATGGCAACATCGAATGATATCCTCGTCCTGGTGCTGGGCTTCTCGAATATCATAGCCAGGGATTTGCCTTTCAGAGGATCACCGTGGCGCCCGCGCTCCTTCTTCAGCTTTATTGCCAGATCCACGATCTCGGGCATATCGTCCTTCATGTCCAGAACTGATATGATGTTCCTCTTCATGGTATCTTGAGACTTGTGCCGCATAATTAATTCTTGTGTCTGAAATCGGACGCGGCGGGCCTTCCTTTGAAAAACAGGCCCGGGGACGGCCGCGATTCTTCGACAAAATATGTGCCCGGAGACTGTACGGATAGCCCCGCGGACGGGAAACCCTGAACAAACTTTAATTATGAAGATATAATCACAGCGTACCTAATGGCCGGGGTAGGGTAGCTTGGTTATCCTAGGGGACTGTGGATCCCCTGACTCGGGTTCAAATCTCGGTCCCGGCCCCTATTTATCAATCTGAACGGAGATTATCACCCATGTCATGGAAAGGAGATCTTGAAAGGGTGGACGAATTCAGATGGCGCATACCCAAGGGATCCGTTCCCTGCATGAGGGCGGACGCCGTCATATTCGCTTCCGAGAGCATGCTCCCTTCCATCTCCGAGGACAATTCGATACTGCAGGCTGCCAACGTAGCGTGCCTGCCCGGCATCGTCGGCAGCTCCGTTGCCATGCCGGACGTGCACTGGGGATACGGTTTCCCCATAGGCGGCGTTGCCGCCGTGGACGCCAAGACCGGATTCATATCCCCCGGAGGAATAGGATTCGACATCAATTGCGGCGTGAGGCTGATAAGGACCGATCTGCGGGAGAAGGACCTGGCCGGCAAACTGGGCTCCCTTATGGATACCATATATGCCAATGTCCCCTCCGGGCTGGGTTCCAAGGGGCTCGGGAGGCTTACCCGGGATCAGATCGACAGGGTCCTGAAGGACGGTTCCCGCTGGGCCGTGGAGAACGGTTTCGGGTGGGATGACGATCTTGACGTGACGGAGAACGGCGGCCGCATGAGCGGTGCAGACCCCTCAAAGGTCAGCGATAAGGCCAAAGAGCGCGGGATACCGCAGCTGGGCTCCCTGGGCTCAGGCAATCACTTCCTGGAGCTGGACATCGTGGACGAGGTGTTCGACGAAGGGGCCGCCGAGACCTTCGGGTTGGAGAAGGGGACGGTCACCGTGACGGTCCACTGCGGATCCCGGGGATGCGGACATCAGATAGCCACCGATTACATACAGGAGATGGAGCGATACGTCAGGAAGCACAGCATATCCCTTCCCGATCCTCAGCTCGCATGCGCCCCCCTGGACTCCAAAGAAGGGGCAGACTACTTCGCGGCCATGTCCTGCGGCGCCAACTATGCCTGGGCCAACAGGCAGATGATAACCCACTGGGTGAGAGAATCCTTCGAGAAGGTCTTCGGATCCACGGCCGAGGATCTGGGCATGAACATGGTATACGACGTGGCTCACAACATAGCCAAGAAGGAGCTGCATAAAGTGGACGGCAGGGAGACGGAGGTCTTGGTCCACCGGAAGGGGGCCACAAGGGCCTTCCCCGCCGGACATCCTGACGTGCCCGAGAGATACAGGGCTGTGGGACAGCCCGTCATCGTACCGGGGGACATGTCTGTCGGAACATACGTTCTGATGGGATTGCAGGGCTCCATGGACCTCAGCTTCGGTTCCAGCTGTCACGGGGCCGGGAGGAGGATGTCCCGCAAAGCGGCACTGCGTTCGATCAAAGCATCGGACGTGAAGGCCGATATGAAAAGGTATGGCATATTCCTCCGGAGCGGTTCCGACGGAGGGCTGGTGGAAGAGGCGCCCCAGACATACAAGGATGTCGAAGAGGTCGTCTCAGTGGTCTCCGGTTCAGGTCTGGCCGGCAAGGTCGCCAGGCTCAGGCCCGTCGGAGTCATCAAGGGATAATACCCTCTCGGAAGCTCTCATCACCTTCTCCGTATGCTCTGAAGGCGCAGAAACGGTTATCGCCCAATCGAATATCTCGCGGCTCTGCAATGCCCTGGCCAAAGGAGAGATCCTGAATATGGGCTTCATGCGGCCGTCGTCGTCGATTATGTAAACGTCGGTCTTGCCTATCTTGACGCTGGAGAGCAGGGTGGATCTGGACGGTATGTCTATGACCACCTCATGATCCTCCAATCCCGCTTCGTGGGCGATCTCCGCTTCAAGGGCCTTCCTCCCCGCATATCCCGCATGCTTGGCCAGCTGCGCTTTCGCGTCATCCGACAGATTGGTGGTCTGCAAGATGTATGCGTTCTTGTACAGCCTGCGGTTCATGACCTTCCGGACCAGCTCAGAGGCCCTGCCCCCGGTCCTTAAGATGTGGTTGATGAACATCCCGTCATTCATCAGGTACAGCTCGGACAGATCCGCCCCGGATATCTCCGTGGCCTTGGTCAGCATCATCTCCGCTATCCTGACGGTCTTATGATAATAGACGGAGGAATACATCAGCGCCCTGGAGACCATGAGTCCCTCTGTGGCAACTATGCCTCCCTTGCCCACCACCATCTTCCCTTTCCCTATGCGTATCTGACTCAGCAATCTGTCGATATCGATGGTCCCGAGGACCACCCCTGTGTAGTGGGCGTCCCTGAGAAGATAGTCCATCTGGTCCGCATCGACGGGGCCGTGTATTATCTGGTGGATGTAGTCCTTATTCTCGAAGAAGGATTGGGGCGAATCACCCGACAAGAACAGATCCAATCCTCCGCTCTTGGATCTGGGATGCTCTATCAGATCGCAAACCGCACCTGGATCGATGTCCGCAGCCTTGAGAAGATCCGATATGGGCTCTGTCCCCCCGAACAAATCCATGTCGGAATCCAGCATGTGTGGCACATCCCCGTGTATGAGCTTCCTGGCCAGGTCCATGTGGTCCACGCCGAACTCATTCTCCAGTATCTCCTCCATGGTATGGGAGAAAGGGGGATGGCAAATGTCGTGCAGGAGCGCCGCCGCGCGAACCGTTCTTGTTTCCTCCCGGCTCATCTGAAGGGCGGAGGCCATCCTGCCCGCCAAGTGATAGACGCCCAGGCTGTGCTCGAACCGGGTGTGGTTGGCTCCGGGGAAGACCAGATTGCCGAGGCCGAGCTGCCTTACGGACCTCAGCCTCTGCATCTCCGGCCTGTCCAAGATATCCATGTAGACCTCGTCCACCCGTATCCCTCCGTGGAGAGGATCGTGTATGACCCTGTTCTTATCCGCCATTGCCATCCTTCCTTGCTACCTTCACCTTCTCCACCCTCGTCCCGGGCTGGACTAGAACGGAGACGTTATCGTTTATGCGGTAATGGGTTGTGTTCGTCTCGGATGTCAAAGACCTGATCGCCTTGCCTGCATCCTTCAGATCCTCGGCGTTGCCCTCGAAGCGGGACAGGTCGAATATCATCATGTACCCCTTCGCAGCGTTCTCCTTCATCTTGAGGATCCCCTCTTTGGAATGCACCTCTATGACCCTGACCATCACCGTCTGGGTCTCCGATTCCATCTCGACATCGCTCAGGTCTACGAACACCGGGGACCCGTCAGCCTTGTTGGCCGCGGCCTTCTTACTGATGCTTTTCCTCATCACTCACCGGTCTTCCACAGCTTGTCCCCGACGCTGTGGATCGTCTTGACGGCCTTCCCCTTCTCTTTGGAGGACAGCCCCTCCGCGCTCCTCAGGGACACGCCCACTGCCAGTGGGACCTTGTTCTTGGCGTCTCTTATCCATACCATGTCCCCCTCCGATATCTCTGGGTCAACCTCTACTATGCCCGGGCCCATCACGTCAGCCCCATTGGTCACGTAGGGCACAGCGCCCATGTCCACGGTCACGAACCTCTTCGGCGGTTTGTACTCGAGGAGCCCGCGTATCGTCAGGAATGGCTTCCCCTCATACACCAGGCCCATTATCTCTCCTTTGGCGAATATTACGTCGAACTCCGTGCTCTCGGCCATGTCGACAGCATCGTCCACTGAGAACACGTCCGTCCCCAGAACGGACTCCAGGGCCTCCTTCAGGGACCTGGCGTCCTTCTCCCTCATCCTCTTCCTCTTCCTGATCCTGATATCGGCCATCGTTCAAAGTGATGCAATACGGATATTCAATATTGGCGATGCTTCCTTTCAGTATAGTTTATATCCTATTCAATGAGATTAGTGTATCCGATGGTAAAGCTCCTCCATACCGCAGCCTCCTTTGCCGTGATGCTCGTATCATTGTCGCTCATAGGTGTGATAGCCATGTCCGTTGCGCCGCTGGCCATGGGGGGAATGGCGTTGGAGGAGAACACTCCCTTCGAGATAATCATGGATGAGGAAACTGCCAGCATCGTCATCGACGGCAGCTACGACATCGTTTCCACTCTTCCCTATGATATAAGCGACATAAACGCCAGCGTGAGCATAGATGACGGTAAGGAGATCAATTTCGAGGTATTCAGCGAGGGGCCGCTGGTAGTTGCAAAGAACGGCAGGTCCACACTGGAAGTTCATTCGGAGATATTCATACCCTCGACCCTGATGATGATACTGGCAGCAAACGCTGGTTCTGAGGAGGATGGCCTCTATCTGCCTTTGACCATAGAAGTAGGCGGATCCTATCTTGAGAGGATAATCAGCGTGAGGGCATCCGTGAACGTGAAGGCAGTCATATCCGACATATCGATACCTCCGATAACCATAGGCCTCGAAGATGGGGACGGCAACCCCGTAACCTCTTTGGAAGAGGCTGCCAAGATAACCGCTGACGTGACCGACATCCCCGGAGGAGAATACCTCGACGACCTGCCGGACAGCGCCGTCATCACCGTTCCCATCGACGGGTATGATGTGAACGTCATCATGACCAAGACCGGCCCGGATGGAGACGGCAACTACACCATGACGATCGAGATCGAGACCACTGACGGTACTACTCTGACGGATGCTCTTGACGCCCTCAAGGCCGTTGCCGAGGACATGGGCGAGGGCGAGACAGTACCGATCGAGATAGATACGGGTACAGGCACAGAGACCATTCAATTGGACCCGGAGAGCGTGATACTCTTCGCTGATTCCATCGGGACCATGCTGGAGGCCCTCACGTGACCAGCGAGTTCAGCCTGAGATATGCTGTTCCGGGTGGCGCATTCCTGAGCTTCTCTGTGACCCTCTTCACGCTGATCCTGCTGCCACTCAGCTTATTCGCCTTGATCAACGGATTGGTGGCCAACATGGGCACCGAGGGCATAGGGGGAATGCCCCCTGAACAGATGCAACAGATACTGGATGAGCTCTGGCTTTATGTTCGGAAGCTCATAAGATACGCCATACCTCTGCTTATCATAGCGATACCCATGGGCCTGTACAGGGCAGGGAGCTACGCGAAGATACCTTTCAGATTCCTCTTCGCGATATATTCCGTAATAATAGTGATAGCACTCACCGACGGAGGTATGATCCAGGTCGCCATAGATCTGCCCATGGAGATGGGGAGCGAGTTCAGTGTGGAAGATATGGTAATAACTCTCGATATAACCGTATTTATCTACATTACCATGCTTATCGGTACCGCCGGAGCGTTCCTGGCATTCACAGAATTCGCTTCCGGCAGAAAGGATTTCATGGAGAAGAAGGCTGAGATCGACGAGGGCCCCCAGGGCGGAGACGTAGAGCCTGTCGCCGAACCTCAGGCATAACGGTGATAAGATGGGAATCAACATAGCGGTTTGTGAGCTGGAGGCCGAAAGAGCATCCTGCAGAATTCTGAAAACAGATATCCGGAAAGCGCTCCTCAAGGACATCGCGGGATTCGAGCAGTATGCTGATTACGACACGGTGGTCTCCCTTGAAGATGCTGCGAAGGCCTTCCCGGATTGGGAATCCTTCGCGAAAAGGAACAGGATCTCGGAGAGCGCCGATGCAATCTATATGGAATCCGTCAAGGACTCTGGGGACGCGGAGATCCTGAGAGGGTATTCTAAGGATGTGCCCACGGGGTGGGTGGACCTCGAGAGGATGCCCGCAGATATGGTCTCAAAGGCCCGGGACTCGGCTGAGGAGCTCCTCAGCGGATGGGATATGATCGGATTCGACGAGATGAAGGAGGCCTGCGCCAACTGTCCTCTGTCATGGGACAAGGGCAGGGGATGCATAGGCGCCTTCGGCCCCGACGAGAGCCTTCTGCCGGGAATAGCCGAGAAATACGGCTGTGCGATCGTCGCATCGGTTCCGGACTCGGCCTCAAATGGGAAGAGATTCACGTCAGCAGATGCGGCAGCACTCCTGAGCGAGATAGAGGTACTGGAGACCGCTCTGCCCAAAGAAGGAAAGATGATGGTCCGCAGATACGGAGGGCCTCTTGAGAGAATGAGGGCCGTGGCGAAGGTCTCGCAGGAAGAGGGCTGCGGATTCTTCTTCTTCTGAAGACCGAACATTCACTTTCAAACCGTTTATCTCTGTTTTTCTACGATATTTCTTATATATTTTTGCTTTTCCTACGAATATCGTAAAGTTTCTGCGTTTGCGCATGATTAATATAGGGGTAATCAATACAAGACCCTCGGGGGAACTGAAAGGCCCCTAAAAGACGGAGAGAGAATAATGGCCAGCGAGAACGCGGACGGAACGTACTCCCCATCTGAAGAGTACAGGAAGAGGACATACATCGACAGTTACGCAAAGTATGAGGAGATGTACAGGAAGTCCATTGAGGAGCCGGAGGAATTCTGGACCGAACAGGCCGAGAACCTGGACTGGTACTCCAAGGGTTGGAAGAAGGTCTTCGACTGGAACAAGAAGGCTAGCACCTTCACATGGTTCAAGGGTGGCAAGCTGAACGCATGCTACAACTGCTTGGACAGGCATGTGGAGGGGGGCCTCAAGAACACCGCAGCCCTGATATTCGAGGCCGATGAGCCCGGTAACAGCAGGGTCTACACATACGGATTGCTGCTGAGTGAAGTTGAGAAGTTCGCCAACGTGCTTAAGAGCAAGGGTGTCAAGAAGGGTGACAGGGTTGCTGTCTATCTGCCTATGATCCCCGAACTGGCGATAACGGTCCTGGCATGCGCCAGGATCGGCGCCGTGCACTCGGTCGTCTTCTCCGGTTTCAGCACCGACTCCCTCTTCAACAGGGTTCAGGACAGCGATTCAAAGGTCCTCGTCACCTGCGACGGAAGCTACCGTGGCGGGAAGACCCTCGACATGAAGGGAAAGGTCAACGAGATGTTGGAGCGCGAGACCTCCGTTGACAGCGTCATTGTCGTGAAGCACACGGGCAAGGACGTTGTCATGGAGGATGGGAGGGACTTCTGGTGGCACGAGGAGATGTCCAAGGCCGACCTGAAGTGCCCCTGCGAGCAGATGGATGCGGAAGACCCTTTCTTCATACTCTATACATCCGGTTCCACCGGAAAGCCGAAGGGTGTTCTCCACACGGTGGGAGGCTACATGCTTGGCGTTACAATAACTTTCAAGTACGCCTTCGACTACCGGCCGGGCGAGACACACTGGTGCACCGCAGACCTCGGATGGATCACGGGACACTCCTATGTGCTCTACGGGCCTCTTTCCAACGGAGCGACCACCCTCATGTTCGAAGGAGTCCCTAACTATCCGGACAACGGAAGGTTCTGGGAGATAGTCGAGAATTGGAAGGTTGACATATTCTACACCGCGCCCACCGCCATCAGGATGATGAGGAAGAGCGGCGACGAATGGGTGCGCAAGCACGATGTGTCCTCCCTTAAGGTCCTGGGATCCGTCGGAGAACCAATAGATTCCAGCGTCTGGAAGTGGTACTATGAAGTGGTCGGCAATGGCAGATGCCCGATAGCCGACACATACTGGCAGACCGAGACTGGCAGCCACATAATACTGCCGCTACCCGGCGCATGGAACCAGAAGCCTGGATCCGCCATGAAGCCATTCTTCGGCATCGAGCCGGTCATCCTCAACGAGGACAAGACCCCCACGCCGGTCGGGCAGGACGGGAGGCTTTGTATAAAGAAGCCCTGGCCCTCCTGTGCCAGGACCCTCTGGGGCGACCATGAGAAGTACAAGGAGACCTACTGGAACCCGTATCCCGGATACTACTTCTCCGGCGACGGAGCGAGACAGGACAGCGACGGGGACATCTGGATCACCGGCCGTGTCGACGATGTGATAAGCGTCGCCGGCCACCGCATAGGCGCGGCAGAGGTCGAAGCTGCCCTGATAGCGCATCCCGCCGTCTCAGAGGCGGCAGTGGTCCCAATACCTGACGAGATGAAGGGAGAGGCGATCTATGGCTTCGTCACCCTGAAGAACGGATTCGAGGACAGCGAGGAACTGAGGAACGATCTCGTAAAGCAGGTAAGGAACGAGGTCGGGCCCATAGCCACGCCCAAGACCATCCAGATAGCTGAGGAGCTCCCCAAGACGAGGAGCGGGAAGATCGTCAGGCGTATGCTCAGGAAGATCGCCTCCGGAAGCGATTTCCGCAGCATGGATGCATCCACTCTCGTCGACCCGGGCGTCCTGGATGACCTGGTCAAGGGCAGAAGATAAACCGGCGGGCTCAGCCCGCTTCCTTTATTTTTTCTTCTTCTTTCACAAGATCGAACGATACCTTGTAGACATCGTCCTCCAGCTTGGCCGAAACATCCAATCCCGTGCGGTAGAAGAGATGCAGCATCCCGACATTGGTGGACAGGACCTCTGCGGTGAATGTCTTGATATTCCTGGATTTGCCAACACGGACCAAGAGGTTGACCAGATATGACCCGATGCCCTTGCCCTGCCAATCGTCCCTGACCGCGAAGGAGACCTCGGCACTGCTGTTCTTAGGATTGCGCTCGTACTCGCACACGGCTATGAGCTCTGTCATGGAACCGTGAACGAGGAACACGCCGAATGCCATGGACATATCATAATCTATATTCACCTGGCTCATGAGCTCCTCCCTGGGCTGCAGCACACGGGTGGTCATGAACCTCTGCTGCAGCGTCTTGGAAGAAAAGGAATAGAAGAGCTCCCTCACAAGGTCTTCGTCCGTAGGTTTCAGAGGACGGACCACGGCCGTCTGGCCGTCGAAGACCAATGTCTGCTCGAACTCCTCAGGATAGGGCAAACCGCGATAGGAACGCCTGCTCTGGTCCTCCGGCAGGTATCCAAGGGCCACTGCCTGATCAAGGAGCCTCTCCCTGAAGGACGGATGTGCCACGTTGATCAGCTCCAAGGATCTCTTGGCCAAGGTCTTGCCCCTGAGATGGGCGATTCCATACTCTGTAACCAAATAGTGGATGTCCTCCCTCATTGCGCCCACTCCTGCGCCCTTAGGGACGACGCTGACGATCCTGGATGTGTGGCCGTCGCTGGTGGTGGAGGGCATCACTATCACCGTCCTGCCTCTGGCACTCAACGCCCCTCTTATGAAATCGGGCATCCCGCCGGGATTTGATATGGACTCCAGACCTGTTCTATCCGCCAGCACCTGGCCTGTCAGATCGATCACGGATGCGGTGTTGATCGCCACCATCTTGTTGTTCTTGGCTATTACCGTTATATCATTGGTGTAATCCGAAGGATGGAACTCGATGGACGGATTATTGTCGACGAATTCCATCAGTTCTGCGGACCCGATGACAAAGGAGGTCACTATCTTCCGCGGATGTATGGTCTTCTTGCTGCCGTTGATCGCTCCTGTCTTGACAAGATCCATCACTCCGTCGGAGAACATCTCTGTATGAACCCCCAGGTTCTTCTTGTCCTTGAACTCGGAGAGTATCGCATCTGGCAACATGCCCGTGCCGATCTGTATCGTCGCTCCGTCCTGCACAAGCTTGGCGGCATTCCTGGCTATCGATTTGACCGTCTCGGGGTCTATGCCTTCGTCGTCCAAGGCATGGTCCACCGGATAATCCACCTCTATGAGCTGATCTATCTGGGACGTGTGTATGAACGAATCGCCAAGAGTCCTCGGCATCTGCCTGTTGACCTCCGCGATCACCACATCCGCAGACTCCACTGCGGATTTCGTTATATCCACGGACGTGCCGAGAGAACAGAAGCCGTGCAGGTCCGGAGGAGACACCTGTATGATGGCCACGTCGAGCTTTATCCTCCCGGTACGGAACATGTATGGTAGCTCCGACGTGTATATCGGGGTGTAATCCGAATGGCCGTTCATCACCCCCCTCTCGACCTCGGAATCCATGTAGAAAGAATTGATCCTGAACTTCTTCATTACATCCGGTTCGAAGAAAGGAGAGGGCATGAATGTGAAAGGAGTGCATATCCTGTTATCGTGAAAGTTCCTCTTCTTGAGAAGATGTTCTACGATCACTCTCGGCCTGCTACATCCTCCGCTTATATATATCGTAGTGCCAGGCTTCACAAGGTCCAGCGCCTTACGGGGAGTTGAAACCTTCTCCTCGTACTCATCCCTCCAATATGCCATGCTATCCCTCGCCGATTGAACGGCAAAGAAGTTTATAATACCGATTACAAACCCTTGGAGGACTCGATCGCCCACACCATGTCCCTGGCCAGCGACCTGAGGGCATCGCAGCCTTTCCTGTCCTTCTCGTAGTCCCCCGGGCCTTTGCCCGACAGGATCGTTAGTGGAGACGAACCGCATACCATCATACGGTTGCGGAGCATCCATCCCACCAGCTCCGTATAGGTCGACATTCCTCCGTCGTGGTCATGCACCACAACAGCCCCGCCTATCTTACGGGCCAGAGGCTGGCCGCAGAACATGGAGACGTATCCCACCCTTTCCAGCAGGATCTTCATCTGGGCGCTGCAGGATCCGAAATACGACGGGGACCCGAGGATTATGCCGTCGGCCTCCAGCATCATGCCCATGTACTCGTTCATCCTGTCGTCCTCGTTGATGCACCTGCCGTCTCCTCGTATCTCACAACTGTTGCAGTTGTTGCAGGGATTCATCATGCTCTCATAAACGTGCACGTGCTCGGTCTCAACGCCCTCTTTCTCCAGCTCATCAAGGACAACATTGAGGGCACCCCCTGTGTTTCCCAGAAGACGGGGGCTACCGTTGAAGGCCACGATTTTCATGCGACCCCATTGCAGGATACGGTTATTAATACGACGGTCCTGATAATTATTTTCACTATTGTTAAGAAATGGTTATATCCTTACATGCGCTGACTGACTGACATGCATATGTTAGAAATCAAAGATCTCCACGTGGAGGCCGGCGGAAGGGAGATCCTGAAAGGGCTCGACCTGACCGTCGAAGAGGGTGAGACGATAGCCCTCTTCGGACCTAACGGCTCCGGAAAATCCACACTCATGGCGGCCATAATGGGCTATGCATACTGCAAGGTGACCCGCGGTAGCATTTTCTTCGAGGGGGAGGACATCACCCACCTGCCTGTGGACGAGCGGGCCAAGATGGGGGTCGGCATGATGATGCAGAGACCCCCCAACGTTGTGGGCGTGAAGCTGGGGGATCTCATCAAGACCATTGCCAAGGACGACGAGGAGATTCTGAGGCAGGCTGATGAATTCAGGATGGACAGGCACTTGGATAGGGATCTGAACGTTGGATTCTCCGGCGGCGAGATAAAGAGATCCGAGATACTGCAGCTCACGGCGCAGAATCCAAAGCTGGTTCTGCTTGACGAGCCGGAATCCGGAGTGGACCTGGAGAGCATAGAGCTCATCGGTGAGAAGATACATGATCTGCTCTACAACACGGAACTGTGCAGCAGGGGCATGTCGAAGGTCAACAGATGCGTATCCGCCCTTGTGATAACGCATACAGGCCAAATCTTGGACTATATAGGGGCCGACAAGGCCTACATAATAAATGATGGTCGCATACGCTGTTCCGGTCGCCCTACGGATCTGCTGAAGGAGATAAGGGAGAAGGGATACAAGGAGTGCATATCATGCAGAATGGTGAAACTTCCATAAAGAAGGCCCTCGAGAAGAAGGCCGCATACGGACCTGACATCGACCTGAACAAGTACAAGGTCATACGGGACCAGAAGGTCATAGACAAGCTCGAGGATGCTCCCAAAGACATCAAAGAGCGAATGGAGTCCGTCGGCATAACCTCCTCCAAAGAGACTGAACGCGACGGATCCATAATGTTCATAGACAACAAAGTGAGCCACTGCAGCAACAAGGCCCCGGAGGGTGTGGAGATCATGCCCGTCAAGAAGGCCATGGAGAAGTACGAGTGGCTCAAGGACTACAGCTGGAAGCTGGTCAGCCCCGATAAGGACAAGTATACAGCCAAGACCTATGAGGAGGACGCCGACGGCACCTTCGTCAGGGTGAAGGCGGGCTATCATGTGAAGCACCCCATTCAGGCGTGCATGATGCTTGGCACCGAGAAAGGGATGCAGACTCTCCACAACATATTCATCATTGAGGAGGGGGCCCATGCGGAGATGATATCCGGATGCACCACCGGCTCCCATGCCGACGACGGCGTGCACATCGGGGTCTCCGAGATATATGTGAAAGAAGGCGCATACTTCTCATACTCCATGATACACAACTGGGGTCCGAAGACCTCGGTGCGCCCCAGGACAGGGATACAGATGGATAAGAACTCCAGGCTGATCAACAACTATGTGATACTGAACCCTGTGGCGACAGTGCAGTCCGCACCTGCTGCCTGGCTCAACGGAGAGGGCGCCAGCTGCCAATTCAACACCATCTGCCTGGCACATCCGGGCGCGGATATAGACAGCGGAGGAACGATATTCCTTAACGCTCCGGGAACCGGAGCAGAGATCGTCTCCAGGAGCATAACCAAAGGCGGAAGGATGATGGCCCGCGGCAGACTGGTCGGCAACGCCCCCGGTGTCAAGGCCCATCTGGAGTGCAAGAGCATAGTGCTGGAGGACGGAGGCCAGACCCTTGCGGTCCCGGAGCTGGAAACAAGCTTCGCGGACGTGGACATGACCCATGAGGCGGCGGTCGGAAAGATAGCCAGGGACCAGATCGAATATCTGATGTCCAGAGGGCTGACCGAGGACCAGGCCGTCGGGATGATCATAAGAGGATTCCTGGTAGGCGGCATAAAGGGTCTGCCCCAGGAACTGACCGACGAGATAAACGACGCGATCGAGAAGTCCGATCTGGGTCACTGACCCGGATCCCTCTCGGGCGGATCTATCTTCTGCCCCATGGCGCGCCGGTCCACGGCATGCAGGACGTTCCCGTCATCATCGCGGAACGAAGTATACACGCCTATGGGGCCTCTCAGAGGATCCCTTACGAAAACGACCCCCTCGTCGATAAGCCTCCGATGAAGATCGTATGGGTTATCCACACCGAACATTATACCCGTGTCGAACCCGACGATCTGGCTCTTCTTCAGCACCAGATAGAACCCGTTGCGTCCCACAACGGCCGTGTCACCGTCGTCTGATATCATTTCCATTTTCAAGACGCGGGTATAGAACCTTGCGGCCCGCTCCGTTTCCTTGACCGGGACGAAGGCCCCCGCCAAGCCCTCCGGCAGACCTTCCACCGTGTACTCAAAGAAACCTCCGTGAGGATCTCCCAAAGGCATGTTTTACGGATCACCGTACCGCATTAAACAGATTCCGCCTCCCAGCGTACCGACAAAACCTATTACCCGCAAGTGATACCGGGGTCGAAGGTGTCTGATTTGGCCAAACCGATGATCAGCGAAGACGGGTTCAAGCTCCAGGAGAGCCTTGACAAAATAAAGCACATAATAATCGTACTGAGCGGTAAGGGCGGCGTTGGGAAGAGCACTGTCTCCGCCAACCTCACAGCCACGCTGTCTATGAGAGGCTATCAGGTAGGTCTCATGGATGTGGACATAACCGGCCCCAATATCCCGAAGATGTTCGGCATAGAGGACGAGGGACTTGACGTACAGGACGAGAAGCTCATACCTGTCTTCGTCCCTCCTTCTATGAAAATAGTATCTATGGCGTTCCTTCTGCAGACCAAGGACACCCCGGTCCTTTGGAGAGGGCCTGTCAAGATGACCGCCATCAGGCAGTTCATAGAGGATGTCAACTGGGGAGACCTGGATTATCTTGTGATCGATATGCCGCCCGGAACCGGAGACGAGGCTTTGTCCATAGTACAGCTTATCCCGAAAGCGGATGGTATAATCATCGTGACCACGCCCCAGGAGGTGTCCCTTCTGGATGCTCGTAAGTCTGTCACTTTTTCTGCCCAGTCCCAGATACCCATCATCGGGCTGATAGAGAACATGAGCGGCTTCATATGCCCCCACTGCGGCGAGAAGACGGATATATTCAAATCCGGAGGGGGAGAAGCTACCGCCAAAGAACTTAACATGCAATTCCTTGGTAAAGTTCCGATAGAACCGGGAGTGGGCCTGTCGGGAGACAAGGGCATGCCCATAGTGATAGACGATCCGGACTCGGAGTCCGCAAAGGCCTTCGAGAGGATCGCCGACAGGGTCGTCAAGACCGTGGAGAAGAAATGAAGATCGGAGTGGTGGCCGAAGGGGACGACCTGTCGTCCCTCGTGGCCGAGGACTTCGGTCATGCGGAGTATTTCCTGATAGTGGATTACGACACCTATGATTATACCGTTGTCAAGAACGAGTTCGCCAACTCGGTGGGCGCAGGTATGAAGGTTGCGGATGCCATCATAGGCCTGGGCGTCGATGCGGTGATCGTCGGAGGGATAGGGTCCCACGGTTACGATAAGCTCAAGAATGCCGGCATTAGGGTATCCTTCGATGAGGATGGTACCGTGGAAGAAGTGCTGGACATCTTCAAGAGAAGAGAGGAGCAGCGCAGGAAATTCCAGTGATCATACTCCTGTCCTGTTGCCCCATATGATCTTGTGCAGCTGCGGAAGGACCCTCACACGCAGGCGCCTTCCCAGAACATCCTCTGCCAGAGGCTCCAGGTCCATTCCCCCCACGGGAGAGAATATGCATTCACATCTGGGAGAGTACTTCTCCATCACATCGATGGCGTGGCTCATATCGGTGTAATCTGCGATTATGAACTTGAGCTGGTCCTTCTTCCTCAGCAGACCTATGTTATCGAACAGCATCCGGTCCTGCATCCCCGAACTGGGGCATTTGATGTCCATGCTGATCACTATGCTCTCGGACGACGGGACCGCGGAAAGGTCCATGGAGCCGTTGGTCTCCAAGACCACGCTCTTACCCCCGGATGCCAAAGCCCGCAACAGATCCGGGCAGTCCTTCTGCAGCATTGGCTCCCCTCCCGTTACGCATATATGATCCTCGTCCGCGGCCAATTCAAGAATATCCTGAACGCTGAGTTCCCTGCCGCCTTCCATAGCATACGTGGTATCGCACCACGAGCATCGTAGGTTGCATCCCGACGTCCTTATGAACAGGGTCGGAAACCCTATGGTCTTGCCCTCTCCCTGTATCGATCTGAAAACTTCGCATACCTTCATGGGATCACTCGTACTCGATCTCGTCCCGGAAACCGGCTTCCTCGAAACCTCTCAGGCGCAGTATGCAGGAATCGCACCTGCCGCACGCTTTCTCTCCGCCTTCATAGCATGACCATGTCAGGTGAAGCGGCGCCCCGAGGTCTTTCCCCAGCTTCACTATCTCAGCCTTGGACTTGCTTAGTATCGGCGTCTCTATCCTTATCGGGCGACCTTCCGTGCCCGCCTTGGTTCCCACAGATAGCATTTTCCTGAAGGCCTCGAAGAACTGGGGCCTGCAGTCCGGATAACCGGAGTAGTCTACTACGTTGGCGCCTATGTATATCCTGTCCGCATCCACGGATTCGCAAAGCCCCGCAGCAACCGACAGCATTATGATATTCCGGGCTGGCACATATGTATCAGGTATATCGGAACCTATCTTCTCCCTGCCCTCCGGAACATCTATATCCGGATCCGTGAGAGCCGATCTGAACATGCTGAGATCGATATCGACCACCACATGCCTTGTCCCGTAATGCTCGGCTACGGCCTTGGCCGAGTCCAGCTCCCTGGAATGCCTCTGCCCGTACCTGAAGCTCAAGGCCACGACCTCGCATCCTTCATCCAGGGCCTTGGCAAGAACAGTGGTCGAATCCAATCCTCCGGAGAGAAGGACTACAGCCCTCACAGGTCCTTCTTGTACCAAGCGGTCTGCCCCCTCTCCTCATCCAGGCCGATGGCCACACTCTTCACGTTGGATGGGAAGCGCACATCCGAGACCAATCTGTCCGTCAGCATCCGGGACATCTCCTCGGCCGTCGTCACTGTGACATCCAGCATCCTCACGTCCTCTTCCGGGAAGACATATCTCTTCCCGCATGTCACGACCTCCACGCTTCCGTCCGAGGAACTTATGCTTGCGTCCCGGGACTTGGCCGGCAGAAGGACCATGTGGTCCATTTCGGCCGCAAAGGCCCGGAGTTCCTTCTTGAGGGTCACGAAATCCATGACCATCCCGTCCTGTCCTATGTCCCCTTCCAGCCTGAGCCTGAGGATGTAGGAATGCCCGTGGAGCCTGGAGCACTTCTCGTGCCTCGGTATGAAATGGCATGCGGAGAATCTTATCCCCGAGTGCCCGCCGTCTATCTCTATGATCATCTTCTTCCCTCTGTGAGTTTCATCGCCAATGCTATGGAGTCCCTGTAATCTGTCTTGGCACGCGACGTGTCTACGTATATCTTATCGGAGTTCACCAGCGGTGCCCCGAGTGCGGTCGCGCCTCCCAGGAAATGCAGTGCTCTGAATATTACGTTCCCCGATATACCGTCCGGCGCTATTATCAGATCGGCCTCCGAGGCTGCGGATTCCAGCAGGATCTCCGCATCGTAAGCGTCATATCCCTTGGCCCGAAGTGCTTTGACGACCTCGACGGCATCCTCTATGGTCCTGTCCACCATCCTGTGGCGACCCACATCCTCAGACCTTCCACCGGACATGACCGCGATCCTCTCTCCCATGCCTATGCGCCTCATAAGTGATACGGTCCTGATCGCCATGTCCACTTTCTGATCCACGGTCCATCCCTCGTCAACGCCCACAGGTGCCAGGAAGAACATCCTGCCCCCCGCTGGCTCCAGGAGCACACTGCGCTCCAAGACCGAAAGGCCGAGTGCCCTCTTCAATTTCGGCAGAAGCTCTGAGGATGACATATCGCCGCGAACTGCGGCATCGATCCGGCCGGAGACCAGGTCGGAGACCAGCTCATCCGCGTCCCTGTATACTATGGCGCCCATGGCCTCTGCGCTGCTCTCCACGCAATCCGAGTCCGCACTGCTTCCTATACCGACCGTGGCCTCAGGCAGGCCGCTCGCGATAAGTGACTCGGCGTTCCACATGCATCTCTCCATGCTTTCCGCTTATTTTAATCCTGACAGGGGGACCTTATCTCGTCTATGACGTAATCCTCCCAATCCCTGAGACCCAGGGCTATCTCTGCCTCCGGAGGCGTCAGCACCGGCTTGGCGTACCTGGCTGAATCGTCGAGAGCTATCCTGGGACATGCGGTTATGATGTATGCGTCGGCATCAGAGTAAACGGATAGCGCGTCCGGACCTATCTCCGTCAACCTCACCTTATAGGCTTCCCTGCCTGAGGAGATCACCTTGCCGACGATGCTGTCGGCGAGATCGGTCCTGTCCTGCCCCTTCTTCGAACAAATTACGACCAGGAACCTCACGGCAGGTCTGGCTCTTTCGATGGCAGCGAATCTTCTCCTCAGCATCCGCTCCTTGAGATCGGCGATGGACCTGTGCTCTCCCGTGATCGGATTGAGGACCGTGACCTCTGCATCCGTGCCCAATGCAGCGGCAAGAGGATGGAAGTCGCCTTCACCGATGAAAAGTATGTGCTCAGCCCCGTCAGGCATGGCGCTGCTGTTGCATCCGAGTGCCTGCCCCGGATAGAGTATGCGGCCGTCCCCCCGGGAGACAAGGACCTCCTTCCCGGCAGCCTCAAGCACCTCTCTGGCTCTTTTGATGCACGGCACATATTGCACGGTGGCCATGAGACCCACCTTATGCGGAAGGCTGTCCGCAACAGCCGAGATATGAGGTCCGATGTCGCCCTCATAGAAGGCCTCCACGTACATCACGTCAGGGTCTTCGCCCTGGGACGGTATCGGCGAATGGCCGAAATGCACCAGGGCATCCGCGGTGCCTCTGTAATCGAATATATCGCAGGCTCCGTAGCACGGGTCGCCCACTATGAAGAATGAAGCGCCGGTGCTCTCCGAAAGACTGCGGGAAACACCAATCGCCTTGGACTTGAGGCCCTCCGGAAATTGGAGAGCAACGCGCGCGTAACCTCTGGCTCTTATCCAATCAGCTGCTTCGTCCAATCTCAGATCGAACATCGCTCAGACTATGAGCTCCTTACCCTTCTCTATCGAGACGTAGCAGGGCGTGGGATATTTCATGGAAGCCTTCCAAAGGGCGATCTTCGCGGACTTGAACCCCTGAGGGTTGCAATAGATCGTCATTATGGTCTGATCCGAGGACATCCTTGCTGCGGTACCCACATTCTTCCCGAATGCGTTGCGCATACCGCTGGAGACACGGTCGGCACCTGCTCCGGTGGCGAGCTTGTTCTCCCTGAGCACAATGTGAGGATAAACGTTGACCTTTAGGTGATAATTAGCTGTCCCTACCTCTTTGGAAAGGAGCCTGTTAGCGGCGATACGGCCGGCCTCCAACGCGGTGTGCCTGACCTGAACATGGTTCTTCACCCTGAGGGTAAGAACGACAGGGAAGTCTGTGTTCAGGTTACCCATGTCATACTGGTTAATCCTGTTGTTAGGGACTCCACCCATGTATTTTCTGCGGGTGTATGCCTGACCTTTTACCTGTCTGTACATTACTGCGGGCTTTCTTGCCATGATATCACCGTTGTTTGAGCGAGAGCAGACAATCCCGAGATTGTATTTAAAGACTGTTGCACCCGCGGACACACAACAAGCCCATCCATACCCAACACCGATATAATGGTTGTGTCGACGCGCGCACGAGCAATATAAATATAATCCTGATAGACGTACAGTTCCAATGGGAAGGGTGGGTGCAGAATGAGCAAATTCACAGTGAATATCGTGCCAAAAGGCGACGATAAAAGGATCCCGGTCAAACTGGCGGGTCAGATCATGGTGGGGATGCAGGATCTGTTGTACCGCATCGGCGAATATGTGATGTCCGAAGAGCTGAAAGCTCAGGGCCCCATCGATCGGGGGCTCCTTTCCAAGTTCACGCTTTACATAGACTCCGCCGGCGGAATAGGCATGAAGGCAACGTCTGACAGACCGGAAACAAGAGGTTACGGCAACATAGTGGATGATGCCCTGGGGCTTCTGGAGAAGACCCTGGATGCCCTCGGCGGCGGAATAGGCGGATACTGGATGGAGGATCACTATTCCAATCCGTTCTACAGGAATGCCATAATACACATTATACTGGCACTCGATAAGTGCCTCCGAGAGAGCGAGGGATACGCCCTTGTTTACGGATCGGGCAAGACAAAGGAGTTCGGAAGACCCAACAGAGAGAAGCTCTCCGCCTTCGCCAAGGACAGGGGTATGACCGCGGAAGGAGCCGCCATAGGGATCATGCAGGCAGTCCCGTCGAAATCCAGGAAGAACCTGGTGAACCTCAGACAAGGGAAGAACACCGTAAGGCTGAGATTCGCAGACCCGTCATACGACGACACCGTGCCCGGCCCGGTAGAGGTGCGGGGCATACTGCGGTACAGCAATGACAATGCCATAGTGGAGGTGTCCGGTGCCAAAAGGCCGGAGAACCTGGAGAGAGTCTCCTTCCGCAGAATGATATCCGTCAACGGTGACGTTGAACTCAAGGCCCCCGTGGAAGCCTCCGTTTCTTATCAGGGTGATTCCTGGATGCTCAAGAACGAGGATCTGGGAATAGTGATATCAAAGCCGGACTGGGATTCTGCGGTGCAGTCGTTCCATGACTATTTCGTCTTCCTGTGGGTGCATTACACCCAGGGCGCCGTAGGCGATTTCGGCGAAGAGGAGAGGGAAGTGAGGGAAACCCTTATGTCCCTGGTTGCGTGAGAGTGAGGGCATGGCCAAGAAGCGCGTGACCAAGAAGGCGGCATCCCGCATAGCGGAAGAACGCATGTCGACCCTTGCGGATATATCGAAGGACGCCGTCCGCGACGGGAAGAATGAACGGGCCGTAAGGTACGTATTTTTGGCCAGGAAGATAAGCCAGAAGACAAGGACCCCGATGCCGGAAGGCTTCCATTTCTGCAAGAAGTGCAACACCCCCCTAATTCCCGGAAGGAACTGCAGAGTGAGGCTCTCTGGCGGCCGAATAGTTACCACTTGCGAAAGATGTAATTCTGTGAAGCGTATGCCGTACTCATTGGAGCGTTGAATATGACCGAGAAGGAAGCCAAAAAGGAACTGATGCGAAGGAGCAAGGACTTGGATCCCACGGTGCACGTCGGAAAGGACGGGCTCAAGGAATCCGTATTCCAGGAGATAACGAATCAGTTGAAGAAGAACAGGCTCGTGAAGGTCAGGCTCCTGCCTGCAGCGGACATGGCGCCGTCCGAGATGGCGGCAGCGATCGCCGAAGCCACGGATTCCGTGATCGTCGACGTCCGCGGCAGCATAGCGGTCATGACGGACGCCAGGACCTGGCGTTCCCTCAGCGAGAAGAAGGTCTGAGCAATGCTTGATGTCAACATTATCAGAAAGGACCCGGAGAGCATCAGAAAGATGCTGGCCAACAGGAACATGAGCGATGATGTGCTCAACCGGTTCCTTGAGGCGGACGGAGAATGGAAGGTCCTGATGGACAGGGGCAACCGCCTGAGACAGGAAAGGAACACCGTCTCGTCGGAGATCCCCAAACTGGGCGGCGAAGAGAAGAGGAAGCGCATAAGCGACATGAGGGTCGTCTCCGAGGAGATCAAGACGATAGAAGCAGAGGCCGAGAGGCTTGCCCTAGTAAGGGATGAATGCGTCCTCAACATACCAAACATCCCCGATTCCTCTGTGCCGGTGGGGAAGGACGCCAATGATAATGTCATAGTTTACCAGTGGGGCAACATAAGAAAATTCGATTTCAAGCCCAAGGAACACTTTGAAATCGGCGAGGACCTTGACATAATAGACTTCGAGAGAGGCGTCAAGGTCGCCGGAAGCGGATTCTATGTCCTGAAGGGGGACGGCGCCAGATTGGAGAGGGCCTTGATCAACTATTTCCTAGATGAGAACAGGAAGCGCGGTTACAAAGAGGTATTCCCTCCTGCGGTCGTCAACACCAACTCGGTCACCGGCACCGGCCAGTATCCCAATCTCAAAGAGGACATGTACCACATCGAGAAAGACGACCTCTGGCTCAATCCCACGGCGGAGGTGCCTGTCACCAATCTGCATTACGATGAGATACTGGAGAGGAGCCGGCTCCCGATACTTTACACGGCATACCTGCCATCTTTCAGAAGAGAGGCAGGAAGGCACTCCGACACCCGCGGAATAATCCGGGTTCATGAGTTCAACAAAGTGGAGATGGTCCGCTTCGTGGAGCCCGAGGGATCCTTTGATGTGCTGGAACAGCTGAGAGGCGATGCGGAGTCCCTGATCAGAGGTCTTGATCTCCCGTACAGGGTGCTGCTGTTATGCACGGGGGACATGAGCTTTTCCTGCGCCAAGTGCTACGATCTGGAGCTGCATGCGCCAGGCAAGAATGCATGGCTGGAGACATCCTCCTGCTCCTGCTTCACGGATTTCCAGGCCCGGAGGACAAAGATCAAGTACCGTCCGGAGCCCCATCTGAAGAGCGAGTTCGTACACACTCTGAACGGGTCCGGGCTGGCTCTGCCGAGGACCATGGTGGCGGTACTCGAGAACTATCAGAATAAGGACGGGACCGTAACGGTGCCGAAGGCCATCAGACCATACATGGGCGGACAGGAAACCATCGGAAATTAGATGTCCATCCTTTCCAGGCTTTCTATCAGCTCCGCAGCACCCACCGGCTCCCCTTCCCTCAGAAGCCTCCCTCTCAGGTCATCCTCGCCGTTCCTCAGAGATGAAGAGGTTATGCCGTATCTGCGGGATACGTAGGCCTCCATATAAGCGCCCATCACATCGAAGAGCTTTATCGTAGGCCCGTCGACTTTGCCGTAAACCGGATCGTCCTTGAAAAGGAATGGTTCGAATATCATGAATTTGAACTCGCCCCCCCATTCCCGGGGGAGAAGCGGCAATATCCTCGATCCGACCGCGTCCTTCTCGTATTCATTCAAAAGGTCCGCAAGACCGCTGACACTTGTCTTAACCGGAGAAATGACATCCTTTGTTAGCACCTCGGGCAGATCGTGGAAGAGGGCGGTGAAGTAGTCGTTGTACTTCTGCTTGGGGGCTGCCCCTCTGTCCAGATCGTGAAGGTATACCATATTGGAAACCATCAGCGAATGCCCCAGGACTGTTGTCTGAGGGATCCTGGGGGTCCGGGTCCACCTCTGCTGGAACCGCAACTGACCTATCATGTCCGTGAAATATTTGGCTGATCCGCCCAGCAATATGTCCGTGACCCCGACAAGGTCCTTGTGCATCTCGACCTCGGACCTTATGGCCTTCTGCGTCTCATCTATACCGACGAAGGTCCTATTCATATCAAGTATCAAATCGAACTCCCATTTGGTTGCCAGATAATGGGCTCCCCTGATGATACTCTCCTCAAGTCCGCTGCGGTCGGACCGTATGTACCTCTCGAACCTCTGCCTGAAACCCTGTTCCATGTCCGATGTGGCTGTGTCGAATTCGGAAATGACGTAATCTGCGATCTCGTCCGACCTGTCTTTCCTTATTTTGTGGAATATCTCAGGCTTCAGATCAGTAAGAACCGTTCTCTCTATGAATGAGAACATGCAGTATTCGATTATCTTCGTCCAGTCCACATCAGAACCGGCGTCCTCCTCCCTCTTGCCGATGTACCACGATATAGCGACCTTATGAGCCTGCTTATCCAGCTCAGTGAGGTCCATGGGCCGGAGATGGTCGTTCCACCTGTGCATATTGGCCGCATCGAAGAACCTGAAAATAAGGCCCATATTCAAAGCCCTGTTAGAACCGGACATGACTTATACAGTGTCTGGGGGAAGGTTAAATGTTTTCGGTAAACGGTTTAAAGAAAGTCCTGAAGGACTTTCTCAGCCGTTTACGATACCGCCGATGATCTGGCTTACACTGACGATCTTCGCATCTTCAGATGCGGGTGATGCCTCCACAGCTTTCAGCTGACCGAGGAACGCATCGCCCCTCGCATCCGTCATCTTCTTGGCTGCAACCTGCGCATCTATCTTAGCGGCCGCGAACCTAAGCGCATCGGGCACTTTACCCTCGCCCTTGAAGTTGGAAGCTCTGCCTCCGGTCTTCGCAACGTGCGCCTGTACCTTCTCCACGCCCTTGTCTTTCTTCTTGAACAGATTCCTGAGTTTGTCGCCAATGCCCATTTTTCATCCCTCTTATGTATCCTTATGTATGTCTCTGATGAAATAGATCAGAGCGACAGATATCCATATCATCACGGTCCCGACCCCCATTATTATCAGGGAAGCGGTCCCGCCGATATCATACGCGCCGATATATCCAGCAGTTCCCAGGAGAAGGACGGCAAAACCGACTGCGGCAAGTGCCAATCCCATCTTCTGGTTATTAGACATCTGTTAAATAGCACATTTCCATCGTTTATATTTGTTACTATATAGCCACACGCAATAACCGATGTATATTTCATACATCTGGATGAGAGTGCTATCCTTAATATTTCAAAGACGTTCCGGGTTGTATGGAAATCTCCCGGAGGCTTGAATCCATACCCATGTCGGGTATAAGGAAGATGTTCGATCTGGCTAAACCGGACAGCATAAACCTGGGCCTGGGCGAGCCGGACATGGATCCGCCTAAAAGGGCTGTAGAGGCGATGGCCGAGGCCTCCCGAGCAGGATTCAACAAGTACGGCCCCACCGCAGGAATAATGCCTCTCAGGGAGGCAGTGGCAGAGAGATATCAGACCTACGGCATAGAGGGGGAGAATGTCATGATCACGCCCAGCGGATCGACGGCACTTCTTGAGGTCTCTCAGGCACTGATCGACCCCGGTGACGAGGCGCTGATCCCAAGCCCTGGTTTCGTGATCTACGGTCCGCATACTACGCTGGCCGGAGGAAGGCCCGTGGAATACCGCTTCACTGGAAAGGACTTCCAACCTGACATAGAGGATATAAAATCCAAGATAACTAAGAGGACCAAGGTCATATTCGTGAACAACCCGTCCAACCCGACGGGCTCGGTCCTTAGCGGGGACTCCTTCCGGGCCCTCTGCGACATAGCCGACGACCACGGTATAACCGTGATATCGGACGAGGTCTATGACTGCTTCGTCTACGAGGACAAGCACAGGTCGTTCCTCTCGAGGCTGGACACTTCCATAGTCGTGGGGGGATTCTCCAAGATGATGGCCGTCACCGGTTGGAGGATGGGATTCCTGATCGCGGACAAAAGCGTTATGGATGCAATGGTCAAGATGCAGTACCATGTATGTGCCAGCCCCAATATGCCGGCCATGTACGGGCTCCTTGCCGCCCTGCCCGGGATCGACGATTACCTTGAGACTGCCAGATCCGTGTTCAGGAAGCGGCGGGATCTCATAGTGAAAAGGATCAACGGCATAGACGGAATGAGCATAGAGCCCCCGAAGGGCGCTTTCTATGCTTTCCCGTCTTACGACATCGACATGAAATCAACGGACCTGAGCCTGCGCCTGGCGGAGAACGGTCTGATCTGCTCTCCCGGTTCTGCTTTCGGTAAATATGGCGAAGGGCATCTGAGGTTCTCCTATGCGGCAGACGAAAGCAAGATTGAGAAAGGAATGGATATACTGGCTGATATTATCGGCAAACTAAGAGAAGGATCGCTATGACAAACAGAAGGAAAACCGCGAAGAATGAAGAGGGACCGGATACCCGGGTAGAGATCAACCCTGAGACAGGGGAGATAAGCACCGTATTCAACGATGAGGAGATGGTGGCGCAGAAGCAACTTTGGGAGAAGAACCCGAAAAGGACCATGGCCATGAGGGATCTTTGGTACGTGGACATGATCCAGAGCGTGGATGAAGATGAATCCATGAGTCCCGAGGGCAAAAGAGAGATGGCATTCATGATGGCCACGAACAGTGTGTTGGACATCGTAATGGATGCACTGCCCGAGGATCTCGCAATGGAACTTTCCTTCTGCCTGGATAGCACATTGGGACTGGCCATAGTCAACAAGACCAACAAGGTGGACCTTATGGATGAGTACTACAAAGCCCTCGAGGTGTTGAAAAGAGAGGATTACGGATCCGATGACGAGTTCGACAGGGCAGTAGAGGCATTGGAGGAGCACTGGTGGTCCATCGGGCAACCTGCTCTGAAAATGAGGAGCGCCAACGATTCCATCATCGAGGCCCTGGCCAAGTACGGACTGAACGAATGAGAGGAAGGACTGTAAGGGCATCCGCCCCGGGGAAGCTCATCGTGCTCGGTGAACATTCGGTGGTATTCGGAAAGCCTGCTCTGGCACTTGCCATAGACCGCAGATTCGGATGCGAGATATCTCCCGGATCAGGGGTCCTTCTTAATGGAGTCGGGGTATCCCTCCGGCTTCATCCGCACATCGACAGCATCCTGAGGAGAAGAGAGATCTCCGATATCAGGATTATAACAGACAGCGAGATCCCCTCCGGTTCCGGGCTGGGATCCTCTGCCGCCCTTTCCGCAGCGCTCATAAGCGCAGTGAGGCTCATGATGAGAGAGGAATGTAGGGAAGAGGCCGTTGCACTGGAAGCTTTCGAGACAGAATATGAGGTGCAGGGAAGGGCAAGCCCTATAGACACATCCACCAGCGTCCATGGGGGCGGCGTTGCGGTGAACTGCCCTGAAAGCATAGGAACTCCTATCTGGAACATATCAAAGGGCGGGAACTCTTGGACAGTTTCCGATATACCCGTACCGAAGATGACATTTGTTGTCGGATATACGGGCATCAAGGCTGCCACCGGCCCTCTCGTACAGAAGGTGAGGAAGTATAAGGAAAGCAACAGATTCGCCTCCGACATCATAGATGAGATAGGGGATGTCACGCTTAGCGGGATGTCTGCCATATCAAGGAACGATAAACAGAACCTCGGAGAGCTAATGACACGAGATCACAAACTTCTATCGATACTCGGCGTCTCCTGCAAAGAACTGAACAAACTCGTGGACGCCTCTCTAGAACACTCCTACGGCGCGAAGCTTACGGGGTCCGGAGGCGGAGGCAGCATGATAGCCCTGACGGACGAACCAGAGAAGGTCTGCAGAGCGATAGCCCTGAGAGGCGGCGAGCCTTTCATAGTCCGGACAGGCGTGCCCGGCATCTCTGCGGAATTCGCCGAATTGTAAAAGCAAAAAAAATGGCGGGCACAAGGCCCGCCGTTTACAGCTCAGATCAGGTCCTCGAATCCTTCGACAACCTTAGGGAACTTCTCCTTCACCACTTTCAGGAGGTTGTATACGTTTACCTCCTTGATGTTGGAGTCCTGGATCAGCATCACGAGCTCGTCGATCGTCTTGTCGTCAAGCTGTGCCAGCCTCTCCTTGGCCATGAAATTCCTGTAGAGCTTGTCCTCCATCCTGTCGCGCCACATCTTATCATATGGCTTCAGTGCCTCTTTGGAGAAGTCGTTCTTCTTCGCACATTCGGTGAGGACCTTCCCCGCGTACATGCCGGTCCTGCATGCGTGGCAGATGCCGCCGCCGGTGATAGGATCTATGATCCTTGCGGCATCCCCCACCAGAACCAGATTGTCCGCCACGGTCTCGTCCAGGCCGGGACATGTGGAGACCATGCCTCCCACAATCTCGAGGACCTCACCCTTGTTGAGGCGCGGGTCCTCTGCTATGAACTTGTCCAGATAGTACTTCGGATCGGCGCCGAGCTTGCACTTGGTGCCCTGGACCCCAAGGCCTACGTTGGCTATGTTCTTCCCCTTGGGGAATATCCATACGTAGCCGCCCGGTGCGGGGGACCCGATGACGAACTCACAGTACTCCGCATCGATGTCGATGTTGGTCATCCTGTACTGCAGACAGGTGACTATGTCCGAGAGCTTCATGTCTACGTCCATCCCTGCCCATCTGGCTACCTGACTCTCAAAACCGTCGGCCGCGACCACGCACTTAGCGTATATCTCGATGGGCTCACCCATGCTCTTGGCCTTCACTCCGATGAGCTTCCCGTTCTTGTCCTTTATGATCCCCGTGCAGCCGGTACGCATCATTATATCCGCGCCAGCCTCAGCGGCCATGGCGGCGAGATGCTTGTCGAAGAGATGCCTCTCCAGGACGTACCCGACCTCCGATCCCGCATGGCTCTCGTCCAGCTGGAACTTGTGGCCGCTGGGGGATTTGATTATGGCTCCGACCATATCCGCACATATCCATGCGGGGTCCGGCTCTATGCCCACCTCGGTCAGCCATTTCTTGGAAACCCCCTCGGCGCACCTGAGTGGGGCTCCTATCTCGGCATCCTTCTCTATCATTATGGTCTTCAGACCGCCCTCGGCGCAGTACTTGGCGGCCATGCTACCGCCCGGACCGCCACCGACGACCACGATATCGCAGTCATATCTTTTCGCGGCCATTCAGGATCCCTCCTTGGAGAGAGCCCCCACAGGGCATATCTTGATGCATCTTCCGCAGAGGTTGCATCTTTCGTTGAATTCCAGTATGTAATCATTCAGATATATCGCGTTCTGGGGGCACGATCCGGCACACCCTCCGCAATGCAGGCATTTATCGTAGTTCACTTTCATTCCCATACCTCACACATCAGGCTTCTGTTCATCTGGCACTATCATCGCCGCTTCCAGAGCCTTTGCCTCGGCCTTGTTCTTCTCCTTCCATTCCGCCAGAGGCATAGAGAATTTAGCCTCCACCTCCTTGCGGTACTCCGGACCGGAATTGAAGGCGCAGAAGGGTATCACACGCAGATCTGGCGTCACGTAATGAATGGCGCAGCGCTCCACCCTCTCAATATCGTAGTTATAGGAGTCCTGGAAGTGCATGCCCCCTATGAACATCATCTTCCACGAGAATGCGGCGAGGGTCTTCTTGGATTTGCTACCCATTATGTCCCCCATCACCTTGAGGAATTTCCTCTTGGTAAGTCCTTCAGGCATCCTGTCCTCATGGATGCATTTACCCATTAGCCTGTAGGCCTTGTACAGATAGAGTTTCTTGAAACGGGACTTCTCCGCCTTGTCCGCCAGTTCGTCAAGGCCCTTCACGAACCTCTCCACATCCATGAATCTGGGGAGCGGCATGACGTTGCCCTTCTCATCCTTGAACAGGTATGTCGCAAGTCCGCAGTGGGGATGAGTGGTGAAGGTTATCTTCCTGTCCCCCATTATGACTGACGCGAATTTCGAGAGAGGCGCCACCACGGGGACCGGGTACCAATCGTCCTTCGTGGTATATCCTGTCTGATCGCTGACCGCATTTACCAGGTCCGGCAGGGTGAACCTCCCTTTCTCCAGCTCTTCCTTGGTTATCCTCCCCGTGAAGGCCACGGGCTGGAAGTTGACCCCGCGGACCACATCCGCGTTGTCAAAGGCGAACTTCACTATGTCGCCGATCTGATGGTCGTTCACCCCTTTCACGACAGTGGGGACCAATACCACGGAAGGCCTGTGCTCCAGCTGTCTGATGTTCTCCATGACCTTCAGTTTCACATTGAACATCTTCCTATCCCTGGCTTGTATGTAGACGTCGTCGCTGACGCCGTCGAAAGAAAGGTATATTGTATTGAGGCCTGCGTCCACCGCCGCCCTGAGCTTCTCGGGGTCCTTCGCGAACTCCAGGCCGTTCGTCGCCACCTGGACCTGGGCGAATCCCATCTCCTTGGCCTTCCCGATCACCTTGACGAAATCTGGGTGTATCGTAGGCTCACCTCCGGAGAACTGGACCGCCGTGCATTTGATGGGCTTCTCGCCCCTCAATACCTGCATCATGGCCACGATCTCATCGTACGAGGGCTCGTAGACATAACCTGCCTGGTTCGCATTGGCGAAGCATATCGGGCAGTTCATATTGCATCTGTTCGTGAGATCGATGTTGGCGAGTGAGGTGGAAGAGTGCAGATCCACCCTGCGGTCGCCTATCATGAAATGGACGTTGTCCTCTTGGCTCTCCCCGGGGTTTATAAGACCTATCCCGTCCATGGCGAATTTCTCGCTGCGGAGATACATCTCCACGTCGGACCAGATCAGACTGTCGAACTCCCCGTGCTCCGGGCAGGTCTTCTTTGCGTAGACCTTCCCGTTCTTCTCGTAATATTCCGCGACCAGAACCTTCCCGCATTCGGGACACAGAGATTCGGTCTTTTTGGGCAGCCCCTTCTGAGGAGCGTATTCTTTTGTTGTAGAAGACATGGTACCCTTCCTTCCTTTCTACACAAATGCCGTTCCTTTTATAATGCTTTACCCGTGCGACAGGAGACCCACAATGCACACTGGGGCTATGTTCTGCGTTAAGTTAGCATAATGGTAGGTCCTCTCTTATATCCTTCCGCTCCGCCAGAATGTGCTCATGAAGAGAATCTTATCCATGCGCGGGAACAGGAAAGGCAATATGCCGTTCGCACTGATTGCCGTGACCCTCCTTCTGCTGGGATCCGTTTACGGCGTAATCTATGTCTCGATAGAGAACGCGGAGGATGACACGAAGAACATAGGGCGGGAGATCCTCGCTCTGGATGATGCCGTTGTCGCCACCGAGCTTGATATCGAGACGCGTCTGGGAGGCATACTGGGGGAGATCAGCCGGGGCAGCGGGACCCTAGCGGAGAGATGCGCCGCATTCGATTCCATGACTGCGGATCTCATCGACTCATATCCCAGGATCGATCGGGGCGTACACGTGACTGTATTGGACAGCAGCATCGGCCTGAGGGTCGAGAAGCTCAGGGTGTCCGATGACCCCGGGGCAGGGTCCGCACCGTCCTTCCTCCGGGCCACGGGCTACGTGGATGCGAGATTCGATTCCGGCAGCGGAACGGCGGAGAAAAGGATGGAGATAGATGCCGACGGCACGTCCGGACTGCCCCTCCTCATCGAGAGCGGCTCCTCTTTCCAACTGTCGCTGGAAGGAGACGAGTCCGCTCTGACCCAGCTCATGTCCTATCAGCTGACCTCTTTGGCTCAGAGCAGGGTGCTCTCAGGCTATGGCGCGATGAACGCATTCGGCAGGACCGGAACATCATCCATAATCACGGAGGAGGATGTGACCCGAGCATACAGGATCTCCGTCTCCATGATCGAATCTATGTGCTTCAGGGATACTGGTGACGGGAACACCCTGATCGAGAGCTCCGAGAGATTCGATCCGGCCGACCACATATGCGGCGGTTATGTTGACATCGATCTGTGCCAGATCTTCGCTCAGACCCTGATATCGATGCTGGATGCCCTAATATTTCAATGGATGCAGTACTTCATGCTCACCGATGTGTCGGATATCCTCGATACAGTGAACGATGTCGTGAAGAAGGGATGGAACGCCATCGTCTCCTTCTTCAACGGAACTACAGAATCGGACACCGTGAGAGGACATCTGAGGGGCGTCATGGCGAACCAGGGACTCACCGAGAATGATTACAGATGGCTCATGAGGGGAGAGCAGTACGTCCTGTCTGTTCCAGAGGGGAGCTTCCAGGTCACGGCGGGCAGCGCCACGGAAACGGTGCACATACCGGAGATGCAGATCCCGATCCCGTACCCGGAATCTGACGTTGTCTCCTGGGCCGGTTGGAACTCATTCATGGACGAGTACCGCGGGGACAGGAACGAGATAAGAGAGCTGCTGAAGGGCTTCGTCAAATCCATGGCCCTAGACCTGGCCGGAATGTCCGGGCTTGGCGTTGTGAGGGTCAGCTGCGATCCCACGGACGATATGACGTTCGCACAGACCCTTGAGACGGCGATAGTCTCTGCCATGGATGGGGGCTCTGGCATGCTTGCCGGATCCCTGGAAAGGACCGTCAGATCCGGAGAGGTTGTGGATCCCCTCTATGCCGCCATGTACGAGAAGATAAGATCGCAGGCCGGACCTCTGTTCAGAAAGGGGGACATAAATGAGAATATACAGTCCACCCTCAGATCCGGGATAGATTCCTACCTTGCCGCCAATCACGGAGGAACCCTCGATCCGGGACTGGTGGACAGGATAATCGCGACATGCGACACGGCCGGTGCGGAAAGGGACATGAATGCGAGAATGTCCGCCGCGATAGATGCCCGTCTCTCCCTCTTCGAAGATACGCTGGGCAATATAGCCAAGGACTCGGGATCGGTCATTAGGGAGATCATGTCCGCCATAACAGAGAAGGGCATGTCGGTAATCGACATACTTCCTCATGTAAGGAACAGGATGCTCGACGTTTATGAACAGTCTGCGGAGAACATGAGCCTGAGCCCCGGGTCAGGAATAACCGATCTGCCGGGGCATGGTCCGTTCCTGCTCCACGACGGGGATCAGAACACGTTCTCGGAGAACATAACCGTGGAGGATTGGGGGCGCATCAGTGTAGAAATACTGCAACCGAAGGACAATCCCGGAGGGTGCATCCACTATGTGGGGTTCGGAAAGCACAGTGCGGCCTCTTACTCGGCTTCGTTCGTGGTCTCTCTCAACGGGGTGCTCAACTACAGGGCATCCTCATCCTCGGACCTCTCATCGGCCCTTGGGATCTCGGACGGGGAATTCAGCGGTTCCGTGGATCTGAGCACGAAGATGGAGATCGTTTGCGTGAGCGGATGGCCCCTGGCAGGGGTAGATTACAGATCCAGCAACACATTCATATCCGATGCGTGGGCTGCGATCCTTGAACTGGCAGAACCTCTGATGGGGCCCCTGAAGGAATTCTATTCCGCCATCAAGGAGATCGCCTCTGCCTGCGGAAGGGCGATTCTCGAGATCTCTCGGATGATGACGGAGCTCGTGCAAAAGCTCTACGATGCGCTCATGCCCGTTGTGGACGCCTTCAACGAACTGGCTTCCAAATGCTCGGATGTCCTTGCGGAAGTATGCGTTTCCGTGGTCGATGTCGGGATCGCGAATCAGACCGTGAAGCTGGAGCTCTTCGGGCTCACGCTGACCCTAAAGACCCAGCTGGCGACTCTTGTGAAGAACACGAAGAACATACTGTCCATAACCCTTTCAAAAGAGAACGGCGACACCGGGTTCTCCGCCACTATGAACCTGAAGAAAACCGGAGAGGAGTACAGCTTTGTATGCAACGGCTTCGCATACGGGAAGGACTGGCGCGTAGAGGCTTCAGCGGATCCGTTCATGAAAGGCGACCGGCTTCTCGGGATAAACGGGCACGTCCGGGGCGTAGAGTTCAGCGCCTCTGTTCCCGAGCTCGTGCAGTACCGGCAGATAGAGACGAGGCTTTCGGATATGCCGGGGATCGGGACTCTGATCTCCAACATACCGGTGCCTCTGCCCGGATACAAAGGCAGCTTCGATCTGGGTCTGTGCCTTAAGTACGATCTGCCTCTGAAGAGGGCGCTGGTCATAAACGAGTTCGAATCCAATCCTCCGGGGGATGATTCGGGCAACGAGTGGGTAGAGCTCTACAATGCCTCCGGCAAGACCGTGGACCTTGAGGGCTACTCCCTCTATCCGGGCAGCGGGGAACTGAAGGGAAAGGTCCTCAGCGGAATGGTCCTCCCCCCGGGCGGCAGGACCGTCATAGGCTTCGACAGACAGGCTTTGAACAATTCCAAGAGCTCATTCTCGAACGGGGACTGCGTGATCCTCGCCGATCGGAACGGCAACATCATCGACAGGACCCCATGCAAAACAGACCAGGACAACAGCGAGTTCACCTGGCAGAGGAGCGTGGATGCTGCAACTGTATGGAGCTACATGAAGGGTTCTCCGGGGACGAAGAACGGAGGGATGATACCCGGAGGTCTGCTGATGAAGGTCTTCGTTCTCGAATGCATAAAGAATGCGGCGGAGAAGGCCTTCTTCGAGATGGGGAACAAGATAAAGTCCGTGGATGATGTGGCCGAATATCTCGAGAGGGTCATGGAGTTGGCAATAAACGACCTGATATCCTCCATAGCCGGAACCATTGTCGATGCTTACTTCTTCATTGAGCTGGAGCTCACCGACATGGCCGAGACCCAGCATTACGGGCTGGAGGTGGCGATAGGAACGGGGCCAGAGATGGTGGAGGAGGCCATCAGGTGGCTCATAGGCCAGATAGGTGTCATGACCAAGTACGTTGGCAATCCCGCCGGGATCGATCCGGTGGACATCATCACCGACGGAGTATACATCAGGACGACTGTCTATGCAGGTATCTCCGCCCCAAAGTTCCTGAATGCGGGAGAGGAAAAACAGGTCGAGGTCGGAGTATCTGTGAGTGTGAATCTGTCCGCGGTATGCACGATATTGGGGATGGAGCGGGGAACATGGAAAGCAGAGATCGGGGTTGTCTTGAGGGATCTGCCCTCGGAGATGGTGCCGCCGGCCCTCAATGCCGACAAGGATAAGATGTCCGACCTCTGGCTCTTCAAGGCAGAATTCAGCAGGTACGACCCGTCATAGATCTCAGATTGTCTGCAGAGGGCTGCCGGAAGAGAACGGCCGCCCTCGAAAACCTTTATAGGGCGCACATTATAGCCTCGGTCATATGGCCGCTAAGACTCTCAAGATCCCCACCGTCCTGAGCGCAGACGAGTTGTTGGACAAAGCGTTCGGAAGGGCATCCAAGGTCACTATTAACGGCACAGATGCGTTGGACAAGATGAAGAAGACCACCCTCGGCAGAGTCACCGCCATAGGGGATATTATCAAGGACACTTTGGACAAGTACGTGGACACATTCCCCCGCATCGAGAAAGAGGAGGACTTCTTCCCTGAGCTGGTGAATCTGGTGGTCGGGCTCGACCAGTACAAGAGATCCCTTGGCGCCGTAAGGTGGGCATCCACCAGAACGGAGATACTTAGGAGCGAGGCCCTGAGGAAGATAAGGAGGTCCAAAGACCCCCGGTACATCGATATCGCCCGCAACGAGTTCTACGGAAGGATATCGTCAGTTCTGAGGCAGATCTCCAAAGATCTGCTTTTCTTGCAAAGTGCCAGAGACAAGATAAGGAAATTACCTTCTGTCAGTGCAAAGGTCCCCACCCTTGTCGTCGCCGGATTCCCTAATGTGGGCAAGAGCCGCATAGTGTCCGAGCTGAGCACGGCCGAGCCGCAGGTGGCCCCGTACCCGTTCACCACGAAGGGCATCATCATAGGCCATATGGATGAGGGCTGGAGACGATTCCAGGTCATAGACACCCCCGGCCTTCTCGACAGGGATTTCGAGGACAGGAACGCTATCGAGAAACAGGCGGTCCTGGCCCTTAAGTACCTGACCCATGTCATACTTTTCATCATGGACCCCTCCGAAACTTGCGGATATACTCTGGAGAAGCAAAAGGCCCTCCTGGAATCCGTTCAGAGAGGCTTCGAGGGCGTTGAGATAATTGTGGCGGAGAGCAAGAGCGACATCCTCCGCACGGACAGCGGAAGGCTGTTCTTCTCCTCTGAGACAGGCGAGAACGTGGATGTGCTTCGCAAGACCGTGGTAGATGCTCTCAAGAGGATCGACCTCGGGGAGGAGGGGGATGTCTAGGGTCGCCCTCAGCGATGGAATGAGGGCGTATTTCAGCGAACTCGACCGAAAGGATAACGAATGTTACGAGCTGGCCAAAAGGGCCAGAAAGGTAGGGAAGGACCCGGAGACCATAGTCGAGGTCCCTCGGGCAGAGGATCTGGCATCCAGAGTTGAAGAGCTCCTGCGGGATTATGACGTTGAGGGCATAGCCAAGGATATAAGGGAGCTTACTGACGAATACGGGAACAGGGAAGTTGTATCCCTGATGATCGCCAGAAGGATCGCCAAGAAGCCTGCGGAGACCCGGGAGAAGGCGATAGACCGAGCGATAAGAGCGGGGCTCGCCGTTCTTACGGAAGGTATCCTCGTCGCCCCCCTCGAAGGACTGGCGGATACGAAGGTGAAGAGCAACCCGGACGGCAGCGAGTACATCGATCTGATGTTCGCAGGACCCATAAGGGCGGCCGGAGGTACCGGTCAGGCAATGAGCGTCCTGATCGCAGACGTGGTGAGACAGGAGCTAGGCATAGGAGAGTATCAGCCCACCCGGCAAGAGGTGGACAGATTCATAGAGGAGATACCCCTTTACAAACAGTGCCAGCACATTCAGTATTCTCCTTCCGCGGAAGAGATCAGGATCATAGTCGGGAAATGCCCGATATGCATAGACGGAGAGGGCACCGAAAGAGTGGAGATATCCGGTTTCAGGGATCTTCCCCGTATCGAGACGAACAGGGTTCGCGGAGGGGCCTGCCTTGTCGTGGCGGAAGGGATGTGCCAGAAAGCCTCCAAGCTGCAGAAGCACGTGAAGACTCTCAAGATCAATGGATGGGAATTCATAGACGAATACCTGAATCTGAAGGGATCGGGGAACTCCAATGACAAAGAGACGGTGAGGGTTCTGAAGCCCTCGGAGAAATATCTCATGGATATTGTGGCCGGAAGGCCCATATTCGGCCATCCGTCAAGACCCGGCGGGTTCAGACTCAGGTACGGAAGGGGAAGGACGTGCGGGCTCGCGGCCCTGGCTTTCAGCCCGGCGTCGATGTACGCCTTGGATCAGTTCCCCGCACTGGGAACCCAAGTCAAGACTGAACGCCCCGGCAAAGCGTGCGTTGTGACACCCTGCGACTCAGTGGAGGGGCCGACGCTGCTGCTGAACAATGGCAGCCTGATCTATTGCGGTACAAAGGAAGAGGTCATGAAGGTGCACTCGGAGATCGCCGAGATCGTGGACTGCGGGGAGATCCTGGTGCCATTCGGGGAATTCTGCGAGAACAACCACTTCCTGGTACCTTGCGGATACAATATAGATTGGCACAAGCAGGAGATGATCGCCAAAGGCACCCTGCACGAAGATTGGAAGAGCCCCTCGTGGGGCAGAGCGAAGAAGATGTCTGAGGAATCGGGCATACCTCTGCATCCCAGATTCAACCTTTTCTGGTCAGATATCCCCTTGGAGGATCTTGTCAGCCTCAGGACGTTCATAATACAGAACGGTACGTTCTCGGACGGGTACCTCTCGCTGCCGAAGGAAAAAACGTCCAAGAGGGTACTGGAAACCCTAGGTGCCCTCCATGAAGCGGGCGGGGGCAGGATACGCATAGGCCACTATGCGCTTCCTCTGCTAGAGGGCCTGGGACTGAAGCCCGGAGATACAATCGCAGAGGCCTCCGCATTCAGCGGTGGGACCTCTCTGGAAGCTGTGAGCGGCGCCATGGGTATCGAAGTCAGACCGAGAGGCGGCACCAGGGTCGGAGCGAGAATGGCACGACCCGAAAAGTCGAAGGACCGGCGCAGCGCACCCATGGTGCACGGGCTGTTCCCGATAGGTGACGAGCCGACCTACCGCAAGGAACTGAACACGGCCATTCAGAACATAGGGAGGACGGGCAGCAGCAGGAAGACCATATCGGTGCCTGTGGGGAAAAGAAGGTGCCCGTCCTGCGGTGCAAGTACCTACCGCACATGGTGCAGGGACTGTGAAGAGCATACGGACCTTATCCCCATGAAAAGGAAATTCGGCGAGGTCAACAAGGAGCCGATGAACCTCTCGGATGAGGTGGATGCGGCCCTGTCGACCCTGGGGGTATCCATGCCGAAAGAAGTGAAGGTCCTGGATTCTCTGATAAGCAAGAACGAGGTGCCGGAGAACATCGAGAAGGGGATCCTGCGGGCGATATACGATCTGGGCGTGAACAAGGACGGCACGCTCCGATACGATATGACTGATATTCCCCTCACGCATTTCAAGCCCTCCGAGATAGAGCTCTCCGTGGAAAGAGCCCGAGAGCTCGGGTACACCCACGACATGAACGGGGCGCCGCTGACCGACGGGGATCAGATGTGCGAGCTGAAAGTGCAGGATGTGGTCCCCAACACAGGCTGCGGCGATTATATGGTCCGCGTATCCCAATTCATAGACGACCTACTTGAGAAGTTCTACGGCCTCGAAAGATACTACAACATAAAGGACAGGAAAGAGCTGATAGGACATCTCAGCATAGGCCTGGCCCCCCACACTTCAGGTGGCATACTGTGCCGTATTATAGGATACACAGAAGCCAACGGCGCTTACGCTCATCCCTTCTTCCATGCATCGAAAAGAAGGAACTGCGACGGGGACGAGGACAGCCTGATATTGCTTCTGGACGGGTTGCTCAACTTCTCCAGGTCCTACCTGCCAAACAGGCGCGGCGGTCTGATGGATGCCCCTCTGGTCCTCACGACCAGGCTGGATCCCAACGAGATCGACAAGGAAGCCCACAATATCGACTGTCTAAGGGAATATCCTCTGGAACTATACCGCGCAGCAGAAGCCATGAAGGATACCAAGGATGTGGAGAAGCTCATGGACCTTGTCTCCGGCAGGATAGGCACTGAAAGGCAATACGAAGGCTTCGGATTCACCCATGACACAAAGGACATCTCCGAGGGGCCAAAGCAATCGGCCTACACAACCTTGGAGACGATGGAGGATAAGATGAATGCGCAGCTCATGCTCGGCAAGAAGATCCGCGCCGTGGACGAGTGCGACGTTGCGACACGCGTCATCGATAAGCACTTCCTGCCGGACATGGCCGGGAATCTCAGGAGCTTCTCCGCCCAGACCGTCAGATGCACCAAATGCGGGGCGAAGTACAGAAGGGTCCCGCTGAGCGGGAGATGCATCTGCGGGAACAATCTGATACTTACTGTCCACCAGGCCAGCGTCAAGAAGTACCTCGAGGTGTCCAAGGACATCGGCAGGACCTACGGACTGAGCAACTACACCCTCGAGCGCATTGAGGTGCTGGAGATGAGCATGGCCTCACTCTTCGACAATGACAAAGTGCGCAAATGCAAGCTCACGGATTTCATGTGAGAAAATAAAAGGGGGCTTTTGGCCCCTTTGTGTTTTCAGACCGCCATCTCGCCGATGTTGTCGGCGAATGCCTTTGTCTTCTCGGAGATCAGCTCGGCTGCCTTCCTGAGTGCCTTCTCGGCAGAGAGGGACCCGTCGGTCTCGAAGGTGAAGACGAAATTCTTGTCGTCCCCCTTCACGGAAACGGATTTCCCTCCGTCGATCTCGACACAGGAGTCACAGAGTATGCAGTCCATGGGCCTGGCGGCAACGAGATTCTTCCCATCGACGTCGAAGACCTTCCTTGGGCACGATTCCTCGACCTCTTTGGCATTGGCCGAGGATCTCACGGTTACGACGGGCATATACTTGTACCCGACCCCGTTGGCGACCTGCCATTTCACATGCTTCTTGGCCGTTCCCATGACCGCGTGGGCGTATATGAGTACGGACTGCCCGTTGGACAGCTCCACCAGGGGTATGTGCTCATCCTTGACCCTGAGATCAGGGCTCCCGAGAGGCTCCAGGTCCCCGGAGTACACGGTACAGGGACCGTTCTTGTTCAGACTGTACATTATCATACAGCTGGGACAGCCCTCGCCTTCGCAGACGCACTTTTCCTGGAACGTGAACAGATCAAGATCCGTGGGCACCGGGACCATCCCGAGCCTGTGAGCGATCACCTCGTCGAAAAGAGGCGTTACGGATTCGAAATCCTTGCCGTCGACATCGATGGACCCCAGGTGGAACTCCACCTTATCTATGGCCATCTTGGGGAGATCCGACAGCATGGTCCTCCTGAGGGCGTTGGCCTTCGCAGGCGTGGCGTCCCTCAGGATGAACCTGGCTCTTCTCTCCTCCATCTCCAATATGTCTATGCGCATGAGATTCTCCTCAGACTCTGCGTCCTCTGCGTCCGCCCTTCTTCTTGGTGCCGTCGTGGGGCACCGGGGTCACATCCTCGATGCGACCGATCTTGAGGCCGGCCCTTGCCAGAGCACGTATCGCTGCCTGGGCTCCGGGCCCGGGGGACGTGGACTTGTTGCCGCCGGGAGCACGGACTTTGACGTGTATCCCGACGAAATCCTTCTCCTTGGCGACATCGGCGACCCTCTCGGCGACCCTCTGGGCCGCGTAAGGGGATGCCTGGTCCTTCGCCTGCTTCACGACCATTCCGCCGGTGGCCTTGGTTATGGTCTCGGCACCGGTTATGTCAGTGAGCGTTATCATGATGTTGTTGTAGCTGGCATATATGTTAGCTACACCCCATTTGGCTGCCATGTTCAATCATCCTCCGCTGTGATGCCTGCCTCTTCTGCGTCGGCCTTCGCCTTCGCCGCGCGGGCGGCCTCTATTCTGGCCCTGGCTTCCTCTTTCTCGGCCTCGCGGTTCGCCGCTTCCTGAGCGGATGCCCTCATGGGGTGAAGCTCGTCCGAGAACGGAGAGGACGGGTCATACTCTATCGAGGGCTCTTCGCCCCTCTGCACTATGTACCCGGGGACCGTGACCCTGTGCCCGTTCATAAGCACATGGCCGTGGACTATCATCTGTCTTGCCTGCTTCGGAGAGGAAGCGAGGCCCTTCTTGAACACCAGGGTCTGAAGCCTGCGTTCCAGGATATCCTCTTCGGAAAGAACGAGGATGTCGTTGAGGGTTGCACCCTCCAGAGGCAGCAGGCCCATGCGGCCGCATTTGACCAGGAGGCTGTTGGCCTCCTTCTCTGCCTGCTTCTCCTCTCCCCTGAGGCGTGCCTGAAGATCTCTGGACTGTCCCCTGATCTTCCTTATTATGGTCTGAGCCTTCCAGACCTCGGTCTTGTTCTTCAGGCCGTACTGGTTGACCAGAACGACCTCTGCCTTTATCCTCTCACCCTGCCAGGGGTGGGAAGGGGTGTCATAGGCCTTGCGTGCGAATTTAGGATCTCCCATTCAAATCACCTCAGCCTTTCTTCTTGGAGACACCGAGAGTCAGTCCGCGGCGTCCGTTGGATCTGGTCCTCTGGCCCCTTACCTTGTGGTGGGTCTCGTGCCTTATTCCGCGGTAGCTGCGGATCATCTTCATTCTGTTGACGTCGTCGGTCTGAGTGAGAGTCAGGTCCTGGCTCAGCAGGTGCATGTCCGCACCCGTCTCGTAATCCATCTGCCTGTTGACCGCCCAGTTGGGGGCATACTCTACGTACGTAAGCACGCTCTCCTCCAGCGCCTTCACCTTGTCTTCCGGCAGGGAACCGATCTTGACCGACGGGTCCACATTGGCCCTCTTGACGACGACCTGTGCAACCCTGCTCCCTACTCCCTTGATGCCCTGGAGACCGATGACTGTTCTCTTCTGGCCGTCTATGTCGCTGTTAGCGATGCGCACTATGAAGTTGAAGTTCTCATCCTCTGCGGCGGCCTCTTTCCTTTTTCCGGGCTTCTTGCCTTCCGGCTTGCCCTCTGATTTTCCTTCTGCCATATTGTGTTCCTCCGTAAATGTTCCCCGAAGGGATGCGCTCAAGCGCCTCCCCGGTCCTCAACGGGTTCCGGAGAGCGCTCTCGATTTTCGTCATTGAGACGGGTCTCGAGTTTACGTATGGGGTCGGATGGGCTCCTTATTTAAAAGCATTGCGCGCAACGGAGATGTTGCGCGGATAGGTCCCACGCAATACCCAGATGCCCGTTCTGCGGATCGGGTCAGACACGATCGGGATATGAGTGCCGGAAGCCGGATTCGAACCGGCGAACCCCTGCGGGAAGAGATCTTGAGTCTCTCGCCTTTGACCAGGCTTGGCAATTCCGGCCTGAAGCCCACTAAGCCGCCCAACGATAATAAAACTATTGAGTCGTCACGGCAGCGTGGTGACCTCTCCTCTCGGCCCGCTTATGTATACTGTGTGCTCCGACTGCGTAACGCAGCCACCCCTCACCTCGGTCAGGATCGCATAACTGGAGAGGATGCCGTGGCGAATCAGCTTCTTAGTGAGAAGCTCCGCCTTCGGATGATCACAGGATCTTGCACAGAACGGGAACGATGAGAACTCCGCCTTCACGTATTCAAAGAAATCCCTTGCATCCGGATCGTGTATCGGCCGCTCCCGAACGATCCTGTATATGTTCCCCGGCCTGCCTGCCTTTATCATCCCTCCCCCATTGGTGGCAAAGGGCTCGCAGGCTATGATCATGCCTGCGGTGAGAGCGGTCTTGTTGCCGTCATCATAGTTGGATACGGCCAACCCGGAATGGAGATTGAATCTTGTTATCTCATGGCCTGTGAGGTTCTTCACGGGAAGGAAACCGTCGGACCTGATGCTGGAGTCTATGGCCGTCCCGATCTCGGAGATCGTCGTGCCCTCTCCTACGAATTCCATGACCAGATCCCTGGCTCTTCTGGAAGAATCTATCAGCTCGCGATACCTGTTGGTACCTACCTCGACTGTGCCGGCCGTATCACCTACGAATCCGTCTATATGAGCGCCACAGTCTATCTTGACGACATCCCCTATCTCGAAGGCAGATTTGTCATTGGATGAAGGGGTATAGTGGGCCGCTATCTCGTTAAGACTTATGTTGCAAGGGAATGCCAGGCCGCATCCCTTGGATTTTATGTACGACTCCACTTCCTCGGCGACATCATACAGTTTCACTCCTTCGGCAACCATATCCATACCTATGTCCCGGGCGGAGGCGGCAACGCTGCCTGCCTTCCTGAGCTTTTCCAGATCGTCAGAGCTTAGCATCTAATGCCTCTTCTATCTGCTTCCGAGCTATTGCACCCTGCCTGACGATCTCCATCTCCTCATCCTTCAGCCATACGATGGTCGAGGGCTTCCCAAGACTGCATGGTCCGCTGTCCAGGCAGATCTCCGCATATTCGGACAGGTCCTTGGCGGCCTGCTGTGCCGTGACAGCGTCGGGCTTGGAGTGCTTGTTGGCAGATGTTGTTATTATTGGGCCGAAACGTCTTGCCAGCTCCCTCGCTATAGGGTGGTCCGGTATCCTTATGCCGACCTTGTCTGACATCGAAGTCACTATATCTGGCACATTCGGCTTCTTCTTGATGATCAGGGTCAGCGGTCCGGGAAGGAACACCTCTGCGAGCCGCTCCACGGTGGGAGTCACCTCGGCTATGGTCCTCATCATCTCCAGATCGCTTACGGCGACGGAGAGGGGCATATCGAAGGGCCTGCTCTTCGCCATGTAGACCTTTTTAGCGGCGGCCTCGTCGAACACGTCGGCGCCTATTCCGTAGACAGTCTCGGTAGGATATATCACCAGCTTCCCTTCCCTCAGATCCCTGACCGCCTTGTTTATGGCCTCTGTAGTGGCCTTATCCATATTTTCGTTGCATTGGTAAGTTATCAATTTCAAGCCCCCATCATGCGCATCGCTCCGCGCAGCTGCTGGTATCCGTCCCTGACCAGATACGGCCCGTGCCCGGGATACAGACATACTATATCGTACCCTTCAAGCTTCCTCAGAGATTCCCTGAGCGCCCCGGGGTCTCCCGTGGGATCCGTAGTGTTGCCCACTCCGTTCATGAAGAACAGATCCCCAGTGAAGAGCGCCTTCCGCTCCGCACCATACAGGCATATGCTGCCCACTGTGTGCCCCGGTGTTTCAATGACCGTCAGGGTCCATCCGTCGAGATCTATGACGTCGCCTTCCTTCAGGCCTTCCACGTCCGTCCTCTCTATCTTGCCGCCGAAGATTGTGCCCATCGTTGCCTCGGAATCGCCTTCCCTGAGCGGTCCCGCATCACCTTCGCCTATCAGGATCCTTCCGGGAGAGAACTCCCGTATTATGCGGGCCATGCCGCCCACATGATCGAAATGGCGGTGGGTCAGAACAAGATAGTCCAGTTTCCTGCCGTTCAGAAGCTTTCTTATGGAGTTTATGCTGGGCTCCGGACTGAAACCCGTTCCCGTGTCCACAAGCAAGGTCTTCCCGCCCCCGTCTACGAAGTAGATGTTCGAATCATAGAGCGAGGACAGGTCCACTTGCGTAACGGTCATGGGAAATGCGACAGTATCAGCATATTTAACTTATTCTAGGAGATCATGAAGGATCCTCGGAAAAGGATCATTTAGTCGGCGCCGGGTCCGTTCATTTTTTCGCCTGGCGATTTGCCTCGCGTTCGGCCTTCGCCTTTGCGGCGATCTCTTCCTTCTCCGACTTCATGACTTCGATGCTCTCGTACTTGGACCTGATCTTCTTGCAGTCCGATGCGGGATCGTAGGTCTCGCCCTTAGAGCATGCGTCGTAGACGCTGTTGCCCAGATCCTTTTTCAGGTCGTCGATCTCCTTCTCGATCTTGCGGATCTCGAATTCGATCTTCTCTTCGTCGTACTTCTGTCCGACCTTGCTGTCCACATTCTTGGCGCTTGTCTTTATTTCGTCCCAAAGTCCCATACGGTATCCTCTGTGAGAAGGTTAGTTCAAAAGAGATTATTACTTTTGCGGATAGCGCCTAAGCTCTCGTTCAAAGAAAATAAAGAGATTAGGATGGAGGATGAGATTTTTCATACGAATACCTGTTTAACTGCTAGACCACACCCCAGCGACGTCAAAAGAACTTTGGTCAGTGCGGGCTGAATACCTCGGCGAACCTCGGTACTTACACCCCACATCCATCAAACTCATCATTTATGAGCGTTCTATGGGTGCCTCTTTTTCAAGATGACTTCGAGCTTAGATGCATTCAGCTCTTATCCACTACCGCGTGGCTGCTCAGCAATGCCTTGCCAGACAACTGATAAACTAGAGGCGGCGAACCCCTGTTCCTCTCGTACTAAAGGGTCCTTCTCGTCAGGCACCAACACCTCCATCAAAAAGCAACAAAACTGTCTCACGACGTTTTAAACCCAGCTCACGATCCCTTTTAATGGGCGAACAACCCCACCCTTGGCAGCTGCTGCACCACCAGGATAGGGAGAGCCGACAGCGAAGTAGCAAGCCACGAGGTCGATATGAACTCTTGCTCGTGACAACTCAATTATCCCCAGGGTAATTTTTCTGACATCAATCACCCCCATTCAGGAGGTTGATTGGTTCGCTAAGCCATAGTTTCCTATCTCCGAACCCTATTGTCTGGTTCCGAGTCAAGCTAGCTTTTACCTTTACATTCTTCGGTAGATTTCTGACCTACCTGAGCTAACCATTGGGCGCCCTTGTTATCTTTTTGAGGGCGTGGCGCCCCACCCGAACTGCCTGCCTATAGCTGTTCCTCCGAAGAGGTGAGTCGTAAAAATCAGCAGGGGCGGTGTTTCATCGTAGACTCGGAGAGATGCTAGCGCACCTTCCTGGGTAACGTCTCCCGCCTACCCTACACGTGCCAATTCTTACAACAACAACAGGTTGCAGTGAAACTCCATGGGGTCTTCGCTTTCAGATGGAGGGGTCTGGATTGTGCACCAGACTGATTGATTTCACTAGCGTCTAGGCGGGGACAGTAGAACTCTCGTTGAGCCTTCATGCAAGTCGCCAATTAAGCGACAAGGTATTACGCTACCTTAAGAGGGTCATAGTTACCCCCGCCGTTTATTGGTCCTTCGATCCGTTGAAACAGATTTTCAGATGCCAACACTGGGCAGGCTTCGGCCCCTATACACATCCTTTCGAACTAGCAGGGACCTATGTTTTTATTAAACAGTCGGAGTTCTCTTGCCACTGCGACCAGTAGCTCACACTACTGGCACCCTTTATCCCGAAGTTACAGGGCTAATTTGCCGAGTTCCCTCGCCTAGATTATGCTAACACGCCTTAGGCTACTCACCTAGGGACACCTGTGTCGGTTCTTGGTACGAATAAAACAGTTGTAACCATACCCTTTTCATGGGGACTAGGAATTTCCAGAAGAGGACTTTCGTCCTCCTCGTCACGCATTCGCTCACTTCTCACCATGACGGTTCTTCATGAGTTTAAACGCTTGAATACACAGACAAGTGTACTCCAGATATCCTACTCCGTAGGTATGGGCAAAGACTGTTCTAGTACTGGAATATTAACCAGTTTCCCTTTCGATAGCCTCGATTAAGAACTACCTTAGGATCGACTAACCCTTGGCTGACGAACATTGCCAAGGAACCCTTGCCCCTGCGGCGATACGGATTCTCACCGTACTTTGCTGCTACTCTCACCAGGATCCTCATTGGTACACGGTCCACAGGACCTCACGGCCCCACTTCTGCCCATGCACCACGCCCCCTTACGAAATCACATTGCTGTGTTCTAGAGTATCGGTAACCGGTTTTAGCCCCGTCCATTTTTTGGGCCCACAATCTCGACCGGTGAGCTGTTACGCTATCTTTGAAGGATGGCTGCTTCTAAGCCCACCTCCCGGTTGTTTTAGACTGCCGACGCCATTTCATATTACACTTAACCGATATTTAGGGACCTTAACTCTAGTCTGGGTTGTTTCCCTCACGGCCATCGAGCTTACCCCGGATGGCCTCACTCCCGACGTCTACGGTGATCGCATATTCGGAGTTTGACAGAACGCCGAGGAATTTCTTCCCCTAAGCATCCAATCAGTGGCTCTACCTCACGATCTGCCTCAGTCGAGGTCTATCTGCGAATAGTTTCAGGGGGAACCAGCTATTTCCGGCCTAGATTGGCCTTTCACCCCTACACCCAAGTCATCCAAACGATTTGCACATCAGTACTGGTTCGATCCTCCACCTCCCTTTCAGGAGGCTTCAATCTGCTCAGGCGTAGATCGACCGGCTTCGGGTATCCGCGCCATTGACTCCAGGCGAGCACACCTTGTCCCTCGTTAAAAACTGCGGACAATTGGTTTCCCTGTGGCTTCCCACTTCAAGTGGTTAACCTCGCCAATGACCAGAACTCCCTGGCCCGTTTTTCTAAACGGACAATATAACACTGGTCCACCAATTATTGGTTTCTTCCCTTTGATGCTATATAAATCTTTAACCGCATGGTTTCAGGTCTTTTTACCTCCCGTTAAGGGTACTTTTCAGTTTTCGCTCACGCTACTACTACACTATCGGACTAGAGACGTATTTAGGGTTGGAAGTGAATGCCTCCCAAATTCATGCGCGATATCCAACGCACACTACTCAAGGACATCTAAAATCTCCATTCCAGCCTTCTCCTAAGGGGCTATCACCCTCTATGGCACGGCTTTCCAGCCGACTTTGGATATTCCGGACAAAGGAGTAAAAGAGCCTACAACACCACACCTCCCGATTGTTTCCAAACGGGATTCGGTTTGCCCTGTACCGCGTTCGATCGCCTTTACTAACGGCATCTCTGTTGATTTCTTTTCCTGCGGGTACTAAGATGCTTCAATCCCCCGCGTTCCCGATCATTACTGATCATTCCGAAGAATAGGAAGTCCCATTAGGTCATCGTCGGATCATAGGCTTCTTGCACCTACCCGACGCATATCGCAGCTTGACACGACCTTCTTCAGCGCTCTAGCCGAACCATCCCCCATGCGGCGTAGCATCGCCGCTGGCGTATGATCTAGCACACGTCCAGGTTTCGTATGATCGGCAATCATTGGGCTTTACCCGCTCTCATCCTCCATGTCGGAGCCCTATGCCTCTTCCCCGGTCGAGGACCTCTCGCCGGGTGCATTTTCATCCTTATCCAACCAGAACCGTTGACCGGCCCTGGCGGAATTCCCGATTATCGAAGAGGTATATAATACCTCGTCAATCGTCATTTCCGTTCGATACCAGACCGAACGGACACACGATGGTACACATCGCGCATCCCCCTCTAAAGCCCCCTCCTATTTATAGATTTAGGATTGGGTGTGTCCAGCACCCGAGACGCATCCTCAGAGAACAGTGTTTTCCGGGCATCCAGCGGTCAAATTGCTTGATTCCGCTATACCGCTGTAGCGGGAATGCTTCTCGAGCTCCATGTCCTCCAGGGCCCTGAATGCGATCTTTCCCAACTTTGTCTTGGGCATCTCGCCTATGAACTCGAACTCCCGGGGCATTGCATACCTGGAGATGTTCTCTCTGCAATGATCCTTTATGGATCTAAGAACGGCCTCTCCCTTCTCGACACCGGGTCTCAGGACCACGAACGCTTTCACGCGTTGGGCTCTGATCGTATCCGGGACTCCGATAACACACGAGGATTCGACATCCTGATGGGAATTCAGGATCTCCTCTATATGGCTGGGATATATGTTGTACCCGGAGCTGACGATCATCCTCTTGAGCCTCTGGCGGAAGTAGATGTATCCGTCCTCATCCATCATGCCCATGTCGCCGGTGTGCAGCCATCTCATCCCATCGTCATGCAGCCTGAGGGTCCTTGCGTTCTCCTCGGGCTCGCCGACATATCCTATCATGACTGAAGGGCCAGATATGCATATCTCGCCATCCATGCCGTGCTCCACTGGCTCCGTGGTCCCTATCTTCACTATCTTGTAATACGTATCAGGGTATGGAATCCCTATGCTGCCTTTCCTTGGCCCGTCCTTCGGCGTCAGGCATGATGCGGCAACGCATTCCGTCAGACCGTATCCCTCCCGCAATATCGACATGCACTCCCTTTCACGGAGGAACGCATCGGTCCTGTCCCTCAGACTCGATGTCAGGGTATCTCCGCCTACGAAGACACCTTTGAGACTGGAGAGATCCGTTTTCCTGAGATGATTGCTGCGAACCATGTGCTCGAACAGCGTCGGCACTGCCGCAATGAAGTTCGGATGACTTTTGACCACGAGCTTTGCGTACGAGTCAGGGGTGAATCTCGGAACCAATATGCAGGTCCCTCCGCAGCAGATGAACATGTGTATGCCTATGCACAGGCCGAAACCGTGGAACATGGGCATGGCCGACAGGACATTGAGATGATCCCTCTGGTAAAGGCCGCTCATCTCCTTTGTCTGTGTTGTAGTGGCATTGAAATTGGCCGATGACAGCAGGACGCCTTTAGGGATCCCTGTTGTCCCGCCACTATAGAGTATGACCGCCGGATCCTCCGGAGGGAAACGATGGTCAGGAAGCGGCTTTCCCTTCCCTCCCGCCAGAAAATCATCCCAATGCACTATGCATTCCGAATCCGGCAGAGGCGGGACCTTTCTCCCCAGCGTCAGCGAGTATACGAGACCACCGGCAATCCCCAGCCCGTCCTTCATGGAAGATACCACCAGGGTCTCCAAGGGTGCCTCGTCCCTGATCTTGATGAAATTGCCTGCGAAGGTATCCAGAGTGACTGCTACCCTACTGCCCGAGCTCTTGATGTAGAAAATGAGCTCATTGGGAGCAGAAAGAGGATGGACCATCACCGCCACCGCTCCGATGCGGCTCACACCGTAGAAGGCGTGAAGAGCCTGGGGGCAATTGGGCAGGCATATGAGGACACTATCGCCCTTTCCGACCCCTTTCTCTTTGAGAGCGGAGGCGAAGCGCTCCACGTCGGAGATCAGCGTCCGGTATCTGACCGATTTGCCCATGAAACGGTACGCCACATTGTCCGGATACAGATCCGCGGCCTCCTTCAGGCCTCCGTAGAGCGTATATGTAGGATACTCCAGATTGGGCTTCACCGAGCCGTAGTGCTTGAGCCACGGCCTCAGTGGATCAGGCAGGGCCGTCACCTCTGAACCTTTCCTCCATTGCGGATGGGTTCTCCAAAAGCTTTACGAAGATATCTATGGAACGGGCGAAGTACACGCCGTCGGCTATGCGCTCGTCCACGGTGAAAGCGAAATCTATGTGCGGTCTCACGGCGGATCCGCCTTCGAATGGCACGACCTTGTCATACTTCTCCCCTATGCACAGGAAGATGGAATTGGTCCCCCATTCATTGAGATGATGTATCGGGGCTCCGCACCCTATGCTCCCCATGTTGGAAACGAAGACACTGGCAAAGTTCGGGTCATCCTCCGTTATGCTCTTGGGCACCCATCCGTGGAAATCGAGGAACCTCAGGAAGCCCATCGCGGCCCTTAGGACCCGCCGGGGTTTGCTGGACATTCCGTCGACGGCGCCGTCCGTCCCTGTGCTGTCCCCTCGGCGGGATGCGTTCACCTTGCCGTATACCTTCTCGGAGACCTGAAATATATCGTCCCCGGGATCGAAGGCCACATTCACCAGATGCGATGCGGAATCATCCCCGTACCCCTCCCTGGACACGAAGCCCACTATCATATCATTCCTCTGATAGAATCTGAAGCCTTTCACGAACCTGTTGAGCGCAGGACGCATGGCGCTGGTGCGGACCATCGCCGCCACCATCGATGAGAAGAGCGAGACGCTGTTGCCTTCGACTGCCTTGCGCTCTGAGACATACTCCAAAAGGCGGGTCACATCGACGGACCTGATCAGGAACACCTCTGAATCCGTCCTGCGGGGCAGAAGGTATGGGATTATTCTGTGCATCGGGTCAATATCCCGAATGTACGTACCGTCACGTCTGTCCTTCCATCTCTTTTTACTCATGGAGACCGAAACCATCCGGCGACGGCGCTGCGGGCACCTTCGCTTGTTGAAGGATACACAGAGTCATTTCCTTAAAATACATTACCGTAGGCTATCCTGACCTCAAAACCCTAGCCAAACCCCTTCATGGCAGAAAGACGATGAATGTAGCATTCGGAAGGACCCGCCTCAGCTCCATCATATCTGGATAATAGAGGCGCACAGTGTCAGGCTTGAATTTGGCTTTCCCTAGTAGTCTCGATACGACCTCGGACTCCGTCGTACCGTCGACTTTCCACGCGCCCGCATCCGCGCCCGCATCCGTGGATATGAATATGGGGAGTCGCAGGACCATCTTCTCCATCTCCGTACAGATGTCCGAGAGAAGCCCGATCTCATCCTTCCCGATCTCACAGACCGACCCGTCCTTGGTCCTGAAAGAAAAATCGTTGCTGTCAATGTGCTCGACAAGAGTGCGTCTGCCCGCGGGAATGCACGAGTTCATATCGCGTATGAGGTCGCTGACATCCATGACCTAACAACACCGCACGGCGATATAACGATACTTCGGCCTGCCCGTAATGCAGTGGGGCTGAGAGCATAAAATACGAGCAAATGCCTAACCTTTGCCATGGCAGATGACGAAACGCTGAGGATGCTGTCCTCACACCCCTGCTACAACGAGGAGGCCCACAGGAAATACGCACGGATGCACCTGCCCGTGGCACCCCGCTGCAATATCCAATGCAATTACTGCAACAGGAAATACGATTGCAGCAACGAGTCCAGACCTGGGGTGACCAGTGATATCCTCTCGCCGGAGGAGGCCGCGGATAAGATAGCGTACGTCAGAGAGCGCATACCTGAGCTGAAGGTCATCGGGATAGCAGGCCCGGGCGATGCCCTGGCCAACGATAGCACCTTCGAGACCCTGGAGCTTGTGAAGGAGAGATTCCCCGATCTGACCCTCTGCATATCTACCAACGGCCTCATGCTGCCGGAGTACGCCCAGAGACTGTACGATCTCAACGTCCGCTTCGTGACCGTCACGATGAACGCCTGCGACCCGTCGATATCCGAGAAGATATACAGCACGGTCATCTGGGATGGGAAGCGCCTTACCGGAAGACCTGCCGCAGAGAAGCTGCTGGATAGACAGCTTGAGGGTATAAAGAAGAGCGCGGACCTTGGCATGCTCGTCAAAGTGAATATCGTGATGATACCGGAGATAAACCAAGACCATATCCCGGAGCTTGTCAGGAAGGTGAAATCCCTGGGAGCGCACATAGTGAACATCCTGCCCCTGATACCTGTGGAAGGAACCAGGTTCGCCGACCTGCGGGCTCCGACGCCGGAGGAGCGGAAGAGACTGATGGACGAGTGCTCTGTCGATGCGAAGATGATGCGCCACTGCAAGCAGTGCCGTGCCGATGCCATAGGCATGCTCTCCGACGACAGGTCCGCCGAATTCGCCGGATGCGGCAAGAAAGGATGCGGCCCTGCGAAGGAACGGATCTCCGACATAATGGGCAAGGGAGAGGTGAAGGTGGCAGCGGCCTCCTCCGACGGAGAGAGCATAGACGGAGGATTCGGGAACACCGAAGCATTCAGGTTCTATGCCTCCGACGGCGAGACCGCCCGCTTCCTCAGAGAAGTAAGAATGGATACCGATTCACAGCTGTCCCTGGGAAAGCACGCAGACCATGTGTCCAGATCGGTCGAGGCGATCAAGGGAGCGGACGTTGTCGTGGTCAGAGAGATAGGGCACAAGCCCTCCGACGAACTGGAACGCCTTGGTATCATCATCAGGATAGCGAAAGGCGATGCTTTGACGGCCATTCTGAAAGCTGCGTCCGATGCCAAAAGGGCTCTTTCGGGTAAAGGCTCGTAGGGGATCCCGCGCCATACCGGCGGACGTGTCGGCTCTCGGAATAAGGTATCAGTTTCCGGGGGGCATCATATTTAAATGAGCATTATATCCCCCACGACAGAGGGAGATCACCCAAATGGATGCGGAAGAACTGAGGAGCGCATATATAGAATTCTTCAAGGAAAGAGGGCACGCACAGATAGCGTCAGCATCCCTGGTGCCTGAGAACGATCCCACTGTGCTCTTCACGACGGCGGGCATGCACCCTCTCGTGCCTTATCTTCTGGGAGAGCGCCACCCCATGGGTAAGAGGCTAGTCAACTGCCAAAAGTGCATCAGGACCGGAGACATAGACGACGTGGGCGATTCAAGCCACCTTACCTTCTTCGAGATGCTGGGCAACTGGTCTCTCGGAGACTACTTCAAAAAAGAATCAATAGGTTTCAGCCACGAGTTCCTGATCGGGGTGCTGGGATTCAAACCGGACCAGTTGGCCGTTACAGCCTTCGAGGGCAGCGGGAGCATACCCTGTGACGGGGAGACAGCAGACATATGGCGTTCCCTGGGCATGAGGGACGACCAGATATTCTTCTACGGCATGAAGGACAACTGGTGGGGTCCCGCGGGCATAACCGGGCCCTGCGGACCTGACACCGAGATATTCTACGACAACGGTCAGCCGAAATGCTGCGAGGGGTGCGGCCCCTCCTGCCACTGCGGCAAATACACCGAAATCTGGAACAACGTCTTCATGGAGTACTTCAAAGACGAGAAGGGGAACTACACTCCTCTCAAGCAGAAGAACGTGGACACCGGAATGGGCCTGGAAAGGGTCATCCGGATCCTGCAGGGGGTGCCATCGGTGTACGAGTCCACAATTTTCAGGAATCTGATCGATGGGATCGCCGAGGTCTCCGGGAAGGTCTACGAGAACGAGAACATTAGGATGTTCAGGATAATAGCCGATCACGTGCGCGCGGCCACTTTCATGCTGGCAGACGGCGTCATGCCTGCCAAGATAGGACGCGGCTACATACTCAGAAGACTCATAAGGAGAGCGTCCCGCTACATGAGCCAACTCGGATACGACGAGGCGTTCATGGCAGATCTGGCAGAGATAGTCATCGCCGACTACGGAGATGCTTATCCCGAGCTCAGGAAGAACGAGAAGATAACGAAGATGGCCCTGGCCGGAGAGGAGAACAAGTTCAGGAAGACTCTGCGCAAAGGGCTCAGGCACTTCGACGGTATGGCCACTGGGAATGAGGGAAGGGAGTTCATGGACGGCGAACAGGTGTTCAAGCTCTACGACACCTACGGATTCCCCATAGAACTGACTGCAGAACTGGCGAAAGAGAGAGGACTGAAAGTGGACCTGGCGGATTTCGAGTCCCGGTTCAAGGAGCACCAGGACAAATCCCGCAGCGGAGCGGAGCAGACGTTCAAAGGAGGTCTGGCCGATCACGGCGAGGCTACCACGAGGCTGCACACGGCCACCCATCTACTGGATTCGGCGCTCAGAAGGGTCATAGACCCGAACATCACCCAGAGAGGCAGCAACATAACCGCGGAGAGGCTGAGATTCGACTTCAACCTGGACAGGAAAGTGACTCCTGAGGAGATCGCGCAGATAGAGAAGCTTGTCAACGACGCTATAAAAGCCGATCTGCCGGTGATCTGCGAGGAGATGCCTTATGAGGAAGCGAAGAAGCGGAACGCTATCGGAGTGTTCGGAGACAAGTACGGAGAGAAGGTCAAGGTCTATACCATAGGCGGCGTCTCCTGCGAGATCTGCGGCGGACCTCATGTAAAGCAGACCGGCGAGCTTCAGGGATTCAAGATCACTAAAGAAGAGAGCTCGGCGGCCGGCATAAGGCGCATAAGGGCTGTCGTCGGCAAATTCAACTGAGATCCCCTTAGGACCGAGCCCTCTCCGACTGTGTGTGCGGCTGTACACCGGTCGTGGATAACACTAATCGACGACGGGCATCACAAGTAAACCCGCGATGGCGTCTTCGGACGTTCTCCGTACCTTCCTCCGCGGCTATTCAGTCCGCCCTGTCACTTTTCAAGGAGAGATACAGAACGATGCCCTTTAAATCATAGATTCGTATCACGCGGTGATGATCAGGATAGGATACATGGGTATCCCCCTCTCCAATTCGGAACAGGCCGCCGGAATGATGGTCCACAGGATGGATGACGATGTCGAGCTGGTACCTCTTATTGATTCCGAGGGCGTGGTCAAGGCCCTTCTGAACGGAGAGATAGATTACGGCGTAGTAGCTGTCAGGAACATGGTGGCGGGCCCCGTTATCGAAACGGAGGAGGCCCTGAGGAACAGGCCGTCCGTGATAAGCGTGACCGAGGTCAGCATACCCATACACCACTGCATATTCGTGAAGCGGGAGGGTGTGGAGATAGACAGCATAGCATCCCATGTACAGGCTTTGGGGCAGACGTACAATAACGTCGAGCGCATGTTCCCCGGGATCAAAAGAGTGGGAGTCGCCGATACGGCACTGGCCGCAGAGATGCTGTCCGACGGAAGGCTCTCGGAGACAACGGCAGTGCTGTGCACCATGGCTGCCGGAAAGCACTATGGATTGCATCTTCTCGAAGCGAACGTAGAGGATGATCCGGAGAATTGGACCGATTTCGCCCTTCTGAAGAGGGACTGAGCTTTCGGATATCTTTTTAATGGAGCATATACATCGCTTCACACGGATGTGAAATCCATGAAGCATACAAACGAAAGGAGGAATGATGATATGCCAGACATATTGATCGAACGAAAAACCACCCCCTCTGAAGTATGCTTTTACTTTTGCGGTAGGTGATTCCCTATGACCAAGGAGATCTGGGTCAGGGCAGACATGCCCGAGGCAAGGGAGGACCGTAAGGAACTTCTCATAAGCGCCATCGAATCAGGGGTAACCACTGCCATCATCAGACCGGAGGATGCGGACTTCTCCACTCTGGGAAAGATAAATCTGATAACCGACAGCGACGACGTCAGGATCATTGAGATCAAGTCCCCCAAGGACCAGGAGAACGCCATGTCCCTCGCCGGGAAATGCCGTGCGGTGGTCATCTCTTCTTCCGATTGGACCATAATTCCTCTGGAGAATATGATAGCACGGTTCGCAGGCACCGGAACGAAGGTCCTGGCTTGCGCCTCGGACCCCGAGAGCGCGGCTCTTTACCTCAAGACCATGGAGAGGGGCACCGACGGTGTGGTGATCTCGGTTGACGACCCCGGAGAGATAAGGAAGTTCTCCAGTGTGCTGAGGGATTCCTCCAAGATCGATCTGAAGGAAGTGGAGGTCACTGCCGTCAGGAACATCGAGATGGGGGACAGGGTCTGCGTGGATACTGTGAGCCTCATGTCTCCAGGGGAAGGTATGCTGATTGGTTCTCAGGCGGGATGCCTGTTCCTTGTTCAATCCGAGAGCGAGGACAGCGGATACGTGGCACCCAGACCGTTCAGGGTCAACGCCGGCGCCGTTCATGCCTACACTCTGGCACCGGACGGTAAAACCAGATACCTGGAAGAGCTGAGATCCGGAGAACCCGTGACCATTGTGTCCCGGGACGGCAACTCGAGGATATCCTCTGTCGGAAGATGCAAGATCGAGGTGCGGCCCATGATCTTGGTCGAGGCAAAGGACGGCAACGACAGATACTCCACAATCCTGCAGAATGCGGAGACCGTCAAGCTGGTATCACCCAACGGGGCTATTTCAGTGACCGATCTCAAGCCCGGGGACAGCGTGCTCGCCAGGATAGAGGGGGGCAGTCGTCACTTCGGCATGAAGATCGAGGGAACCCTGAGGGAAATCTGAGATGAGGATCTGCGCCTCTGTCGGCAGGGCCGCGGACCTGGCCTGTGCATCAGATGCAGATATGATAGAGATAAGGCTGGATCTTCTGGACCATGTTCCTGACACGGGAGGCATGGAGACCGTTGTCACATTCAGGAACGGTTTCGATGCATCCCTGCTGCCGAAAGGATTCAACGGGTACGTGGATGTGGGCGAGGAGGCTCTTCCCGATATCGGGATCAGGACCATATCATCCCATCACGACTTCGGGGGCACCCCGTCTTCTGCGGAGATCGTCGCCAGACTTGACCGCATGGAATCCGATATAGCGAAGGGGGCCTATTTCGTAAGGGATTTCAGGGACCTTGCCGGCATACTCGAAGCATCCGGCCCCCTGAAGAAGGAGCATGTGCTGCTGGGTATGGGGCCTATGGGTACAATTACCCGGATAAGGCAGTCCACTCTCGGCAACAACTTCACCTTCGCCCATGTAGGGGAGCCCACTGCACCCGGGCAACTGAGTCTGGAGGAGATGAGGGCACTTGGAGAGAACTGCATGATAACCGGGATAGTCGGCTATCCCATCGACCGCTCCATGTCCCCTGCCATGCATGCCGCCGCATACAAAGAGAGCAGGATACGCGGCAAGTATCTCGTATTCCCCTCGCCTTCCCTGGATCTCATAGAGGAGTGCATCAGAGGGTACGACATAAGAGGATTGAATATCACCATTCCTCACAAGACAGCCGTCATCGGGCATCTCGACCGCCTGAGCGGGGACGCTGAGGAGGTGGGGGCGGTGAACACCGTGGTCAACGACTCGGGTGTACTGAGGGGGCACAACACTGATATCGATGGCGTGATCGGCGCCTTCGAGGAGGCAGATTGCGAGATCGAAGGCATGACAGTACTCATTATGGGCTCTGGCGGGGGTGCTCGAGCATGCGCTGCAGCCATGATGCGTGAGGGCGCAGAGGTCACCGTTACCGGGAGGAACCCCGAGTCCCTTTCCAAGATCGCTTCGGACATGGATGTCACAACTGTTCGGAATAGAACAGCGAATGTCGGCGATTATGATATCATAGCGAACACCACACCCATAGGCATGTACGCCGAGGGAGAGTACCCTGCGGACATCAGGCACCTGTCCGACCGTCACATCGTGTTCGACATGGTCTACGGCGTGAGAACCGGACTCGTAGATACTGCGATGTCCAAAGGGTGCAGGATCGTGGCGGGGGAGGATATGCTGGCCGTGCAGGGCGCCCGTTCCTTCGAACTATGGACTGGGAGAAGCGAGATGTTCAGGGCGATGAGGGATGAGCTGTGACCGGACACGGAAGATCATATGGAGCGATAACCGTGATAAACGCTATGCCATGCGGAATAGGCGCCACGATCGGGGTGGATCTCGTGACCAATTCCGTATTCGATGCCGTCGGCAAAGAACGGAAGGTCAGCATAAGGAACGACCCGTCAGAGGACGACCGCATGGCGAGGCTGTGCGTCTCCGCAGCGTATTCCCGCATGGGAGTTCCCGAGCCCCCGGGATGGGATCTGGAGATATTCTCCCAGATCCCTGTTTCCAGAGGTCTGAAGAGCTCCAGCTCGGCCTGCAACTCGATACTGTCCGCCGTCTTCGACGGAAATGGCTTTGAGATAGGGACAATGGAGATGATCCGCATGGGCGTGGCATGCGCCAGATCCGCCGGGGTGACCGTCACGGGCTCCTTCGACGATGCCTGCGGCTGCCACTTGGGAGGATTCGTCATGACTGACAACACCAAGGACCGGCTGATGCTGCACCGGAACATAGGGACGCACGACGTGGTGATATATGTTCCAGATGAGAAGATCAGGAAGAAGGGGCTGCAGACGGACACCCTGAAGGCATCTGCACAGATCATACGGAAAGCGATATCGGTCTCCAAGACGGATCCGTTCTCGGCCATGACCATCAATGGCAAGACCATAGCCTCTGCCTCAGGCATAGATGACTCGTGGGCGGAGACCGCTCTGATGCACGGCGCTCTCGGGGCCGGCGTCTCCGGTTCAGGACCGGCGGTAGCCGCCGTTTTCAATCGCGGCAAAGCCAAAGAATTCATCGAGACCTGCGGGAACGAATGCATAATGACGAGAACCAGGGACGCGGAGGTCCTGATGCGGCCCGAGACAGAGGAGGGGCAAGAATGATGTATACAACAGGAAAGAAAGTGAGATTCTCCCTTTTCGGCACAAGCCACGGCCCCTATGTGGGGTGCGTTCTGGAGGGCATACCGAAAGGAATGCCGGTGGATGAAACACAGATAGCCCGGGACATGGAGCTCAGACGCCCGAAGAAGGGCATAGGCACTCCCCGCAGGGAAACGGACAGCGTGAACATCCGGCAGGGAGTGCACAACGGCAGGACGGACGGTATGCCGATCCTCATGATCATAGAGAATGCAGATACCGATGGTTCGAAATATCTCAAATTCGCCCGTACTCCCAGACCTGGCCATGCAGACCTGCCGGCCCTGGCAAGGTTCCCGGGTTACGACATAAGGGGCGGCGGGCAGTTCTCGGGAAGGCTGACCGCTCCGATAGTCGCGGCCGGAAGCATAGCGAAACAACTCATAGGCCGTTCCGGAATGGAAGTATCGGCATTCTCCAGAGCGATAGGCGGGGTAACAGATTGTGAGAACAGGGATATCGCGGACGCCGCCGGATCAAGGGTCTTCGCCACCAGGGCATGCACAGGAGAGCTGGATGCCGCCATGGAGGAAAGGATAGTCTCCGCCTCGTCTGACGGGGACAGCGTCGGCGGCGTGGTGGAATGCATAGCAACGGGGCTCCCGATAGGTTTCGGCGGTATATGGTTCGAGGCTCTCGACACCGAGATCGCCGGGGCAGTTTTCAGCATTCCCGCCTGCAAAGGTGTGGAATTCGGGAGAGGCTTCGGCCTGGCGAATATACGGGGCTCGGAGAGCAATGATTCGTTCTTCGTGGACGGCGGGATTAAGTGCGGGACCAACAACATGGGAGGCATATTGGGAGGCATGAGCGACGGAGCACCTATGGTGTTCAGGGCCGTTTTCAAACCCACGCCCTCCATAGCCAAACCGCAGAGGACTGTGGACATCGAGAGAATGGAGAACTCGGAAGTGTCCGTGGAGGGGAGGCACGATCCGTGCATAGTCCCCCGGGCCGTATCCGTCGTGGAGGCCGTGACCGCACTGGTCCTGGCCGACCAGATGGTGCGTGACCCGGAAAGAGGAGGATGACCCTGACTTCGGATATCTGAGGGAGATTATGGAAAAGAATATATAGCGTGATGCGTGCTAACACGTATCACGGGAGGTAAAGAAAGCATGTTCGGAAAGAATGTAAGAATGGAGAGGATAGTAGACAGAAGAACCGGTAACTGCGTCATAGTTCCCATGGACCATGGTATATCCATAGGCCCCACGGACGGTCTTTTCGACATGAAGCACACGGTCGATGCAGTAGCCAACGGCGGGGCTACCGCCGTCCTGATGCACAAGGGCGTAGTTCGCTACAGTTACCGTGCCGGCGGCCAGGACATCGGTCTGATACTCCATCTGTCCGCATCGACGGACGTAGGCGTGACCAACAACAGCAAAGTGCTGGTGGCCAGCGTGTCCGAGGCTCTCAAGATGGGAGCCGATGCCGTATCCCTCCACATAAACGTCGGAGCGGAGACCGAGCCGGAGATGCTGTCTGACCTGGGCAACGTCGCCAGGGAATGCGAGGAATGGGGCATGCCCCTCCTGGTCATGGCATACCCCCGCGGATCCAAAGTGAAGAACTCCTACGACCCGAAGCTCGTGGCCCACAGCGCCAGAGTGGCCACTGAGCTGGGGGCGGACATCGTCAAGTGCAGCTACACTGGGGATATTGATTCATTCAGAGAGGTTGTCAGAGGCACCCTCGCTCCGGTCGTCATAGCCGGAGGTCCCAAGATGTCCTCGGACCAGGACATACTGTGCATGGTCCGCGATTCCCTGGAAGCCGGAGGCAAAGGAGTGTCCATAGGCCGCAACATCTTCCAGCACAGAGATGTGGAAGGTATGACGAGGGCCATATCCGACATCGTTCTCAGAGACGCCAGTGTCGAAGAGGCGATGAAGAACATAAAGAAGAGATGAAGGAGATAGCATGATCCTGGAATTCGGAGGCGGGCATGCGGAGGGCACCGTATCGCCTCCGCCTTCCAAAAGCCACACACACAGGGCATTCTTCGTTGCCGGCATGGCTGAAAGGCAGAGCCTGATATCAGATCCTCTGATATCGGAAGACACAAAGGCCACACTTTCCGCCGTGAGGTTCATGGGGGCCGACGTATCCGTTCGCGAAAGAGAGATTCAGATCAAGGGCGGGCACATGCATCCCCATTCCGGGACCGTGGACGTCCTGAATTCCGGGACCACCATGAGGATATTCGCCGGCATCGCATCCATTTTTGACGTCCCAGTGACGATAACCGGGGACGAGTCCATAAAGAAGAGGCCCATGGGCCCTCTGCTGGATGCTCTCGGTTCGATGGGCGTCTCGTGCGTATCCCGCAACGGGTTCCCTCCCGTGACGATAACCGGCCCGAACAGGGGCGGGGATGTGAGGATCGACGGCAGCGTAAGCTCCCAGTTCGTATCCTCTATAATGCTGGCAGCTCCGATGATGGAGAATGGCGCACGTATACACGTCGGAGGAGGTCTTGTCTCGGCCCCATACGTCAGGATCACCGAATCCATAATCAGGAAGTTCGGAGGGGATGTCAGTATAGAAGGGAATCACATAGAGATCGGGAGCCGCAGATACAAGGCCAATGACTACTCTGTGCCCGCGGACTTCTCTTCCGCTGCGTTCCCCCTTGTGGCCGGTGCCCTGGGCGGCAGGGTCACCGCGACGGGACTGGACCTAAGAGATGCTCAGGGAGACAGAGCGATAATAGACATGCTCAAAAGAGCGGGTGCGAAAGTAACCTCATCAGGCGGCTCCGTGACCTCGGAGACGGGGGATCTGGAAGCAATCGATGTGAACATGGGAGATACACCGGACCTATTCCCGATAGTTGCGGTGCTCCTGAGCACCGCGAAGGGGACCAGCAGACTCTACGGGGCACCCCACCTCAGATTCAAGGAGAGCGACCGCATAGAATCCACCGTCAGGATGATCAACTCTCTGGGAGGGGATGCCGTGGGAACCGAGGACGGATGCATGATACGCGGCAAAGCCCGACTCACCGGAGGAAGCATCGATCACCGGGACGATCACAGGATAATGATGGCAGCCGCGGTGGCCTCCCTGGTATGCGACGGTCCGGTATCCATGAAGGACACAGGGTGCCACGCCGTATCTTACCCGGGATTCGTGGAGCAGATGGTTTCCCTCGGTATCAAAGTGGAAGGGAAGTGAGGCATATGGAAAGCGTGAAATCCGATATACGTAGGATAGACGACAACATAATAGAGCTGATAGGAGAGAGACTGAAGAGATCGAGGGAGATCGGCCAGATGAAAGCTGAAAGAGCAGAAGGAATAAGGGATATGGAAGCCGACATGGCCATGGTAGACAGATTCAGGACCATGGCCGAGATGGTGGGTCTGCATCCCGATGCCGCAGAGGACATCTGCAGGATCATAATAGAGCAGACGACCAGCGTTCAGGCCTCGATACCCAGGAAACCTGCCGAGAAGAAGACCATAGCCATAGTGGGCGGGGAAGGTAAAATGGGGAGGATGATGAGGCGCCTTCTCGAAAGATCGGAACACGAGATCATCTCCATCGATCCCGCGATGAGAGGAGGGCTCCATATAGAGAACGCTTCGGCCGCGGATATCGTGATCGTCTCCGTGCCGATATCCTCGGTATCGGACACGCTGAGATCGCTGGACCGTATTTGCAGAGAAGATGCTCTGATATTCGATATCTCGTCCCTCAAGTCCCCATTCATAGATGTGCTGAAGGAGATGGGGGCCCGGAGAAAGGTCTGCTCAATGCACCCGATGTTCGGCCCCTCCGTCAGATCCATGCACGGCCGCAACCTGGTGATCTGCGACTGCGGCTCGAAGGCCGCCGTCAAAGAAACCGCAGACCTGATGAAGGATCAGGGGGCCAACATGAAAATACTCGATGTGGACGAGCACGACCGTTTCATGTCCTACGTACTGGGACTGAGCCACATAGTGAACATAGCTTTCTTCACCGTGCTTGAGAGAAGCGGCATATCGTTCAGGGAGCTGTGCTCCGTGGGATCCACGACCTTTGACAAGATGGCGGACACCAACATGTCGGTGGCCCTGGAAGATCCGTACCTGTACTACGAGATACAGCATCTGAATACCAGCCGCGACAGGATGCTGGATGAGCTCGGCGACGCAATACGCGATGTGGCAGAGGCTGCGGTGAACGAAGATCCCGCCTCGTTCAAGGAACTTATGATAAAAGGCCGCGAGTACTTCGAGGAATGAACCGGACGACCAACCGGGTGCACCGCCGAGGTATCGAAACCGCTTCCTTTTATCATTATCCGGTTTGCGGTATGCCGGCACCTGCTTTGGATGCGGTCCCGAATAAGGTGTCGAAGCGATTCGTCCTCGAGATCAAACTGTAATAAGATAATAAAGTGGACTGGGCGCGATTTGAACGCGCGACTTCTTGCTTGCAAAGCAAGCGATCTTCCAGCTGATCTACCAGCCCATTAGGTTACGGGGAGAGTCGGGATAAATATAAAACCTTCGTGCTTGTACTTTTAGAAAAGGACTAGGTGCGCTTGAATGGATAAAGAAAAATTGAGAAGCGAGATAGCTTTGATCGACCGCGAGGTCATGGGACTGATCTCCAAGAGGACATCCTTGGCAGAGAGGATAGGTATGATAAAGCTGTCCGAAGGCCTGCCGATAAAGGACCCGGAGGTAGAAGCGAAAGTGATAGCAAGATACCGCAGCTATGCCGAGAACGAGGGTCTGGACCCGGAAGACGGAGAGAAGCTGGCAAAGCTCCTCATAGAGATAGCTATCCGGAAGGAGACTCAGAGATAGGCTCTATAGTCGTAACTTCCGTCCTCTATGCGTGCCAAAACCGTTTCCGGTATGACCTCCAGATCCTCGGTCATGAAATATCCCGAGACAACGGGCGCTCCGCCCACGGCCGTGAGGAGCTTCACTCTGCACTTGGCGAGGCCGTAGGGCCTGGTCAGGGGACCGTCCTTGATCCTGACTATCTGAACCTTGTCATAGGCCACCGTGGTTATAACGCGGTCTACCACCCCCCAGAGGAAGGAGAAATGTTTCTCTCCCGTATCCATCTCCACTATCCTGCGCGAGAATGCACCGTGGGTGAAGAATACTGCCGTCAGGGATGCAGAAAGGACATAGAGCACTATAGCCAGATTCGATGATATGAAATCAAGCTCCACCGCTTCATATATCGAGATGAACAGAGCTGCTATTGTTACGCTCGACCATATGGCCGCACGTGTGTAGATCGTATTAGCAGCGGCCCCCGGCTGCTTGACCGGGTGGCGGTCATACACGAATTCAGGTATCACCTGGGACATCACCGCATCTATGGTCTTCCTGTCCTTGAGAGGACATATGAGGGGCGATGTCTCATTGCTGTTCCCGCCTTCGGAGGCACCCAGACCAACAACCTCGGCCTCCAGGAAATATTTGCCCATCATCCGGGCTAGCAGAGGGCTCTTGATCCTGACTGCGTTTATCTTATTCACCTTGAACGAGGTATTGTACAACCTGATCATTCCGCATTTAATGTAGACCGTGTCCTTTATGCGATATATTTTGTAATTGTAATAATGGAACAGCTGTACCAGCATCGGGATGATAGTAGAGCTGACGAACATGAACAGTGCAATGATCAGCGTTATGTTCGTACCTCCTCCCGTGGTTATGAAATAAGCCTCCATTATGCTGATCCCGAGGAAGAACACACCTATCAGAGCAGCAGCCGTAGGCTGGGACAGAAGAGCGTGCAGGACTATGTCCTTATTCGATATGCTCACCACTGAAGGTATGACGTTGTCCTCTGTGTTGGCATCCAGATTGCTTCCGTATATCTTCCTTGAAAGCTCGTGCCTCACTTTGTCCGCCAGGTCAGCCTTAAGGGTAACTGTTGCCTCTGGCACTATCGCATTCACTGAGGAGTTAATGTTGAACATCAGTTTGGATGTGCCGATTATGCGGTTTATCACGCCCCGGTTGACATTGATACTGGCGATCTTGCTGTAAGGTATCCTCTGATCCCGCTTGAATATCGTGTCCCTGACTATGAGTATATCCTTCTCCCTGAATGTGACCGTGGTCCTGCGCCAGCGCCAGAAGAGCATGACGGCCGCCACTGCCACCGACCCGATATATACTGCTGGGAGGAGGAGAAAAAGCCTCGTGTCCGGGTTCTCGGTAGTGATCAGCGGCAGCATGAAGATGAAAAAAAGAATAAATGCAGAATAGAGTGAATTCTCCAGGACCACGGACCAATGGTACATCATAGGTCGATCCAGAGGGATGTCCGGTGCACCCGCCCCGTTCTGCACTGGATCCTCGGACATCAGCTCCTCTCTTTGACTATCTTATTGACATATGCGTTGAGACTGTCGGCAATATCCTCGGCCACGCTCTTTTCAAGATACTGTATGGAGGCCAGCCCTCCGGCGGTGGTTATGGTCACGTCCGCAAGACCGAACAGATTGTCTATGGGCCCCCTGGAAACTTCCAGCTGGTGTATCCTTTCGACAGGCACTATCTCGTGGCTTATGAATATCACACCGCGCCTGACATCGATCCTGTCCTCCCCTATCCTATACCTGTAACGGGCATAGTATATCGCGGGAGCCACCAGAAGATAGATCACCAGAAGTATCATCGATGCCGTCACGGGCCAAAAGAATATCGCATCAAGTCCGATCTCACCATAGTATGAGGTGAAGACCGCATAGGCCGCCAATGATATTGCCAGGACTATCAGGTTCCTCAGGTACATAGAGGTCCTGGCCCTCTTCTCCAGCGCCCTGTAGCCGTCCTTGGTCAGGCCGTCCTTTCCTATAGCGAATTCGTCAGATGCCATTGTTAAGCCGATGTATTATCAGACCTAAATACATACTGTGCCTTATTCCAAATAGGCACCGTTAGCCCCGTTCGTCACCAGCTTGCGGTATTTCATCTGAACACCTGTGATCTCTCTCTCCGGAGGGACAGCCTTTGCAATACGTCTCTTGATCTCTGCATCGGAAAGCCTTATGTTGAGGCTCCTTCCTGGTATGTCTATATCAACGATGTCCCCGTCCCTGACCGCAGCTATGGGACCCCCCTCATAAGCTTCCGGGGAGACATGCCCTATGGCGCCTCCTCTGGATGCTCCCGAGAACCTGCCATCTGTTATCAGTGCCACCGAATCCCCGAGGCCTCTGCCTATTATCAGACTGGTAGGGGAGAGCATCTCCGGCATCCCGGGTGCGCCTTTCGGCCCTTCATATCTTATTATAACAACGTCGCCGGGGACGATCGCACCGGACAGTATCGCCTCTGTGGCCGCCGCTTCTCCGTCGAAGACCTTCGCCTTCCCTGAGAATCTCATCATTGCGGGGCTGACCGCCGCCTGCTTCACCACGGAGCCCATGGGTGCCAGATTCCCTTTCAGGACCGCTATTCCTCCATGCTCGTGATATGGGTCGTCCAACGGGCGTATTATGTTCCCGTCCATGACCTTCGCGCTCTCAGCTATCTCTTTCACGGACCGTCCTGAGACCGTCGGCGCGTCCTCGAGCATGCCAGAGAGCCTCTTCATGACCGCAGGTATCCCCCCGGCGCTGTCGAGATCACCTATGCTGTATGGTCCGGACGGGCGGATGCTGGTTATATGGGGAACCTCTCTGGAGATCCTGTCGAAATCCTCCAGCCCCATATTGCATCCGAAATCCTTTGATATCGCAGGTATGTGAAGGGCGGTATTCGTGGATCCGCCTATGGCCATATCCACCCTCACAGCGTTGCGCAGGGATGCGGGACCGACGATATCCCTGGGTCTCACACCCTTAAGTGCCAGTTCCACTATCCTGCGCCCAGACTCCTTTGCTATCCTCAGCTTCTCCGGATCCGTCGCCAGAGTGGTCCCGCATCCCGGAAGGCTGAGGCCCATCGTTTCTGTGAGGCATGCCATTGTATTGGCGGTGAAAAGACCTGAGCAACTGCCCCTTCCGGGGCAGGCCTTGCATTCTATGTTCTTGACGTAAGCCTCGTCAACCTTCCCTGCGGAGTGCTTTCCGAGGGCTTCGAAGAGGGATTGAAGATCCAGATTGTTGTCCCCGTCCTTCCCTACTTCCATTGCACCGCCTGTGATCATTATGGCTGGCACATTCATTCTTCCGGCCGCCATGAGCATTCCTGGAGTGACTTTATCACAGTTTGTTATGCCCACCCAACCGTCTAAGGCGTGGCCTTGGACCATCACCTCACAGCAGTCGGATATGACCTCCCTTGAGATGAGCGAGTACCTCATGCCCTCGTGACCCATGGCAATGCCGTCGCATACGGCCGGAACACCGAATGTGAAAGGGTATCCCCCTGCCTCCACGATCCCTTCCCTGACGGCCGCGGCTATCTCATTCAGATGTATATGGCCCGGAACGATCTCATTCCAGGAGTTGGCTATGCCTATGAACGGCTTCTCGAAATCCTCGTCCTTCAGGCCGCCAGCTCTAAGAAGACTTCTGGCTGGGGCCTTGTCCAGACCCAGCTTGATGCTATCGCTTCTCATTGGAATCGGTTAGGAATCCCAATCATGATAATAAAATGTATGTGGGCCGCACCCCCGAGGGGCACGGCCCGAGAAATCGATTAAAGGATTTTAGACCGTACGGAGTACTATCTCTATGTTCACGCCGTCGGGGACCTGTATCCTCATGAGCTGCTTCAGAGCACGCTCGTCGGCATCCAGGTCGATGAGCCTCTTGTGGATGCGCATCTCCCAACGGTCCCAGGTCTCGCTGCCTTCTCCATCAGGGCTCTTCCTGCAGGGGACCTTCAGCTTCTTTGTGGGAAGGGGTATGGGCCCGTGCATTGCAACACCCGTCTTCTGCGAGATGTCCTTGATCTGACGGCATACACTGTCGACCTTGGATGCATCTGTTCCGCTGAGCGAGATTCTGGCGCGCTGTGACATGTCGATTTCCTTCCTGAAACCTTATGCCTTCTCTACAGAGATGCACATTCCGGCCGCGACAGTCTGACCCATGTCCCTTATGGCGAACCTTCCGAGAGGAGGGAACTCCTTCGCAGTCTCTATGACCATGGGCTTTGTGGGCTCCACCTTCACAATGGCGATGTCGCCGGTCTTCAGGTAGTCAGGGTGCTCCTGCTTGGCCTGTCCGGTCTTGGGGTCGATGGTCTTCACGAGCTCCACGAACCTGCACGCGACCTGCGTGGTGTGGCAGTGGAACACGGGTGTGTAACCGACGGTCATGACGGATGGGTGGTTCAGGACCACGATCTGAGCGGTGAACGTCTTGGCAACGGACGGCGGGTTGTCGACCGGGCCTGCGACGTCTCCCCTCTTGATGTCGTTCTTGGCTACACCGCGGACGTTGAATCCGACGTTGTCTCCGGGAAGGGCCTGGGGGAGTATCTCGTGGTGCATCTCGATGGACTTGACCTCACCGACTATGTTGGCGGGCTGGAAAGAGACCTTCATGTTGGGCTTCAGTACGCCCGTCTCGATCCTGCCGACAGGAACGGTTCCGATACCAGTGATGGTGTAGACGTCCTGAACGGGCAGCCTGAGGGGTTTCTCGGTGTGCTTCTCGGGAACCTTGAGGTTGTCGAGAGCCTGTATGAGGGTCGGACCCTTATACCAAGGCGTGTTGGCGGAAGCCGCCTTGATGTTGTCGCCCATATAGGCGGAGGTGGGTATGAAGGGGACCTGGTCCACTTTTATGCCAACCATCGTCATCAGCTTGGTCATCCCGGCTACTGCGTCCTTGTACTTGGCCTCGTCGTATTTCACGGCGTCCATCTTGTTGATGGCGACTATGATCTGCTTGACACCAAGGGTCGTAGCGAGGAAAACGTGCTCTTTCGTCTGTGCCTGAGGCCCCTCTATGGCGGAGCAGGTTATGATCGCGGCATCAGCCTGGCTGGTACCGGTGATCATGTTCTTGACGAAGTCCCTGTGTCCAGGGGCGTCAATGACTGTGAAGTAGTATTTGTCGGTGTAGAACTTCTGGTGCCCTACATCGATGGTGACTCCTCTCTCCCTCTCCTCTTTGAGGCCGTCCATAACCCATGCGAAGTAGAAGGAGCCTTTCCCCTTCTCCTCTGCCTGCTTCTTGTATTTCTCAACTATGTGAGGGTCAATCGCATTGGTCTCCAGAAGGATCCTTCCAGTAAGCGTGGACTTTCCGTGGTCGACGTGACCGATGACGACCAAGTTCATGTGCTCTTTCTCTGCCATCTCGATTTCTCCTTATTTACCTTATATAGGACTGTCTAAGTTTCTCCATATAGTGTTTCGTATTTAATCTTACCTTACGCCCCTGCGTAGTATCTCTCGTCGTAGGGCTCGGGGTTCAGTCCCTTGCGGGTCCTGATATCTTTCACTATTTTGCTCTGCAATTCATTGGGGATCTGTTCGAATCCCGCGTTCTCAGTGGACCACAGCGCGCGTCCCTGAGTCGAGCCCCTTATTGCCGACGCGAATCCGAACATCTCGGAGACGGGGCACTTGGCGCTGACCGTGGCGTGGACATCCTCCTGGCCCATGTCCAGGATCGTGCCGCGGCGCTGGTTGATCAGAGAGACAGCGTCTCCCATGTTGTCCTGAGGAACGCTGATGAAGACCTTCTGCATCGGCTCCAGGAGTATTCTCCCTGCCTGGCACAGTGCACCGTATATACCATCTCTGGCGGCGGGTATGACCTGTGCCGGGCCCCTGTGGATGGTGTCCTCGTGAAGCTTGGCATCCATGAGCCTCACCTTCACGCCGGCTAGCTTCTCAGCTGCCAGAGGCCCTTTGACCATAGCCTCTTCGAAGGCCTGCTTAACCAGCTCCATTGTCTCATGGAGGTACTGAATACCTTTTGTGCCGTCAAGCAGCATATTGCTGTTTTTGAAGGACACGATGCCTTTGGCCTCATCCTTCTCCATGCCGAGGTCCGTGAGGATCTTGGCCATGGCCTTGGGGTCCTTGATCTTCGCATCGGTATCGATCTCTCCTCTGCGTATGGCGTCCAGGATGCCCTGCTCCATGGGCTCGACAAGGAAGTAGAATTTGTTGTGCTTGTTGGGGGACTTGCCCTCGAAAGGCGTTGTGTTCCCTTTTTTGATGCCTTCCTGATATACGACAATGGGAGCGGAAGCGACGATCTCGACGCCCTGCTCATTGGTTATGCGGTACTCAGTGATCTCGAGGTGCAGCTCTCCCATGCCGGACAGAAGGTGTTCCCCAGTCTCGTTGTTGATCTCGACGTTTAGGGACGGATCTGCCTTGGCAATGGTCCTCAGAACCTCCACCAGTTTCGGGAGGTCCTTCATGTGCTTCGCCTCTATGGCTTTCGTGACGACAGGTTCCGAGTAATGGGTCATCTTCTCGAAGGGGAACATGTCCTTTTCGCTGGAGACCGTGGAACCTGCTATCGCATCCTTAAGGCCGGTGACCGCCACGATGTTGCCTGCGTCGCAAATCTCAACGGGAACGCGGTCTGCTCCAACTGAGAGCGAAACGGTCTGTACCCTCTGAGGGTTGGATATCCCGGCTATGTAAAGGGTCTGGCCCTTCGTAACGCTGCCTGAGAACATCCTGCCGATCGCGACCTCTCCGGCGTGGGAGTCCATGACGATCTTGGTGACCATCATCGACATCTCGCCCTTGGGGTCGCAGTTGAGCATCTGTTTCCCGATCGTGGATTCCTTGTCCCCCTTCCATATGACGGGGATACGAACCTTCTGGGCGTCCTTCGGGTTGGGAATGTGCTTTATGGCCATTCCCAGAACGACCTCGTGCAGAGGGGATTTCTTGGAAAGCTCCTTCTCCTTGCCCTCGGCACAGTACTGGAATATGTCCTTGAAAGAGATGCCGGACTTCTTCATATAGGGCGCGGATATGGCCCAGTTGTGATATGCGGAACCGAAGGCGACGGTACCGTCCTCTATGTGTACCTGCCAATCCTTGTTCAGGGGGGCGGGCAGGATGTCCACAATCTTTTTGTTGAATTCCGCGACGATCTTCGCGAACTTGTCGATCATCATCTGGGGAGTGACCTGAAGCTCATTAATCATCCTGTCAACTTTGTTTATGAACAGAAGAGGCCTAACGCGCTCTTTGAGGGCCTGCCTTATGACCGTCTCGGTCTGAGGCATGATTCCTTCCACAGCGCAACAGAGTATGAAAACTCCATCAAGAGCCCTCATGGCCCTTGTGACGTCACCGCCGAAGTCGACGTGACCGGGCGTGTCGATGAGGTTTATCAGGTAGTCGTTGCCGTCTAAACGGTGGACCATAGATGCGTTCGCCGCATTGATTGTGATCCCCCTGGCAGACTCCTGCTCGTCGAAATCGAGGAACCTCTGCTTCCCGGCCAGCTCCTCGGACATCATGCCAGCTCCGGCAACCAGGTTGTCGGAGAATGTGGTTTTGCCGTGATCTATGTGCGCCGCGGTGCCGATGTTCCTTATGAACTCGGGCCTGTCCATCAGGACCATTGCCTTCTTGATGTTGTCCTCTTTTCTGCCCATGTTATGCCTCCTTCATCAGCGGGCGGACTGAGCCACCCTCTCTATCTCCTCTTTCTTAGCTACAGAAAAGGAAGTCATATCCCCCTTGGCGGCGAGCATTATCTCGTCCGCAAGGCACTGAGCTATGGACTTCTTATTCTTAGATGAGGATTTTGATACTCCGAGGCTGAGGTTGCGCAGAGCTATGTCCACCCTCCTCTGAGGGGAGACATCCACCGCCTTGGGCACGGATATGCCTCCAAACTGTAGCCTTGTGACCTCTTCCCTGGGGGCGGCGTTCTCCAGCCCCGTGACGAGTGCCTGTGCCGGGTTGGACTTTGTCCTGGCGGCTATGATATCGAATGCTTCTGATACGGCTTTGTAGGCCTTGAGCTTCTTTCCGGTGTACTTCTCGGTCCTCATTATGTTGTTGATGAGCCTCTCTACGATGCTCAGCTTGGACTTTCCGAACCACCTGTTTGCATGCTTTCCGCCCGAGTGAGGTACGTTTGTGGGGGTGAGGTCCATATATTTCGCGAGACCTGGGTCTGCGACGGTGACCTCGGACAGATCGTATTTTCCGAACAGCAGTGTTTTCTCTTCCATCGTTTTCACCTTACGGGCTTGTCTGTCCTGCCCCTGACCATTTCGTTCAGGGAGACGTTGTTGACCTTGATGACTTTGTAACGAACACCGGGGATATCTCCATAAGAACGGCCCATTCTCCCGCCGATACCTTCTACGAGCACCTCGTCGTGCTCATCAATGAAGTTGATCGCTCCGTCTCCGACAGCGAAAGCGGTTATCTGACGCCCGTTCTTTATCAGCTGGACCTTGACGCACTTCCTGATCGCCGAGTTGGGCTGTTTAGCCTCTATGCCGACTTTCTCAAGAACGATACCTCTGGCCTGGGATGATCCCTCCAGAGGATCCGATTTCTCCCTGAGCTTCAATACCCTTTTCTTATACTTCCTGTCGAGCCAGCGGCGACTTTGGCCGTCCGTCCTCAATTTCCTAGCTGTATGCAAACCTCTACCCAATGTTTCACCTCAATTTATCTGAAGCAATCCGTCCGATAACCCTTCTCGTATATAAGTCTAAAGGACTTGGATCGTTGTCGCCGCATACACGCACCAATATCATAGATACGCATAAAATCAGGTCAGAACACATCCGACGCCGCTTTGCCGAGCCTGCACATCCCTTCCTTCATATCCTCGTCGGAGGCCGTGGCGAAGTTCAGGCGTACCGTATTCTCCCCTCCCCGGACGTGGAAGGGCCTCCCGGGCATCAGCACCACCTTTCTCTCCATGGCCGCGTCAACCAAGCGCATGGCATCCGTCCCTTCCGGGGTCCTGAGCCAGAAGAACATGCCTCCGTCCGGATCGTTCCAAGAGAAGCTCTGAGGGAGCATGTCATCCATCAGGTCGGAGAAGAGATTCTTCTTCCTCAGATACTCTGCCCTTATCGGCCTGAGGTACGCGTCCATGTCATTCTTAGCAAGGAAACGGTCCATGACCCTCTGGGTGAAGGACCCGGCCTGCAGGCAGAAAGCCTCAAGGAACTGCGTAGCCTTCGGCAGGAGCCAGTCGGGAACGACCATCCATCCGATCCTCATCCCGGGCGAGATTATCTTGGAGAAGGAACCTGTCATGACCGAGTTGTCGGTCATCGAGGATATGGCCCTGCCTGCCCTGCACCTATATCCCAGTTCCCCGTAGGCATCATCCTCCACCAATACCGTATCGGTCTCGGAAAGTAGCTCTGCAACCTCGCATCTGGCACTTTTAGAATAGCTCATTCCTGAGGGATTCTGATGATTCGGTATCGAATAGAAGAGCTTCGGATCCTCCTTCAATGCGGATTCCAGCTGACGGATGTCGGGACCGCTGTCAGAAAGGTCCACCCCTATCATCCTGGGGCCGTAGACCGAATATGCCTGCAGGGCCCCAAGGTATCCAGGATTCTCCACCGCCATGGCGTCTCCTGGGTCCAGGAACATCTTGCCGAGGAGATCGAAGCACTCCTGGGACCCGTTGGTCATCAGTACCCGATCTGCCGTGGCGTTGATACCCGCCTCTTTCCTGCAGCGGTCCGCTATCCTCTTCCTCAAAGATAGCAACCCCTCGGACTCCCCGTATTGAAGTGCTCCTTTCACGTCATCTCCGGAGAGCACCTCGTCCGCGGCCCTCCTCAAACCTTCCGTATCGAACAGACTATTGTCCGGCAGACCTGTTGCGAATGAAATCATGCCGGGACGTCTGGCTACCGTTATCAGCCTCATTATGCATGAGTCCAATATCAGGTCCGCACGGGACGATAATCTGCCTTCCATACTGACCTTGAGTGTCGGTAGCGATAGAAATAATCTGCCACTGCTGAAAAGGGAAACTAGTAAAGGTTTATTAATGAGTCAACGTTAGGACAGAGACGAGGTGCCCGAGATGAGCGTTGATGAAGATTATTTTGCTTTGCTCGACAGAGCAAAGAAGAACCTGCCCGAGGTCATCGAGTCCCACGAGAGGTTCTCCCTTCCGGAGTTGGAGATACTGCAGGAGGGGAAGACAACGGTCATAAGGAACTTCATAGACGTAACCGATGTACTGAGAAGGGATCCGGAACACCTGCTTCAATATCTGCTCAGAGAGCTAGGTACGCCCGGGAACATAGACAACAGAAGAGTCGTGCTGAAATCCAAAATCAGCCCCGGCCTCGTTTCCAACAAGGTCCAGAACTATACGGAGACCTTCGTACTGTGCTCCGAATGCGGTCGCCCCGACACGAAATTCTACAAAGAGGGGAGGACGCTCGTCCTTGAATGCGAAGCATGCGGCTCCCACAGACCCGTCAATGTCAAGAAGACCATCAGACCGAAGAACGCCGACTCTCTGAAGGTCGGCGACGTGGTACAGATATTCATAAGCGATGTTGGCAAGAAAGGGGACGGCATAGGAAAGATACAGGAATTCGTTGTGATAGTGCCAGGTACAGTAAAGGGCACGACCATCAATGCAAAGATCACGAACATATCCTCCAAGACGGCCTTCGGTGCCATAACCCGCGAAGAGCCCACAAAGTGAGGTTCATGAGATACTTCGTGGAATCGTACGGATGTACGATGAACCGCGGGGAAGGAGAAAGGCTTGCCCGCGAGATGGACACTCTGGGTCATGAGAGGGTATTCTCCGAGGCCGAGGCCGATATAATCGTTCTGAACACATGCACTGTTGTTGATGCTACAGAGAAGAAGATGATCCGCCGCATGGGCGAGCTGGGCAAGACAGAGAAGGATATCATAGTATCCGGGTGCATGGCCAAGGTCCAGACGACCAGGATCGGAGTGAGACTGCCCCAGGCGATGATCCTGCCCCCGGATCAGTATGAGCTCTTCCCGGGAAAGGCCGAGAGCGCTTTCGGGAGGGGAACACCCCTTCAACGTGACTACGGGATTCAAGAGATCCTGCCTATCGCACAGGGATGTCTCGGCAAGTGTACATATTGCATAACCAAACTTGCCCGCGGGCGTCTTGTGAGCCGTCCCGAGGACGAGATCGTATCGGATTTCAAGAGTATGATATATTCCAGAACCAAGGAGATATTCCTAACGGCCCAGGACTCTGCGTGCTACGGGAAGGACGTGGGCTCTGACCTGCCTGGCCTTCTGCGCAGGATGCTGGATTTCGAGGGTGAATACCGTATAAGATTGGGTATGACGAACCCCGATGCCCTGGACCCTGTTCTGGACGGAATATTGGACTGCATGGAGGACACCAGGGTATACCGTTTCCTCCACATACCTCTCCAGAGTGGCAGCAACAGGATCCTCCGCAAAATGGGGAGGAACTATACTGTCACCAGATTCATGGGGATCGTCAACCGAGCAAGGGAAAGATTCCCCGACATCAGCATCTCTACCGACATGATCACCGGTTTCCCCGGGGAGACTGAGGAGGATCACAGGAAGAGCGCAGCTCTGATAAGGAAACTGAGGGCTGACACCGTGAATATAACACGATTCTCCCCACGCCCCGGCACAGAAGCTGCGGCGATGGAAGGGCAGGTCGCTGGGGGCGTAAGTAAGGACCGGTCCGCAGAACTCACCAGGATAAAGATGGCCGTGGAGGACGATGAGAACATGCAGATGATAGGCAAGACCGTCAGAGCCCTGGTCTCGGAACAGGGAAAACCGGGAACGGTCATAGCGCGAACCGACAACTACCGCCCCGTCGGTGTTGCCGGAGATCATCCTCTGGGCACCTTCATCGATATCGAGATAACCGGTTCGGCCCCCACACATTTGTTGGGAAGGCAAATAAATACAAGCAACCAATGTTGACCGCGAAGTCCTGTAGTGTAGCGGTCCATCATGCCGGCCTTTGGAGCCGGCGACCCCGGTTCGAACCCGGGCAGGACTACCTTCTTATAACAACCCGATGCGCATAAGCAGCACCGGGACCATGAGGCACCCGCCAAGGCTTATCCTGCTGACACCCGATATTGAGGGCAACATACCTGCCACAGTCGCCACAGCAAGAAGTGCCAGACCGTTAAGGCCAGTCATCACCGCCACCAGGGAGCATATGGCCGCCAGAACCGCCCTGTTCATCCTGGAAGCGTCTGAGCCCGATATCATTCTTGAGAGGGCTCTGCCTGCCCTTACCGTTATGATATATCCCAACAGCGACGCCACCGCCACACTCAATAGGAGAGCGGCGAAGGAGGGGCTGCAGAATCCCGTAAGGCTTCCCCCCACAAGGTTCTTCACCACCAGCATCGTTCCGGATCTTCCGTTGCCGGTCACCGACAGCGTCACCAGAGTGAACACGACCGAAGCCGTCCCAACAGACGAGACCATCGAGATGAATCTCTCCGGTTTGTCCTCCTTCGATATGATCGCCGCCATGGTGGCGCAAACGGTGGCAGTCACTCCGGGGAACCATCCTGCCACCCCTCCCGCCAGCACGCCTTTGGCCCCGGGCATTGGGTCCGCGCCGCCGGGGTCATCCCTCTGCTCCGGGATATCACCGCTACCGGAGGACTGGAGTATGGGGGGAATGCCGAAGAGCCCCGTCAGCAACGGGAAGAGAACACTGCCGATTCCGAAGGGGCCGCTCCAATCCGAACCCGAGGTCATCGAAACGCAACCGAGAGCACCCGAAACTATGACAAGTGCCAGTGCCCATAATTTGCGAGTTTCCCCCTTTTCATGGAGCACTGTTGCCGCGATCACGACAATGAGCATGGGAACCGTTATTCGCTCCAAGATGCCGGAGAGCCCGGACAGCATCACATACTGCAACGGTATCGCCAGGATTATCGAGGCGGACGCTCCGACGAGGCTCCCGGACGCGGCGGATCTGACGGCCAACATACCCTTCCCGTCCCTTAGCAGCCTGTGGCCCGGCAGAAGCGAGAGGATCTCATCCTCATCCGGGGCACCGACAAAGACCGAGGGCACGAAATCCGTGAATGAATGCACCACCGCAGCGGACACTACCGCAGAGGACATCAGTATGGGGACCTGCCCGGCCGGCACGATACCCGACAGAGCATCCGTCGTGAATGGCAATCCGACTGCCATCAGGACCGCCAATGTGTTAACGTGTATACCTGGGATCAAACCCGAGGCCGTGCCTATCGCCGCGCCGATGATGCTTGCATAGATTACCAGAATCATCAGGGAAAGGTCCATGCTCCGATGACCGGCAGAGAATCCGTAAAAGAGGGACAAGTACAGTTAGCGTGACCTGCTCTGGGATCAATCCAAGATCTTTATCCTGCCCTCGCTTATAGTCACCTTCAGGAGAGTCTTGATGCTCAGGCCTATGCTCTTCTCCAATGACGACTTGTCCCCATTCTTATCGAATACCATCACTATGTCCGTGATCTCGCATCCGATCCTGTCCCTCATGGCTCCGACCATGGCCGCGATCGTGCCTCCGGTGCTCAGCACATCATCCACTATGGCAACCCTATCCCCTTTGAAGACGGAGTTTATGTACATCACCGACTCGGAATACCCTGTATGCTGGATCACAGAGACCTCCCCCGGGAGACCGTAGCTCTTCTTGCGTATCACCACATAAGGTATTCCGAGCTTTCTGGAGATCTCCACTGCCAGAGGTATGCCCATCGCCTCGGGGGCGGCTATCAGGTCGCAATCGAAATTCCCGATGCTTATCATTGAATCCGTTATCTCGTCAAGCAGCTCTGGGTCCATGGGCGGCACTCCGTCCGCAGCGGGGCTCACGAAATATGGATATCCCTTCCTCATTACTATCGGGCTCTTCAGAACACTTTCCCGAAGCTTCTCATTCATATCCCCGTCATCGCGCTATGAAGATAAATCGCAATGTATGCGCACCATTTATTTATCGAGAGACAATCCGAGGGACGATACGATGAACGCCGACGAAAGGTATGCACTCGTGACTCGGAACGCAGAGGAGGTCGTGACCGAGGAAGAATTGAGAGAGATCCTGAGAACGAAGGAACACCCCTCGGCGTACATAGGCTTCGAACCTTCGGGGCTCGTGCACCTGGGCTGGGTCCTTGTGGCCTCTAAGATCAGGGATCTTGCGGACGCAGGTTTCAAAGTCATAGTCTTCTGGGCCGACTGGCACGCTTACATAAACGACAAGCTGGGCGGCGATATAGAGAACATACGAATATGTGCCAGATATATGGAGGATTGCTTCAGGGCTCTTGGCGTTCCTGAAGACGGGGTCGAATTCAGGTACGCTTCCGATCTCCTTGATGGGATCGGATATTGGGAGAAGGTCATCAAAGTAGCTAAGATCACCTCTCTACAGAGGGTCAAAAGAGCCATGACCATCATGGGCCGCAGCGAAGACGATGCGGAGATCGATTCCTCGAAACTGTTCTATCCGATACTGCAGGCAACGGACATATTCGATCTGGAGGTCGACCTCTCATATGCAGGCATGGATCAGAGGCGCGCCAATATGTTGGCCAGGGATGCGGCGGATAAACTGGGATGGAAAAAGCCCATCGCCCTACACACTCCCCTCCTCCCCGGACTAGCCGGAGGGGACCGCATGAACCCTGCGGCCTCCAAGATGTCGAAGAGCAACCCGGACAGCAGCATCAACATACACGATTCCGCGGAAGAGGTGGGAAGGAAGATGAAGAAGGCATTCTGCCCCCCCGAAGCGGGAACAGAGGATGTCAATCCAGTCATGATGCTCTGCAAGTACATCATATTCCCAAGGCTGGGCAAACTGGATATCAGCAGACCGGAAAAGTTCGGCGGTCCTGTCTCTTTCACCGATTATGAGTCCCTTTCGAAGGCATACTTCTCAGGGGATCTGCATCCCATGGACTTGAAGAAGGGTACTGCCGACGGCATATCCAAATGCATAGAGCCAGTCGATGCTTATTTCAAGAAAAAGCCAGAGAATCTGGAGGCCGTTAGAGAGGTCCTGAGAAAATTAAACAAGCTCTGATTGCGACTTTATCTTGCGGAACTCGTCCATGATGCGCTTGACGCATATGTTCAGCATAGCCTCGGCATCGCCTATGCCGGATATCCCGGCGGCGGCTCCGTGGCCCCCTCCGTCCGTATAGGTCTCGGCCCCCAGATCAGACAGCATATCTCCCAGATGTATTCCCCGCCTGACCATTTCCTGGGTCGCCCTTGAGCTTATCCTGAAGACGTCATCCCTCTGGGACGCCACGAATGCCACATCTGCTCCTGCTGAAAGGAGCCCTTTGCAACAGGATGCCTCGAAACTCCCGCTGAGAGATACAGCGACTAGCATGTCACCCACCCTCTCGAATCTGGAACGGCCCATGCATTTGACGACTGCGGACCTTTCCGACATGGACTGCTCTACTTTCATCAGCGAGAGGACCTCGTCCATCTCCAAAGAACCGCGCTCCATGATCTCGGAGAACGCTCTCAGGGTTGCAGCATTCGCGAACTGCAGATGCCCCGTATCCGTGATCATTCCCCCGAGAAGTGCCAGATACACATTCCTGCCTATGTCTGGGCAATCTTTGACTATATCCCATATTATCTCGGAACAGGCCGCACGGGTATCGTCGCACACAAAATCCGCAAAGGACCATTTGCCTGTGGGCTTATGATGGTCTATGATGAGGCTACCTTCAGGAATGTCGATGTCGCATTCTATCTGGTCCGGGGATGAAGTGTCGACGACCACGATAAGATCGATGTCACCTATCTCGCATGATTCCTTAACGGCGATGCCCAGTTTCTCCGTCACAACTCGTGCGACCCTGTCAAGCCCGCCGGGGGCGTATATCCTGGCCGGCGGAAAGCATTCTGCCAGGGCGTAAGCGGAACCGATCGCGTCCATATCCGCATTCCCGTGGACAAATATGGCCTTCTCCCTGCCTCTGAGCCTTTCGGTCACCTGTGCGAGCATGGGGCTCCGTATGGACTCCCATTTGATAAAATGATGACCTTCGCAACAAGGTGCCAGTTGTAGGATCTACAACAGGATGGCGTCTTTGAGAGCGGCGAATCTACCGTACGGAGGTCCAGACCAGGGAGAACGCCATGAAGATAATGAGCACGTTTATGCCTACGGCCAATATGAGTATTGTATCCCTGGTGATCTGGGAGCTGTATGTTCCCTCCCTCCCCATGAAACGCGCCAGATATAGGAGCAGTATGTTCGCCAAGGATGCAAGAGCGGGCATTATCATCGCCTCCGGAACATCGGCGTACCTATCGGGCTGGCCAAGATCATCATAATGTATGGGAAGCATGCCCGGGAACGCGAGGGCGGATGCTATCATGAAGACCCAAAGTATCAGCCAAAGCAACACTATGATCCATTCCAGAGTGTCGGCCGGTACCAGGATTCTCTTGATGTCCCCTTTCATGTGATCGACCGATAGACTGTGCGTTGTGATAAAAAGAGTGGTGCTGCAGGAGGGTCTGCCTGCAAAGCATCCGCTCCTTCAGATGTAATGGCAAGTGACGTTCGATGCTACGTTTGATGCATGGCAAGCTGCCAAGGAATCGCGGGAAGTCCGAGAGACTTCCTTGCTTTCATTTTATACACACATAGTTTTTTTTGAGGGTGGGGCCGAAGCCCCACCCTGCGTAGGAGGTGATCCATCTGCAGGTTCCCCTACAGATACCTTGTTACGACTTAACCCTCCTTGCTAAATCTCAGTTCGACAATCCCAGGAAGAGACAGCCTCACTGAAACCCAACTCGGGTGGTTTGACGGGCGGTGTGTGCAAGGAGCAGGGGCATATTCACCGCGAGTTGTTGATTCGCGATTACTACGGAATCCAGCTTCATGAGGGTGAGTTACAACCCTCAATCCGAACTACGGACGGGTTTCGGGATTGCTTACACCTTTCGGTGTCAGAACCCATTGTCCCGCCCTTTGTAGCGCGCGTGTAGCCCAGGAAATTCGGGGCATACTGACCTACCGTTGACCTCTCCTTCATCTGACTTAGCGCCAGCGGTCCCGATAATGTGCCTTACCCCCGGAGGGATAAGTAGCAATTATTGGTGAGGGTCTCGTTCGTTATCTCACTTAAGAGAACGCCTTACGGTACGAACTGACGATGGCCATGCACCACCTCTCTGAAAATCTGGCAGAGTCTTTAGCCCGGCCTTCATGTAACAGTCTTCCCTGGTGAGTTTTACGGTGTTGAATCCAATTAAACCGCACGCTCCTCCCGTTGCGGTGCTCCCCCGCCAATTCCTTTAAGTTTCATCCTTGCGGACGTACTCCCCAAGTAGCAGACTTAACAACTTCTCTCCGGCACTGAATGCCCCCAAAGGGCCTCCAACACCAAGTCTGCAGCGTTTACACCCTGGACTACCGGGGTATCTAATCCCGTTTGCGACCCAGGGCTTCGTCCCTCACCGTCGGATCCGTTCTAGCTAGACGCCTTCGCCACCGGTGGTCCTTCTAGGATTACAGGATTTTACCCCTACCCCAGAAGTACCTCTAGCCTCTCCCGGTCCCAAGTTCGGCAGTCTCCTCGGAAGTCGGAAGGTTAAGCCCCCCGATTTACCCAAAGATTTACCGAACCGGCTACGAACGTTTTAGACTCAATAAAATCGACCACCACTTGGGCTGCAGGTATTACCGCGGCGGCTGGCACCCGTCTTACCCAGCCCTTATTCCTCTAGTTTTCTAAGCTAAAGAAAAGCTAACACAAATGTGCTAGCACTAGGAATTCCCTCATCGGGGTTGCCCCCATTGTGAAGTTTTCGCGACTGCTGCGCCCCGTAGGGCCTGGATTCGTGTCTCAGAATCCAACTCTGGGCTCCCTCTCTCAAGGCCCATACCCGTCGTAGGCTAGTAGGTACGTTACACCCACTACTACCTGATAGGCCGCAGACCGATCCTTAAGCGCCGGAACTTTGAACCATGGGTCATTCCAGATCCCATGATCTATGGAGTATTATCCTCAATTTCCCGAGATTATCCTCCTCTTAAGGGCACGTTATCCACGTGTTACTGAGCAGTCCGCCGAGTCCATTACGACTCTCGACTCGCATGTCTTAATCGAATTCCTATAGCGGTGGCCGCCGGCAGGATCAACCGGAGTCAAATCACTTTGACTTATTTTATCACGTCATTATGATGGATGAAATTTGAAACTGGCAGTTTACCATGTTTCACCGCTGTCCCGTCAAACGGCACACTTTGAATGTCCGTCTAACGGAACATTCGTAGCATCGAACGTCAGAACTCGAGAGGACACGCCCGGAGGCGGAGATCTCGGTTCTCCATCTTTGTCGGCTGGCCAAACCAGGCAGATATTTCGCCTGATGCCACACCGAGCATCCCTCGTATAACGGTTGAGTATATAACGGTTATGGTCCCGTCTTTTTCCTCAACCCTCACACGAGGAATTTCACCAAAGTACTGGGTGTATAAAAACCCACCGAAGCCCCTCAGGTAAATGCGTCCAGACATGACCGCATTGCCTGCGATTCTCCTTCATAACACGAAGGTATCGACCGATTCGCACATCGGCCGACGGCATAACGGAAATCGCACGGAACCGGTCCGCGGAACGGACTCTCCCGGGGACCAGCCGAGAAGACGATCCGTTCTGACGAAGGAATGGATACGCAAACGGCGCATGGAACCTATGGAACAAGATTTTCGGCAATCCAAACCTTTAATATGCTAAATCCATACGCCTTGATGCTGTGGGGGTGGCCCAGCCTGGTAAGGCGATAGACTGCTAATCTATTGTCCCAAAAGGACCCGCGAGTTCGAATCTCGCCCCCCACGCTTACTTTACAATTGAAAATCATACGGTTTTACAATTGCATATACCCTTTAGGGTATATGGGGCGTCTGAAATCATACCCCCCTTCGCAAACCGCAATCCGGGGCTGATTTTGCCCGCAAGTTGCCGCGTGGAAATACCTAGGGGGGCGTGATCGTGGTAGTCCGCGATCTATCTCTCATTGAGAAGAAGGTTAAGGCCCTTCTCATAGAGGGCCAGACGAGAAAAACAGTAGCCAAAACCCTGCGGATAAAATACGGTAAAGTTCGCAATATATCCGATAACTTGGAATATTTACAAGAAATAAAGCGTATACCTGGCTGCAAGAGTCCGATACTCTACTATGACCCAACTTCACGGGGGCCAGTAGCATCAGAAACTAGCCAAATCGTAGGGTATGATAGAAAAAATCAGGGTATGATACCGCTATCTGATGTAGATCCAAAGACTTCTAGAGTACATCTAAACGGGTCGTATGTGTGTGATATACTCACTGTGGGCCGAGTGGATACGATCTATTCGGCCACGGGGCGCCTAATGGGTTGGTGGCGTAAAGAGCCCTCACATCCGAAAGGCCGCCGAGATTGGTACGGCTCTTTTAGAGTAGAAGGTTTTGATATGACCTTTTGCCATCGCAGTGGGGCCAATGGCACGGAAACCTTTGTTATTTGGCCGCAAGACACCTTGATAGATGGCCTGGGGGCAATCGCAAAGGGCGCCCAGGTACTACTTGATCGTGCGAATTTGTGCCTCTCTCTCCTCGGTAATTACGGCTGGCGGTTCGGAGATCTCCGAGTAAATGGGAGATATGAAGCCGCGCACGTTAACAACCCAATGATCGCACGGATGGATAGGCACGAGGTAGATAATGACGCGCCTGTTCATGCGGATACATCTAGGCAAATACCGGAGTTGGAGGCATTCACAGACTCGGACAACGACATATTAAGCTACGTCCCGGAACACATTCGACAACTATACGCTAGAGCGACGTACTTAGAAAAGTCTGTAAGTCTAATTTTATCCTATGACGAGGCCCGCGTAAATTCAGAACTTTCCAGATTGGAGGCACGGGCCAGACTTAACCAAGACCCAGACGATTGCGATTTTGGGGGGATGTACCGTTGAAATCAGCCCCCATAGTCCAGCTATACGCCAGAGCCCAGAAGCTCTGGGATAACAATCTGTCAGATTTACCCGACAGCGAAGCGTTAGAAGTTTGCGATCTTAATCTTCGGAGAATCAACAACCCGGATACGGAATTTGTCTGGGAAGTAATCTTATGCAAAATCAAGGCCAGACAGAAGGCTAAATTAAAAATGGAGTTGTAAAAATGTCTAAAAACTACGAAATGGACGGGGAAATATACAAAATCGTAGACATCCCCTTAAGCGAGCTGGAGGGCCAGAAGCTGGCCCTAATGGAATACGAGGGAATCTATCGCCTGGACAATGGCCTTTATCTTGAGGCCCACGAGTGGCTAGCCCCGGATTGGGATGATGAAGGCCCAGAGCCTTTAGGGGGTGTATATTATGACCTATTTACCAGCCTATCCGATGATGCGATAGCGATCGACGGCGGCGTAATGGGCTACAATCTTCACACCACAATAGCCGATTTTAATGGGTTTTTGGCATCCGCCGCCCAGGGCCAGATTACCCATAAGATTGGGGTGGTTTTGTGAAAGTAGCCCTATACGCCCGTGTGTCTACACGCGATCAGACAGAAGATAATCAATTAATACGGCTCCGCCAAGTGGCCACGGCCCGCGGCTATGAGATAGTAGGGGAATACGCCGACTGCGCCAGCGGCGCGGATGCTAAGCGCCCCGCCCTGGACCGTATGCGCCGCGACGCTAAGGCGGGTAAGTTTACGCGGCTCATGGCTACAAAGCTAGACCGTCTAGCCAGGTCTACGGTAAATCTTGCCGACTTGGTCGCAGACCTGGACCGCTGGAACGTGGGCCTTGAACTGCTTGACCAGCCCATAGATACAACCACACCCACGGGGCGCCTAACTACGGTGATCCTTGGCGCTGTGGCTGAATTTGAACGCGAATTGATACGCGATCGTACACGCGACGGCCTCGCCCGCGCCAAGGCCCAGGGCAAGACCCTGGGGCGGCCTCGCCGCCAGCTTACACCATATCAGCGCGATAAGCTCCGCGCGATCATGGCCGAGGACCCAGATATATCAATACGGGCGCTTTCCGCCCGCATGGAGGGCATAAGCCGCACGCGGCTGGCCGAACTAATCAAGGAAGAGGCGTTAAGATGACTAATAACCACTCGCGGCCCGTGGTCGCAAAAGGGGGTACCTCGGAGTATATATATCCGGGGCCAAAAAGTGATATGGGCGCCAAACGGTCGTTTAACGGCCGTGAAGAAGAAGAGGATTATCTAATATCAATTTACTGCGAAATTAAAACCGATATAATTGTAGCTAAAGTACTAGAGGGCTATATCAAAGATGAACTAGACCCTCTGGGATATGCTACGCGCATTATAATGGCAGCGCTACTAGATAAAATCAATAATGATAATGAGTTTGTGGACGTGGATAATGTCCTACTTTATACCCTCATAAGAAGCAGCATAGCGGCGGATATTGACCACTTGATTAATATCGACGGGGCCGAGATATGACCGATATAGCGATTATCCGCCTCCGTCTATCTCCGCGATCGGATCATATCCTTACGCAACTCTCGGCCGTTTTGGGCATTCCAAGGGGGCAAGTGGCCGATAGCGCGATCCTAGCCTACGGCATACTCTATAACTCGGCCGTTGAGATTTTGGACGCACGGCCAGATTTGGCCGAAATTCTGGACACGCTGGCCGCAAAGTCATAGTATTTAAAAGGGGCAGATATTGCCCCATTTCAACTTTTATTAATATTACACCAAATAATTAATAACCAACTTATCCCCCCTTATAAGGGGGGAGGGGGTGATCCTTTGGTTTCACGTAAAAAAGTACAATCAGAAATTAAAAAGGCCTTCCGCTTGCCAAGCAATGCGGCCGTTATGACTATGATGGCTGTAATTCTGGTATGCGCCGCGCCCGCGCTTGTGTCGATAATCGACGACAGCGCGCAATCAGAGCATATGCTTGCAATGGGGTCCTACACTGAAGCCCCAACTGTGCCCCTTTCTATGACTTGGAAGGCGGACACACCAGCCCAGGCGAATAAAACGTTCTCATTCCTTGCGGCCAGTGAAAACGACGGAACTAACGTTTTTGTCCTGAACGCGCTAACGAGTAAGGCTTACTTCATTAGCATAAACACGGGGGTCTATATCGACAGCTCCGATTTTGCCGCGGGCGTTTCTAGGATAATTCTAAACTTCGATGGCGATGTAAATGAGATTAGGCTAGTCCCGATTGGTGAAAATATTCCTTATTCGTTCGCGCTTTTCAAGCAAATAGATGATACGAATACCTGGGTACTCGATATTGATCAGGTCATGCTTGCAAAGCTGAAAGCCAACGATGCGAAGGGATCTATACAGATATATGTAGGTGAGGATTTCGACGGAACTCTTAGCTGGACCTCCGAAACGTACGCATATACAACGATTCCCTACGGTGAGATCATAATAGGCGCTACGGGCGCGCTCTTGATCGTCTGCGCAATACTGGCAACCCCCTGGGTATCTACCCCTGGCCTCACGGTCAAAAGGAGGCGCTAAAAATGATAATTGATTACTACACTTTGGCAGGCGCTGGCATGGCAACCGTCTTTTTTGGGTTGCTGGCCGCCTCATATCTCCGCAAAAAGCCGTTTTCAGCCTGGCACGGGCTGACTATTGGAGCAGTGGCTGGATTCTCGGCCGCGGTCATACAGTCATATACCCAATTGTTCGATTGGGTCGCCCTCGGCCTCACGGGGGCCAGCACGGCGGCGGCTCTTTTCGTGATTGGCATGGGCGGGATGATCGCGGTAATGGCCTATAACTTGGTCGCCACACGCGGTAAAACGGCGGTGAGATGATGGTAGCCGCGGGTTTCCTATCCAAAATCGCGCTTAAACTCGGTTGGAAAGGCGCCGCTACGGGCCTTGCGGGCGGCCTCGCTGGCTTGATAACAGGCTCCGCCCTCACGGGCGGCGGCGGGGGCGGTGGACCCCTGGACGGGATAACCAGCGCCCTAAGTAACTTGGGATCCTTGACTTGGATAATCCTGGGTCTGGGTATTGCCGCCGCCGCGATCTACATACTAAAGGGGGTAAATCCGAGCAAGAGGCGATAATATGGTATTGCCTCTAATCCCAATCATCGGATACGCGATTACAGCAATCTCTGCGGTCGACATTGGCCTTATTCTGACGACGGATAAGGACATGTGGCAGCATACGATCGGCTGGTCCCCATACGACTGGGTGATAGATAAGATTGGGCTGGGCGGCGGTGAGGCCGCCGCCCCCATCACAGAGGCCGCCGCGGCATCTGGGGATATAATAGGTATGATCCTCAAGGCGGGTATACTCGCCCTGGGTATAATCATACTCTGGAAGATTACCAGGCCTAAGCCTAAGAAGAAAGGGGGCCGCCGCTGATGGGATTCATAGGCATGACTCCCGGGGATTTTCTCCCTAGGGTGGCCAAAGCCATCGTAGGCCTCGCGGGCGGCCTTATCGGCCTGGGCGGCGGCGGCGCGGCGACAGCTCCGCCGACAGCTCCGCCGACAGCTCCGCCCCCTCAGCAAGTCATTGATCTGGGCGGCGGTATAGTGATACCTGCCTTGGAGACATTACCAGATAATACGGTCATACTGATGGCGGGGATAATTTTACTAGCCGTATACGGCGGCTGGTCATTGATAAGGGGGCGGCGCGCCTGAACTTCGCAAAATTGGCCCTCGGCCTCGGATTATTCCTTACGTCCGCAATGATCGCCGATATACTTGCTATCAGTGGCTGGGGCATCATCTGGGGCGGTGTCGATTATGCGCCCGCATGGACGGCTAAAATAATCGACACGATCGCGGGATCCCTGATAATCTGGGGTATCTTAGACATCAAGAAGAAGAAGGGCAAAAAATGAATCATAAAGGCGTTATCCTGGCCGTTGCATTGCTGGCCCTGCTTGCTCCCGCGGGGCTAGTTTTGCTGTCAGATAACGCCGCCGCCGCCCCATATGAGGGAGATTATCGCATATGGGGCGTTTCTACGCCCGATTCTGGCGCCCTGATACTGGCAATAAATGAGAACGCTAAGATCGTATTCCCCTCGGTAACCTGGTATATATGGCTGGATACGCCAACAAATGTTAAATTGACCACTCCTAACGGTGAAGTCGTAAACGAAAGCCTGGCCGCTGGAATTCATAGTTTTAAAGATTCTTACGCCACGGGCCAGGCTAGTACTATCTGGGTCATCGGAGAAGACACAATAACCTATACCTTTACGGTGGCATCCGGGGCCGCCTCGGCCGTGGAGATAGACCAGCCTAATCTTACTATCACAATTACGAAATCACAGCTTGACGAGGATAAACGAAATCTCGCGATCGGTTGCATATTGTGCGCATTGGCGCCTTCGCTTTTCTTGATCCCTTACTACAAGAGGAAAAATAACGATGACTATTATATCCCGTTTTAAATCGACTATCTCGGCGATAGATCCGCCTGCCGCGCCGCCTGACGAGCCGCCGCGCCCCGCCCTGGACAGACTGCTAGACCGACTAATCACATCTACTTATCTGCTCCCGATAGGCATCATTGGCGGCGCTATATGGTATCTCGGCTATAATCCCCTATATATCGCCGCCCTCGGCGCGGGCGTCATCGTATGGGCCTATTGGGGGCGGAAAATGACCGCCTCGGATGGTAAGCTAGCCCTGGTCATCAATGTAGAAAAGGGAGAGATCGCTCCCTATATAATCGGCCGCTCCCGATGGGCGGCGGCAAAAAAAGAGGGCCGCCCATTTCTAAATTTCCGCACACCAGCGGGCATATCAGTAGAAGTTATTCAGGATTATGATCCTGAAAATAATACCGTCGTATATCCCCCTGCGGGGGATTACAGCGATCTGTATATCGCATCTATCCCAGATCGGTACGGCTCACTGATTGATGAGTTGGTCAAACTGAACGCGGCCGTTATGACCAGCGAGTCCGAGATAGATCTAAGAAGTATCAAAAAGGCACGCGATCACAACGCCACACTGTCGAATATGATAGACGATTTGCTAGTACCTAAAGGGGGCAATGATGGCGCCTAAAACTATCCAAGAATCAGACCTATATAGGCGCCTGCGGGGGGCAAAGCACGGGGTTATATTGGTCCTCGGAACGGGGCAATGGGGAAAAACCGTTACAGTCCACTCACTAATAGCCTCTGGTGTCTTCGGCGATCGCAATATCGCCCTGGTAAACTATCCTACGGATTTCGTCGAGAGCCACGCATACCCAAAAAACTACCGATCTGTATCCTGGCCTGAAGATCTATCTAAAATCAGCGATATAATACACCCATCGCGCGATGTAGTCGTAATTGATGATGCTATTTTCATAGCTGGAGCTAGAGATTTTTCTACACGGGAAAATAGGGGATTACAAAAGATGATGACTATTTCCAGCCATCACGAGCTTTTTTTTATCCTCACAATCCAGAATACCAGCATGCTGGATATTTCAATGTTTCAGAGTCAAGACGTGTACATGATCCACAAGCATATGGATATAATCGCATTACAAAACGAAAGGGACCAGCAGGTAGTTAGTCAGACCATCGCGAACTGCGTACTTACTAAGTACATGCGATCACATAAAAAAGCCATCCATCCTAAAGCCTGGGGCTATTGCTCAACGACAAAAGAGATAATCAGCTTTGAAATACCGCCGTGGTGGCATCCTGCGATGTCTAAGCCGTTCTATGGAGTGATCCCAGGATGAAAGATTCCCCTCTTACGATAGTAAGTAGTAAAGAGCTGCGTATGCTGATGACCGCCCTATCCGCGCGGGATAATGTCAAATCTTCGCAAGAAGTGGTTTTACACGATAACGCCCAAGCCTACCTTACTCTTAAGTCGTGGCTGGAGATTATGGGAGTTTCTGGGTTTTTACGAGATTCTCTTTTAGCAGTACATGCGGGCGGCGGACTCTCCCGTGCAGTTGCTAACGATGATCTCTTTTTACGTTTGCAAATGCTGCGCAATTACGAGGATGACGAGGACGATTATTATACGTGTTCGGCTGCCGCCGATGACGCCGTATAAGGGTCGTCTATTCCCCCCCCTACGGGGGGGAATAGCCGTTACTATGGGCCCCGCCCTCACGGGCGGCGGGCGGCGGGGCGGCGCGGCAATGTGCCAGATTGGCGATTATCGCATATTTCCGCAATATGGGCAATATTCCCCTTCGTGATCCTGGGGTTTTCCGCATTTGATGCAAAACATCACATTGGAATTAGTGATTTTATCGCTTTCTGATGACTGTTCTTTTTTATATTCTTCATAGCCGAGATATGCAATATACAAAGCCAAAAACAATAAACCGCCGCCGACAGCAAAGGCAGCTGTACTGCTGGTTGTAATTGCAATTCTAAGGGATAACCATCCGCCCAATACAAGAATTATACTTACAATACCATATCCAGTTGAATCTTTCATAGTATCACTTTACGAAATCTGGCCAAAAATGTAAAAAATGGGCCTGTACTTTATCAAGCTCGCCCCATCCCTTCACTTTTTGTATTGTTTCCTGGGTCGGGCTCGCCCCTAGATTGTAATAGTTCTAGCAAGTAGTACCTACATGCTGAACGTATGAAGTCATTTCTGTTACTATGTCCTGTTGATTCTAGGTTTTTATCTATTTCATCCGCTAGGACTTTCGGGATCCTAATGGAAAATACTACGTGCTCAACCACAAAGAAACACACACGTAACATAATTTAATCACTGTTGTTATTTTTATAACATAAAGATAACATATTTATACGATATGTTACAATTATAACATTATGGCATACATGAGTTTGAACATAACCGAGGCTGATCTACGTGCAATTTGCAATCACGTTAAGGCTCAAAACGCTATGAATAAATCGGATTTTGTGCGGCAGGCCATCCGTGAGAAAATCGCTCGTGACAATTACATTATTCGCGGTGTTCTGGAATGATGGCCGCCCAGATCGCCGATTACTTGAACGATTATAGAGGGGTCTACGCCCAATCGTCATTAGAAGGCCTGAAACGGCGATATGCTAAAATGGCCCGCGATTTTGCAAAATTGCGGGCTGCTGGCTCAATAGAGGGCGTCGATTTTTCCAATTTGACGATAGACGATATAAAGGCCTACGGTGTAAGTTTGCGTAATAGGGGGCTAAAGCAGTCTGCTATTTGTCATGATCTTAGCGCTCTCGGCGCATTATGCAGATATTGCGGGTGTAATTCTTACGATATTGCTAAGATGAAATTCCCGCTTTTGTTCTACTCCCCACGTATGCAGAGGCTGCCCCCGCTGTCGCCCGCCGAGGTTATGCGCCTTATGGCGGCTATTGAACGCATCAATGGGCCTTATCGCTTGCTGCGGTCTGCGGCCCAGGTCGCTATTGCCCTCGGCGGCGGTCTGCGGCCTATTGAGATTCAACACCTCACTACGGACGGGCTAAACCTCAAAGAAGGCCTGGTATCTGTCAGCACGGTAAAGGGCGGGACCACATACGGACAGGCGAGGACTGCGCCCCTGCGCCCTATCGCTATACCGATCATGCGCCGCTACATGGCTGCGCGAGAGATCGCGCCGCCGACAGTTGCCGCTTCGCATTATGTGTTTTGCAACGCCTCGGACGGGCTGCCGCTAGCCGCTAACACGCTCCGCCGCAATAAGGCGGATATAGAGGCGGCCGCTGGTGTAAAGTTCGACTATCGCAAGTTACGCCGCACTTACGCGCAAATGGCAATAGATGAAGGCGCTAAGATTGAAAGCGTTAGCCTAGTCCTAGGACATTCATCAACAAAAACAACAGAAGGTGCCTATGGGCGGCTGCGGCCCGATGCCGCAATAAATGATTTAAAATCTAGGTGGTAAAAATGACGACAAAACCAATAAAGGGGGCGATAAAATACCAATGTTCTATTTTCGCCCCCCACGCCACTTGTTGTATCATTATGATCAAACTGTCTCCTATCCCGAGACAGTACTAAGACTCCATCGCTGTAATGTCCATTACTGAATCTACGTGCGACCATGCCCCCGCGCAGGACGATTACTGCATGTTCGCTTTCACTTACTAATATAATGCAAAATAAGGAACGCGCTTCGCCGATGGCACCCCGCCCTTGAATGACATAACGCTTCAAGGATCGGACATACCTCGATTAGTTTAACTCTCACTTCCTTCTACCTGTGGCGATAACATGTCCCTTATAACAAGAAATAAAACAGACCGTGTGATGATATTCATAGATATCAGGAACGTCACAAAGAGCGTCCAGCTGAATGAGAATAAATTATTCAGACTGGACTTTTACGCTTTAGCCGTTCAGCTCCTGGAACATAGAGAGCTGGTGGCCGCTTACGTTTTCGATACGAGGGTGCCTTTCGGAGAGGATGACAGGTCGAAGAAATTCCATGATAAACTGAGATACATGGGCTACAGGGTGATCGCCAGGGAAGCGTACGACCCGAACCGCGAGGAACAGAAGGAGGTGGACGTGGCCATGGCCTGCGAGATGGTCGTGCATGCACTGCGGGACCATTACGACGTCGCCATTGTGGTGAGCGGAGACAGGGATTTCATACCAGCCATACAACAGGTTCAATCCGCGGGGAAGAAAGTGGAGGTGGCCGCATTCGCCAATTCTGTGGGCAGCGAGATGCGCAAGGCAGGGGACAACTTCCACGAATTGGAGAAAATGCCTCTGCTCTCTGTATTCAATCCGCCCAAGGAGATTGCCGCCGACGACTCGGAAGAGGAGGTGGAATGATATGGACTTCTACAGCCTTCAGAAAGAGTTGAAGGACAAATGGGACATCGACGATGACAGCTGGGATGGATTGAAGAACACGGCCATCCTGACTTTCGAGAGGGACGCCAAGAATAACAACGTATTATCGAAACACGCAGGCAGGTACGTGTTCAGGGACAAGAATCACGAGGACAGGATCTTTGAGGGTGAGACTTGGATATGCTCACTTTCTCTGAAGGGGAACTACTATTTCGCCAAGGGCCTGCAGCGGCTTGACGGGTCCTTCATGCTGGAGCTCAAGAGGGAGCAGATGGAGGACATCGCCGATGCTGTCTGGAAGGGGCACAGGGATAAGATCGAGCCCATTCTCGAAGAGAAATACAAAGAAGTGATGAAGAAAGCCATAGGCGAGAAGGTTGCGGAGGCCGTGGGAGAGAAGGAAAGCGCGATCAGAGACCTCAACATCCAGATAGAGGCGCTGGAACAAAGGGACTCGGAGAACCGCCAGATCATAGCTTCTCTGGAGGAGAGAGCCCGTACGGCAGAGAGCCGCCCGGAATGCCCGGAAGAGCCTGCGTTGCGCATATCCTCTTCCACATTCCGCGTGGGCAGAGTATCTGTCGAGAGAACGGGACCGGACGAGCTATACAGCAATGACTTCGACAGGACGAGGTACTTCGTCCACATCAGCTCGGACTACAGGCTCCTGCTTGTACGCCCCCATGACAGCGGGGATGTGGTCTGTATAGACAACAGAATAATGCTCAACGGCCTGAGCATGGCCCTGCAGTTCTCCAGTCCGACTCAGCTGATATCGGAATACAACCCCGAGTACGGCGGTATTCTGATCCATCTGAGGTGATCTTCGGAGAGGATATATCCGCGTAAGCATATAGCCGTCCATGAGATTCCTCGTCATAACAGACCTACATCAGAAGAAGTCGATGGTTTCACGTATAAACCAGTCCTACAGGGACAACGTATGCGATGCGCTTCTGTTCCTGGGTGACGCCACCGACCTGGGAACCGCGGAGGATGCCGTGGAGGTCATGTCCATGCTGGAGGGCAACGTGTATGCGATCCCGGGCAACTGCGACCCACGGGACACTCCGGAGAGGATATCTTCCGTCGTCAAGGATGTCCACGGCAAGAGGTTCTCCGTCGGCGATATCGGATTCGCCGCTCTGGGAGGTTCCAATATCACAATATTCAACACGCCTTTTGAATATGAAGAGGATGAGATATCTGAGCTGTTGGAGCCGATATCTTTCAAAGGCATGGTGCTGATGACCCATGCGCCTTCCTACGGCATATTGGATGAGATTCCTTCAGGCATCAATGTCGGGAGCAGGGCCATACTCGGGATAGTGGAGAAATACCGCCCCGTGGCAGCCGTCTCCGGGCACATACATGAAGCAACAGGGATCGTGAATAAGAACGGTACACTTTTCATGAATCCGGGCCCGGCCAGGGAGGGCAAGGCTGGAATACTCGACATAGGTCCAGAAGGGGCGTCCGCCAAACTGATAAAGCTTTGAGCGGAGTTCGGGATTCAAAAAAGATTTATATAGCGAACCATGCTTAGGTGGCTCGGTTAATATGGCGATATGGCAGGGTAAGTCCAACAGAAAACCTACCGGTGGCAGGATAGCGAACAGCGCCGGCAAGAAGAAATTCGAGATCGGTAGGGAGAAACAGTTCACCAGGATAGGCAAGCAGAGCCTCAAGCAGTACCGCACCCGTGGCGGGCACCACAAGAGCGTGGTCCTCCAGGCCGAGTACGCCAATGTTATGGACACCAAGACCAGCACCGTAAAGAAGGTCAAGATCCTGAATGTCAAGGTCAACCCTGCAGACCCCAACTACGTTCAGCGCAGCATCGTCAACAGGGGCGCCACCATCGAGACCGAGATAGGCCTTGCAAAGGTCACGTCGAGGCCGGGACAGGACGGAACCGTAAACGCCGTCCTTACACAGTAAGAGTTAAGGTGCCTACCGCCCCTGTGCAATCATGACCTACGACGACGATAACGCTATCGTTCTCTGGCCCGAATATTTCGATTCAGAGAGATCCAGGTCCCAGGGGCGCCGTCTTCCCAAAGAGCTTTGTGTCAAAGACCCGAGTCTCGATATGATCGCGAAAGGCGCAATGGTCCTCGATCTGGAATACAGGATCATAGAGGATGCCGCATATCCGGCCAACTGGGCAGCGAAGAACGGTTGCGTCAGAGTGGAAAAGGGCAAAATGCACAAAGCCGAGATCCTTCCTGCAATAGGTCAGATCCTCGTAGATAACCAATGAACCCTTATATCCACTAGAAAGATTCCTTGGCATGATCTCCTATTTGGACGCCAGGGTGATGGACGCCAATTCCGAGAGTATGAGCGTCAGTGTGGATGATCTGATGCTGAATGCCGGGCGGGTCCTGGCTGAGGTAGTCGGCGATCTTGCGGGAGACCGAAGGATTCTTTTCGTCTGCGGCGGCGGCAATAACGGAGGAGACGGATACGCAGCCGCCTCTATTTTGGGCTCAGACGTGGTCAGGCTGTCCGATCCGAAGACCAAGGCCACCAGGAGACGCATGGAGGAGATAATGGGCTATGTGCACAGCTATGAGGACGGGTGCATCAATGGATACGGCGTCATAGTCGATTGCGCCCTGGGGACCGGTACCAAGGGCACCCCAAAGAAGAATTATGCCTCATATGTCAGAGAACTGAATTCATCCGGCAAGTTCATCGTATCCGCCGATGTGCCTTCCGGTTTCGGAACGGAACTCGCTGTGAGACCGGACGTCACGGTCACATTCCACGATCTCAAAGAAGGGATGACCGAGGAGAACTGCGGCACAATCATTGTGGCGGATATAGGGATCCCCCGGGAGGCGGTCCTCTTCGTGGGGCCCGGCGACATGCTCAGATACCCCATTCCGGAGGAGGACAGCCACAAAGGGGATAACGGCCGGGTCTTGGTGATAGGGGGCGGACCATACACCGGTGCGCCTGCCATAGCAGCCTCTGCGGCTCTGCGGATAGGTTGTGATATCGTCAGGATCGCCTCGCCGCAGCAATCCGCATCCATCATCGCCGCTATGTCTCCGTCCTTCATTGTCACGGAGCTTTCATGCAGGTCCCTGTGCCGCAAGGATCTGAACAGGCTTTCGGAGCTGTGCGAGACGGCGGACACCGTGCTCATCGGACCGGGTATCGGACCCGGTGCGCCTGCAAGGAACGCTGCGGCTGAGTTCATAGCTATGTGCAGAAGACCCATGGTCATAGATGCGGACGGCCTCAACGCCATAGCGGACAAGGATGTAAGATTCTCTTCACCCACCGTCCTCACACCCCACAGAGGCGAGATGGGAAGATTGCTGTGCTGCGAACCCGATGACGAGAACGTGATGGCATTCGCAAAAAGAACTGGGGCCGTGGTCCTCCTGAAAGGCAAAGAGGACATGATCACTGACGGCATCAGGATCAGATACAACCGGACCGGATGTGCGGCGATGACCGTGGGCGGTACCGGGGACGCCTTGGCAGGATCGGTGGCAGGGCTCATGTCCAAGGGCATGGACGCCTTCGATGCCGCCTGCCTTGCGGCATACATATGCGGCTTGGCCGGGGAGCGGGCTTTCAAGAAGCTCTCGTACGGAATGACCGCGACGGATATGGTCGAGAGCATACCGAGGATCCTCAAGAGATGCCTGAAGAGATGAGCCCCCAGCCCCTGCCGGACCTGCCTGCGCTCCGGATAGACGATGCGGTTATCGTGGCGGATCTGCACATAGGCATGGAGACCAAGCTCAGAAGGAAAGGTTTCCATATAGTCTCCAGGACCGACGACATGGTGTCGGCCCTGATGTCCTGCCCCGAGGAATGCAACAGGCTCGTGGTCCTGGGCGATGTGAAGGACACTGTGCCGGGAAGATCCAGACAGGAATACAGGGAGATTCCCGTCTTCTTTGAGAAGCTCAGGGAGAGGTACGATCGGATAGATATCGTCAAAGGCAATCACGACACGGACCTGGAGGAGTTCATACCCTTCGGCATACGCATCCATCAGGCTTCCGGGATGGTCATGGGTGATACTGGCCTCGTTCACGGCCACACATGGCCCTCTGAAGAGGTCATGAGATGCGGCACACTTGTGATGGCCCATGAGCACCCGGCGATAATGTTCAAGGACGGCGTCGGAAGACATATGACCGAACCGTGCTGGGTAAGGGGGAAGATCTTATCTGGAGGGGACAGATACCGGGATCATCCTGAAAGGTTCATCGTCGTACCGGCCTTCAACCGCCTTCTGGGAGGGTCGCCGGTCAACGTGATCGGCGGGAAGTTCCTCTCCCCCATAGTGAACAGCGGCATGACGGATATGGACTCATCGGAGATCTACCTTCTGGACGGCATATTCCTCGGAGAGCGTTCCGACCTTATGGTCCAAGAACGGGACACGACCCGCTGGAAAAAATAGCATCGATCAAAGGCACAGACGATTCTGCTGCCGACGGCTGGTATCCACTTACTCAGGGAATTGAAAATGAGAAAAAGATAAAGAAGGGGGCTATGCCCCCATTTTGTTTCACTCGCGGGTGATCGTCTCGAAGACAGATCCGTCGCTGTACCTGATCTTGGCCGTCAGAGGCATCTGGCCCGGCAGGCTGTGGGTTGCACAGGAATTGCACGGGTCATAGGCCCTGAATGCCATCTCGACCATGTTCAGCAGACCGGGAGAGACCTCGAAATTGTGGATCAATCCCTTCGCGGCCCTCGCAACATCCACGTTTATGGGGCCGTTGTTGTTGGTGGTCCCCACGATCATGTTGCATGCGGTCACGATGCCGTTCTCGTCGCAGACGTAGTCGTGGAAGAGGGTACCCCTGGGGGCCTCAACTATGCCTACTCCGCGTCCGCCGGGCACTATGTCGGGCTGCTTTATGTCGCTGTTCGTCAGGTCCTTGTCGCTGGCGTTCACAACGGCCCTCTCTGCGGCATGAATCATCTCGATAATTCTTGCCCAGTGGGTAGCCAGAGTGAAGTTGACGGGTCCGTCTATGCCGAGGTCCTTGAAGAACCCGCGGAAGTAGTCCAGCTCGCTCTGGGCTTCCGGAGTGGATATCGACTCGCAGACGTTTATCCTTGCCAGAGGGGCCGCTCTGTAAAGTCCGGAGTCCGGACCGGAGTAGAGGCCCTTGTAGCCGATCTTCCTCAGATAGGGGAACTTCTCGTAGGTCCAGGGCTCGGACGCCTCCGCGACGTAGTCGAGGTAGTCGTACGGGTCGAACTTGTACTTCTCCTTCCTGCTCTGGTCCACGACCCTGACGGGTCCGTCGTGGAACTCAAGGGCGTTGTCCTTGCCGGCAAGGCCCATGTAGTAGCTCTCCTGGTAGTACAGATCGGGGTTGGCGATTATGTCCACGTACTCTTTGTTCCCCAGGACGACGTCCTTGAAAACAGCCATCGTGGTCTTCGCGAACTCCACCATGTCCTCCGCGTAGCTGAGTATCTCGCGCTGGTCCTCTTTGTTCAGAGCTATGGCGACTCCGCCGGGCACGCCCATCACGGGGTGCGTGGCCTTGCCTCCGATCATAGCCTGGATCCTCTGAGCCTTGGAGCGGGTCCTAAGGACTGCGCCGCCGAGCTCGAGACCTACCTTACCGACAACACCCAGAACGTTCCTGGTGGCCGCCGGGGATCCGGGGCCAAGCACGAAATCAGGGGATGCCAGGGCATAGAAGTGCGCTATGTGGCTGTGCACGAAATGCGCATTGTAGAACAGGTCCCTTATGCGGAACGCTGCCTCCGTGGGCTTCGTGTTGTAGCAACCATCGATGGCCTTCGTGGATGCAAGGTGGTGCGCACCGGGGCAGACACCGCAGAGCCTTGCCGTTATCTGGTTCAGCTCCGTGACCTTCCTGCCTATGCAGAATCTCTCGAAGCCTCTCAGCTCCGGGACCTGCCAGTACGCATTCTTAACATCTCCCTTATCGTCGAGGAAGATCTCGATCTTCCCATGACCCTCCAAACGGGTTATGGGGTCGACCGTGATCCTCTTGGTGTCGACCTTCTTCTTCTCATCCCAAACTATGGGTCCAGCCATCTTATTGACCTCCTTCCTTAACTGCTCTCTTGATCAGAGACTTGGACATCGAGAACGCATAGAAGTATCCCAGCGGGTCCTTCACAACACTCATTATCTCGTCCATATCGTCTTCGTCCATCGTCGCATCGTTCGCCTGAACGGGGAACAGAGATGCGATTGCTGTGAATATAGAGGCGCCCTGTTCGGAGACGGGCTGTGTGGGCCCGTAGCATCCGCGGCACGGCTGATCCGCCTTGGTGCAGGGTGCGCCGCAACCGGCTGTGGTACCGGCTCCGAGGCACAGTATGCCCTGGTCCAGGAGACAAAGGTCGTAGTCAATGTTCAGAACCTCGTGGGGCTCGTAAACATTGGTTATCCTCCTGTTCTCCTTGTGCCTGTGGCATTCCTCGCACAGGGATTTGGCCTGTACACCTACAACGGTTCCCTTCGGGGGAAGCGCCTCACCCTTGTACACGAAGCCTACCAGCGCGTTGAGTAGCTGGGCTATGGACTTCTGCGTGGGGGGGCATCCGGGGATGTAGTAGTCCACGTCCACGGTCTGGTCAAGGGTCTTGACCGTATCGTACAGGACGGGGAGCGTCAGGGTTCCCTCGGGGGCCTCGTACTTCACAGAGGGCATCACATCACCGATCTTCTTACCGCTGTCGGCAAGGAAGTTCGCAGATGAGGGCACGCTTTCGTAGACGTAATTCAGTATCTCCTTGTGTCCTCCAGGCACGAGGTTCGCCAGCGCGGGGGATCCGCCCAGGCAGGCGCAGGCTCCGTAGGAGACCACGATCTGGGCCTTCTTCCTCAGGAGCTTCGCCATGTGCTCGTTCTCCGAGTTCCTTATCGCACCGTTTATGATGGCGACAGTTATCTCTCCGTCCGCCATCGCCTCTATGTCCTTCTCCTTCCCGTCGGCGGCGATAGGCCACATCACGATGTTGGACATGTCGCCGATGTTCAGGATCTTCTCGTCGGTGTCGAGCAGAGAGACATCACACCCTCCGCAGCCTGCCGCCCAATAGATGGCAAGGTTTATCTTGCCGTTCGGGGGGGCGCCAAGGCCGGGCACGTATCCGTTGATGGGACTGTCGGCAGGGAATTCCGCTGCCTTCGCAACGTTGGCCGGCGCTGCCGGTTCTTCCTTGGCCGGTGCGGAGGTGGCCGCCTCCTTCTCTGACTTCTTGAATATACCTTTCACTTTGTCTATAAAGCCCATCTTCATGCCTCCTTGGAGCGCACGGGGCTCGGCCCCAGCGCCTTGATCGTGTTAACGAACTCGGTCACCGTTTTCTGGAACTTCTCTCCCTCGGACGCAGAGACCCATTCGAGCTTCATCCTCTTGGAATCGAAACCGTACTGGTCCAGGATCGTCCTGAGAAGGGCGATCCTTCTCCTGGCCCTGTAGTTGCCACCGATGTAGTGGCAGTCTGCCGGGTGACAGCCGAGAATGAGGACTCCGTCCGCACCTTTGGCGAAGGCCCTGAGAACATGCTCAGGGTCGACTCTGGCGGAGCACATCGTCCTTATTACGCGGAAGTTCGTTGGCATCTGCATTCTTGCCACGCCTGCTCCGTCGGCGCCCGCATAGGAGCACCAGTTGCAGCAAAACGCTACTATTTTTGGTTCGAAATCTGCCATTGCTTCATCCTCCTACGGGGAAGTCCAGGAAAGCATCAAGCTCTGCCTGTATCTGGTTGTTCTTGAAGCCTTTCTGCTCCATAGCTCCAGAGGGGCAAGCGGCCACGCAGCTTCCGCAACCTTTGCAGAGACCGGCGTTGACTACGCTCTTCCTGCTCTTTCCGTCTTCCAGAGTCACAATCTCTATTGCGTTGTACTCGCAGCACCCCTCGCAGACTCCGCAGCCGTCGCAGTACGTCTCGTTGACGGTGGCGACTATGCCTTCAGAGGACAGAGCGGGCTTGGAGATTATGGTGAGAGCTCTGGATGCGGCTCCGGACCCCTGAGCTATGCACTCGTCCATGAATTTGGGCCAGTGTGCGGATCCGGCAACGAACACGCCTTCCGTGGCGAAGTCGACCGGCCTGAGCTTCTGGTGGGCCTCGAAGTAGAACCCGTCCTTGCTGATCGGGATCTTGAGCATCTTGGCTATCTCCTCTTTCTCCTCACGGTCGGGCGTCATGCCCGTTGCGAGAACAACTGTGTCCACGGGAACAGACACCTCGGCGCCGAGTATGCAGTCGAAGGCCTTGACAGCCTTGCCGTCATATGCGGGCAGCGGGTCCGTCTCCTTGTACCTGAGGAACCTGACACCTACTTCCGAAGCCTTTCTGTAAAGCTCCTCGCGGAAGGCGTAGGTCCTTATGTCCTTGTGGAACACGGTAACGTTGGCCATGGGGTCTGCCATCTTGATCCTTATGGCATTCCTCAGGGAGCTTGCGCAGCAGACACGGGAGCAATAGGGAACCTTGTCGTTCCTGGATCCGACGCACTGTATGAATGCGACGTCCTTGCCCTTGAAGCTTCCATCTGCTATCTTATTCTCGGCTTCCAGGGTGGTCAGTACCTTCGCGTCCTTGCCGTAGTTGAACTCGGTGGGCTTGTACTGGGACGCTCCGACGGCGAGTATGACCGCGCCTACGGGTATCTCATCCTTGCCCTTGAGCTTCAGCTTGAAGCTTCCGACAAATCCGGGTATGTCCTCCACGGTGGAGTTCAGGTGAACGGAGATCAGGTCGTTTGCATTGACCTTGGCGATCAGTTCCTTCACGAACTCCTGTATGTCCTTACCTTCCTCCTTGTGCCTGAAGTTAAGGACATTGCCTCCGAGCTGACCCTCCCTCTCGACCAGGTGCACGGGGTATCCCTGTGCGGCTATGTCGAGGGCGGTCGTCATGCCGGTTATGCCTCCGCCGATGACGGCTGCGGCGTTCGTAACGGGCAGCTTGCTTCCCTCAAGGGGTTCCAGCAGCGCGGCCTTCGCGATAGCCATCCTGACAAGGTCCTTCGCCTTCAGCGTGGCCTTCTCGGGCTCGTGCATGTGGATCCAGGAGCACTGGTCACGGATATTGGCCATGTTGAAGAGGTACTGGTTCAGACCGCCCTCTCTGCATGCCACCCTGAACAGGGGCTCGTGAGTCCTGGGTGTGCAGGATGCGACAACCACGCGGTTGAGCTTCTGCTCCCTTATCGTCTCGGAGATCTCCTTGAGTGTGTCCTGAGCGCAGGCGTACATGGAGTTCTTTGTGAACACTACGCCGGGCAGCGTCGCGGCATACTCCGTTACGTCCTTGACGTCGACGGTCGCTGCGATGTTGATACCGCAAGAACAGACCCAGACACCGATCCTCGGCTCCTGGCCGGAAACATCTGTCTCCGTCGGGAACTCCTTGGGGGCGGCAGGGACGAAGCCCTCGCCTACGATGTGGGCACCCGCTTTTGCAGATGCGCCGCAAGACTCTGCGACAGTTGTCGGGATGTCCTTGGGGGCTGCGAAGGCACCGCTCACGAATATTCCGGGCCTGGATGTTGCCAGGGGGTCGAGGACACTGGTCTTGCAGTATCCGTACTCATTGAGCTCGATGCCGAGGGTCTTGGCCAGCTCCACTCCGCCAGCCGGCGGGTTGAGACCAATGGACAGAACGACCAGGTCGAACTCCTCGGTGAGGGGATCGCCGTTGGGGCCGGAGTAGTTGACGAGCAGCTTCTTCGTCTCCGCGTCCTCCTCTATGTGAGAGACCCTGGAGGATCTGTGCATGCCGATCTTGTACTCTTTCTCTCCCCTGTGAATGTAGTCTTCGAACTCCTTCCCGTAGGACCTTATGTCCATGAAGAAGATCTGCTCATCCACATCCGCGTGCTCCTTTACGATCATCGCCTGCTTGACCGCGTACATGCAGCACACGGAAGAGCAGTACTTCTTCCATCCGTTCTTCTCGGACCTGGATCCGCAGCACTGGATGAACGCGATCTTGTTGGGGGCCTCACCGGAAGAGGGTGTCTCTATGTGGCCGTGGAACGGACCGGAGGCGCACATCATCCTCTCGAACTCCATGGCGGTGACGACGTTGTCGTACCTGCCGTAACCGTACTCTGTGGCGATGCTTGCATCCCAGACATCGAATCCGGCGGAAACGATGATCGAGCCCACATCGAGAACCTCTACCTTGTCTACATCCTTGTAGTTGATAGCGCCCTTCTTACAGGTCTTCTCGCAAATACCGCACTTGCCCTTGGTGATCATGCGGCAGGTGTCAGGGTCAATAATCGCGACCCTCGGGACAGCCTGTGCATGGGGTATGTAGATCGCCTTCCTCGTGGAGAGGCCGAACTCGAACTGATCGGGAATGTTCTTGGTAGGACATTTCACAACACAGTCTCCGCAGCCCGTACACTCGTCGGGGTCAACGTATCTTGCTTTCTTCTTGACTGATACCTTGAAGTCGCCCTCCTTGCCATCGACCTTAACGACCTCTGAAAAGGTCATCATGGTGATGTTCGGGTGACCGGCGCAGTCCGCCATCTTAGGGGACAGAATGCAGGCAGAACAGTCGTTCGTCGGGAACGTCTTGTCGAGACGGGCCATCTTTCCACCGATGGTGGGGTCTTTCTCCACCAGGTAGACGTGTATGTCCCTGTCCGCAAGATCCAACGAAGCCTGAATCCCTGCGATTCCTCCTCCAATAACCAACGCTGATTTTGTCAAATCTTTGCCTCCGTCAATTACATAGATTGTTTGGAACTGGAAAGTAGGAACATGCTGGGGTATTTTAACTATTTCTACATAATAGTTTTATATAACATTTGCATTATTAAAAAGACTTTTAGAAATTCGGAGAAAAAACTGTTCAACAAAATTTAGTGTTACCTAAATATTTTCAAGCCAGATGTCTAAAAAACGAATATCGCAGAGTGTTATCTTAACAGACAATACTACTATATTTCTTGTCTGTTTTATGGAGATACTTCGGAAAATCCGAAGCATTTTTGTCCGTTAATCGAATTCCTCGTTATGAAAATCAGTAAGGATAATAACCAAAAAGTGATACTAACTTCCGATTGCCTTGGTCGAGTATTACTTGCTGGCTCTTTCGATGATGATCCTTTTCGCGATCACCGCAAGGGTTTTACGAAAATCGAGACAGAGCAGGATTTTTCTTGAAAAGGCGTATGACGAGAAAAAAATCTTGAGAAAATCTACCAAGCTTTTGGAAGAAGGCGGTATCGACAAGATATGCAGGATCTGCTTCGGTAGCATCGAAGAAGGCCTCGTCGCCGAGTGCTCCTGCGGGAATTCGTTCCATGTCTCCTGTGCGGAGCCCACCTCTAGATGCCCCTATTGCGAGAACCCCTACGGTCAGATGCTCATCAGAGGGGCCAAAACATCAGGATGCCCTTTCTGCGGAGAGCGCATGACTTCCGACATATGCGTTTGCGGAACCGTATACCCTTTCGAGGACGGGACCTTCGAATGCGTCTGCGGCGCACCGATGCACATGTCGATGAGCACGTGCCCGGAGTGCGGTGCTAGGTATGAGGCGTTCATGGCCGTTCCCAGAGAAACGGTTTAAACACTGCGGGTTATGCAGACACATGGTCGTGAAGGAAAAAAGGGGACGCCGGAGGTATGTGGCCTTCAGACTGGATCCCGGACTGCGCAGGGACGATCTCAGAAGGGCCCTGGCTGCCGGATCGGTCATTCAGTGCTCGGAGGGATGGGCGATCGTGAGATGCACTCCTTCCGAGACATCCCTCGTGGCGGAAAACGTACGATCCACCGACCCGGGAGCCGTGTCCCTGGCCACCTCCGGCACCCTTAAGACCCTCAGGGAAAGATACCCGGAATTAGAGCGGACAAGACCCCCCAAGAGACGTCCGTAGACCGCTTTCTTATGCAATATGAAAGGCCATAAATACTGCCTCCATATACTATGCGCGATAGGAATAGAATAAGGAGCGTTTTTACTATGCAACCAGGACAAATGGCATATGACAGGGGGATCACGGTATTCTCCCCGGACGGCAGGCTTTTCCAGGTCGAGTACGCCCGTGAGGCCGTGAAGAAGGGAACAACGGCCATAGGCCTCAAATTCGACGAAGGGGTCATCCTCATAGGGGACAGACACGCATCCAGCAGGCTGGTGGAGCCGGACTCGATCCAGAAGATCTACATGGTTGACGAGCACATCGGATGTGCGACGTCCGGGCTCGTCGCGGATGCCAGAATACTGGTTGACGAGGCCAGGAAGGATGCCCAGATCCACAAGATAACCTACGGTGACAATGTTACAATCGAGGGCCTCGTCAAGAAGGTCTGCGACTTCAAACAGAATTACACTCAATACGGCGGTGTCCGCCCGTTCGGCACAGGCCTGCTCGTAGCAGGCGTGGACGACTTCGGATGCCAGCTGTTCGAGACAGATCCCTCCGGTGCCCTGGTGGCGTACAAGGCCGGGAGCATAGGTTCAGGCCGTCCGACGGTCATGGACATCTTCGAGAAGGAATTCGAGGACAACATGACGTACGAGGCCGCCCTGACGCTTGGCCTCAGGGCCCTCGCGGCCGCCACAGAAGATGAGCTGAACCCGCACAACATCGAGATCGGCGTTGTGGAGAAGGGCAAGATCTTCAGGACCCTTAACGAAAAGGAGCTCGAAGAGGCCATCGGCAAAATGTGAGGGAAGATGGTAGATCTGGATAACGCGGTCGTCGCCCGCTTGGACACCCATGGGGAGACGTTCGAGATCCTGCTCGATCCTGCGGTGATCAGAGACATAAAGGCCGGCAAGGACGTCGATCTGCTGGAGCACATGGTAATAGACGATGTCTTCAACAATGCCAGCAGAGGGACCAGGCCCCAGGGCGAGAAGATAATCGAGGCCTTCGGGACCGCCGATATCCGCACGATCGCCAGCCGAATCATCGAGAAAGGCGAGATCCAGATAACTACCGAGCAGAGGAGGGAGATGCTGGAGGCCAAGAGGCAACGCATTGTGGCCTACATCTCCGCCAACGCCATAAACCCCCAGACCAAGCTTCCACACCCGCCCAACAGGATAAACATGGCCCTCGACGAGGCGAAGTTCCACGTCGATGCATTCAAGACCATGGAGAAACAGGTCGACGAGGCCATGAAGCTTCTGAAGCCCCTTCTTCCGATAAGATTGGAGAAATCCAGGGTCGCGGTAAAGCTTAGCGGCAATGACTACGGTAAGTGCTACGACGACCTCATAGGCTTCGGAGTGGTGGAGCGCGAAGAATGGCAGAAGGACGGCTCCTGGATAGGGGTCATGGAAATACCCGCCGGAAGGATCAACGAGCTGACCGGCAGAATGAAGGACAGGACGAGGGGCACCGCGGAAGTGAAGCTCATCTCCTGATGAAATATAACGAGTCTGAGAAGTGATAACATGGAGAAAAGAAGCGCCAGACCGGCACGCGAGATCGTAGTGCCGGGCGATATTCTGGATGACAGCGGCGCCAAGGCCGGCGACAACACATACACCGTCGACGGCAAGGTATACGCGGCAGTACTGGGAGTGAAGAACAAGAACCAGTACGGCGTGGGCGTCATACCTCTGGGCGGCAGATATATGCCGAAGCCGGGGGACATGGTCATCGGAATGATAAACGATATAGGATCGTCCAATTGGATGGTGGACATAAGGGCCCCCTACCCCGCCCCGCTGCATGTCAGCGAGGTGCCGTGGAAGGTGGAATTCGGAGACACATCCAGATACCTCAACGTAGGCAATGTGGTCCTATTGAAGGTCCTCTCTGTTGACGAGGGCAAGAAGATACAGGTGACAATGAACGATTCCGGCCTCAGGAGACTTGAGGGCGGAAGGCTCGTCGAGATACCGTACGTCAAGGTTTCCCGCGTAATAGGGAAGAGCGGGTCTATGATACAGATGATTAAGAACATGACGGACTGCCGCATATTCATAGGCGAGAACGGCATCATCTGGATCGACGGAGACGAGAGGAACGCGGAAGTGGCTGTCCAGGCCATAGAGATGATCGGCGAGCACGCCCACAAGGGAAGCCTCACCGAGCGCGTGAAAGAATTTATCGAGAAAGAGCTCCCCAACGCAGGAGAGGTGGGAGAATGAGCGGTACAACAGACATGATTTTAGTTGATAAGGATGGAAAGAGGATAGACGGCAGGATGCCCGAAGAGCACAGGGCAGTGAAGATCGAGGCCGGTGTCCTGGCGAATGCAGACGGCTCCGCATACGTGGAGATCGGGAAGAACAAGGTTCTGGCAGCGGTCTACGGGCCCAGAGAATGCCACCCCAGGCATCTTCAGGATCCCACCAAGGCCATCATACAGTGCAAGTACAACATGCAGACCTACTCCGTGAGCGACCGCAAAAGGCCGGGAACGGACAGGAGGTCCGTCGAGATATCCAAGATAACCGCGGAGGCCCTGGAGAAGGTCGTCCTGACCGAGCTCTACCCCCGCGCCTCCATAGATGTGTATATCGAGATCCTGCAGGCGAACGCAGGCACCAGGTGCGCGGGCCTCACGGCGGCGTCCGTGGCTCTCGCCGATGCGGGAATACCCATGAGGGACATCATACCCGCCATCGCCGCCGGCAAGGCGGACGGGCACGTGCTGCTGGACCTCAACAAGGAGGAGGACAACTTCGGACAGGCCGATGTGCCCATAGCCATCGTCCCCAGCACGAACGAGATCGTGCTGCTGCAGATGGACGGGAACATGACCCGCCAGGAGTTCGACAGAGCGATAGAGCTGGCCGTCGGCGGATGCCACGACCTCTACAAGCTCCAGAAGGAAGCTCTTCTGAAACGCTACGGTGACGGAGGTGATTCCGATGAGTAATCAGGTAATATCAGAGATCAGGCGCGACCACATCCTCAACCTCTTGAAAGATGGAAGGAGGACCGACGGAAGAAGGGTCGATGACTTCAGGAAGATAAAGTTCGAGACAGGGGTCATAGAATCCGCAGACGGCTCCGCCGTCGTCGAGATCGGCAAGACGAAGGTCACCGCCGGCGTCAAGATAATACCCGGCACCCCATTCGGTGACACTCCCAACATGGGCGTGCTCACCACGGGGGCCGAGCTGATCCCCATGGCTCACTCGTCCTTCGAGTCTGGGCCCCCGGGAGCGGAATCCATCGAGCTCGCCAGGGTAGTGGACCGCGGGATAAGGGAATCGGGCATGATCGACATGAGCAAGCTGTGCATAAAAGAGGGCGAGGAAGTATGGATGTGCTTCCTGGACCTCTATGCCATCAACTATGACGGGAACCTGTTCGATGCCTTCAACCTGGCTTCCGTGCTTGCGCTGAAGACCGCGATCATACCGAACGAGCAGTACGGCAAAGGCGATAACGCACCTCTGCCGATAACGTGCCTTCCCATATCCGTAACGACCACGAAGGTAGGAAGCTCTTTAATACTAGACCCGAATTTCGACGAAGAGCACATCTCCTCGGCACGCCTCACGGTAACGACCGACGACGATGGCAACTTCAGGGCCATGCAGAAGGGCGGACAGGGATCCATAACCTTGGAAGAACTGGAACGCTGCCTCGACATGGCCGTTGCCAAAGGGAAAGAGATAAGAGAAATCATCGGGTGATAGATATGTCAAAGAGAATAGTAAAGGCGGGAACGTCGGGCAGATACGGTGCGAGATACGGTGTCGTCATCCGCAACAGGGTGAAGAACATCGAAGCGCAGCAGTACAGCTGGCACGAGTGCCCCACATGCCACCACCTCTCCGTGAAAAGGGTCAGCTCCGGGATCTGGAACTGCAGGCACTGCGGCGTCAAGTTCGCTGCGGGAGCCTACAGCCCGAAGCAAAAGAAAAGTACCCTCCAGATAGCAGAGTGAGGCACGAACGATGTACAAGTGCGGTAAATGCAACGAACCGATAAGGAACGTCAACGCCCTGGGCCTTCAGTGTGAGAAGTGCGGATCCAAGATCTTCTACAAGGAAAGGTCCAACGTGAAGAAGGTCCTTAAGTCCGACTGAATGCCATGCTCAGCGCCGTCCTGAGAGTCGACTCCCCTCAATCGGGGATGATCCTGGAGACGCTGAGGCCTGAGGCGGGCAGGGAGCTGCCGCGCACCAAGGTGTCTGTCGCTGGCGACGGGGGATCGGTGACGGTCTCCTTCGAAGCCTCCGACTCCACCGCCATGCGCGCGGCTCTCAACTCCTATCTGGGTTGCATAAAGATAACCGAAGACATAAGCAAAATCACAGGTGAATAACATGAACAACATGAGTCCACAGCTGCAGAATCAGATCGCTCAGTTCCAGCAGGTGCAGCAGCAGCTGCAGGTGACCTCCAATCAGAAGATCCAGATGGAGGCCCAGAAGAGGGAGATGGAAAGGACCATCGAGGAGCTCGGGAAGGCGGAAGGCGATGTGTACAAGAACGTAGGCTCCCTCCTGATGAAGGTCAGCGACAAAGAGGAAGTGAAGAACGAGATCCAGGAGTCCATAGAGACCATGGAGATCCGCATCAAATCCTTGGATCGCCAGGAGAAAGGGCTTCGCGAGAAGTACGAGAACCTGCAGGCAGTCATAAACAAATCCCTCGGTCAGGGAACCGAGTGAGCCTGTCGCCGGCACAGGCCGGCGACATGCATTTATCTTCACGAAAACATCGGGGGCTGGGTTGATCCCTTTGAACGCTCTCGATGTAAAAGATCTTTACAAAAGCTACGGCGAATTCAAAGCCCTCGACGGAGTAAGCTTCTCGGTCAAGGACGGAGAGATATACGGCCTGATCGGTCCCAACGGAGCCGGCAAGACGACCGCCCTGCGAACCATATCCACTCTTCTGACAATAGATTCCGGCGAGATAGACGTATACGGTGCCAGCGTGAAGAGGGAGCCTGACAGTGTCAGGAAAATAATAAGCTACCTCCCCGAGGATGCCGGTGCGTACAAGGACCTCACCGGAAGGAAGTACCTGGCATTCATGGCCAACTTCTTCGGCGGCGGCGAAGAGGCGGCAGCGATGGTGAACAAGGGCATAGAGATAGCCGACCTGGATGACAGAATAGATTCCAAGGTCAGCACATACAGTAAAGGCATGATGAGACGCCTGCTTATAGCCAGAGCCATAATGCCGCAACCCAAGCTCGCGATACTCGATGAAGTGACATCTGGCCTGGACGTGGTGAATGCCTATGAGATAAGAGGCATCATAAAGAGCATCGCCGGGCGCGGCGTGTCGGTTCTGCTGTCGTCCCATAACATGTTCGAAGTGGAATTCCTCTGCGACAGAGTGGGAATGATCAACAAAGGAGTCCTTGTGCAGGAAGGAACGCCGGAACAGCTCAAGGCCAAATTCGGCGCCAAGAGCCTCGAAGAGGTTTTCGTCAAGGCGGTGGGCGAATGAACCATCTCCTGAACCTTATCAAAAAGGAACTGAAAGAGCTGCTCACCCCCGGCACCGTGGTCACGATGGTGGTGATGGCGATGATCTTCGTCGGAATGGGCGCCATGATAAGCGAACAGTCGGACCAGGCCGGGAGCGACGTGGCCGGCATGAAGTTCGGCTATTTCAACGAGGATGCGCTGAGCGGCGACGATTCATACTCAACGGACAACCTGGTTGCCCTGGGAGGCACAGAGCTGGTCTCCGAGGACGTTTCATCCCCGGAGACGATTTTGAATACACTGAACGAGAAGGGGCTGGGATTCATCATAGTGATAGATCCGGATTTCTCAGAGAACGTGGACAGCGCCCAGCAGGGTAAACTGAAGGTGTATTACAACCAGAAGGGCCTGAGCATGTTCGATTCCACATCCTCCGCGGTGGCATCGATAATCCTGACTGAATTCGACAAGCTCGTATCCAACGATTACCTGGTGAAGAACGGAGTGACCGACACCGATTTCGTCAGAGCACCCACGGAGATAGACGGGCGCAGCACATTCCTCAATGGTGAAGTATACGAGGGGGTCACGCCGGAGCAGATAGTCAACGCTGTTTCCATGCAGCAGATCTTCATCCCCATCATAATGATGCTAGTAATAATCATGATAGGGAGCATACTCATATCATCCATGGGCAACGAGAAGGAGAACAAGACCCTGGAGACCTTGCTCACCATGCCGGTGAAGAGGACGACGGTGGTCGCGGGCAAGATCATCGGCTCGGCCATCGCCGGACTCCTCTTCGCCCTGGTATACATGTTCGGCATGTACTACTACATGAACTCGATCACAGGCACCGCCCTGTCCGGCGGAATATCCCTGTCGGACATCGGACTGGCCCTCAGCACTTTCGACTGGGTCATCGTAACGGTCTTCATGTTCCTGTCCATAATATGCGCTCTCGGCCTCTGCATGATCTTGGGGGCGTTCGTGAAAGATTACAGAGCGGCCCAGCTGTATGTGATGCCCATCAGCATACTGGCCATAATCCCGATGGTACTCACGGTCTTCTCCGATTTCCAGAGCATGTCCCCAGTACTACAGGCAGTCGTCTTCCTGATACCTTTCTCTCACCCCATGATGATCATGAACAGCCTGCTGATGGATCAGACCCTCCTGGTGGCTGGCGGCCTCGTGTACATGGTCGCCTTCGCCCTGCTGAGCATATACGTCACTGTCAGGATCTACAACTCTGACATACTGTTGTCCGGCTGGTCCAAGATGAATAAGCTCAAGAAGGGCCTAGGGAAGAAATGAACCGCGTCTCCCGTGAAGGCCCGGTGCTGAGAGTCGGACGATCGGACAGCGACCGTTACGACAGGATGAGAAGGGTTGAATGGATCGATATGGACGCTGTGCATTCGGCGCGCATCCTGGTGGCCGGGGCCGGGGCCCTGGGGAACGAGGTGGTCAAAAATCTTATCCTTGCGGGCTTCAGGATGATAGACGTAGCGGATATGGACGACATAGTCGTTTCAAATCTCAGCAGATGCCTTTTCTTCAGGGACAGGGACGTGAAGAAGGTGATGAAATCCGACGTCGTAGCCGAGCGGGCTTCGGAGATGGATCCAGATGCAAGGATCTCGTCCATACCCAGGAGGATACAGGATATCGATTACTGGAACTATGATATCGCCCTCGGATGCCTCGACAACATAGCGGCAAGGATGCATCTGAACTCCCACACGTATTTCCGTGATATACCGTACATCGACGGTGCCACGGACGGATTCAGAGGCAAGGTCCATGTGGTCCTCCCCGGCGGCCCCTGCCTCCAATGCACCATGAACCGCACCCATGTCAGAGAAGCGGAGAAGAGATTCACCTGTACAGGAAGCTCATCCGTCTACGTTCCGAGAATGGCGGCCGATATAACGACGACAGCGGTGATAGCCGCCATGCAGGTTAGAGAAGCACTGAAGATTGCGTCGGGCCGCGTGGATATGTGTTTAAAACATATTGCCTATTACAACGGGGAGAACTGCGAGATGTTCACCGCCGAGGCGTCCGTTGACCCTGAGTGCGTGAACCACTTGCTCAGGGAGGGGACGCAATGGGGATCAAGATAACTGTGAAGAACACTGCGGACGGGTCCACGATAAAGATGGAAGTGGATCCGAAGGAGACGGTCAGCGACATAATAGACAGTGCCGCGGAGTACTGGAAAAGGGATGCCGGAGCCTATGTCCTGAAGAAGGGCAAAAGCATCCTTAGGGGGACAGACACCGCCATGGAGATCAACCTGATGAGCGGCGACACCCTCGATATGATCCCGGACCCGGAAGGCGGAAGGTAATGAGCCTTCCGAGAGCCATCCTTCTGAAGAGGCTCTCGAACGAGCTTAGGATGTGCTCTGAGTACCTGGGCACAGATTTTATGTTCGATCCCGCAGAAGTGAGGGACTTCCCGATCGAGATAGACGTTCACGTCAGCAACGTCATAGGGTACGAATCTCCCGGAAAGATGATCACCGACCATGAATTCTTGATAATTATCACAGACGAGTACGGCGAGAAAAAACCGGAGGTCAGGTGGCGCAGCAGGATCTTCCATCCCAACATTATGGGTCCCGAGGACGGAGGATACATCTGCATAAAGCTGTTGAACGAGTGGTCCTTCGGCACCACGCTTCTTTCCTTCATCAAGGGCGTCGAATATCTGATATCCGACCCGAATCCCCGAAGCCCGTTCGGGACCGATGCCTGCATGGCTGCCGCAGAGTACTTCCAGAACAACAGATCCAGGATCCATGCGTCTGTATCGTACGGTAGCAAATGACACCGAATATCTTGTCCGGAGAGACCAGGGAAAGACCCTATGCCAAAAGAAGGGCTGCCGCAGACCTGTTCATGCCGGAGGCCGTGATGATGCAGATCGCCGCACACGCCGATCTGGGTCTTGAAGAGGACAGGGAGGTCATGGGCCTACTGATCGGCAGGATATATGGGGACGACAAAGGAGAATACGCAGTTGTGGAAGATGCGGTCACATCCAAACTGGAATCCGATCGGGCTATGGTAAGATTCGACAGAGATGACATGAGCGCTCTGGTGGATGCCATCGACGGCATGCCGCCCGGCACGGACATCGTCGGATGGTATCACTCCCATCCGGGCTACGGTTGCTTCATGTCCGAGACGGATGTGAGGACCCAGGACGGTCTGTTCGGCGGTGCATGCGGATTCGCGTTGGTAGTAGACCCGAAAAGAAAGGAAATGGCCATCTTCGACAGCAAACCGGGTTCCCCCGGCATAGCGATAATGGTCATCTTGGAAGATGACTGATCAGACCCAAATGGCGTGCCTTTTGCGCATGCAGTCCTCTGTGCAATCCAGTTTCTTCATCAGGCACGGGACTATACTATCGAAGAACATCACGACGGCATCCTCGAATATCGTACCGAGGGGAGCGTATTCCTTGGTGTCCGAGTTCTTCCTCACATTCAGGAAGATCACGTCATTGGAAGCGTGAGCAAGCTTGCTTGTCGGAGAGGATGTCAGGCATATTACGTGACATCCTATGCGCCTGGCTATGTTGGCCGTCTGAACTGCGGACATGGTCTCGCCTGTGTTGGATACCAGAACTGCCAGGTCGTCCTTGCTTATGATCGGTGTCGTCATGTCCCCGACAAAATGTACGTCGAGACCGAGCTGCACCAGCCTGACGGCGAAGAACTTCCCTACAAGACCGGATCTCCCGGAACCGTAGATGAAGATGGTTTTCTTCTTCAGCAGAAGATCGAGGAATCTGTCCTGCGATTCCTCACTTATTGAAGAGACCGCATCGGAGATCTCCTTCTGGATGAAATCCAGCGATTTGCGGTACATCTAGGCCTCATTGACCGATTCCTCGGCCTCCTTCTTCCTGATCCTCAGGGCCTTGGCGACCCTCTTGTTGAGGTATCTCTCATGTATGATCCTCATGTACATGGCATCGTGCTCCAGCAGAGGGGACGATGAGATGATCTTTATCTCTGGCTTCAGGTCGGCCAGGCATTCTCCCAGCGCATCGAATTTGAGATCGCCTTTCTTTATCGGCGTTAGTCTCTGCTCGTTGCCGTCGGCATGTTCCACCCCTGCGAAGATCGAGTAGACGCGACCATCATTGTACGGCGATACCGTTTCGATGAGACCCTTGAAATCCTCGGGTTCGACCAGGGAGCCCCTTGTACGGGCGTGATAGTGGGGGAAGTTCACCACTGGCACCACATTCTCCACCGTCTCGCACAGCTCCAATATCTGCTCCAGGGATCCGAACACATCCTGCTGTCCAGTGATCTCTATCCCGAGCTTGGGCTTAAGCTTCGTGGATTTCCACCAGTCCATGATCTCTTCCACGTTCATCATTATATTGTTGTCAACATCCTCTTGGTCCGCACCTTTGTGGTAAAGACCCAGATTGGTGACCACGGTGTCCCCTCCGAGAGCATCCGTCATCATGGCAGCGAACTTTATGCTGTTGATGCATTCGTAGACGAGGTCGCTGTCAGATCCGAGGTCCATATAATTGGGTGTGTGCATGGACATGCTTATGTCAAGCCTCTTGGCCATCCTTCCGATATTGTACAGGTCCCCGAAAGAGCCGGTTATCCCGGAGTTCATCTGGATCATGAGATCGTCCTCCTCCACCACCAGCCGGGGATCACAGACCAGATCGTCATCGCGGATGACACCGACCACCAATGCGCTTTCGATATCCCTTATGGAGAGACCTATCTCCTCATCATCGGGCGGGACCTCGTTGAATGCCGCCCTTACCATCTGGATCTCCATAGCGGTCAGGCTGAGGTTGTGAACGTCCTCTATTCCGTCTTTCATGGTGCGCCCTTTACAGGACAGAGGTATACCGGCCGGACCAAATCTTATCATCTTCTCTCACCCGTTGGCAACGGTTAGCGACTTCGATTATATTAATCTCTGTCACACATGCGCATTGCGTCGCGCGCGACAGGATATCTTTATAAGCGAGGTCCACATGTTGCCCTTTACCCAATGTCGGGGGAGTCAGAAATGAAAAGCAACAAGACAGATCCCAACCTTATCGCCCTGATAGACGATCTGAAGGCGAAGGAGAGGGAGACGGGAGCTGCTATCTGGCGAGACATTGCCAAGAGGTTGGAGAAACCCAGGAGAAACTGGGCCGAGACCAACCTCAGCAAGCTCGACAGATACGCCAAAGAGGGCGATGTCATCATCGTGCCCGGAAAGGTACTGGCAGCAGGAAAGATAAGCAAGACGATAACCGTGGCGGCCTACAGCTTCTCTGAAGCGGCAAGGGCGGCCATTTTGGCGTCCGGCGGGAATGCCCTTTGCATACCCGAGCTCATGGAGAAGAACCCCCAGGGCTCCGGCGTCAGGATAATGAGGTGATTTCGATGGTCACAGTCATAGACGGACAGGATGCGATCCTCGGAAGACTCGCGAGCATCATCGCCGAGAGGATAATGAACGGCGAAGAGATAGTCGTTGTCAACGCCGAGAAGGTCGTTGTCACGGGTACCAAAGAGATTGTCTTCGCCAAATACAAACACAGGCTGGAACTCGGAGAGGTCAAGCGCAGGAAGGGGCCGTTCTACCCCCGCAGGGCTGACCTCCTCTTCAAGAGAACCGTAAAAGGGATGATACCCAGGTACACCACGACCGGAAGGGAGGCCTACAGGAACCTCCGCGCCCACGTCGGGATACCCGAGGAATATTCCCAGGCGGAGAAAGAGAAGCCTGAGTTCGCAATGAGAAAGATCAGCGGCAAATACACGACCCTTGGTGCCGTATCCAAATATCTGGGGTCCAACATAAGGTGATCCAATGAACGCTGTCAACACAAGCGGAAAGAGGAAAACGGCTGTCGCCAGGGCAGTGGTCAAGGAGGGTACCGGAAAGGTCACCATCAACAAGACCCCCATAGAGATCTATTCCCCTGAGCTCGCAAGGCTCAAGATAGAGGAGCCCATCGGCATAGCCGGACCCAAGGCAAAAGAAGTGGACATCTCCGTCAACGTGAACGGTGGCGGGGTCATGGGACAGGCGGCGGCCATAAGGACCGCAATAGCCAGAGGTCTTGTGGACTTCTTCAAGGATGAGGATCTGGAGACCGCTTACAGGGCGTACGACAGAACCCTGGTCATCAACGATGATCGCAGGAAACTGCCGAAGAAGCCTCTCGGTCACGGTGCTCGCGCCAAGAAGCAGAAGTCGTACAGGTAAGGTGAACGGGAATGATCATACCTGTAAGGTGTTTCACATGCGGAAAGGTCGTAGGCTCTGCCTACCCCGAGTACGTGAAACGCGTCAGCATGGGAGAGAGCCCGGAGAAGGTCCTGGACGACCTCGGGCTCGAAAGGTACTGCTGCCGCAGGATGGTCGTCTCACACGCGGACCTTATCGACGAAGTGTCCCCTCTGGGATGATCCTTCAAACCTGAACGGGGGGCCCCTCGGCCCCCCGACACATTTTCTATTTTCATTTAAAGCCACACACAGATGTCTGGTTCAACGGCAGGTTTATATTGAGCCTCCTTATTCGTGCGGTACACGCAGAGGAATTCTGCATGGGCCCGTGGGGTAGCTTGGTATCCTCCATGCTTGGGGTGCATGATACTCCAGTTCAAATCTGGACGGGCCCACTTACTCTTACCTCTTGTAAAACCAAGAGATCTATGAACCGACTGCGGTAAGGCGCTGAAATGTGCGATCTTTTTAATTGATACGACAACTCTCTTTTCAAAATGAACCAGTTGAAACGATTCCATCTCACATTCGTCATATCCTTCATCACCATCCAAACGATATTGGTTCTGATCTATGCGACAGGAACAATCGATCTGACTTTCTGGCTCATTGCCGTGGTTCTAACTTCCGTTTCACTGCCTATGATCTTTCTTTACCGGGAAGAAGGGGCCGTAGATTGAACCGCGGCCATATTGTCCATGTGCAACCGCTTACCTGATCGAAACCGGCCTATTGCATGCGGTGAAGATCATTACTATGCAGAACATCGGATTCAGAAAAGACGGACGACCACCTTATCTTGTAAGTGATCGTCCGGAAAGAATTTCAATCCTCGTAGTAGCCACTCTCTTGCAGCTTCTTCTCTACGGATGCGGCCATGGCCTCATACTCTGCCTCGGGCCTGCCGTACCAAGCGGACCACTCCTCTTTGGGATTCGGCGACTCGGACTTCATGAACGCCCATACCTTGGCCTCATCGTCCGTGAGTCCCCATCGGGAATATTCCGAATCATTAGCCCTGCCGCGTCTCCTGCCGGAGCCAGAATCCATCTTCCTGTTATAGTCAGACATATCTAATCACAGACACCACTATTTCCTCGGCCCCTATTTAAAGGGGAGCTTCCCACCGACTGCATTCGACCGTGATTGGAACGGACATCGAAAACATCGCATAATCGTTTAAGTACAGTAAAGCCCTGACACCGTCATGGCCCGTCTCACAGACCATTCCCATTGCCTTTACTGCGGGGATCCAGTCCCCTATGGCACCGAATACTGCGACGAGGAGTGCCTGGTGCTCAGGGATTACGACCAGAGGACCGAGAAGAAGAAGGACAGAAGATTCTACATCCTTGTCGCCGTGTCATTGGTCGCCGTCCTTGCAGCGGGCGGACTGGCTAAGATATTCCTCTAACACCCTTCTCGTGGCACCTACATCATGCACCCTGACCATATCGGCCCCGGCGCGCACCGCTCTGAGGGACATCTCTGCCGTGGCCTCGTCGGCGCTCATACCCGGCAGCTGGATCTTCAGGAATCGCTTCCTTGATGCCCCCACGAGCACAGGATGGCCGAGGGAGAACTTCCCTGCCGACTCGACGATCTCCGCATTCTGAGAATGGCTCTTCCCGAACCCCACCCCGGGATCCATGATAATCCTGTCCTCCCTTATACCGGCATCCAGGGCGGCGGCCCTCCTCCCTCTCAGGAATTCGATTATTCCGGATACCGCATCGCCCTCCATCGTCTCCGAGTGCAGGGTCCCGGGATCGCCATGCATATGCATTATCACCGTCGCCACACCGGAGGAAGCTATTAGCTGCGCCATGCCCTCCGCCCTTAGCCCATACACATCGTTTATGATGTCCGCGCCGGCCCCTATGGCGGCCTCCGCCACCTCGGGCTTCATGGTATCCACGCTTATCGGGACACCGGTCGAGCCGACCAGATCCCGGAGCACCGGCAGGATGCGCCCGATCTCCTCCGCCGCCGATACAGGGGTGAAACCGGGCCTGGTGGACTCACCTCCTATATCGATTATGTCCGCACCCTCGTCGATCATGCGGAACGCATGCTCCAGAGCGTCCCTGGTGTGAAGACCTCCGTCCGAGAAGGAATCCGGGGTAACATTCAGTATCCCCATTATCCTGGGACGCTCGTACGATATCCTTCCTCTACGCCACTGGGTCTCCATCTTCAAAGCAGCTCGTCGACCAGTTCCACGAGGTCGACCACCCTGATCTCCTTCTCCCCTCTTCCCAATACGAGGTTGTTAACGCAGAACGGGCACGACGTGATCATCAGATCGGCAAATTCAGCCTCTTCCATCCGGGTCTTGGCGATCTTGCCGGACTCCTCGGGATAGGCGGACCTTACTCCTCCTCCTCCGCCGCAGCAGTGGGACGTGGGGCCGCTGAACTCCATCTCCCTGAACTCCAGCCCGGGAATCTTCTTTATGACCGCTCTGGGAGCTTCGTACACTCCTACGTGCCTGCCCAGGTGACAGGGGTCGTGATATGTGGCTACTATGCCGTTCATCGGCTTGAGCTTCAGGTCCTGCTTGGCCAGGAACTCCGATATATGCAGCACCTCGAAGGGCACTTCAACATACCTCGGATATTCGGTCTTGAACATCCTGTAGCATCCGGCGCAGGAAAGCACCAGGGTCTTGACGCCCAGGGACTTTATGTGGTCCAAATTCCTCTGATAGAGCTTCGCCACGTCTTCGTGGGACCAGCCTACCCTGACCATCACGGAGCCGCAGCAGACCTCGTCCAATGTGGTGTAGTCCACCTTCAGCTTGTCAAGTATGGATATCGTTGCCGCGGAGATCTCCTTGTTCCTATAGGTCGCAGTGCATCCCGCGAAGTACCCGATCTCGGCCTTCTTGGGCTCCCTGCCCAGGGTCTCCTTGACGGATTTCTTCTCCCCGTAAGGGTTGTTGGTGGCGATTATGTTCTCGCACACGGCCTTGTGCTTCGGGAGTATGTGCCCGCTCTTGACCAGATCTGCACGGGTCGCCTCAATTATCTCAACTATATCCACTTTGGAAGTGCAGCGCCTGACGCAGTCTGCGCAGGTCGTGCATGTATACATGCTCTTGATGACGGATTCGTCGGCAGGTATCTCGCCGGTCATAAGACCGTAAGAGAGGATTATCCTTCCCCTGGAAAGCTCGGAGTCCCATCCTATCGCTTTGAATGAAGGACAAACGCTCTTGCAGAATCCGCACATCGTACATACGTTCAAGGCGTCCCTTATCTTCTCCATCTTATCTGTCTCGAAATCGCTCATGTCACTCTAACCTCGGTATAGTCACGCTTCCTTCCGCCAGGACCATCACCCTGGCGTCAGGCTTCCATCTGAAGACTGCCTCCATCGCATCCTCGAGGGTGCTGAAGGGGGTCATGTTCGCACGGGATATCATCTCCGGGTCCAGGTCGGAGACGACCCACAGGTCCGCCCATACGGCGACCTCGGCCATCTTCGCGGCCTTGTGGTACCCGAGCTTGTACTCTATGCTCAGGTTCTCCAGCACCCTTGAAGGATCCTTTGACAGAGACAGCTGCTTCAGGAATGTATCGCCGCCGACGCCTTCCCTGCACTTGGACACCATTATCAGCTTGCCTCCCTCCTTGAGAGCCCACTTTCCGTTATCGATCGCCTTTTGCGATTGGTAAAGGTCAACATCCATCGGATAGGGCGCCACGGATATGACGGCGTCCGCCTTCTCCGGGATCGGCACGGAGAAGACCTCGTTCGCCCACCCTACGGCCCTATCGAAGGCTTTGTTAAGGTCCCCTGCGGCCACCCTGTATATATTCTGGTGCCTGTCCAACACCATCTGTATGGAGAATATCTCCTTCCCCTTCACACTCTCCAGGGCATCCATCATGTCCTCGTGGACCGGGTTGCCCTTCAGAACCAAGGACTGGGCCTCCTTCTTCATCGCCAGCTTGTGGTTGGCCTCTATGGTCTTATAGGACGCCACTCCCGGCAGGAAGGATTTCCTCCCCCCCGTATAACCGGCGAAATAGTGCGGTTCCACACTCGTTATTATCACCAGGCGGTCCGCCTCCACTGCTATCTTGTTGACCTCCATGGGAGTCCCGTTCTTCGACTTCCCCAGATAAGTGCAGTCCGAAGCCTTGGCATCGTGGGCGATTATTCTGTCTTTCAGGTACCCGTAGTGCTTGCCGAAGACGAAATCGTATTCGTCCGGCGTCATGTCCCTGTGGGCGCCGGTGGCTACCAGGAATCTCGCCTTACCGAGATCCATCCTCTTGTGAAGGGCGTCCAAGACCTTCGCGGTTGGCGTGGGCCTGGTAGCATCGTTGACTATGAAGACTATATCCCTGCCACCCTCCAGGAAATCGGCAAGGGACCGATAGCCCATCGGGTTGTCGATGGATTCGTTTATAACCTCGTCCGCAGGGCGGCATTTCACATCGGCGGGGTAGAAGGTCCCTATGTAATTCTCATCAGGGACCGTTACGGTCTGGCACCCGTCTTTGCCGTACTTGACGTTCATGATCATTTCGGTCCTCTCATTATCCATAGTTTCGTATTTAGGCATATTGCACTTACGACTAGAACATCTTTATTTACGAACAGGAGCATCGAATGGGTATGTTCCCTAAGGATATTGACGAGAGAGCCATGATAAAGAGGGCTCTGAGCGTCATAAGGCCCTGCCCTTTCTCCGTTGGCCCGGGGGACGATTCGGCCATTGTGGAGATGGGGGGGTCGCCGGTGGTCGTGGCCACGGATTCCGTCACGATAGAGAGGCATAAGCCCGAGGGCATGACCTTCGAGCAATTCGGCTGGATGAGCGCTGCCGTCAATTTCAGCGATATAGCCAGCATGGGCGGGAGGCCCGTGGCCCTGACCCTCTCTCTCGGGATACCCGATTCCCTGGGAGATCAGGAGGTCTGCGATATCATGAGCGGTGCGGATCAATGCGCGGAGTTCTGCGGTGCGTACATAGTGGGCGGGGACACGAAGCCTGGCGGCGGTTTCGTATGCGGTACGGCGATAGGTGCCATGGACGGCAGGAATCCTATGACCCGCAGGGGCGCAGTGCCGGGGGACCTGGTGGCCGTGACCGGCCCCCTGGGGTCCCCTGCGGCAGGATATCATGCAATCATGAACGGGCTGAGCTTCCCGGATGCCGTGGACTCCCTCTGCATCCCCGTGCCCAGGGTCAGAGAGGGCATCGCCCTGGCCTCCACAGGCGCCATTACATCATGCATAGACCTTTCCGACGGCCTCGCCACTGCGGCGCTGACCATATGCGAGTGCAGCCGCGTGGGAATGGACATAATACTGGAATTCCTTCCGAAGGGAGCAGACGTCGAGGATGTCTCCGAGGAAACGGGAGTTCCGGAGATCGACATGATGATAGGTTTCGGAGGAGAATATGAGCTGCTCTTCACTTTCAACAAGGAGGGATTGAATTCTCTTTACAGCTCCGGCGTGAGCTTCTCCATAATCGGCACGGTCACATCCGGCAGGGAGGCGAGGCTCGTAACGGACGACGGTGCCAGGAGGTTGGATTATGGCCGCTATTAGCCCTGTAAGAATGGAAGCAAGATACTATGAAAGGGACGGGGACGTGTACATATGCGGCCTGTGCCCCCACAGATGCAGGATCGGCATAGGGAAGTACGGCAGATGCGGCGCGAGACGCGGAGATCCCGATTACCTTGTCGCCGATACCTACGGCAGAGTGTCGTCGCTGTGCGTGGACCCGGTTGAGAAGAAGCCCCTGTACCATTACAAACCGGGCAGCAGGATCTTCTCCGTCGGCAGCGTCGGATGCAATATGACTTGCAAGCACTGTCAGAACTATTCGATATCCCAGTCCCCCGCCGGCCGTAAGAGGACGACATACAAATCCCCCCAGGACCTGGCAGCCATGTGCAATCGCGAGAAGAGCGACGGCATAGCCTTCACCTACAACGAGCCGACGATATGGATCGAGTATATACAGGACACGATGCGCTGCGATCCGGAGCTGGACTGTGTGATCGTCACCAACGGTCTGATCTGCGAGAAGCCTCTGCGGGACCTCTGCGGGATAGCGGATGCCATGAACATCGACGTCAAGGGTTTCACCGACGAATTCTACATGAAGATATGCGGCGCCCATCTGAAAGATGTCCTGGATGCCATCAAGGTCGCCAAAGACGAAGGGGTTCACATCGAGCTCACTTATCTGCTGATTCCGGGCCACAACGATTCTCCCGACGAGATAAAAGCGTTCGCGGAATGGGTGGCCAAAGAGCTGTCTGTCGATGTGCCAGTGCATTTCTCGAGATTCCATCCGGACAACGAGATGAACACTGTGCCTTGGACCCCCGAGGAATCTCTGGAGAAGGCCATGGACATAGCTGAAGCAGCGGGACTGCGACACGTATACCTGGGGAACATAATATCCGATGACGGATCGGACACCTTCTGCCCCGAATGCGGCAACGTTGTGATCAAAAGGACCGGGTACCTCATCGATATAGTAGGACTGATCGGGGACCGCTGCTCCTCTTGCAGGACGCGCCTCAACATCATAAGATGAACAGGGGATTCCCGACTATCACTATGAAAAGGAAACCTATCAGTATCGGTATGAGGAACGGTATCTTAGGCGTCACCCATATCCTTACCGCTCCTGCCTCCCGGAGGCGCTGAACTGCGGACGGGTCGTTCACGACACCGTGCGTGGTCACTACCTTACCATCTACAACGTCCTGCATAGGCCATACCATTCTATCCGGAACTTTGTCCAGGTCCATCCTGTACCCGAAGAACATCAGTGACCCGATGTCCCTGCGCCTTATGTTCAATGCGACGAAGTACGACAGCATCACGACCGCAGCTATTATCAGGGCGGCCATGAGGACGAACAGAGGGAACAAGTACATTGCATCGAAGACCTCCGATCCGGGTTTTATGAACGGTACCCAGTTCAGATCGGGATAGTGCTGGAACACCATCCCTATCGCTATAAGGCTGGTAGCATCCGCCCCACCCTGCATCAGTTCCGAAGAATAGAGAATATTCATCATCACATATGTAGCCAGGATCGGTATCGCCGTCATCCTGAGGACCCAGCCCGAAGCAACGATGGGGATCAGAAAGAGGAGTGCGATGACCGCATAGATGATCAACTGCTCCCTCGCACCTACCTCCCGGTCCACCAGCACATCGAACAGCATAAGGGCCATGCCGAGAACGACCAACCCTCTGGCCCATATCTCTCCCCCACCGTACAGTGCCACGAACACCATTCCGGCACTGCCCATCAGAGCCCAATGCAACTCCGAAGCTTCCCGTTTCCTCCAATCGCTGATGCATGCGGGGATCATGATTGCCGTGACGATCAGGACCTTGATCAGGTCCGCGAGCGGGCCCATGTTGCTTTATAGGGTTCAAGTATATTTTTATGCTTTGTAGACCTTGACGGAAATCATGGTGTCCAGCAGAAGAACGGCAGTGCTTTTCGCATTCGTGGCGGTGGCCGCTCTACTGCTGATCCCGATTCTGGCCGACGAGAATTCCGGAGAATTCGCGGATGCCGGCGATGTTACCGTGACCAGCCCCGGTTACGATCTCTCCCTCAATGCGGGAGATGCTTACAGCTTCAACCTGATTGTCAACAACAAAACATCCGTTGTTTACGAGATCACGCTTGATGTGTCCGATTCAGATAATCTCGTTGCCCTTTTCGACAATGGAAAATCGATGATCAGCGTCGATCTGGAAGGGAGCGGCCATAGGGACGTGCCCCTGACGATAAATGTGGATAGGTTCGCAGGCTCGGTCACTGAGAATCTGCAAATAACTATGACCTGCACCAACACCGTTAGCGGTACCGAGAGCTCGGTCCTCTTAACGGTCCCAATTCAGATCTCTTCGCAACTCGCCTCGGATAACCAATTCAACAAGATCCTGGGTGAGTTCAGGAATCCTCTGCCTTATCCTCTGAACACGCCTGCGTTCACTGCGGCGCTTTCCTTCTTGCTGTGGATGGGCATCTCCTTCCTGATCATAGGCGGGATCTTCATTGTCGTTAGGAAGCTTTTCTCCGAAGACAGAAAGAAACACTTGGAAGAGATCAGAAAGGATGTCTCCTGGCTGGTATTCCTGGCCATCGTGGTATACGGCATATCCGGAGCTCTCGGGATCGCAGGCGTGGACGGATATTATGTTGCTCTGTCCCTGAGCATCTCCGCAATAGTCTATATCATCCTGGGGGCGATAATAACATGGCGCGTCTACAAGATCGCCATACCTCAGCTCTTCTCAAGGGTAGGCGACGACATCGAGGGATTGGACAGCACCCTGATACCTCTTTTCAATATGCTGGGCAAGATAACCATCGCAACTGTCGCTTTCGCATCCATACTGGCTGCTTTGGGGTTCAACCTGGTCGCCATACTGACCGGTGCTGGAATACTTGGTCTGGCTCTTTCGTTGGGTGCTCAGAACAGCCTCAATCAGTTCTTCAGCGGTATGACCCTTCTCCTCACGCGCCCCGTAAGAGAAGGGGACCTGGTGAAAATGAAGGACCACACCGCAATACTCAGGGTCAAGAGGATCGGCATGATGAACACTGTTTTCCACAGCTGGGAGAATGAAGAGGTCGTAGTCATGCCCAACAGCCTCGTTGCATCCTCCGTTATAACAAATATGAGCAGCAAGAACCGCGCGTACCGCATACTTATTCTCGTCGGTGTCGCTCACGGAACCGATCTGGCACATGCGATGAGATTGATGAGGGAAGTGGCATATGATCACCCCAACATCATAAAGGACGGTACCTTTGATACGCCGGATACCCGCGTCATCGAGTTCGCGGAATTCGACGTAAGGCTGCGTCTGACCGCATATGTGGACAACGTTGAGAACTATGGGTCCATCTCGGCGCAGATACGACTCGCGATATACGACAAGTTCAAGGAGAACGGCATAAAGCTGTCAGTGCCCGAGATGGAGGTCCACCTCTCCTGATGCTGACTCTGTGCTGCGAACTTCTTTGGATGAACTTCGATTTTCTAAGTATTTATATACATTAATTGCGGTCAGCGGTGTCGGGACTACGAAATCTGAAGACTGGTGATAAATTGATAGACAATCTCGACAAACGCATAATGGACATCCTTAGAAAGGATTCAAGATGCCCTTTCGTGGACATAGCACAGCAGATAGGTGTGTCGGAAGGCACCGTCAGAAGCAGAGTCCACAGGATGATGTCCGAGGGCACGATAAAGGGCTTCACGATAAAGACCAGCTCGAAGAACGTGAAGGCCCTGGTCGAGATATGCATCGATGTCAACACCGACTCTCAGGAGATAGCCAACAAGCTGATCCAATATGAAGGGATAAACGAGGTCTTCGAGGTCACAGGGGATCAGGACCTCATAGCCATAGTTGACGTGGAATCCTCCCAGCGTTTGAACGATATAATCGAGAGCGTAAGACGCAACGATAATATAATCAGCACGCGAACGCGACTGATACTGAAGGAGCATTACGGAGAATAATCATGTTCGAAGGTGTGGCGACGGCACTGATCACGCCGTTCACAAAGGGCGGAGAGGTGGACGAGGAATGCCTCAGGCGCATAGTCCGGTTCCAGGAAGAGAACGGCGTGAGCACTCTGGTACCATGCGGTTCCACTGGGGAATCGGCTACGCTCAGCCATGAGGAACACATCAGGGTCATAAAGATAGTGATGGACGAGGTCAAACACGCCCGGGTCCTGGCCGGTGCCGGCAGCAACTCCACTTCCGAAGCGGTCTACCTGAGTAGGACGGCCGCCGACCTGGGGGCGGACGGTATACTTTCCATCTCCCCTTACTGCAACAAGCCCACTCAAGAGGGCATATTCCAGCATTACAAGGTCGTCAGCGAGTCCGTGGACGTACCCATCGTCATATACAACGTGCCCGGAAGGACAGCCAGCAACATATCTGCTGAGACCAGTGTCAGGATCGCCAAGGAGCTTCCCGGCGTGGTAGGCATAAAGGAGGCCAGCGGCAATCTGATCCAGATCGGCAAGATACTTGCGAAGAAGCCGAAGGAGTTCGAGGTCCTCTCGGGAGACGACGCTCAGACATTCCCGATAATCGCCATGGGCGGATGCGGAGTAATATCCGTGGCCGCGAACTGCTGCCCAAACACAGTGTGCCAGATGATGGATCTGTGCCTGAGGGAGAAGTTCATAGACGCTTCTGCGATACATTACCGTATGCTACCCCTTTTCACAGACCTTTTCCTGGAATCCAACCCTATACCGATAAAGTATGTGATGAAGCGCCTGGGATTCGGCAACGGAGAGCTCAGGCTGCCCCTTACCTACATCTCCGAGCGCGGAGCCGCCGTGCTCGATGCGGACATAGAGGATCTGGGACTTATCTGAGGGGGCGAAAGTTTTGGTTACGAGGGTTGTCGTCGGGGGCGCCACCGGTAAGCTGGGCCGTATGGTCTGCGACATGATCGTGGCATCAGAGGACCTGAGGCTTACCGGCGCTACCGTCTCCGGGAACGGCGGTAACATAGGAAGGGAGATCTCGGGCGGCATAGTGGCCTCGGGGCCGACAACTCTGAAGGATCTCCTGAAAGATGCTGACGTCTATGTGGATCTCACGACACCTTCGGCCGCCGGTACAACGGTGGCATCCGTGCCCGGGACCGGGACCAATCTTGTGCTTGGCACGACCTCCGTTGATGCTGTCTCCATGGCTGCCATGACCGCCGCGGTTAAGGAGCACGGCACTTCAGCCGTAGTGTCCGCCAACTTCGCCGTGGGGGTCAACGTATTCTGGAAAGTGTGCGAGATACTCGCAGAATATCTCCCGGATTACGACGTAGAGATAATAGAGACTCACCACTCCTCCAAGAAGGACTCCCCGTCCGGTACCGCCAAGGAGGCTCTGAAAAGGCTGCAGGCGGTCACCGGCATAGAGAACGTCTCATACGGAAGAGAAGGAACTGTCGGACCCAGGGGCAGGGAGATAGGGATGCACTCCGTAAGAGCCGGCGGCATAGTGGGCAACCACACGGTGCTGTTCAGCGATGACAACGAGGTCATCGAGCTCACCAACAGGGCGATATCGAGAGAGGCTCTGGCATCCGGCTGCCTGAGGACCATAAGGTGGATTGCCGGGAAGAAGGACGGTAAGGTACACAGCATGAGCGAGGTGCTCGGCCTATGATCATAACAGTAATGAAGTTTGGAGGGACCAGCGTCGGCTCCGCCGAGGCTCTGAGAAGGGTGGCGAAGATAATAACCGAAAAGGAAGGGGGAAGGGTCGTGGTGGTCTCCGCCATGTCCGGCATAACCAATTTCCTGATCGGTACCATGGAGAACGGGTTCAAGGACCCGGAGGGAGCGGCCAAGCTGTTCTACGACAGGCACGTGGATGTTGCGACCAAGCTGTTCGAGGGCAAAGCTCTCGCGTCTTACAAGAAGGATCTCGACGAGCGCCTGGATCTGCTGAAGGGGCTAATGCTCGATGAGGATGCAAGGAAGGACCCTTATTTCGAGGACCTTTTCATATCCCAGGGAGAGAGATTCTCTAGCCTTACACTGTCTCATCTGATCAAGTCCATGGGTTTCGAGTCCGTGGCCCTTACTTCTGAGGAGGCGGGGATCTTCGCAGAGGGCAGACCTCTGAACGGCACTGCGGATCTGGAGAAGACCTCCCTCAAGATTAACATGGTCGTCAAGCCCATGCTCCAGAACGGAGTAGTGCCGGTAATATCCGGATACTACGGCGTGACCGAGAGCGGCAGGGCCCTGACCTTCGGAAGAGGAGGCTCCGATTATGCGGCAGCGGCCATAGGCAACGCCATGAACGCGAATTCTGTAGAGATCTGGACTGATGTCAACGGCTTCATGAGCGCCGACCCCAGGGTCGTGCCGGATGCCCGCACCATAGGGGAGATGAATTACAGCGAAGCGGGAGAACTGGCATATTTCGGCGCCAAAGTGCTCCACCCCCGGACGATAGAGCCTGTAAGAAGGAAGCACATACCTCTCTGGATCAAGAATTCCTACGATCCTGGCAACTGCGGAACCGTAATACACAACCTCGGCAGGCACTCGGACAACAAGCTGCTGAAGAGCATAGCCATGAAGGTGGATCTTTCCATAATAACGGTATCTGCGGCGGACATAGCGTACAGGCCCATCATCGTCGCCAAGATCGTAGAGAAGCTGGCTGATGCCGGCGTCGCAGTATACGCCATATCCACATCCCTTTCCACGATAGCCTTCCTCATCCACAATCTGGACGTCAAGCAGACACTGAAGAACCTCAACCTCTTGGATGCCAAGGACATAGAGCGCATAGATGTGAAGAGCAATGTGGCTCTCGTCTGCGCCGTCGGCGACAGATTATTGTCTTATCAGGGCTTCTCCGGGGACGTCTTCGGTGCAGTGAAGGAAGTAGGAGCCAACGTGGAGATGATCTCCGAGGGGGCATCCGATGTTTCCCTTAACTTCGTGGTACCTACGGACTCCGTTACGGACGTGGTCAAGATCCTGCATCAGAAGTTCATAGCGGGGGAGGGGACCAGATGATCAGAGAGTACGAGGGGAAGGACGGCATCATGCTGATAGACGGCATTGCCGCAACAGAGATAGCAGAAGAGTTCGGGACTCCCGTCTACGTAACAGAGGAGAAAAGGATAAGAGAGAACTACCGAAGGATCCACGGGGCCTTCTCCAAGTACATGGACACCAGAGTGAATTATGCCTGCAAGGCCAACACCAACCTGTCTGTCCTGCACATCCTGGAACAGGAGGGCAGTTGCATAGATGCCGTTTCCCTGGGAGAGGTGCTGTCCTGCATCAAGGCCGGCTTCTCCCCTGACCGAATACTCTATACAGGGGTTAATGTCAGCAACGAAGAGCTGAGAGGGCTGGTGGATGTTGGCTGCATGATCAACGTGGACTCAGAGTCGGAGCTGGAGAGACTGGCCAAGATATCCACGGATGTCAGGGTATCATTCAGGATCACCCCGGGAGTGGCATCCGGCCATGGTGCCAAGGTCATGACCGGCGGCAAGGGATCGAAGTTCGGGATACCCATTAAGAGAACCATACCTGTATACACAAGAGCCAGGGACCTGGGTTTCGATATAAGGGGCATACACGCCCACACCGGGTCCGGCGGCGAGGGCATAGATCAATTCACGGATGTGACCGAGGTCCTATCCGGTCTCGCCAATGATATCAGGGACAAGGTCGGCATAGACTTGGAGTTCATAGACATAGGCGGCGGCGTGGGCGTACCCTACAGGCTACAGGAGGAGGAGACTGACGTGGAGGAACTGGCCAGTCTTGTCACCGAGATAATACAGGACGAGACGGAAGTTAAGACCGTCGTTATCGAGCCAGGACGGTACATAGTCGCCGATTCCACAGTTCTCCTGACCAGATGCGTGGACGTCAAGGACGCTGAGACGAAGAGATACATAGGCGTCGATGCGGGATTCAACACCCTAGTCAGGCCCGCATTCTATGACTCATACCACACAGTGGCAATGGCAAATAAGTTCAACAGGGCATGCAGCGACAAGTACGATGTGGTAGGTCCGATATGCGAGAGCGGAGATTATCTGGCACATGACCGCGTCATGCCTGAGCCGGAGGAGGGCGACCTTGTGGCCATATTCACCGCTGGCGCATATGGGTTCTCCATGTCGAGCGAGTACAACTCCAGGCCGAGGTGCGCGGAGGTGCTGGTAAGCGACGGGAAGGCATGCCTGATAAGGAGAGCGGAGGACACAGAAGACCTCTGGCGCAACCAGATCATACCGGAGGGATTGAGGCAATGAAATTTTGGAAGTACCACGGTACCGGGAACGACTTCGTCATAGTGGACGGGATAAACGAATCCGTGCGCATAGACCCGGAGAGAGTGGCACGCGGATGTAGACGAAGATTCGGGATAGGAGCGGACGGCTTCCTCTACCTTCTCCCCGGCATGAAGGGTGCCGACGTTTCCATGCGCATAATCAACTCTGACGGAAGCGAGGCCGAGATGTGCGGCAACGGCATAAGGTGCCTGGCAAAGCACGTATCAGATTTCGGACTGGTCAAGAAGGACCAGTTCACCGTGAACACCCTGGCCGGGAACAAGAGGATCGCCGTGGAGAAGGGAAGCGACGGGAAGGTCTCCGGCGTTTCCGTGGAATTGGGCGCCCCAACCCTGGATGTGAAGGCCGTGCCCATGACCTATGACGGGGGACCGAGATTCTTCAACCAGCCCATAAAATTCGGGGACACGGAAATAAAGGGTACCGCACTCAGCATGGGCAACCCGCACTTCGTCACATTCAGTAACCTGAGCAGCGAGGCAGTGAAGAACCTGGGCCCCGTGATCGGTTCGGACCCCCGATTCCCTCAGAAGGTGAACGTGGGATTCGCCTCTATCGTCAATAAGGCGATAGACCTCCGCGTCCATGAGAGAGGCGCGGGATGGACCATGGCCTGCGGGACCGGTGCGGGCGCCGCCACGGTGGCGGCCTGCCTGAACGGGCTCGTGCCTTACGACACGCCTATCGACGTGAATCTGCTGGGCGGCACGCTGAAGATAACGGTGGCCAAGGATCTGAGCTCCGTAACGATGAAGGGCCCGGCGATCCTCGTGTTCGACGGATATTGGAGGGAATGATATGGAATTCGAGTTCGCAGAAAGACTGAAAGCACTGCCGCCGTACCTCTTCGTAATGCTGGATGAGATGACAGCGAAGAAGAGGGCCCAGGGCACAGATATCATAGATTTCGGTATAGGGGACCCAGACCTTCCGACCCCCCGGCCGATAATAGAAGCTCTGCAGAGAGAAGTGGCGAAGCCCGAGAATCACAATTATTCTTCCAGCGCCGGAGAGAGATCTCTTCGCGTAGCAGTCGCTGACTGGTACAAGGTCAGGTTCGGCGTGGACGTGGATCCTGACAAAGAGGTCTGCGTCACCATAGGGTCCAAAGAGGGCATATTCAACATAGCCCAATCCTTCGTCAACGACAGGGAGACGATAATCGCCCCGAGCCCGGGATACCCTGTGTACTCGGCGGCGGCCACCATATTCAACAACGCGAATTGTGTGAAGGTGCCGCTGCGCCCGGAGAAGAACTGGCTTTTGGACCCTGCCGACTGCCCTGAAGGGGCCAGGATGCTGTACGCCAACTATCCCAACAACCCCACCGGCGCCACCTGTGACGAGAAATATCTGAAGAAACTGCAGGACTGGTGCGTGGAGAACGGCACGATATTCTGCTACGACAATGCGTACTCGGAGATGTGCTTCGACGGATACATGGCGCCTTCGGCGCTGCAGGCGGGCAAGGACTGCATAGAATTCGGGTCATTCTCAAAGACGTTCAACATGACGGGCTACAGGCTAGGTTACGCAGTCGGGCACAAAGACCTGATCGCGGGACTAAAGAAGTGCAAAGGCCAGATTGATTCGGGAGCCCCAAAGTTCATCCAGAAGGCCGGCATAACCGCCCTGGGACTGTACAACGGCAGCGAACTTCCAGATGAGGTCAAGAAGAACATGGACATATACGCCGAAAGGAGAAAGGTGCTTGTGGACGGCCTCAGAAGCCTCGGCTACAAGGTCAACATGCCCAAAGCCACCTTCTATGTCTGGTTCGACTGCGGGATGCCTTCAATGAAGTTCACGGAGAAGATGCTGGACCTTGGCATCGTGGCGACACCGGGCGTAGGCTTCGGTCAGTCTGCCGAAGGATACGTCCGTATGACCGTCACTCAGCCCAAAGAGCGCATAGTCGAGGCAATAGAGCGCATGAGGAAGGGCTCGATCTAGACCTTCACGTTATCGAAGGAATATCTCAGGGCCTCAACCACAGGCAGCTCCTGACCCAGGAGGAACGCCTCCAGGGCACCCCCTCCGGTACTGACATAGGAGAACCGGTCGGTCAAATCCAGCTTGTCAGCCGCTCCCACCGTGTGCCCTCCGCCTATAACGGATTGTCCGCCGGAGTCTATCATGGCCTCCATGAGCGCTTTGGTGCCCACATCGAATCCTTCCTTCTCGTACATGCCGGCAGGGCCCGACATCAGCGTGGTCCTGGATGATGCTATGACCTTAGCGAACTTCGCTATGGAAGCGTCGCCTATATCCAGAGCGGGCGCGTTGTCTGGCATATCGCCTATGAGCACATTCTGGCGCTTCCCGTTCCTCTCCACGGCCACATCCGTCGGGAGCAGTATCCTGTGCCCGTACTTCGACATCACATCCTTGGCCTTCTGCAGATTCTCGGTGGTCAGCTCATCTTTTATCGGCGCAGAGGAAGCCTCACCTATATCCACTCCTCGAGCCTTCAGGAACGCTATTCCGGCCAGTCCCGCCAATATGACGGTGTCCGCTATCCCGCTTCCCAGGACGTGGTCCACCATGTTCGCAGCATCATCTATCTTGGCACCGCCCAATATGAACACGGACGGCCTCCTCGGAACATCGAATATCGCACTTAGGGCGTACAGCTCCTTGGCCATCAGCCTGCCGGATGCCGAGGGCACCCTGGGCTGGAATCCCACCAGGGAGCACTGGCTCCTGTGGGCGGCGGCAAACGCATCATTCACATAGAAATCGATCTGCGGCGCAAGGGTGTTGACGATCTCCGACCCTGAATGCTCAATCATGCTGAGCTCTTTGGACTCCGAATCTATCCCTCTCACATTTCCCAGCAGCAGCACCGTCCCCGGCTTCGTTTCGGATATGGCCTTACTTGCAGAATCTCCCAGTATGTCGTCCACATACCTTACCGGAGCATTGAGGTGCCTTGACAGCCTCTCCGAATGCTGCTCCAGGGATGTGAAGTCCCATTTGCCCTTTCGGCTCTGATGTGCCAGCACTACGACTTTGGCTCTTTTCCCCATGAGCTCCCGAACAGTAGGGACGATCCTCCTTATCCTCGAATCGTTTATTATCCTCAGAGTGGACCTGTCCATTGGGCAATTTATGTCCACCCTCAGAAGGACGGTCTTATCCCTGACATTGAAATCCTCCAATGTGTAGATGCCTTTCATCCTCAGCACCTTTCGATGCCCATGGCGGCATCGGTCTTCGCCATGGACTTGGCCGGGTCCTTCTCCATCTTGCACATAGACCTTATGCAATCTATGTTCTCGGGTATCACATCGCTCTCCTGGTGGACCGCCTGATAGAAGTAGACGGTGTTGCCGACGGCTTTGATGCCGTCCTCCCACAGGACTATCTCGAACATGTCGCTGCGGGACCTGGCCATCTCTCTGGCCTCTTCCATTATCTGGGCCGTGGATTTGATGCCCAGAGAGCTCTTCACCAGTTTCACGCGAGGCGTCTTCCGGAGCAGATCTATGATCTCCTCTGTCTTGGGCTCACTGTTCAGCTCCATCGCCACAGTGTGAACATGCATCAGAGTCGTAGGGACCTTGACCGCCATCGTGTGTATGTTGATCCAGGGCATAACGCTCTGAACATCGGGTCCGTGGTGGGTCGGCAGCTTGACTACTGGCTCGATCGCATTTATTGGACCGGATTTGCTGTCGTTGGGATCGGCGGAGCGCCTTATCAGCGTAACATATGAGTTCTTTATCCCATACTTCTTGTCGATAGGATAGAATGTTCTGAGAAGTCCGGTGGTGTTGCATGACACGACCCTGGAGAACTGAGCTCCCCAGGACTCCTTGTAGTTGGCACCTGCATTGAATGATATCCCGGTGAGGCTGTGGTCCTCTCCGCCCTGCCAAATGGCCTTTATGCCGGCCTCGGCGAATTCTGCCTTGTACCTCTCTGCGACTCCGCCGGGAGTGCAGTCGACGATTATGTCCACTTTGCCGTACAGGTCCTTTATCGTTCCTGCAACCTTTATGCCGGCAGCCCTGAACGCCTCCAGATTCTCTTCTGGTACATATAGCGGATATCCTTTCTTCACAGCATCCTGCGCCTCATATGACGGCCTGGTCTTGGTCACACCGACTATTTCCATATCGTCCTGTTGATTGACCGCAGTTGCAACTCTCTTACCGATCGTTCCGTATCCGTTGACTCCTACCTTCGTTTTCATGGAGCTCACCCACAACTACGCGATTATTGGTGTTCCGATAGAATAAACTTGCTTGGCCCTCCGCACGGAACAGGCCGTATCGAGGAGGCAAAGCAGCTGAACCGCCATTGTCAGTGTAGAAAGTGGCGAATGCCTTCAGAGCTCCCAATACTTTGAAAGGTACTCCCTGGCCTTCCTTATTGCCTTCCTGCCGCTGCCCTGCTCGCAACGCTCTTCGTTATACTCTGCCTTTATAGTCCTGCCCTCTATCATAGCCAGAACCCCGGCTATGACCTCTGCGGTGGCCCGGAGATGGTAGCCTCCCTCCAGAACGAAGGCTATCTTCCCCCCGGATATGTCGAAGAGTCGTTTGCAAAGCTCCACATATCCGTCAGTATTCATCTGCATGTGGGCGTTGGGCTCGCAATAATGGGCATCGACCCCCAGGCTTACGACTATGAGCTCGGGCTCGTACTTCTTCAGGATCGGAACGATGATCTCGTCCATGGCCGACAGGAATGTACGGTTGCCCGCACCGGCAGGTATGGGTATGTTGACGTTGTAACTGGACCCTTTTCCCTCCCCGGTCCTCTCCACATAACCTGAATCCCAATAGAAATCCGCCTCATGGGTGGATATTACGAAGACATTGTCGGTATCGTAGAATATCTCCTCGGTCCCGTTCCCGTGATGAGCGTCAAGATCGATTATGGCCGTCCTCTTCCCCGCCGCCGCCACCGCAACCGCGACGTTATTGAAATAGCAGAATCCCCCGATGCGGTTCTTGCCCGCGTGGTGACCGGGCGGGCGGGTAAGTGCCACGGACGGCTCTCCCTCCGCGGCAATCTCGACGGCTTTGACGGCCACAGCGGCCGATATCTTAGCCAGCTCGTAGGTGTTCTCATGTATGAACGTGTCCGGGTCCACGGGATAGTCCCCTCCCATCCTGATCCGGTTCACGTGCTCTTCCGTATGCACTCTGAGAAGGGCTTCGTCAGGCAAATCGTCAGGGCCCACCACATTCTTCCAGAGGCCTTCCTTCTCCAGCTTTTTCCTGAGAGTCTTGAGTCTCAGAGGAGACTCAGGATGGTCGGGCCATTGACTGTGCTCCAATAACTTTTCACTGTAAACTATGGCCATTGGTGCGTCTTTGGATGGGAAGGTAGCAGTTGTTATTAAACCCTATTACGTAATTCCATCGAAAAGGTGAGACATCATGAAGGGCTCTAGAGCACTGCTGAAGATGCTTGAGGACAGAGACGTCGGTACCATTTTCGGATATCCCGGAGGTGTCGTCATACCGATCTACAACGAGATACTGGATTCCTCCATTAGGCATGTACTAGTGCGCCACGAGCAGTGCGCGGCCCATATGGCCGACGGGTATTCCAGGGCCTCCGGAAAGACGGGGGTCTGCCTGGCTACCAGCGGTCCGGGGACAACGAACCTTGTCACCGGCGTCGGGACAGCGTTCGCTGATTCCATACCAATGATTGTCCTTACGGGCCAGGTCGCCACCGGCAACCTCGGCATGGGGGCATTCCAGGAGGTCGATGCATTCAGTCTCATGATGCCTGTCACCAAGTACAACTACAGGGTTCTGGACCTGAACATGCTCCCCACGGCCATAAGCGAGGGATGGAAGGTCGCCCGGCTCGGAAGGCCGGGACCTGTCCATGTCGACCTCCCCGTCGATGCGATGAACTCGCAAATAGATGAATCCCTGCTGACCCAGATCCGAGAGCCGAGGCCTGTCTTCATAGATACTTCGGGCATACCCACCGCCGTCCAGTGGATTAAGGAGGCGAAACGGCCCATCATCCTTGCGGGAGGAGGACTAATAGGTTCCGATTCCTCTGAAGATATGGTCAGGCTTGCGGAGAAGATAGGCGCCGGGGTCCTGACCCCCCTCATGGGAATGGGCAGCATACCTTATGACCATCCTCTGTCGATGGGGACTCTGGGCATGCACGGCAGACGCGCCGCGCTGAGCTCCATGAAGGAGGCCGACCTCATCATAGCATTGGGCACGAAGTTCTCTGACAGGACTTACAGCCCGCATACCCGCCCCGGCAACGGCGCCAGGGTCATACATGTAGACTTGGACAGCACGGAATTCAACAAGCACGGATTGACTTCCGTCAACATAAAGGCGGACGTCGGGGATGTCATAAGGTCTTTCCTCACCCACCTTGAGGGATTCGTCCCTGACCCTGCGTGGGCCATGACGCTGACTTCCTTCAAATCCCGGTGCTGCTGCGACTTCGATTACGACGGCGTCCCGATAAAGCCGCAAAAGGTCATGCATGAGATCAATAAGCTGATCGATGACGACACCATCATAACCACGGACGTCGGCCAGAACCAGATGTGGGCGATGCACTGCCTTAATATCAAAAGACCCAGGCAGATGATATCTTCCGGCGGGTTCGGAACCATGGGCTTCGGTCTGCCTTCTGCGATAGGCGCCAAGGCCGCCTGCCCGGACAAGAAGGTCCTCACGGTCACTGGTGACGGAGGGCTGCTTATGGTCGTCCAGGAACTCGCCACAGCGATCCAGGAGGATCTGCCGGTTACGATATGCCTGATGAACAACGGATGGCTGGGAATGGTCAGGCAGTGGCAGAAGCTCTTCTGGAACAAGAGGTACTCCGGGACCAAGCTCTACGAGTCCAATCCTGACTTCGTCAAGTTGGCAGAGGCCTTCGGCGCGAAAGGAATAAGGATCGAGAGGCCGGGAGAGATAGGCGACGCCCTGAAGAGGAGCATGAACAGCGGGGAGACCTGCCTGATAGACATCCGCACCGACCCGGAGGAGGATGTGCTGCCTATGCTGCCCCCCGACCCAAGTATTCCTATGGTCAAGGGCCACTGCCCCTATTGATGACGCTATCCTTATACCCAAGGAAGAGATAGCCCAAAGCAAAGGAGAAGCGCAACGATGAAGATCTATCACGATGCGGATGTTGATTTAGGCATACTCAAAGGTAAAAAGATAGCTGTCCTCGGATACGGAGCGCAGGGAAGGGCCCAGGCCCTCTGCTTCCACGATTCCGGCCTAGACGTCACTGTAGGCGCCAGGAAGGACGGTAAATCCTGGAACAGGGTGAAGGAGGACGGCCTGAAGGTTGCCGAGATACCTGACGCCGTGAAGGGAGCGGATGTCGTAATGATGCTTCTGCCTGACGAGGTCCAGCCCGACATATACAAAGAGATGGTGAGACCGAACCTCAAGGCAGGTGCGGCACTGGAGTTCGCCCACGGATTCGCCATAACATATCAGCTCATAGTTCCGCCCGAGAATGTGGACGTCATAATGATGGCCCCAAAGGCACCGGGAGACATGGAAAGGCTCATGTTCCTCGAGGGTTTCGGCGTACCGGCCCTGGTGTGCGTTCACCAGGATGTCACCGGCAACGCCAAGAAGATAGCTCTGGCACTTGCCAAAGGCCTTGGTTCCACAAGGGCCGGTGTCTTCGAGACCACCTTTGATAATGAAACCAAAACCGATCTGTTCGGCGAGCAGGCTGTCCTCTGCGGCGGCCTCACCGCCATGATAAAAGCCGGATTCGACACGTTGGTGGATGCGGGATATCCTCCCGAGATGGCCTATTTCGAGGTCCTCCACGAAACGAAGCTCATAGTCGACCTGATCAACATGGGCGGCTTCGAGCACATGTGGTACGTAGTATCCAACACCGCTGAGTACGGCGGACTTACCAGAAGAGACAGGGTCATAACCGAGGAATCGAAGAAGGGCATGAGGTCCATTCTCGACGATATCGAATCTGGCAAATTCAAGGATGAATGGCGCGCCGAATGGAGAGCCGGCCTGAAGAATCTCAAGAAAATGGAGAAGGACGAGTCCGAGCTCCAGCTCGAGGTCGTGGGCAGGGACATACGGAAGCTCTTCGAAAGGAAGAAGAAAGCGTGAACGCCGTAACCTTCCGGACCAGGATCGGGGAGTACAGGGGAGAGCTGACGAAGTCCGCCTTCGCCGATGCCTTCTGGCTCTCCCTCCCTGTGTCCTCCGTCATCAATATGCTGGGCTGCGAGATCTATTTCGAGGTGCCCGCGGAGATCGATGCGAAGGGAGAAAGAACCACAGTCTTGAACAAAAGGGATATAGCATTCTGGCCTGAAGCCAGCGCATTATGCCTTTTCTTCGGACCGACCCCTCTCAGCGGAGAGGACGGGAGGCCGATATCCCCATATCCTGTGATCAAGATAGGTGAACTCGTAGGAGAGATTGACTCCCTGGCTGAAGTAGGGGACCGCACCAAGATAACGGTGGAGACGGCTTTCTGATCATCTTATGACGGTTACGTTCTTATCGAAATCCGTCAGCCTGCGGCATCCGTTCTCGGTCACCAGCACAGTGTCCTCTATCCTTATCCCGCCCACACCGCTGATGTATATTCCCGGCTCGGCGGATACGACATTGCCGGGTTTCAGGATCTGCTCCGATCTGGGAGAGAGGCTTATCGGCTCGTGGACATCCATCCCGATCCCGTGACCGAAAGAGTGTATGAACATACCCTTGAACTCTGATGCATCTATTATCTCCCTGGCCGCAGCATCTGGGTCTTTTGCCGGGACACCGCCCCTTATCATTTCTACGCCTGCACGCTGGGCCTCCAGGACCACCTCGTAGGCCCTGAGGAGCCTCGGGTCCGGATCTCCCATGAACAGGGTCCTGGTCAGATCCGAACAGTACATGTTCCTCTTTGCCCCGAAATCGAACAGGGCCGCGTCACCTTTCCTCAAGCGGTACCCTGTGGGCCTGTGGTGGGGCTCCGCAGATGCGGGCCCGAAAGCCGCTATTGTATCGAAGGCGTTACCGGAAGCGCCCAGCTCCCTCATTCTGGAGTCTAATCGCGCCGCTGCGGACTCCTCGGTGACGCCTTCTTCCAGCATGCCCGGGATCTCAGATGCCGCCTTGGATGAGATCGCGCATGCCGATTCGATCTTGGAGATCTCCTCACTGTCCTTGACGGACCTGACCTCTCCGAGAGCCTGGGATATGTTACTGATCTCTGCACCCTCACCTATTCTGGATATGTATGCGAACATCGAATGAACTGTGGTATCGAAGGGGACCCCTATCTGTCTTGCACTCCCTATGGCTCTCTTAACTGCCTCATCCCTCTCGTGACCCGTGGAATAGACTGTGACCTCCCCCCCGGAACTCTTGGCGGCCTCCTCCTCGAGCTTGCTGACTATCACATGCAAACCCCGGTCACGGGATATCACCGCAATGGCTCCCTCGAACGTACCGGAGTCAAGACCTGTCAGATACCAGAATGCCGAGTCCAGGAAGGGCTCCGTGCCGTTAGAGATGACTACGGCGTCCGTCCCGGCCGCCTCTATAAGCCTCTCGGCTCGGGTGGGTTCCATACCGGCTCAAACGCTCAGCTGGCTGAAATATCTTTGCAGGGATCAGATGCCTATCCACTCATTCCTTATTATGCGCTTGAGGGCGGATATCGCCGACAGGGACGCAAGGTAGGAGGTCCTCGGGTTGTCCGGAGAGGGGACATTGAATGTCTGGCACTCTGCCCTTCCGAAGGCGCCGCTGATTATGAGATCGTGATTGTTGCTCTCGACTTCCGGGTCCAGTATTATGGTGACCGTCGTCCTGTCGAATCCTATTCCCAGAAGGCTGACCGTGGCGGCCACATTGATATTCCTGGGGAAGATCTGAACGGCTTCTCTGGCCGGGCCGCTGTAAAGAACGGTCTTCTCGGCGATCTTGGAAGTATCTATGCCCTTCTTCTCAAAATACTCTATATTGGCAAGGGCCCGAGGGTTCTTTGTGGACCTTAACTCCACTGTAGTGAGCTCGTCCATGGACGCGGACCTGAGAGCATCCGTGCCAGTCAGCGCGCCCGATGGTATGAATATGCGGGAGCCGCTGTTCTTGGCTCTTTCGAATATCTGATTCCTGAAATCGTCGTCCACCAGGGCACCTACGGACATTACCATCACGTCGACGCCACGGCCAACGGACTTGGCCAGTATATCTTTGGCTGCATTCTGGGAAGCGGCCTCTATGACCAGGTCGCAGTGGTAGAGCTCGTCCTCCACAGTATCAACGGTCACGGCTTTCTTAAGTTCGCCTGCCAATTTCTCCGAGAGATTCCTGTTCAGGTCTATGAGGTAGATCCTCTTGACCTCGACCATCTCGTCGGCCGCCTTGGCCAATCTCGATCCAATTACGCCGCAACCCACGATCGTGATGCGCATGCTACGTGGACTACCGATTGAGATTATTAATGATTCGCCCCTTCCGCACCGACAACTGATTTATCCTATCTAGGGAATGGCGGTGCATGAGGTATGAACTGCTGGAGCACACCGCCGATGCCATGGTGAGATGCTACGGGAAGGATCTGGAGGAATGCTTCGGCAATGCTGCCTACGCGATGTACGACCAGATGCTGGATGCTTCTTCGGTCAGACCTTCGGTCGCCTTCACGGTGACAGCGTCAGGGGAGGAGAGCAGAGAACGCCTGTTCGCCTTCCTCTCGGAGCTGATATATATCACCGATGTAAGAGGGCTTGTATTCTCCGAATTCGACATATCCTTCAAAGGTGACGATATCATCTGCACAGCCAGAGGTGAGTCTTTGGACATAGCGCGGCACAGCCCCCGCGCAGAGGTGAAGGCGGTGACGTACCACATGATGGCCGTGGACGAGAAGGAGCCGTCCGTCACAGTGGTTTTTGACCTGTGACGTTTGAAATACGACCACGGCGATAGCCGTTCTCATGCTGAAGCTGGGTTGGTTCTCCACGGGCAGAGGGTCCGGTTCCCGGAACCTTCTGAAGGCCGTGATGGATAAGAAAGAGCAGGGAAAGCTGGATGTTGAGATATCCTTCGTCTTCTGCAACTGGGACAATAAAGAGGAGCCTAATCCGCGAAAGGAGCAGCGGGAGATGTTCTTCAAAATGGTCCGGGAGTACGGGATACCTCTGCTGACCTTGTCCTGGAAGACCTTCAGGCCGGACCTTTGGGGTACCGATCCGGAGGCGTGGAGGAACGAGTACGGCAAAGAGCTCAGGAAGGCCGTGTCGCCCTACGAATTCGACCTCGGAATACTGGCGGGATACATGCTGTGGGTGGATGACGAGACCTGCGAGACCCATGATCTCCTGAACCTGCATCCGGCCCTGCCCGACGGACCCAAGGGCACATGGCAGGAAGTGATATGGGAGCTCATCCGAAAGAACGTCGGCGAACAGGGAGCAATGATGCACATATGCACGCCTGACTGGGATAGAGGGGCTGCCCTCACATACTGCGGGTTCCCTATACGGGGAGGGGACTACGACAGGCTATGGTCCGACCTGAACGAGAAGCTGAAGTATAAGACCCTGGATGAGATCATTGCGGAGGAGGGGGGCGAGGAACCTCTGTTCAAAAGGATAAGAGAGGACGGAGCTAAAAGAGAGCTGCCCCTGGTGGTCAGTACCATATCCCGCTTTGCGGACGGGACCGTGTCCATGAAGGACAAACGCCTTTATGCGGACGGAAAAATGCTTAAAGAGCCCTTCGACCTCTCGGAGGATGTGAATTCTTCCTTGCGGGGTATCTGAATGGAATATAATCCTATGGAGGAGATGGGCTTCACCCAGGACAAGCAGTTCGTATGCGGAAGCCTGGGCTTCATCTCTGCCAATAACAATGCCAGAAGAATGTGCGCCCGGCTCATAAGGAACGGCGGACGCCTGTTCGACGTGATCTCCAGATACGACGATCTCGTCGCCTACGCCCTCAACCGGGAAGAGGTCCATTTCGGCAGCACCATGAAGATGATCCTGCCCTTCCTGAACGCCTTCGGGGCCACGGACCACTGGGCCTACGGATTCTCCAAAGAGGATTTGGAGATATTCCCCGGCGCGGACAGGGCCATGAGGTACGTGGGGAGCCTGCTGCCCGCATACATCAACACCTGCAGCTACGAGCACCACATGATGGCTGTCTGCGATGCCATAGGATTCCCTATAGGGAACGTCAGCTGCACTCAGGCGTCCTTCGATGCAGTGAAGATCAACAAGGCGGAGGCCAGGGAGCTGAAGAGCCTGGCCGGCACCATATCAGGCCTTAAGGTCCCTGATGCGGCCTTCTCTCTGGATAAGGCGGTCAGTCTCATGGAGGAGGACACGGAGATAATCAGCGTCCTTGACGCCTTCTTCCTGGAGCGCCTGCCCGAGATGGAAATGGTCGAGACCCTGAAGCCTGTTGGCGTTATGGGACAGAACGAAAAGGCGTACGTCCTTTTGGAAGTGAGGCGCAGGACGGACATTGAGTTCAGCGATACCGTTTACGTCGGAGGCGACTCTTCCGACGGCCAGGCCATGGATCTGATCAGAGACAACAGCGGTCTCTCCATATCGTTCAACGGGGACGAGCGCGCCGTCAACAGCTGCAACATAGCCGTGACCGGCAACGACGCAACTGCCGTGGCCGTGCTGACCTCCGAATTCTACAACGAAGGCATCGAGGCAGTATTCGATCTTGTCGACAATTGGGAAAGAGCAAAGCTCAAGGTGTACCCCTGCGCCGACACGTATCTGAGGGATGCCATGCTTAAGGCAAGCCCTCGGGGCCTTCCTTCGGTCCGAAAGGTCGACCGCAAGAATGTGAAGGATGTCGCGAAAGAGAGTGCGGCATTCAGGAAGAAGATATTGAAGTAATGGTGCTCATGCCGGGATTCGAACCCGGGTGTCGGCCTCGAAAGGGCCGAATGATTGGCCGCTACACTACATGAGCTTGCAGTCATGATAGAGGCCCTTTTAAAAAAGGTTATGGTGCGCGGACCGCATATCCGCGCACCGGGCTCACTGACCGCGTTCAGCCATCTTTATCCCGCTGAGCTTCTCGATCTCGTCCTTGTTTATCCCGACCATGGCCTCGCCCAGATCCTCGGATACTTTGGCAATGACCTCGGGTTTATCGTAGTTGGCCACCGCCTTCACGATGGCCTCTGCCCTCTTGGCAGGATTCCCGGACCTGAAGATCCCGGAGCCGACGAAGACTCCTTCCGAACCGAGCTGCATCATCAGTGCCGCATCTGCCGGCGTGGCAACGCCTCCGGCCGCGAAATTGACAACGGGCAGCTTCCCGGTCCTGTGAACCTCTCTTATAAGCTCCACCGGCACCGACAGCCTCTTGGCCTCACCGTAGAGCTCGTCCTCCCTCAGCGATGCCACGTGCCTTATCTCCGCATTCACGGTGCGCATGTGGTATACTGCCTGGACTATGTCGCCCGTGCCGGCTTCCCCCTTGGTCCTGATCATGGATGCGCCTTCGGCGACCCTTCTGAGAGCCTCTCCGAGATTCCTCGCACCGCAAACGAAGGGGGTCTTGAACTGTTTCTTGTCTATGTGGTAAACATCGTCCGCAGGTGAGAGTACCTCGCTCTCGTCGATGTAATCGATACCTATGGCCTCCAGTATCTGGGCCTCCACAAAGTGGCCTATGCGGCATTTCGCCATGACCGGAATGGAAACCGAATCTGCTATCCTCTTGATCATCAGCGGATCGCTCATCCTGGATACTCCGCCCGATGCGCGTATATCCGCAGGCACCCTCTCAAGTGCCATTACTGCGCAGGCTCCTGCCTCCTCTGCTATGAGCGCCTGTTCCGGGGTCGTAACGTCCATTATGACTCCACCTCTGAGTGTCTGTGCCAGATCCGTATTGGATTTATTTTTCCTGTTTTTCATGATAGCACCCCCTGGATGCCTGCCTTTTACGGCAAAGAATACCTACATTGCGCGATATACTTAAATCCAATGCCTGTCAGCATAAATGCCGCGATTATCCCTGTAACACTTATATACCGCCAAATGTTCGGATGACGCAGAGGAAGCCTAATTGAGCCCCAGAGAAGAACCCATGGAGAGCACCGAGGAGGACGTATCACGTGTGCGTCTGCCGAACATAAAAGAAGGAGAGATGTTCGGAATAGCTGACCAGCTGCTCGGAGCCTCGAAGATACGCATAATGTGCGAGGACGGGGTCTCTAGAATAGGTCGCATCCCGGGAAAGATCAAGAAGAGGATGTGGATCAGAGAAGGCGACCTCGTAATAGTCGCCATATGGGATTTCCAGCCCGACAAATGCGATGTAAGATTCCGATACACGAGAACTCAGGCCGTGAACCTGAGCAAGAGGAACAGGATACCCAAGAACCTGGATATTTTCTAAGGTGGTGGCCTTGACATCCTACGAGGAGGTCTACGCTTATCTGGAGCGCAGAGTAGATGCGCTGAAGACAGACAAGAGCGGGGACGAGAGAAGCACATTGGCAGAGGTCTTCGACGCCCAGACCCTGATGACAATATACGATTTCATGACCTCTGGCGTCATAGAGCACATCGGATTCCCGATATCCACCGGCAAGGAGGGCAACGTCTTCTACGCCGAGGACCCGGACGGCGAGCCTATGGCCCTTAAGATCTTCAGGACGTCCACTTCCACTTTCAAGAGGATCAACAAGTACATAGAGGGAGACCCCCGGTTCGGCGACGTTAAGGGCAACCGCAGGAAGCTGGTATATGCCTGGACCCGGAAAGAATACAGCAACCTGAACAGATACTGGGATGCTGGCATCCCTGTGCCCGAACCCCTAGCTTTCAAGAAGAACTGCCTCATCATGGAATACATCGGCGACGAGAATTCTCCGGCCCCCCAACTGAAGAATTGTGCCCTGGAGGACCCGGACGAGATCTACGATGAGGTGATCTCCTTCATCATAGACGGCTTCAGGGACGCCCGCCTGGTACATGGGGACCTGAGCGAGTACAATGTGCTCATGTTCGAAGGCGAACCAATTCTCATAGACTGTGGACAGGCCGTCACATCAGACCATTTCAACGCCAAGGAATTCCTTAGGCGGGACATAGATAACGTCAACCGTTTCTTCAGGAACAGAGGCGCAGATATCATAAGCGTCGATGTTATAATGGAGGAGGCCCTGAGCAAGGACAGTGATGACGAATGAGGCCGGTTAGGATCCCCCAGGACAGAGTGGGCGTGGCCATAGGCGCCGAGGGCCAGACGAAAGCGATGCTCCAGAGGATGTGCGGCATGAGGATCGACATCGATAAGGAAGGCAACGTCATGGTCCATGACGAAGCGAAAGGGGCAGACCCGCTTCTGGCTCTCAAGGTGTGCGATGTCATCAGAGCCATAGGGAGGGGCTTCAGCCCCGAAAGGGCATCCAGGCTCTTCAAGGACGACGAGTACCTGGAGGTCATCGATCTCAAACAGGTGGTCGGCACCAAGACCAATCAGCTCAACCGCATAAGAGGCCGCCTGATAGGAACGGACGGCAAGACCCGCAGGATCATAGAGGACATCACCGGGGTCCACATGACTGTCTACGGTAACACGGTAGGCCTTATCGGAGACTCGGTAAGCCTTCCGGTGGCCAAGGAGGCCGTGGAGATGATCATAAACGGAAGCGAGCACGCCACCGTATACCACTTCTTAGAATCCCAAAGACCCAGACTCAGGATCTCGGAGCTGGGGTTCGACCTCTGAGGGAATTCATATGGAAGATTTCACTTTCGATCTCGATATCGCTGCGAAGGCAGCGGACAAAGGACTCTGCGACCACTGCCTCGGAAGACTGTTCGGCAAGTCCGGGAAGGGGATGACCAATGACGTCCGGGGAAGGATCATAAGAGACAGCCTGGGGCTCGATGAGCCTGAGGAGTGCACCCTTTGCGATGACCTTTTCGATCTCATGGACCGCTTCGCCGAGAACGTCGCCGAGAACGTTAATTCCGTGGAGAGCGACAACTTCCTGGTCGGGTGCCGCGTGGACCCGGCAGTAACGGAGGCCGAGAAGGCTCTGTGGAAGGAGCTGGGCATAGAGGGCGAGTCGATAAAGACCGAGCTGAACAGGGAGATAGGCAAGATCGCCCTTCCCATGATAAACCGCCCGGTGGAGTTCAAGAACCCCCAGGTGGTCGCCTGCGTTGACACGAGATTCGCCGATGTGGAGCTGGACCTGTCCCCTCTTTTCATTTACGGCAGATACAACAAGCTCAGCAGGGAGATCCCTCAGACCATATGGCCCTGCAGAGTCTGCAAGGGCAAAGGATGTGCCAGATGCGACAATACCGGCAAGATGTATCAAACGTCTGTGCAGGAGATCATCGGCGATATAGCCCTTGAGATGGCGGGCGGCGAGGAGCATTTCTTCCACGGCATGGGAAGAGAGGACATAGACGCACTGATGCTGGGTGACGGAAGGCCCTTCGTCCTGGAGATAAGCCAGCCGAAGAAAAGGAATATAGACCTGGACCAACTGGAACTTAAGGCCAACGAGTCCGACCTGGCCCGTTACAGAAGCCTGTCTTTTACCGACAGAGAAGAGGTCAAAAAGACCAAGCTGGCAACCCCTACCAAGGTCTACAGGGCACGTGTGAGAGCAGATGGTAAAGTTAATAAAGAGCAAGTGGTTGGGGTAGCACTGTCGTTCAGGGACGTCTATGTTGACCAGAGGACTCCTCGGAGGGTGGAGCACAGACGTGCCGACCTGATCCGCAAGAGGAGAATCCTGTGGGTCGAGGCAGAGATGGCTGATGACGGCACATTCGACCTGACCCTCGAGACGGAATCCGGGACATACGTCAAGGAATTCGTTTCAGGAGATGAGGGGAGAAGCATACCAAGCTTCTCCGAGGCGTTGGGCGTCGGATGCGTCGTAGAAGCTTTGGACGTCATAGCGATAAACGATCAAGAGGAACCGAAATGAAAGCGACAAAAGGAACGAGGACAAAGACCCGCACCCTGCTCCGCAAGAAGCCCAGAGCACGTGGCCTTTCCCCGATAACCAAGGCTATGCAGGTCTTCAACGAAGGCGAAAAGGTCAACATAGTCATAGATCCCAGCGTCCACAAGGGCATGCCCTTCTCCAGATTCCACGGCCTTACCGGCACGGTCATCGGAAGAAGAGGCACGGCTTTCGAGGTCAGGGTAAAGGACGGCAACAAGGACAAGATCGTCGTTGCACGCCCGGAGCACCTGGTCAGGAATGTCTGAGGTGAGCAAAATGGCAGAGGAATACATCAGTGCGGTTAAGGTCAAGGAGCTTCTTACCGAGGCCGGCAACACGAGAGGCGAACTGAACAACGCTCAGAGAGCTGCCTTGATGCAATCCGAAGCCACCGCAAGGATCTCGGTGGATGACACCAAGGTCCTGATCGCCGAGCTCGAAGAGCTGGACTTCATAACCGATTTCATAAAATACAAGATTGCTGACATCCTTCCAAAGTACCCTGAAGACGTCCGTGCCATTTTCTCCAAAGAGAGGATCAACCTAGAGGCTGATGACGTCAATAAAATAATTGAAATAGTCGGGAAGCACCTCTAAGGTCGCTCTCGACGAATATTGGGGGGATTGTCCTTTGGAAGAATACGCATACATTTTGGATTATATGCCACAGGGTTTGCCCGGTACCAGCTACGCTAAGAGAAGCCCGATCTGCTATGCGGTGGGAGAGGATGAATTCAAGCTATTCGAGTTGGTGCCCAAAGAAGGTGCCAAGATAGCGATAGAGGACAGGGTCTACATCGGCAAGGACGGAAAACTGCGCAGTGAGATAGACCACGTCAAGAGACGAGTATCCTACAAGGACCTGACCGGAACGGCACAGACGGAATTGGATTATCTGGTGCAGAATCTCATCAAGAAGAACGAGGACAGGTATGTGAAGTTCTTCAACGATGCAGGACCCATCAACATCAAGAAGCACCTTCTGGAGGAGCTACCGGGAATGGGCAAGAAGACCCTAGAGGATTTCCTTAAGGAAAGGAGATTGGGCAAGTTCACCAGTTTCGAGGACATAACGAAGAGGGTGCCCATCCTTAAATCGCCCGAGAAGCTCATCAAGGAACGCATAATGCTGGAGATATCCGACGACGAAAGAAGACGATATATCTTCATCTCCAAATGAACGGAAAGGACACGGGGCGGCTGATCGCCGAGACCGGCGTGACACCCAAGAAGAGCAAGGGGCAGAATTTCCTCATAGACGACAGAGTTGCCGAAAGGCAGGTGGAATACGCCGGCATATCCGAGAGCGACAGGGTCTTAGAAGTTGGCCCCGGCCTGGGCATCCTAACCAGCCGGCTTGCTTCCAGATCAGGGGATGTCACATGCATAGAGCTGGATGCCTCCCTGGCAGATTATGTGGCCGCCACGTACCCTTCTGTCAGGCTGATAAGAGGGGATGCTGTGAAGGTCCCCTTCCCCAAGTTCGACGTCTTTGTCAGCAATCTCCCGTACAGCGTTTCAACTCCGATAATATTCAAACTGCTGGAACATGATTTCAGGAAGGCCATCGTGATGGTCCAGAAGGAATTCGCCGACCGCATGGTCGCCGATGTCGGCAGCAAAGACTATTCCAGGCTTACGGTGAATCTATTCTACAGAGCAGACTGCAGGATACTGGAGAATGTGCCTGCTTCCAGGTTCAAGCCGAAACCGAAGGTCGATTCCGCCATAGTCGAGATAACGCCGCGCCCTGCGCCATTCGAGGTGCTTGATGAGAGGACATTCCTGAGGGTAACCGAGATAACTTTCAACCACAGGAGAAAGAAGATATCCACTTCCCTGAAGGCTGCCGGGATGATGCCTCCGGGTTCCGCGGAAGGAGAAATACCGTTCCTGGATGAGCGCGTAGAAACGCTGGATCCCTCTGAGATAGCGGCCCTGGCGAACACCATTTTCCGTTTGTGGAACAACGCTGACGATGCTGGATCTGCAACCGAGGAAAAGCCTCTGCAGTGAATCCTGCTGTCTCTTGGGAAAGATATAACATAATAACACCATTCTCGGACGATAGTATGCAAATAGGGATAGTGGGCAAACCCAATGTGGGAAAATCGACATTCTTCAGCGCTGCGACAATGGCATCCGTAGAGATAGCGAACTACCCTTTCACTACGATAGCGGCGAACAGGGGCGTCGGCTACGTGAGGGCATCCTGCCCCTGCAAGGAACTTGGTGTCAAATGCAATCCCAGGAACTCCGGATGCATAAACGGCACGAGAATGATCCCCGTGGAACTACTGGACGTTGCGGGCCTGGTGCCGGATGCGTGGCAGGGCAAAGGCCTGGGGAATCAGTTCCTGGATGATCTCAGACAGGCAGACGCACTCATCAACGTCATAGATGTGAGCGGATCCACCAATATAGAGGGTGTGCCCGGGAAACCGGGCGATCACGACCCCAGGGAGGACGTGATGTTCTTGGCCAAGGAGATTGAGATGTGGATCAAGAACATACTCGAGAACGGTTTCTCTAAAATGGCCAGAACTGCGAAGATGACGGGCGCCAAACCCGAGGAGATACTTCATGAGAGGCTTGCAGGTCTGAAGATGACGGAAGCGCAGATCAAGGCCGCAGTAAAGGAGGTGGATCCCCCATCAGATCCGATGAAATGGGACGAGAATATACTACTGGCACTTTCAAAGAAGATAAGAGAGGCCTCCAAACCCCTCATAGTCGCGATGAACAAGGCAGACATAGCTCCCCCGGGAAACGGGGATCTCGTACGAACGATCGCGAAGGAAGCCGTGCCCACCATGGCAGAGACTGAGCTTGCACTTAAAAAGGCAGAAGCTGCAGGGATAATCGATTATGTGCAGGGAGACAAGAGCTTCAGCATCAAAGAGGGGGCGAAGCTGAACGACGCTCAGAGGAAGGCTCTTGAATACATGAATAAGAACATGGAAAGATACAGCGGGACCGGCGTCCAGGAGTGCCTGGAGAAGGCGGCGTTCAATACTCTGGACCTGATCGTGGTGTATCCTGTGGAGGACGAAACACACTATACGGACCATTCCGGGAGCGTACTCCCGGACGCCTTCCTGATACCCAGAGGATCCACCGCCAAGGACATGGCATATAAGGTCCATACAGACCTAGGTGACAAATTCATAAGAGCTGTCAACGCAAAAACGAAGAGGACCGTCGGAGCCGATTATGTGCTTCAGGACGGGGATGTAATAAGGATTGTGGCCAACAAATGAGCGATACACTTGACCTCCGAATATTGACCGCGTCTTACGTGCAGGACGGCAACGAGCCTGCGGTCGAACTGTTCGGCAGATCAAGGGACGGCAGATCCGTTACGGTGCTGGCATACGGCCTGAGGCCGTACATCTTCATCGTAGAGCCGGATCCGGGGCTTGCCGAATCCCTCAGAAAGGACAAGGATGTGCTTTCTGTGGAGGAGGACCATCTGTATATAGACGGCACCGTCCGCAAAGTGATCAGGATCACGATAACCTATCCCTGGCTCATTTCGGATTTCAAATCGAGGATACAGAAGAAGTACCGTATCCTGGCTGGCGACATCCCCTTCCATCACCGCTTCTTCTACGACATGGACATGGGGTCCTGCATAAGAGTGACCGGGGAGCCTTTGGAGAGAGGCTACTTCACCGACGTAGTCCTCAGGATGGAGTCCTTCGAGAACATCGAGCCCTTCGACCCCGGAATGAGGGTCCTCTCCTTCGATATAGAGAACAGCGTCCTCCATGACTACATCTTCACCATATGCGCGGTGGTCTGGGAGAATGGGAAGATAAAGGAATGCGAGCCCATCGTCGGAACGGAGAAGGACATAATCAAAGGCTTCGGGGACCTCATCAGGAAGGAGGACCCGGATGTGATAACCGGGTACAACATCGAGAATTACGACATAAAGAAGATAGTCGAGAGAGCAACCGTTCATAAGATGCAGGACGAGCTGAGATGGGGGAGGGACGGCGGCACCCCCCGCATCATCGGCGGAAGATACTGGCGCATGAAGGGGCGCATGGTGGTTGACGCATGGTGGGCCGCCAAGAAAGAGCTTAGACCGAAGCAGGAGACCCTCAACGCCGTTGCCATGCAGGTCCTGGGCGAGATGAAGATGGATGTGGACCCGAAGCACATGGATTCGGAATGGGCCAACGACAGAGAACATGTGATAGAGTACTGCACCAAAGATGCGGAGCTGTCCCTTCGAATACTGCTGGAAGTGGACACTCTCAGGAAGGGGATGGACCTGGCTGCTGTGTCGAAGCTGCCTGTGGATGATGTGCTCACGTCCGGAACGTCCACTCTCGTGGATTCGATACTCATAAGAGCGGCCGACAGGGAGAAGATAGGCGTCCCGATGAACGGCAACAGGACCCGGGGCGAACAGATCGAAGGCGGCTATGTGCACGCCATAAAGCCAGGACTGTATCACTGGGTCTGCGTTCTTGACTTCAAATCGATGTATCCCTCACTCATAATCTCGAAGAACATCTGCTTCACCACGCTGTCCAAGGACGGGGAGATTGTCAGCCCCAACGGGGTCAGGTATATGTCCAAAGAGCGTAAGGCAGGCCTTCTCCCCAGGATCCTCAAGGGCCTGATGGAGGAAAGGGATCGCATAAAAACAGAGATGAGAAGAACCGCCGACCCCAAGGAGGAGCATTACCTGGACGGTCTTCAGGCCGCCGTGAAGATACTCATGAACACATTCTACGGCGTATTCGCATCATCTTTCTACAGATTCACCGACAAGAGCATCGGATCCTCCATAACTGCATTCGCCCGGAGCAACGTCAAGAGCATAATAAGCACCCTGACCGAAGAGGGCGATTCGATAATCTATTCGGACACCGACTCGATATTCGTCCAGTCGCCTGCGGAGGAACTGAATGGCTCGGTCGAATACGGCCGGAAACTGGCGGAGCGCTTCTCCAAGGAAGAGGAGACACTGGTCTTCGAGAAGATACTCGAGCCTCTGTTCACCCATGGCAAGAAGAAGAGGTATGTGGGCAGAGTGGTGTGGCCGAAATGGGAAGATGAGCTCCTTGTCAGAGGGTACGAGATAAGGAGGTCCGACTCCTTCAACCTGCAATCAGATCTTCTGATGGACCTTTTCGAGAAGATACTGGAAGAGAAGAACGAGGAGGCCGTTGCCGTAGTCCGCGAGACAATAAGGACGGTAATGAGCGGCATGGTGCCTGCATCGGATCTCGTGATATCGAGAACATGCAAAGGCCTGGATGCATATCAGAACCCGGACAGCATGGCCAATGTACAGGCGGCCGGCAAAATGGTGAAGATGGGGTATGACTTCATACCCGGTATGAAGGTCTCCTGGATCGTTACGGATTCCAAGACGACCCCGCAAACAGTGGAGCCGTACATAAGCGGCAAAGAGTTCGAGCATATGCCCGATTACAAGTACTACGCCGAGAGGCTGGCATCGACCGCATCCCGTGTAACTGAGGTGTTCGGATGGGACGAGAAGGACCTGCTCATGGGAAGCCAGCAGGCTACGCTCTTCGACGGCGGTTTCGATTCTCCGCCCCGCAAAGAGGAGAAGCTCGAGGTGCCGCCCAAGAAGAAGGCAGAGACCAGGGGTTCCAAACTGTCGGATTTCTTCTGACCCATGTCGGGATCACAACTCGAAGAACCCTGTAAGACCCAGAATGCCCAATACCATTGTGCCCATGCACAGTATTCTGCCGAATGTGGCGGCGGGTCCATTATCCTTAGTGACCGCCAGACCTATTATTCCCCATAGTATAAGAGTGAGATACAGCGCAAATGCTTCGATATCGAATGGCAGGGAACCGAGAATGAACATTATGCCGACTGCAATGCCCATCGCGCCTATGACCAGGCTTGCGGCTCCGGGAGAGCCCGTATTCTCGGCCCGGACCGCAGGTATATCCTGTTGTGCTCCGGGTGATGTCATGGAAGATCCGCAACTGGGACAATGATCGCTGCCATCCGGAACCTGGCTCCCGCAAAAAACGCACTCGGCCATGATCCCATCTATCATAATATTAGTATAAATATCCCGCTTTTCTGTACCTGCTCGCGGATCCAGGCACATTCAGAAGGCCTGATAACATACAGTACTCTGTAGCGGACCGCCGGCCATCAGCAATATGATCTCAATAGGTGTACAGGCTCATAAGGAGGATCGCACCCAATATCCAGCTCACCAGGGACACTAATATGGCCAACGCAGACAGTAATAATCCGGCGTTGCTGTGACTTATGCCTCCCTTATAGGACAGCGCAACACCCACCGCACCTAGGACCAGCCCGAGGATCGGAACGAACAGTCCCAGAAGTATTCCCAGTATGCCCAGGACCACGGCGGCCGAGTTCATCTCACCGCCTTCGCTTCTTACGGTTCCCGATTGCCTCGCACCGCATATGGGGCAGAACACAGATTCCCCCTCCATCTGGCTCCCGCAGCTGACACAGTATTTCATAAATGCTCACGTGCTTATGCTTTAAAAAAGTCTGCCACAGACGTCCATGTCGTATCTTTAAATACAGGCCCATCATTCAAGACGATGCGGAACTTAGATTCCGACGGAGATGTGCCCCACAAAGGTGAATCCGGAATAGGTGATGCTTAATGGCAACCGAGAAGACCAATAACGAAGAGAAAGCTCCCGCACCTCGCGGAAAGAGCATGTACTCCTACATAGCGGACGCGTGGAAGACCCCGTCCAAGACCTACATAGGGGACCTGAACAAACAGAGAAGGATCATCTGGAGACGGGAGGAGAACTTCTGCCGCATAGAGAAGCCCACCAGGCTCGACAGGGCAAGGGCCCTCGGCTACAAGGCCAAGCAGGGATACGTCCTCGTAAGGGGCAGGGTAAAGAAGGGATCCTTCGGCAGGAGACAGATCAAATCCGGAAGGAGAGCCAAGAGAAAGGGTATCCTGAAGATGACCGGTGGAAAGAACTTCCAGAGGGTCATCGAGGAGAGAACACAGGCAAGATATCCCAACCTTGAGGTCCTGAACTCCTATTGGGTAGGAGAGAACGGGCAGTACATCTGGTACGAGGTCATACTCGTGGACTGGAGCCACCCCGTCATACAGGCCGACCCTAAGATCAACTGGATCTGCTACAGCAAGCACAAGGGTCGCCCCTACCGCGGACTCACTTCCGCAGGTGTGAGAGGCCGCGGTCTCCGCAACAAGGGGAAGGGCGCCGAGAAGGTCAGGCCTTCCATCAACGCCAAGGGAAGAAGGGGCAAGTAAGCCCCCTCTTCTTTTTTTCCAAACCTATTGCCCCGGGTTTCCGGGGCTATTCAAAATTTTCCTTCTGTAACTGATACCATACGGGCCGATACCTCTGTATCATCCATCCCTATCGTGGGGAAATAGACGGGGATGCGGCATTCCGCAGAGAAGGATATGTCATCCGCGACGGAGGATCCCAGAACAATGCCCATGACCTCGTCCCTTCTCTCCGCCTCGGACATGTCCGCGACCCTTAGACCGGGGTCGTAGTTCCTTAGAAGGTCGGAGTCCTCTGTCACGAGCGCCTTGCATCCTCTCTTCATCATCAGCCATGCCGACAGCAGACCGCGGTCGTCACGGGTATCGGCGACGACCTTGCCCTGCGTACCTAAGGGCAGACCTCCCGGGCCATTGATGTATGTGTCGAATATGAACGCCCCGGAATCCCTGACCTCCACGTAGAACTCTTTCTCGGGCCGCGTCAGATCCACCTTTATGCCGCGGTTCTTGTTGGCCTCGTATATCGCAGATCCCGCCTCCCTACCGACATCCGTGCTGGTGTAAGGATGTGAGCCCTCCCTTCTGGCGCGTACCGCAAACGAGCTCCCGTCCGGAAGCCTTCCCCGGGAATAACTCTCCGCAGTTGCACATATGTCCTCCATCGCCGACGAGCTGTGCTCTGCCACTGATACGGACGCAATGCCGAAGACCCTTGTGACAGCTCTGACCGCTCCCTCCGGATCCTCTGTTTCCAGATACATCCTGGCTCCGGCCTGTGACACCAGGGCCTCCACTCTATCGTATGCGAGCATGGTCAGGACATTCTCCTTAAGCCTGGCCTCGAACCTTTTCCTGACCGGGGCGCTCTTAAGACCTATCTCGCAATATCTGACTAATACTGTGACCACAGGGGCCTCTATCCTCTGCGACATAATCTATTTTTCCACACCGCATTAGTTTATATAACAACCATTATTGCTTCCGTAATGGACCCGATTCTCCTTCTCGGCCTTGTGATCTTGGGGATAGTCGCAGGCATATTGGGTGCCCTGCTTGGAGTGGGAGGGGGCATAATCTTCATTCCGGTCCTAACGATCGTCTACGGTCTGACGGCTGTTTCCGCAGCTGCCCTCAGCCTTGTTGGCATCATCGCCATATCCTCCTGGGGCTCCGCGATATATCTGAACAAGGGCGTTCCCAATATCAGAATCGGGCTTATGCTCGAGATCGGGGGCGTCGCGGGTGCTATAATTGGTGCCATGATCGCCGTGTACCTTGAGGATTGGATACTGATAGCTGTGTTCTCTGCAGTGATGTTATTCAGTGCGTACAGGATGATAAAGAACGGGGGCAGCGACTACACCCTGGAAAATGAGGATGGAGAGTTCGAGTACAACGATCTGAAGTGCGGGGAATCCGTATGCTACGATGTGGAGCACAAGGCCGGCGGAACAGTTGGCTCCATATTCGCCGGGATGATATCCAGCATGACGGGCGTTGGAGGCGGGGTGATCAAGGTCCCCATAATGAACATCTACATGAAGATGCCAATAAAGGCAGCGGCCGCCACCAGCAGCTATTCTCTGGGAATAACCGCATTCAGCGGTGCGGTCGTTTATCTGATCCACGGTTCGGTACCTCTCGAATTGGCCGCATTCCTGATCATTGGATCCGTCATCGGTGCCGAGGCTGGAACAAGGATATCGGCCCGCATTGATGCTTCCTCGCTCAAGAAGTACTTCTCCTTGCTATTGATAGCCTCTGCGGCCCTGATGCTTCTTCGTGCAGGAGGTTACATATGAACCTCTTAGAGAGCATAGCCAAGACGCTCAGATTATGCGTTATCCTGAGTGTCGTACTGGCAGTCGTCGGGCTCATAGCAGAACAGATGGGGACCTCCTACGGAGAGGTTCTGACATGGCTTGCTGTTTTGATCCTCATACTATCCCCCTTCATGGGGGCGATCGCCGCCACGATATCTCTGGCACATCAAAAGGACCGCAAGTGGGCAACCTTCGGAGCCATGCTCATCATCGTCTCCCTGATGGGTATGGCTATCGCCTTGATACGGTGAGCTTATGATATGCTGAAATAGAACGGAAACGTTCCTCGTTATATGTTCAGCTCTGATTCTGTAACCCTGAAAGTAGCAGGCATGACCTGCGGCCATTGCGAGGCCAGGGTCGTTAAGGCCGTGTCCTCTATAGAAGGTGTGAAATCCTGTAAGGCTAGCAGCTCCAAGGGAACCGTGGTCGTAAAAGGTAAGCTGACATCTGACACTGTGGAGAAGATCAAAGCTGCCATAACCGGGGCCGGATATTCGGTCACGGAATGAGGATATGGCCAAGATCTCATTCAAGGTCACAGGTATGACCTGTGCAGCATGCTCTGCCGCAGTGGAGCGGGCACTTAATGATCTGAAAGGCGCCTCCGAGATATCCGTCAACCTGGCAACAGGAAGGACTGTGGTGGAGTACGATCCAGAGGAATTGACACCACAGAAGATATTCGATGCTGTTGAATCGAAGGGCTACGGCATATCCTCTGGGGATGACGACGCCGAAAGGGAAGAGAGAGCCGTCAGGGTCCTGCGCAACGACCTGATACTCTCAGCTGTCTTCGCCATGCCTCTTTTCATAATATCTATGGGGCCTATGCTGGGCCTCAACCTTGACTTCCTCATAGGGACCGAACCCCAAGTGCACGCCATACTGCAGCTGGCACTTTGCATACCCTGCCTTTATGCAGGCAGGCGCTTCTTTATCAACGGATTCAAGAACATAGTACGTCTGAATCCCAACATGGATTCCCTGGTGGCATTGGGAACATCGGCCTCCTTCATATTCAGCCTCTTCATAACATACCAGGTATTCACCCAGGGGGCTCACGCCCACTTCTATTACGAATCCGCTGCGATGATCATCACACTCATCCTCTTCGGAAACTATCTGGAATCCGGGTCCAGGAAGAGGGTAGGGGATGCCGTCAGGAAGCTCATGACCCTATCCCCTGATGGGGCCACTGTACTGGTGGACGGCAAGGAATATGAAGTACCGAAGGCCAGTCTTGTCGTAGGGGATATCATCGTGGTGAAACCGGGGGGAAGGTTCCCTGCCGACGGTACTGTGATATCGGGAACCAGCGCCGTGGACGAGTCCATGCTCACCGGCGAGAGCGTCCCGGCGGACAAGACGGAGGGCAGTTCCGTGTATGAAGGGACTGTGAACATGAACGGTCGTCTGGAAGTTTCCGTAGTGCATACCGGTGACGACACTGTGCTCTCCCACATAGTGGAGATGGTGGAGGATGCGCAGAGCACCAAGGCACCTATCGCCCGCATCGCTGACACAGTTGTCCGTTACTTCGTGCCTGCGGTTATATCGATAGCTGTGGTTTCAGCACTCATCTGGCTCATATCTGGCAAGGGCCTTGAATTCTCCGTTACAGTACTGGTATCCGTACTTGTTATCGCATGCCCGTGCGCACTCGGACTGGCGACGCCTCTGGCAATTATAGTGGGAACCACCCGCGGCGCAGATGTGGGAATATTGTTCAAGAATGCCGAGGCTCTCCAGACCGCAGCAGGAATAGATGTTGTTGTCTTTGATAAGACTGGCACATTGACTGAGGGCAGACCGGTGGTCACCGATTCGGTGTCCTTGATCGAAAGAAACTCCATGCTGCGAATCGCAGCCTCCGCCGAATACGGATCGGAGCATCCCGTCGGCAGGGCCGTCGTCGAGTACGCAGAGGGTGAAGGTATATCGGTATCCGGTCCCGAATCCTTCGAAGCTCTGGTGGGCAGCGGCCTCAGGGCCTTTGTCGACGGTTCTGAGGTCCTTATCGGCAACAGGAGCCTCATGGATGATAACAAAATAGACGTCTCCCGTTTAGAGGGGGAATTTTCGAAACTCTCTGGAGAAGGCAAGACCGTCATGTATATCGCATCCGAAGGTGCCCTGACAGGGATCATCGCAGTCTCGGACAGGATGAGGGATTCGAGCAAGGAGGCCGTCGCCTCCCTCGGGTCCATGGGTATCGGATCGGTCATGATAACCGGTGATGGGGAGGCGACCGCCCGCGCCATAGCTGCACAGGCAGGTATAGATGAGGTGATGGCGCATATGATGCCATGGCAGAAGGTGGAGGGAGTTTCCGCTCTGCAGGAGAATGGGCGCAAGGTGGCCATGGTGGGGGACGGCATAAACGATGCACCTGCCCTCGTGAAGAGCGATCTGGGAATCGCCATCGGATCCGGCACTGACATAGCTATGGAGTCCGCGGATGTAGTCATAATGAGCAACGACGTCCGCAGCGTTCCCGCAATAGCCAGGATAGGACGGGCGACCATCAGAAACGTTAAGCAGAACCTCTTCCTGGCTTTCATCTACAATGTGATAGGGATACCCATAGCTGCCGGGGCCCTCTATCTTGTGGGCGGGCCTCTTCTGAATCCGATGATCGCCGCAGGGGCAATGTCCCTGTCATCCCTCTCTGTGGTATTGAACGCACTCAGGCTCACCGTAGCGAAAATATGAGACGAGAATGTGGATGAGTGCAGGGGAAGGGATTTGAACCCTCGAATGCCTGAACAACTAGACCCTGAATCTAGCACCTTTGGCCAAGCTCGGTAACCCCTGCGCAGAGCAGCAGTAAAGCGTTGTGGTATAAAAAATTGATACCGGGCTGGACGCCCGGGAAGACTGTTACCAAAGGCTTATGCCTTCATTATCTTCATCCAACCGCCGGACTCGTAGACTGCGAGACCTCTCTTCTTCAGGGCGGCCTCGAACTCGTCCCACCCGATCAGAGTGAGCCTGTCGTTCATCCCTTTGGTGAACTGTATCCCATCGGTCCCCTTGACCTTCCCGGGTTTCAGTCCCTTGTTCATGGCTATGGTCTTAGCTCTCTCAAAAGTAATCTTCTGCATCACCATTTTCTGTCCCCTCAACTTAGCCTACTGGCTCAGCAAAACATACATTGCTATCGCCAATATATATAACTTTTTCTATTTCTTTTCTGTCCAGCCTCTTTTTTTGAAAAACAAACGTATATAAACCTAACTTTAGGCTGCGGCATTGTGAGTCCCCTGATTGAAACATATATCAAACTGAACAGGATTAGTTGTCGTGATGGCCCCTACGACCTCATCTGAAATCAGAGGAACAACGGAAGGAAGACTTTCCCCGGAATTCATAATAAACGTAGGCAAAACCATAGGGATGCAGTACAAGACCGTGCTGATCTCCAGGAACCTGCGCCGCAGCAGCACCATGGCATTCTATGCCGTGTGCGCCGGCATAACCGCGGCCGGCGGGGATGTCAGAGATGCGGGAAGGATGGCCAGTCCTGCCATGCCCTTCTGCTCCAAAGGATCTGAATGCTGCATAATGATCGGATCGCCGGACAGAACAGACATAAACAGCATGTTCCTGAGCAACATTGACGGATCTCTCTTCACAGATTCTCAGATGAAGGCCGTCGGATCCGGACTTGACACGGAGAAAGAGCTCCCTCCTTACTCCCGGGTCGGGAGGATCAGAAAGGTCACCGGAGGCTTGGAGAACTACAGATCAAGAGTGACGGAGTACGTAGGCAATGTGGATTGCCACGTCGTCATGGACTGCGCATCGGACTGCACATGCTTCGTCGCTCCTCATCTGATGGCCGATCTGGGCGCTGATCTCACATCCATCAACTGCCATCCTGACGGCAGATCGCCCGGCAGGATGCCCGCTCCGGAAGAGCAGAACCTGAAGAACCTCTCCCGCTCAGTGAAATCCAGTCCCGGCAGCATCGGCATAGCTTTCAACAGCAACGGCACCCGTCTAGCGGTCTTCGACGAAGAGGGCAACTATCTGGATGGCGGGACCACCCTTGCCATCCTCATGGCGCACATGAATCCCGGCAAGGTAGCCCTGCCCGTGGATGCTTCCCTTTCCGTGACCGACGCACTCCAGTCCTCCGAGATAATATGGACGAGAAAGGGTCACAGGTCTCTGGGTGAGGCGGTCAAAGCAAAGGGGCTTGACATGGGGGGCAACATGAACGGGTACTTCGTGTTCCCGAATGTCTCGTATTCCCTGGACGGCATCACGGCAGGGGCCCTCATGGCCAAGATCGCGGGAGAAACCAATCTGACCCAACTCGTCAGCGATCTCGCTCCCAGCTTCAGGTCTGATTTCTCAGTACCTTATCACGGCGACAGAGAGGAGATCTCCAAGTCCATACACGACAAGGTGTCCACCCTGGAGTACGACAACCTGAGCGAAGTGGACGGCTGGAGAGTGGATATGGAGTCTGGATGGTTCCTGATAACGCTGTCGGAAAAGGATGAGACAGTGTACATAACAGCCGAGGGAAGGGATAAGATGTACAGTGCCAGTATTATGGGCATAGCGACGGACATCGTAAAATCCAGTATGAAGAAGCTCAACGTCTGATATCCAGTTTCAATCTTCTGCCGGCCGAATCATAGGCCTTCCAGCTTCCCTCGTCGTATGGGAGGCAGGTGATTATGTGCACTCCGCCCATATTGCTGAAATACTGCAGGTCGGCCTCGGAAGGCTCATTACTGTATCCCGGATGGGAGTGGGCCGTACCTATCGGACTGAGCCCGATAGGCGCCATCCATTCGTTCAGGAAGCTGTGGCTGTCCCCGTAGACCGTACCCGGAAGCAGCACGATCTCAGTTATAACTCCGTCCTCTGCGGTAAGAAGGCAGAGGAATTCGTCAGGGAAGCATGATCTGGCTGATTCGTTTATCGCTTCCAACAGATCTGCGTCTATGGCTTCGATCATTGCACGTTCACTAGCTTCTCATTGATCCTTGTATAGAAATCCTTGTCAAATCTCACGAAGCGCACGTGCTTGGAGGAGCTCACCATCTCCACCACGGACCCTCCGGGGAGGTGCACCTCCTTCTGGCCGTCTATCACCAGCATGCACCCTTTCTCCATAACGCACTCAATGGCTATCTTCTTGGACATGGGAACGACCATAGGCCTGGCCGAGAATCTGAATGCCGCCATGGGGACCATGACCCAGGCATTGACCCCCGGATCGATTATCGGAGCCCCCAGGCTCATGGCGTAGCAGGTGGACCCCGTGGGTGTGGACAGGAGCATGCCGTCGGCCCTCATGTCCGTGGCCAGCGTATCGTTCACGTACACCCTGAACCTTCTTATCTTGGCCACGGTGTCCGTGTGAACCACTACCTCGTTGACGGCGTCGCCTAAGCTCTCTCCGTCCATCACGACCTTGATCTTGGCCCTTTCCTCCACCGTGTATTCTCCTCTCCGCAATCTCGCTATGCTCTCCTCCAGCTCCGGCGGGTCAGTCTCCGTGAGGAAGCCTATCCCTCCCGCGTTCACCCCGAACATCATGGCATCGCTGTTCTGCGCTGCCCTGAGTATGGTCCCGTCTCCGCCTACGGCGATCATCATATCGACGCTCATCTTCGATATGGGCACCCCTTTCACCCCCAGCTCGGCTGCTATGGCTGAATCGAGTGTGACCTCCTCTCCTTCCAGCAAACGCATGACCTCTTTGGCAACGTCCGCAGCGCCGGGGATGCTCATGTTGACATAGATCCCGTACCTCAGCTTCCCTCCGTGGGGATGACTGCGGGCACCCTGCATTACCGTGTCGAAGACCTTCCTGTCGCCTACGGCCACGAAATTGGCCCTGTGCTCCAGGTCCAGGGGCATATCGAGCACCGAACCGTCCAAAGCGAATATCTCGCCGCCGGCCTCTCTGAGTACAAGGGCCGAGGCTGCTATGTCCACAACACGGATCGATTTGCTGTAGACCTCGGAGTCCATCATGAACCCGTCCGCCTTGCCCGTGGCCACAAGCGCCATCTCCAGAGAGGCGCATCCGTAGGCCCTTGAGGACTTCACCCTCTTGGCCAGCGCATAGGCCTCAGGGCATGCCCCGCTGCCCATGTATATCATCATCAGCAGGCGCTCCGGGTCAGAGTTGTCCTTCACGCTGATCCTGCATCCGTTCATGTAGGCGCCTTTGCCCTTCTCCGCCGTGTAAACATCACCTGTGGAAAGGTTCCTCAGGTATGCGACGCGCATACCATTCATCGTCCCCTTCCCCACGGCCATGGATATCGTGTACATGGGAACCCCCATGCATGCGTTGGTCGTGCCGTCTATCGGATCCAGAACGAGTGTCTCCTCTGCCCCGTTGTCAACGAACCCTATCTCCTCGCTCAGCACGTTCAATTTCACATCGTGCTCCTGCAGGTACATCAGGACCGTGTTCTCAGCTATCTTGTCTATCTCGGAAGTGGGAGTACCGTCCGCTCCCATGCATACCTCGGCGCCCCTGTCCGAATCCGGGGGGATAAGGCCTATGGCTTCCGATACTTTGTCGGCTATGGAAGAGAGTACTTCTAACATCACCGAACGCAACATTCTGTGGATATAACTAATGTTGCGCACTTATGTAGTACCAATGGCATCAGCGGTTCATGGAGCCGTTAGAGTTCTCCGACGGGGCCCTCTTCTTAGATAAAGGGAGGCTGCACACACAGTCCCTCAGCCCGGGCAGGAGAGTGTACGGCGAGAAGCTGGTCACATCGAAAGGCAGAGAGTACAGGGAATGGAATCCCAACAGGAGCAAGCTCTCCGCATACTTCGCTCTGGGTGGCAGGTCCTTCCCTTTCAAAAAGAACAGCCACGTCCTTTATCTGGGCGCGGCCAGCGGCACCACGGCATCCCATGTCGCCGACATGGTACCGAACGGTAAGGTATTCTGTGTGGAGTTCTCGCCGAGGTCCTTCAGGGATCTGACGGTGAACTCCGAAGGGCGGGGCAACATGTACCCGATCCTGGCCGATGCCACAGCACCGGGCGAGTACTCGTTCATCGTGGACCATGCCGACATAGTCTACGCGGATGTGGCGCAGAAGAGACAGGCGGACATACTTGTGGACAATATGAACCGCTACGGCGCTACGCACGGGATACTCTGCATAAAGGCGCGTTCCGAGGACGTTACCGCTCCACCTGCCAGGATATTCGACGAGGTCGCAGGCCGTCTGGTCGAGAGGGGGTGCCTCGTTGAGGAGCTGGTATCCCTGGAGCCATATGAGAAGGACCATGCCATGGCGATCGTCAGAAGACCCAGGACCGTATACTGTGTTGCCATGGGCGAGGATGGTTTCCTCATGGTCTACAACGAGAAAAGGAACGGTTGGGAGATGCCGGGGGGTAAGATGGAGCCCGGAGAGAGCCCGGAAGAGGCCGCAGAAAGAGAGTGCCTGGAGGAATCTGGATACGAGGTCAAAGCGCTGAAGTGCAGGGACTTGGGATACTGTGATGTCTGCGCATGCAGGATCGTGGGCAGGAGGGGCAGCGGGGAGATGACCCCCCGCATGTTCACCCAGCTTCCCGCGGACCTGGCATTCGATGAGGGCGAGTATTCCGATGTCCTACTTTGGGCAACGTCCGTCCTGAAGGACTAGAGCGGTTTATTTTAAATAGCAGCATTAGATAGCGGAGGATATAGCCTCGCCGCCTAATTGTTCGGAGCAATAGAATATGGCAAAAATGCACACAAGAAGGAAGGGCAAATCCAGCTCAAAGCGTCCCATGCTGACCGAGAACCCCTCGTGGGTCACGATGTCCGCATCCGAGATAGAGGAAGTCATCGTCAAAATGGCCAAGAACGGCCAGATATCTGCGATGATCGGACTCGTCCTGAGGGACCAGTACGGAGTGCCCGATGTTAAGCTGGCAACCGGTAAAACGGTCACAGAGATAATGAAGGAAAAGGGCGTAGCGTCCGCGCTGCCTGAGGACATCTCCAACCTCATGAGACGCGCCATCTCTCTGAACGTCCACCTTAGGAAGAACCCTGGGGACGTTTCCAACAGAAGGGGGCTCAACCTCATCGAGGCAAAGATCAGAAGGCTCGAGCACTATTACAAGGACAACGGAGTGCTCCCTGAGAACTGGAAATATTCTCTCAGCACTGCGGAACTGATGCTCAAATAAGGGTGCTTATGGACGATATCGTCCTGCCCCCCAAACTCCTTAAACGCTTATCTTCTGCAGCTGATGCTGTGCGAAGGCACGAACATGTGCATGTTTTCTCCCATTATGATGCGGATGGCATATCCGCCGCGGGCATACTCGCCAAGACGCTTCTCAGGGCCGGCAAGGAATTCGAGATCACCCTCCTGACGACACTGGATGATTCTGCGATGGAACGGATCAGGGAGTGCGACGCAAAATGCCTGATCCTCTCCGACCTGGGCGCATCCTACATTCCGGAGCTTGAGGCTCTGGGGAAGGAGGTCGCGGTCCTGGATCACCATGTTCCGTCCGCGGATTCGGAGATAATATCCTATGCGAACCCCCATCTTGTCGGCATAGACGGCATGACAGGGGGGTGCGGCGCCACCATGGCATTCCTCTTCTCCCTACAGATGAATAAAAAGAACTGGGACCTTGTGCAGATCGCCTTCGCAGGCATAACAGGCGACAGACAGCACATCAACGGCGTCAGCGACCTTAACGAACTGATACTGGAAGGCGCCGTGAAAAGAGGGCTTATACGGACATCCTCCGGATCCCTCATACCCCCCGGTCCGCTTTCAAGATCCCTGTACCTTTCCACTGACCCGTACATTAGAGGGGTCAGCGGCGACACCGAGGGGTCGCAGAGGATGCTGGCGGATGCCGGCGTACCCAACGATGCCTCCTCATCCGATCTCAGCGCAGAGGCCGGCAGGAAGCTGTCCTCGCTGATAGCTGTCAGGCTGGCAATGCAGGGGGTCGGCGTTCAGACTATGCAGGAGATCTCCAGGACCAGATACCATCTGACCGGCTGGAACATGGATGCGGAGACCATGGCGGACCTTTTCAATGCATGCGGCAGACTGGGGATGGGAGGCATATCCGTAGGGATGTGCCTGGGCAGCGAAGACTGCCTCCAGAAGGCCGTGTCGGCCAACGACGATTACAAGAAGAAGATTGTCTTTGCGGTTACCTCTTTGGATTCCAGAGGTCTCATACAAAGGGAGAATATACAATATTTCAGCAGCACCGAGTCCGGCTTCACCGGAATAATCTGCGGTGCCGCCATGCAGTTCATAGGCGATCCGGGTAAACCGACTGTGGGCATAAACTGCTCAGAGGAGGTCGCAAAAGCATCCGCAAGGGGTATGTGGGCACAGCTGGACAGGGGCGTCGACCTATCGGTGGCCATGAGGGGCGCTGCCGAGTCCGTAGGCGGGAACGGCGGAGGGCACAGAATAGCCAGCGGCGCATCTTTCAGATCCGAGAAGAAGGACCTGTTCCTGGACAGCCTGGATCAGATCATCGGTGACCAGGTCAGGACCGCCACGTGACCCGGACCTCGTCTGTCCTGAATCTCTGCTCTATCTCGGTATCGGCGATGGTCATCCTGACGCCGGAGGAGTACATCAGGTCTCCCAACCATGCGATCATAGCACCGTTGTCAACGCAAAGCCTGCGGTCAGGGACGAACATTCTGGCTCCCCTCTCCTCCGCCATGATCGAGATCATCTCCCTAAGGCGGGCGTTCTGCGCCACCCCCCCTCCCAAGAGCACCTCGTCCTTCCCCACATGAGCCATGGCCCTCTCCGTGACCTCCGTCAGCATGGCGAAGCAGGTCTCCTGCACAGAGAACGCTATGTCCTCCAGGGATGCTCCCTTTCTCCGCTGCTCGAGGGCGGCCGTCATTATGCCTGAGAAGGAAACATCCATCCCTTTCACTGAGTAGGGCAGATCCAGCAGCTTCCCGCCCTTGGAGGCGAGCTTCTCTATCGTCGGACCTGCATAGTATCCGAGACCCAGCTCCCTCCCCAGCTTGTCGAGCATATTCCCTATGCCGACATCGAGCGTCTCCCCGAAGATGCGGTATCTGCCGTTGGAGAAGGCGATCACCTGAGTATTACCGCCGGAAGCGTACAGAAGGACGGGGTCCCGGCAGTCGGTGACCGCTCTGCCTATCTCCACATGGGCTATGCAGTGATTGACCCCGACTATCGGCACATCAAGTCTGACTGACAGCGCTCTGGCCGCCGTGGCAGCCACCCTCAGGCAAGGCCCCAGTCCCGGGCCTTTGGAAAAGGATATCAGATCAATGTCCCCGAAGGATACACCTGCGGACGAGAGCGCCTTCTGGATGACCTCGGCCACCTTGTCCGCGTGATGATTGGCCGCCTCTCTCGGATGCAGCCCTCCTTCCTCGGGCCTGAACATATCCAATTCGTTGGCCAGGACCTTCCTTCCGGTGTCCGTCACGCCTACGCCCAGAGTGTGGGCGGTCCCCTCTATCCCCAGGGTTATCATTTGTGCCCGGCGATCTCCTGCAGCTTCTTGAGTACGGGGGTGCCGTCCTCGGCCACTATGGTATCGTCGACCACCAGCACGGGGAATCCCTTATCCAGGACCTCGTAGAACGCTCCCTCTGCGAGACCATCGGTGGTATCCACGTTATGATACTCCACTTCCAATCCCTCGGGCATCCTTTCTTTCACGAAGTCGCATTTACCGCAGTTGTTCTTGGTGAACAGTTTGATCTCCGCCATGGACCTGTGGATAGTATCCCCGATTAAAATGTTCTCTGCGACCCCAAAACTTTGGTGGCTGGTGGTTCTTTGTAAAAACATATAAAAATGGGGAGAGTATCTCCGCCATACCGGGCTCGTGGTCTAGGGGTTATGACGTCGCATTGACATTGCGGAGGTCGCCGGTTCAAATCCGGCCGGGCCCACCATCCTCTTGGAAACAGGAGGGGTATCATTTCTTTAGGTCGCTTCAGTATACGTAAGGGGCTATGGCGACAGTTACCGTTGATATGAGGTTCTGCGATAAGAAGAGCAGGATAACCGTCACCCAAAGGGAGGACGGTGATCTGGATCTCCGCATAGAAACGGACTGCGAGAGCGTCAGATCATACTACAAGAATCTGGGGGATACGCTCTCGATAGACGACGTGACGGACAAGGAAGGCAGCAGGGTCTTCGATACGAAGGTCACCGAGCCCCTCACGATGACATGCATGACACCCCTCGGGATCGTGAACGCCGCATGGCTGGAGCTGGGCATGCTGTCCAGGTCCCGGGCGGATAAAGTGGGGGAGAACACGATGATCTTCCACCGGGACGGGTAACTGCCACGTGTGCGCCGTTTTAGTACTTGTAATCGGATTTCAGACCGATAAACATGGGAACTGTTCTGGTTGACATGAAATTCTGCGACAAGAAACATAAGATCAAAGTTACCGCGAAAGAGGACGGGAACCTGAATGTCCATATAGCGACGAACTGCGACCACGTCAAAGATTACTACAAGAATCTGGGGGATACGCTCTCGATCGGCGATGTCACGGACAGGAATGGAAGCAGGGTGTTCGACCCGGAGGTTTGCTTCCCGTGCACCATAACATGCCTGGTGCCCTCAGGCGTAGTCTCCGCGGCATGGCTGGAACTGGGGATGCTGTCGAAGTCCAGGGCCGAACAGATAGGATCGAACTGTATTGTTTTCACGGGAGTCGGCGATGACTGACAAGAAATGCCTCTGGCTGGCCAAAGACGGCAGATGCGCCTGCTGCAAAGCGAAGAGGATCAGATTGGATGTTCTCAAGCTGGAGAATTACGAAATGTGCGATCCCGATCATGATTACCCGAACTGCGAGTTCTTCAAAGAGCTCCCCCCCGCAAAGAAGTGATAGAGGTGAAGGAGGAAGATTGGCTGGCAGAGCTTGAATCAGATCTGCGGGCGAAGAAGGACAGGTCAGAAGCCCTGGACGAGCTTTTTCAGCTGACATTCCTGGGATCTCCCGAGATCAGGAAGAAGGCGGCATGGTGCGTCGCCAAGATGGGACAGAACAAAGTGCCTGATACAAGGATCGTCGACATACTGATCCCTCTCACCGAAGATGCGGACCCGGAGACCAGGGAGAGCGTGGCATGGGGCATCGGGGAGGTGGCCGGTGCCGGTATAGGGGACGGAAGGTGCATATCCGCCTTGAGAATGCTTGCGAAGGACGGGGACAGGGACGTTAAGGGCATGGCGGCCTGGGCAACAGGGAGGCTCAGGAACAAGCTCTCCCTGACAGATCCGGAACTGGATGAAATAATGAAGGGGATGCTGAACGATGGATCCGCATATGTGGCCGCCTCTGCCAGATTCGCTCTCGGGATCGAATGAGCAGGACAAGAAAAGATGGTGGGCCCGGCCGGATTTGAACCGGCGATCTTCGCCTTGTAAGGGCAACGTCATAACCCCTAGACCACGGGCCCGTCCCGTCTTGATGATTGAAGGATTATAAAAACATGCCACACAACGATTCAGCATAGCCTCTGAGCACGGGGCATGTTACGGCCTGAACCATCATTAAAATACTAGAAGCTGATTTTCGAAGAACCTGCGACTATAGTCTAGTGGTTAGGACAGTGGCTTCCCAAGCCTCTAACCCGGGTTCAAATCCCGGTGGTCGCACTTACATTTTCAATACGGTTTTATGGCTGTTCGCATTTAACCAATGCAAGGTGGTATTTTGCTGGAGATAGACTGTTCTAAAGGCGAGGGCGGCGGTCAGATGGTCCGCACCTCGGTAGCCATGTCCACTCTTACCGGCAAAGAGGTGCATCTCGCAAGAATAAGGGAGAACAGACCTACGAACGGTCTCTCCAGGCAACATTGCACTGCGATCAGCGCCGTGGCCGAGATGACGGGATCTGAGGCCGTCGGGAACACCCCCGGATCAAGAGAGCTGACGTTCAAGCCGGGCAACGGGATGAGATACAGCATCGATACGGACGTAGGCAGTGCCGGAAGCGTCAGCCTTGTTCTTCAGGCAATGCTCCTGGCAGGCAGTAAAACCGATAAACCGCTCAAGATCAACATAACGGGAGGAACGAACGTCATGTGGGCGCCGCCGATCGACACGTACCACCAGGTCCTCTTCCCGCTCATGAATCGCATGGGAATAAAGGTCGACGCCGAGATCCTGGAAAGGGGATTCTTCCCGGAAGGCGGCGGAAGAGTATCCGCTCTTCTGGACCCTGTGAAGAAGATAAGCCCCTTGGATCTGCCGGATCTGGGCGAACTTAAGAAGATACGCGGAATATGCTTCATCCAGAACCTTCCGGATTGGATAACAAAACAGCTCATCAGCGGGTGCAGCGGACCTTTTGAGCCCTTCGGGGGCGCAGAGATAGAGATAGAGCGCACCACCGGCATATCCAAAGGCGCAGGCCTGTGTCTTGTGGCCGAGTATGAAAAGGGCTTCCTGGGCAGCAACGTGATAACGGCACGCGGCCGCTCTCCTAAGGATGCGGCCGCCGACGCGGCCAACGACCTGATAAGAGAGATGAAGTCTGGGGCCACCCTGGACGTCAATACGGCAGACCAGCTGCTGCCTTACATGGCCATGGCCGACGGCGACAGCGTCTTCTCTGTCTCCAGAATAAGCAGGCACCTATTGAGCCAGATGGACACTTTGGAGACCTTCCTCGATGTTGGCTTCGGAGTGGAGAGGAGAGAGAACGTCTACAATTTCACGGTCAGCACGGAGGGAAAGATATGAGCCCTTTCATTCATGTGAACTGCGCTATGTCGGCCGACGGTAAGATCGCCGGTCCCGACAGGAAGCAGATGAGGATCTCTTCGGAAGAAGATATGGTCAGAGTACGGGATCTGAGAAAGGAGTACGACTCCATCCTGGTCGGGGTAGGGACCGTGATCTCCGACAACCCTCACCTGACTGTGAAGGGCCTCAGCTACGACGACAATCCCGTGCGCATTGTCATCGACCCACACGGAAGGACACCCGATGATGCACTGGTGCTCGACGAGAGGGCTCCGACTGTGATGGTCACCTCATCCTCCTGCGACAGAGAATGGGACGCAGAAGAGATAGTGCGGGCGGGGGACCCTCTTGATCTCAACATCATGCTGGAGGCCCTTGAGGATATGGGCATAGACAGCATACTTGTTGAGGGGGGCGGGGAGACCATAGCCGGATTCTTCAGGGCAGGCCTTGTGAACAAGTACACAGTGTTCGTGGGGTCCTGCGTGATCGGAGGCAGAACCTCCCCCACACCGGCAGACGGAGATCTGGCTATATTGAAGAAAATGACGCTGGAGAGCAACGAGATCCTAGGCAGCGGTGTGCTTCTGACCTTCACTCTTTGAGCTCTATAATGAACTTATAATAGTTATTATCTGCACCGAAAGTCTCTCTCTTCGTTATGACGTAGGCCCTTCCCATTGTCTCAGACAGAATTCTCCTGAAGAGGCCGTGACTGAACTGGGCTATGGAGTTTATCTTAAAGGGATATGTCTCCGTATCCCTGATTATGATCGTCAGCGGAAGGAACGTGTAGATACACACCTCTCCCATCCCGTTCTTCTCATAGAAATCCTGAACAAATGATATAACATCCTCCAGCTTGCCCGGCGGGATCTCGGACGCCATTCTGACCGCCATGGCCTCGCCTATCTTCTCCAGGGCTGGTCCTATGTGCATCCCGTAAGCCTCGCACTCCACCAAAAACGTGCGCAGGAAGGTCTTGTAATAAACCTCCGGTGCGCATTTGACCGTTTCATTCACCATGTCATAGAATACGCCTATCCCTTCCTTCGATGCCTCCGTGGAGTACGCAACCTTTGTGGACGACACGGAGAATATCTTCCTCCTGCTGTCATTGGCATCGGGCTGAGATTTTATCAGACCCCGGGATACGAGAGAGTCCAAATGCACGGAGAGTGTGGATTGCGCTTTCCCTGTCGCCTCCGATATCTCTGACGACGACATGTTCCTCTCGGAAAGATTTTGCAGAATGCTCTGGTGCAGAGGCTCGGAAACCTGCACCAGCTCCGGTTTTCCGTTCACAACGGTCGAGTAAATATCAAAACCGGAGTGGGACATGTTGCTTTTCGACACAGCCAACATACTCATTCGCCACGTTATAAAGATTGCCGACGCACATAGAACGATATCAATTAATCGTAAGAAGGCCGTCAACATCCGGGTTTGCGAATGAAGGCGAAAACGGAGAACGGCGTGCGGAACGTGAAGGCTGTCTGGTTCGAGGGCGGCCGGGTTATGATGATAGATCAAAGAAGACTGCCCGACAGATTGGAATTTGTCTCCTTCGACAACTATCGTGATGTGGCCGAATCGATTAGCAACATGACCACCCGGGGGGCACCTTCCATAGGTGCCACGGCAGCCTACGGTATGTGCTTGGCTGCTCTCAGGGGAGATGATCTCGGAAGAGCTGCGGCGGAAATAAAGGCGGCGAGGCCAACGGCATATGATCTGTTCTACGCTGTCGACCATATGATCCGGGCCCTGAAGGACGGCACAGATCCCGTTGTGGCGGCGGATGCATATGCACAGACCATCATCGACAAATGCCTGGCTATAGGCAGGCACGGGGAGCCGCTCATAAAGGATGGAGCGAAGGTCATGACGCACTGCAACGCAGGAGCGCTTGCAACGGTTGATGTCGGCACAGCTCTCGCCCCAATCAGGGCAGCCCATGATAAAGGAAAAAGCTTCTTCGTATACGTATCGGAAACGAGACCGCGTCTTCAGGGAATGCAGCTGACCTCCTGGGAGCTTCTGCAGGAGGACATAGATCACGCCATAATACCCGACGGCGCCTCGGGACACTTCCTGAGGGACGGCGTCGACCTTGTAATACTCGGAGCGGACCGCATAGCGGCCAATGGCGATTTCGCCAACAAGATAGGGACATTCGAAAAGGCTGTGCTGGCCAAAGAGCTCGGAGTCCCATTCTACGTTGCGGCCCCAATATCCACATTCGATTTCAAGACTCTGCGCGGAGAGGACATAAAAATAGAATACCGCTCCCAAGAGGAGATAACAATGGTATCCGGCATCAGGATCGCACCCGAGGGGGCGAAGGCTCTGAATCCATCATTCGATATGACACCGGCGAAATACGTCACCGGATTCATAACCGAAAAGGGAATACTGAAGCCCGGTGAGATACAGAAGGTGCTGAAATGAATGAGCCAGATGGAAGAATCGAATTGGTCCGTGTGTGCAGGATGCTCTACGACCGGAAGCTGACGGTCTCCGCGGGGGGCAACGTCAGCGTGAGGATGGACGATGGGACTTTCCTCATAACTCCGTCCGGAAAGAACAAGGGCATTCTGACCGAGAAGGACATTGTCAGGATCGACAGGGATGGGATATCCCTTGACGGGGGCAACCCCTCCATAGAAAGATTCTTCCACCTGGCTCTTTATGATTCCAATCCCTCCGTCAATGCAGTGGTCCATTGTCATCCCCTTTACTGCACGGTCTTGGCCGTCAGAGGAGAGAAGGTCGACTGCGGCCTTACGCCCGAGGGCGTAATACTTTTAGGAGAAGTGCCGATGATCGGATATCACACGCCCGGTTCTGCAGAACTTGTGGAGGCTATCAGAAAAGAGCACACCCATATGGCCATGACCATGGCCCGACACGGAGCGCTGACCCAGGGTAAGGACCTGACCGAAGCGTACAATCGTATGGAGGAACTTGAATTCCAAGCCAGTCTGCAGATCCTCACGGAAGGAGCAGACAGATTATCGGAAGCGGAGATCAGGAAGATAACTGGTGATACACCATGATACTTGTAACAAAATGGTTCGGAGTGTTCCTCTGCGATGGCGGGAGGATACTGGATAAGCGCCTGATGCCGAAGAATGCGGCGACAATATCCGAGAAGCTGGCAGTCATGCAGAGAGGTGGCCTCCTTCAGGAAGAGAGGGATCTGGCACATGGACGTGAGAAACTGGAAGTCTCTGAAAGGAGGCAATCTGAGCTCGGAAAGCCCGCGTTCTTCGATTCCTCATTCATAAAGGCAGAATCCTTCGGATACACAACTGAACTGATGCATGAGGCCATGATGGGTCTGGCCAAGCTCAGGACCTCCGAACCTATCCCCCGAGACAGGAACCTTGTCCAGGCGATAAGAAGCCTTGACGATCTGATAGAGACCGCCAACCTCATGAGCGAGAGGCTCCACGAGTGGTACGGCATGCACTTCCCGGAACTGGCGGACTATGCCAAGGACGAACGCTATGCCAGAGTCATAAGCGATCACGGAGACAGAGAGTCTGTTATATCCGCATTGGAACTGGACCTGGAGTCCATCGGCTCCGATATGGACTCTGAGGATATTCTGGCCGTAAGGGACCTGGCGGGCACGCTTTGCTCAGTCTACATGAGCAGGGAGAGGACCGAGGATTACATCTCGGAGATCGTGGAGAGGTCGTGTCCCAATATGTGCGCGTTGCTGGGCGGCCCCCTGTCCGCAAGGCTTATCTCCCTGGCCGGAGGGCTGGGGAGACTGGCCTCGCTGCCTTCCTCCACAGTGCAGCTGATGGGTGCCGAGAAGGCCATGTTCAGGCATCTCAAATCTGGTAAGCGCCCCCCCAAGCACGGAGTGCTCTATCAGCATCCTTCCGTGCACACCGCCCCATATTGGCAAAGAGGTAAAATAGCCAGATCCCTGGCCGGCAAGGCTCTCATAGCGGCGAAGATAGACAGCTGCGACGGCGAATACAAAGGAGATATTCTCGTAAGCGAATTCGAGAAGAGAGTGGCGGACGTAAAACGCAGATATCCTGAGCCTCCGAAGAGGGCCGCGCCCAAAGAAGGGAGGGGAAAACGCCCCATGAAGACCTCGGGCAGACGCGTTAACGACAGGCCATCCAAGAAATAATTATAAGCTTGACGCCAATAGGGCACGCATATAGACGGGAGCTGTCCCGATCTGAATGAAAGCTGAGAGGGAATCATATGGCCGGTGGAGATTGGGAAGCAAAAGAGATAAGGGAACTGAAAGTTGGAAGGTACGTTAACATCGATGACGAGCCATGTAAGATAGTCTCGATATCTACTTCCAAGCCCGGAAAGCACGGGTCCGCCAAGGCCAACATCGACGCCGTGAGCATTTTCAGCGGCTCTAAGAAATCTCTCGTGGGCCCTGTCAGCACGAAAGTCCAGGTCCCCATCATCGACAAGAGGAAGGGCCAGGTCCTCGCCATACACGGCGAAGAAGTCCAGATCATGGACCTGGAAACATTCGAGACTTTCACCATGGCCATCAATGCGGACCACGAGTCCGTTCTGGAAGAGGGCGGCGAGATAATGTACCTCGTGGCCATGGACAGAATGAAGCTGATGTGAGATGCCGCAGGGTACCTCCTTCGCAGATGCCGATGCATCCTACAACGATGCGGATTTCTGCCTGTACGGCATACCTTTCGACAGAACCGCAAGCTTCAGATCCGGGGCCAGGGAAGCACCTGCCGCCATAAGGCGCGCTTCATATAATTTCGAAAGAAACCATTACGAGCACGGCAGATACGATGCCACTTTGTATGATTATGGGGACTGCGACGATTTTCTCCTCTCCAGCGATATGATGGATGAGGTCGGGTTCGTAATGGGCCCTGCCATACGGGATAGGAAATTCACAATAGCCATGGGCGGCGAGCATTCCGTGAACATCCCAATAATCCGCTGCTTCAAAGAGAAGAGCATCGCCCTGATATCCATCGACGCTCATCTGGACTCCCGGGACGAGTATCTCGGATGCAAAGAGAGCCACGCCTGCATAACGCGCAGAGCGGCGGAACATCTTGGTCTGGATAATGTTTTCGTTCTGGGCGTCAGATCGGTTTCTGAAGAGGAGCTCGACAGGGACGACCCGGTCAGATTCATAGATTCATATGAGATAATGGAGAATGGGATCGAGAGGGCCGTGAAGAAGGCCATGGAGAGCGTCAAATGTGACGGAATCTACCTGACTCTTGACATCGACGGTATCGATCCCGCTTACGCTCCCGGCACAGGCACGCCGGAACCTTTCGGCCTGACACCCATGGACGTCAAGAAGGCCATAAACCTGATGGGTGACCGCCTCGTAGGTTTCGACGTCACAGAGGTCTGCCCTCCGGCCGACCCCAGCGGGACAACTTCAATACTTGCGGCCAGGATGATCAAGGAGGTCATCGCGGTCAAGTCTTGCGAGTCTTGAGGAAATCCTTTACGATATCCTCGTAGTAAGCCCCTCTCTTCTCTGCCGTCTCCGCATCCTTCGCTTCCGAGTATATCCTGAATATCTGCTCTGTGCCAGAAGGTCTGAGAAGAGCCCATCCGTCCGGATAGATTATCTTAAGGCCATCGGTGGAATCTGTTCTCCTGGAAGCGTTGATCCCTTTCAGATGCTCCATGAGGGCCTCCCTCTTCTCTGCCGGGCACTCTAGTTTCCTCTTGTCGGTGAAATAAGCAGGCAGCGAATCGATCCCGTCCTGGAGAGAGCCGTTCTTGGCTATGTACTCCAGCATCTTGGCAGCCGTCATAGCTCCGTCCCTGCAGTATTGCTGCTCCGGGAAGATCAAACCGCCGTTCTCCTCCCCTCCGAATATCGCATCGGTATCGATCATCTTCCTGGCAACGACCGGGGACCCGACGGCTGTGTATATCACTTCTCCGCCTGCCCTGACGACCACGTCCTCGACCATGGAAGATGAGCTGACGGGAGTGACGATCTTACCCCCTCCTTTTTTGGATACGGCCATCTCCGCCATTAGTGCCAGGCTCTTGTCGCCACTGACGAATTTGCCTTGGTCTGTTATGAACACGGTCCTGTCCGCATCGCCGTCATGGGCTATCCCGATGTTGGCATTGGCGTACTTGGTGATCTCGATGAGAGTGGCCAGATTCTCTTCCGTGGGCTCGCTGGGGTGGCCGGGGAACTCCCCTTGGGGGTTAGCATTGATCGTTATCGCTCTCACGTTCAGCTTGCTCAGGAGCAATGGCGCCGTGTAGTAGGATGCGCCGTTGGCACAATCCAGCACCGCCACCAGATTGGCGGACCTTATCTTCTCTGAGTCCACCAGAGATACAATCGCATCTACGTATGAATCGGCGGCACCCAGGACCTCATCTCTCGTGCCTACCTCGCTCCAGGGCTTGCACGGGACATCCTCCTCGTATTTCCTCTCGATCTGCTCCTCGTCAGAACGATGCAGCTCCGTACCGTCGGCAGCAATGCATTTTATGCCGTTGAACTCCGGGGGATTGTGGGATGCGGTTATCATCACCCCTCCGGAAACGTGATCGTGGGTCTTCACGAAGTACTGTATCGCCGGAGTCGGTATCGTTCCCAGGTCCAGCACCCTGCACCCCACCGCCATCAGGCCGGCTGACACGGCAGATTTTATCATATCGCCGGATACTCTGGTGTCCGAGGCTATTGCCACGCTCCCTCCGAAGAATTCACCTATGGCCTTCCCTAAACGCAGCCCCAGCTCCGAGGTCATATCCTCGTTGATTATCCCGCGCACACCGTTGGTGCCGAACAGCCTCTTTGCCATATTATGTCCCTCTGGCTATGATCAGCACTGCCAAGGTCTCAGCGCAAGAGTTGCAGGCATCCGCCGCCTTCTCCAACGACTCGGTAAGACCGCGCATTAACAGTATCCCCTTATGGTCCATATCGGATAGGAGTATCCTCCTGAAGTTGGCATAGTCCATCTGATCTACAAGACGTTCCTGATCGTTTATTGATCCGATGTGCCTTTTGACCTCTTCTTTGTTCTTACCCATGTTCTCGAAGGCCATTATCAATAGCCTGACGGACAGCACAAGCTCGGAGGTCATCTGCTTGGCGGCATCCCACAAGTACTTGGGGACCTCTGTCTCGGTCTCGATGATCAGCTGTGTGTAGAGGCCCGCTTCATTGGCCTTGTCCGAGATCTTGTCTGTCTTCTTGATCAGGTGAAGAAGATCTTCCCTCTCCTGGCTCTTCAGGGATCCTTCGACTATCTCCCTGCATAGGGAGTCCTCGATGCGATCGGCCTCCCTTTCATTGAGTATGACTCTGTCCAGGCACTTGAGGGCGGTCTGCTTGTCCCCGTCCGACATCGCTTTCAGAGCCTTCTCCAGCTCTACCACCGTATCTAGTACTATCAGGCCGTGGCTCCTGCTCCCCTTCTGCACCACTCCGCTGGTTCTCTTGGAGAACCATTCCAGCATATCTTTCATATCACTCAAGCTTAATCGCCTCCGTCAATCCGTCCTTGGGCCTCTTGAACACCCTAGAGGCCTTCTTATTGAATACCAAATAAACCTGTTCCCCCATCTCTGGCACTTCCGAATCCGCTGGTATGTTATAGTCCACGTAATCCTGGGATTCCGCTTCCGTTCTCACACGCCAGTATGTTCCCATGAACACGACATCCCTCACATGCGCCCTGAGCCCGTCCGTCGCCGTATACACATGTTCCGGGCGCACCGAGAGGATGGCTATGTCTCCCACATTCGCCTTGGACTTCGATACATTGACCAGAACATCGTTCCTTAGTCTCAGTATCACGCCTCCTTCTTTCCTCTTGCTCTCCACAGTGCACTCCATGAGATTCGTTTCACCTATGAAGTACGCGGCGAATATGCTTTTCGGAGATCTGTACATCTCCAGAGGTGTGCCGGTCTCGAATATCTTCCCTTTACGCATCAGGATTATCCTGTCAGAAACGGACATCGCCTCTTCCTGATCGTGGGTCACGTGCAGGACGGTTATTCCCAAACGCTTCACTATGCGCCTTATCTCATATCTCAGTTCCATGCGCACCCTGGCATCCAAGGCGGAAAGGGGCTCGTCCAGCATCAGCATCCTGGAGCCGGACGCCAGTGCTCTGGCGAGCGCGGCCTTCTGCTGGTCCCCTCCGGAGAGCTCCCTGGGAAAGTGACCGGCCTTATCCAGCATATCAACAAGCATAAGGTACTCCTGCGCCGTCGCCTCAGCCTCCCTCCCTTCGAGGGAGTGCACTTTGGGTCCGTACTCCGCATTCCCGCGTATGGTCATATGGGGGAAAAGGGCGATATTCTGGAACACGTAGCCTGTGTCCCTGTCCTCCAGAGGGACATCGGTCACATCCTTCCCGTCCACGAATAGTCTGCCTTCTGTCGGACGCAATATGCCGGCGACTATCTTTATCAATGTTGTTTTGCCGCATCCTGAGGGGCCCAATATGGTCACGTACTCGCCATTCCGGATCTCCAGGTCGATGTCCCTGACGGCGGTTATGTCACCGAATCTCATCGTTATGTTCTCAAGTCTTACATGCGGCATTCAGTCCACCCTTATCTCGTACTCTATCCCGCCCTCCGGTATATCGAAGACCCTGGCCTTCTCCGGGCTCCAATTGACCGATACCGTGTTCCCTTCCCGGAAGTCATCGAATTTCCTGTTAGGCAGCTTGGAATACACTAACCCTAGGCCTTTGACCATTACCTCCGCCGTTATCGTGGCCCCTTCGTAGAGTATCTTCTCCACCCTGCCCTCGAAGTACCCGGGGAGCTTGGTGGATATCTTCGTGTTGCCTACCTTGACGGCCATGAGGACCTCAGTTCCCGGAGGCTGGCCTCCGTCCTTGGCCTCCATCCTCAATCCGCCCTCATTCTCGAGGACGACCTTCCCTTCCGCCGACTGGACGACCCTGCACTGTATCATATTGGATCTGCCGACGAAGTTCGCCACGAAAGGCGTCTTCGGGTCCTCGAACACCTCCTTGGGTGTGCCCACCTGTATTATCCTCCCTGCGCGCAGGACCGCTATCCTGTCTGCCATCTCCAATGCCTCATCCTGATCGTGGGTGACATGGATGGCCGTCAGTCCCATGGCTTTCACCATCCCTTTGAGGTCCTTTCTCAGCTCGAGCCTGAGACGGGCGTCCAGGGCTCTGAGCGGTTCGTCGAGGAGAAGCACCCTGGAACCCGAAGCCAATGCCCTCGCCAGGGCTATCCTCTGCTGCTGCCCCCCCGATAGCTCGTCGGGATACGCCTTGGACCTGGATTCCATATGCATCATCGAAAGTATATTCCGGGCAAGCTGCTGGCTCTCCTCTTCGGGCCAGCCCTTTATCCATGAACCGAAAAGTACGTTCTCCTTCACTCTCATATTGGGGAAGAGGGCGTAGGTCTGCGACAGCATAGTGGCGCCTCTCTCGGCGGTGTCCAGATACGTTACGTCCTGGTCGCCGAAGAACACCCTGCCCTCGTCCGGCTCGGTCAGGCCGCAGATCATCCTCATGAGCGTGGTCTTGCCGGCACCGGTAGGGCCGAGAATGCATAGGTACTCCCCCGACTCCACGGTGAGATCTGTGCCGTCGGCCGCCATGTCCGAACCGAACCTCTTCTTCAGACCGTCAAGCCTTATCTCAGTCATGACCCCGGCCTCCCAGCTTCCTGCGCGTAACGTACTTCACGGCCACCATCATCACGAAGCAGACGGCGGTCAGTGTGATGGATGCCACGGCCGCCTGGTAAACGTAATCCGGGTTATTCAAATCCCTAAACTTGTTTATCAGATTGACGATGTAGATCGGGACAGTGTTGATGGTCGGGTCTATCGCTATGGTGGCCCCGGTCTCTCCCAGACTCCTGGTGAACGCCAGGATAGCTCCTGCCAGAACGGAGGACTGTATCACAGGTAGCAGTACCTTCCTGAATGCCTGGAAGGGCTTGGCGCCCAGAGTCTTCGCTATCTCCTCATAGGACGGGTCGACCTCCTCTACGGCGCCTATGACGTTCCTGACCACCAGAGGATAAGTGAACGATATATGGCCCAGTATCACCAACACCAGTCCCGGCAAGGATGCGCTGGACCAGAAAAGGTACAGGGACAGCCCCAAGGCGGTCGTCGGTATTATGAGAGGAACGTTCACAAGCATATCCAAGGCCTTTCCTAAGCCCTTGTCCTTGTTCCTGGCTATGTAGAGGGCCATCGGTATGCCGAAGATTATGTCGAACATCGTGGCCGCACCCGCCACCAAGAAAGATATGCCCATGGCCTTGAACAGCCCCGCCATGTCCGGAAGCGGCCCTTCGATAAGGAGGAAGGAGAATATGAAGAAAGAAGGGATTATTATGAAAAGGGCGAGGAAGAAGGAAGACAGACCGTTCCTCATCTTTACTGCCAGGCCCCGGCTGATCCTTCTCTCGAATTTCGGCCAGACTTTGGACCAGGGGATCTTCACCTTGTCCATCATCAATTTCGCGACGAAGAGCATGAGAAGCGCGAACACGATAAGAAGGACGCTGATAAGGATCAGCTCAGGCATGGCCGCTTCGGATCCGGCCTGATTCTTCAGATCGCTGATGAAGGTGGGACCTGTGAAGAACGCGCTCTGCTTGCCTATCAGGTTCAGGGCAATGTATGTGCCTCCGGTCTCGCTGAGTGACCTGGCGAAGCAAAGTATGAATCCGGTCACCAGTCCCGCTCTGAAGAGGGGCAGTGTTATCGTCCTCACAGCCGTGAACCTGGATGCGCCCAGGGTCATACCGGCAGTCTCGAAGTTCGGATCCAACTGCTCCAATATTCCGGACAGGGTCCTCACCATGTAAGGATATGTGAATATCAAATGAAGGAGAATGACAAGGACATAGGGGCTGACAACTATCCCCAGACCGGGGACGTCCAGTCCCTGAGGTATGCCCCAGAAGATGGCCACCGAGAATCCCAGGGCGGCCGTGGGAAATGCCAGGGGCATATCGATCAGAGTGTCCACGAACCTCTTTCCGGGAAAGTTCTTCCTGACCATCAGCCATGCCATGGGTATTCCCACGATTATGTCGATGATCGTGACGATGAATGCGATGCTGAATGAGTTGCCTACAGCACCCCATATCACGGCCATCTTCCCGGAGTCAGAGACCACCTCGTTTATCGACCCCCATTGGGAAACCGCCTCGAAAAGAACGTAGATCGACGGCAATATGATTAAGATTAAGAATATTAGAATTACGAGTATCAGCCAGAATCGTTTGACCCTTCGTTTGCTGGACGCGCCGTCAAGCCTATCTATGAGAGACATGGCCACCAGCGGCAGACCCGTTGCATGGGTAAATAGGTTATGGCACCGCTCTATAGCCAAAGATCAGAGTATTGATATGCTGACCACATTGTTGCCGCGAAGAACGACCACTCCCAGGCGCCTTCCTTCGGCTTCCTGGAAGCTCTCCACGGTATCGTCGATGACCATGTTCATGAACTCGTCGTAGCCTGTGAGCTTCCCCTCGAGAATCCTTCCGTCCTTCAAAAGCAGGGACACTTTCTTATCCAAAGATTTCTCCAATAGTGCGAGCGGCATGACCATGTGTATCGTCTCGGCTACAAACGGAGTACGATTTAAAGGTTTCCAAAAGGATTTTTCAGCTTCCCCTGATCAGCGGCCCTGGTTCTTCTCTATCCAGGCCTTGACATCTTGGATCCTGCCGCCTTCTATGCCGAAATACTCCGCAAACTTCTTGGTGGTTGTCAGCTCCAGGGTCTGACCTATCTTCTTGCCGGCCACCAATCCTATGCCCATCAGCTCTCTCACATCATCGTAGGTCCTGACACCCCGTGCCCGGAACAATTCGGACTGCAGCACGGGCTGGTTATAGGCTATGGTAGACAGTGTCTTCATCGTGCCGGGCGGTATCTCCATCTCCGAGAATCTGTCAGTGAAATGGCTGTACTCGTCCCTCAGCCGAAGGGAGTACATCGAGTTGATCTTGGAGACCATCACGGCGGAGCCTACGGTATCGTAGTCCTCCGCCAGATCTGCCAGGGCCTTCCTGACCGTCTGGTCGGACAGCCCGGTCTTGTCGGCGATCTCCCTGACCCTCAAAGGATGAGAGGACGAGAAGAGTGCCGCCTCTACGGCGCCCTTCGAGTCCATCTCAGATCACCGCCTCGCGTATGACGGTCTCCGGAGACGCGTCCTCGACTGTGCCTGCGGCCCAGTCGACCTTGAGCTCTATGAACACGTCCCCGTATGGAAGAGCGTCCTGCCTGACAGTAAGCTTACCGTCCCTTACCAGATGCAGCACCGCAAGGAAGATCTTTATGTTCACCAGGATGTCGGCCGTGTACAGGTCTCTCAGCAGCATCTCGCCGGCTCCAAGCTTCTGTATCTTCTCGTAAACAACCTCGACGTCCCTCTCATCGTCCTCGTCGTGGGCCTTGTTCTCGAATTTCCTGGGCTCCTTCGCCCTGAGCTCCAGCTTAAGGCGCTCTCTCTCAACGGATATCTCTATCTCCTCACGGGCGTCCTCAAAGGCGTCCAGAAGCTCCATCATAGTAACCTGCCTCACAGGCTCCCTGCGGATCGCAGGAGAAAGGCTCACAGAAGGAACAGAGGGGATGAAGAGCTCGTCGGAGAAGAGGTCCGCGTCCGTCTCGAAGAGGATATCGTCCGTGTTATCCATGCACTCGGACACCTCCCTCGTCCTGTCGGACTGCATCCTGAGTATCTTCCATGCCATGAGCACCAGCTTGCCGGCGACTATCATGTCGTAATCATTCTTTCTTATCTTGGATGAATAGAGCCTCACGAACTCGTGCAGGTCTATCTCCCAAGGATCCAGGTGGTTCTCGAACACGAGACTGAATATCGATCTTATCGCCTCGTCCGTAGGATCCTCCAGCCTCATGCTGTCGCTCTCCCCCAGGATCCTGATGTACCTGTTCACCCTCTCATTCCCGACGTTGTCATCTATCAGTGCCTTGTGGTAAACAAGGTGCTGCTGGATCGCGTCGCTCGCCTGTGCATCCCCATTCATATCTCATCCCTCCTCTTCCTTTGCCTCTTGCTTCTGTGCCAGGGCCTCGCTCTCATACCTGGAGACCTCTTCGAAGTCCGGCTGTATTATTATCTTGCTGTACCCGTTGGGCTGCCTCATAACCCCGATCAGGTGCTGGGCCATGGCCAGTGTAACCTTCCTGAGGGAGACCTGTAGGAACTGCGCTGTCTCCGCGCTCTTCCTTATACGGGTGGCGACCATCTCCGCGTTGACGGAGTCAAGGAACATGTCCACCTCGTCGAGAACGTAGAACGGCGACGGCTGGTGCTCCTGTATGGCGAATATGAACGCCAGTGCGGTAAGGGACTTCTCACCTCCCGACAAGGCTTCCAGTCTGAGCAGCTTCCCGTTCTTGGGCTTGGCGTTTATCTCCAATCCGCCCTGGAACGGATCCTCCTCGTTCTCCAGCTTCATGAAGGCCTCTCCCCCTCCCGAGAGTTCAGAGTAGATCTTCCTGAAATTGCCGTCTATGCCCTCGTATGACTTCATGAACAGACCCTTCTTCTCGGAGTTCAGAGACGCGACCAGATCGTTCAGCTCCCTAATCTGGGCGTTGAGCCTCTCCACATCCGCCTTCAGACTGTCGTATCTGGCCTTCCTGTCGTCATAATCCTCGATGGCACGCAGATTGACCTGTCCCATCCGCGCCATTATGCTCTCGCATGATTTTATCGTTCGGCGCAGCTCTTCCTCCGAAGGTATGGGGCGCTCCACCTCGAACCCTATCTGGGAGACCTCCTCCCTCAATTGACGGATGCTCTCCTCTGTTATCGCGACCTTGGCCTCCAGGCTCAGCTTGAAGGAGGTCTTCGTCTCTATCTTCTCAGAGACGTTGTCCCTCTGCCCCTCCGCCTTGATCTTGCTCTCCAAAAGAGCGTCCTTGGAGTCGCGCAGGTCCTTTATGCCGCTCTCCATCTCGGTCTCGATTATCCTCAGAGCGTTCAGCTCTACTCTCTTCTTGTCATTCTCCTCGGACGCCTTCTGTATCGCCTCGGAGTCCAGCTCTATCTTCTTGTTGATCTTGACTATCTCAGTCTTAATCGATGATAGGTGGCTGTCGTGACCTGACTTCTCGGCTGCCAGCGTGGCCTTCTCTGTGGTGAGCTCGGACACTTGGTTCGTCAGCTCGTACACCGAGTCCCTTATCCTCTGGATCCTCTCCTGCATCTCAGCCGGGGCTATCTCGGCTATGCGGTCCCTTATGGCGGTGCGCTCCGTTCTCAGTGCCTCGAGTTCCGATGCGGCTTTCGCCAGCTCGGAAGCGGCCTTGAGATTGGCCTCTTTGGCCTTGGACAGGGCATCCCTCTTCACCCCTTCCTCGGCGGTCAAGCGCTTCCTCTTGTCGTTGAGCTCCTTCAGCTGCGCTTCCAGCTTTCCAAGCTTGCTTTGGAGCTCCATGCTGCCCGCGTTGACGGACCTCATCTGATTGTCCATCTCACGGATGCTGTCGCGCAGAGACCTCATCTTGATGCGCAGCGCATCCAGGGACTCATTGGCCGCCCTGAGCTCCGCGGATACCGTATCCAGCCTCGATTGTGATGTTGTTCCGAACCTTAGGGTGGCCTGCTTGCTGACGGCCCCGCCCACCATGGCCCCGGAGGCCTCTATCAGGTCGCCGTCCATGGTAACGATCCTTATGCCTCCCATGAGACGCCTCCCCTGGTCCATGTTCCTGACCACCAGCGTGTCCCCGAACACGTACCAGAATGCGGATCTGTACTTCTCGTCGAAATCCACCAGATCAATGGCGTACCCCTCGGAATCCTTGACGGACATTATGGCCTTGGCCCTGGGCTTGCCGTCCATCATCTTGTTCAGGGGAAGGAACGTCGCCCTCCCCAGATTGCCCTTCTTCAGGACAGCTATGGCATCGGCGGCCACCTGGTCGTCGTCCACCACTATGGCCTGCATCTTTCCGCCTGCGGCTATGGACAATGCGGTCTCATACTCCGGGTCCACGGTCCCTAGCTCCATTATCGTACCGTGTATGCCCTTCAGCGCCCCCTTGTCCCTCATTTCGAGAACGGCCATCACCGCGTTGGCACCTCTGGATACCCTTTCGGTGACCTTCTTCTCCGCCAGCAGGCTGTTGTACTCCTCGCTTATCCTTTGTATGGCGCTGTTGAGGTCGGCCTCCTGCTTTTCGAGCTCAGATTCCTCTCTCTTAGCAGCCAATATCTTCTCGGTGAATGTCTTTACGTCGGAGACCGGGCCGGCATCCTCCTTCGCCTTCTTGATGCTCCACTCGCAGTCCTTTATCTCAAAGCCCACACCATTGGCCTGCTCCTCGAGGGACGCCAGGGTCCGCGATGCCTCCTCTTCCGCCGTGGCAGCCGTGGCCGCATCGATGCTGATCTTGTGCTCTGCGGCCCCTTTCTCGTCTATGGCCTTCTCGATCTTGACCAGCCTCTCCTGGAGCTCTGTATGCTCCCCGCCCTTGCTGCTCATCTCCTCGCTTATCCGGGCCGCCTCGGCCTTAGCCGCCTTCAGCTCCCCGCTCTTGGCCTTCAGGGCAATATCGTTATCCTCTATCTCCCGGACACAGGATTCAACGCTCTTCCCGGCTTCTGCGAGCATCTGATTGGCCATATTCAGGGCCTCCTCCTGCTCGCTCTTATCGTCGGACGCCCTCTCCATACGGTCGGCAAATGTCGCCATGGCTATCTTGACGGATTCGATCTTATCCTTAAGGGCCCGGTACTCGGGACCTACCTGGGCCTCTATCTCGGCCTCTTTGTCCTTTATCTCTCCTTCCAGCTCCCCTATCCTCTTCCTGAGCTCTTCTCTCTTGTCTCTCAGGTCGGATATCTCGTTCTCATGGGAGGCTATCTGCTCCTTCGTGTACTCCAGATCCGTCTCTGCGGTCTCCAGCTGCCTGTGCACGGACTGAGCCTTCGCCATCTCCATGCGGCGCTGGGACTCCAGATACTTCTTTGCGGACTCCATATCCTTCTCGAGCTGTTCCAACTGCCTCTCGAGCTCACCGATGACTATGCTTATGCGCTCCAGGTTCATCTCCGCCTCCTGCCTCTCATTGGCAGCCTTGGATATGTCCTCGTCATAGCTGGCTATGCCCGATATGGAGTCGACGACGCGCCTTCTCTCGATGTTGCCCATGGTGACGATCCTCGTGACGTCCCCCTGTTGCACCATGTTGTAGCCGTCGGCACTGATCCTGGCCCTGGTTAGAAGGCTGTCGAACTCGCTCATGGACGATTTCTGATCATTTACATAAAAATAGGAATTGTAATTCTCCCCGTCCGAGGCGAACCTGACCAGCCTGGTAAGCTTCACTGTGTCGGAATCCCATGAGATCATGCGGTCCGTATTGTCGAATATCAGGGAGACCTTTGTATGATCGGCCCGGTTCTTGCTCTTGCCGCCGTCGAAGATCAGATCGGTCAGCCTACCCGCCCTGATGGCCTTGGAACTCTTCGGCCCCAGAACGAACATGATAGCGTCCGTTATATTGGACTTGCCCGAACCGTTCGGCCCAGTCACAGCTATGTATCCCTCGACCAGGGGTATCGTCATCTTGCCCCCGAAGGACTTGAAATTCTCTAGCTCAACCTGTTTTAAGTACACTTGTGCACCCCTTTTGGGGGACAGTTCGGAGCTCGGCCCCTATTGCATCCCATTTCCCGCTTTCGCAGGCGGGTATGTCATCGTGAAAAAACATATAAATATGTTCTTAAAGGAATCCCCTGCTGGCTCTTCTACAGTGCGGATTTCTCTATCAACGCGGGTATCTCCGCCACAGAGCCCACCACCGCTGTCGGTGCGAGACCGGAGGCCTTGAGCTCCTCTCCCGTTGCCTCGCCCGAGAGCACGAGCACTGATCTGGTCCCCGCGTTCGCCGCCATCCTCATGTCCGTATAGAGGCGATCGCCCACCATGACCACTTCGCTTAGTCTTACGCCCATCTCCTCCGCAGCCATCTCCAGCATCCGCCTGCTGGGCTTGCCGACCACCTCGGCCACTGCTCCCGTCATGGACTCGAACATCCTTATAAACGGGCCGATGTCGATATCATAACCTTGCTCTGTGGGGCACAGATCGTCCGGGTGCGTCGCCACGAACCCGGCACCGCCCTTCAGGAAGCGATACGCTTTGTTGATCTTCCCATAGGTTATCGATGTATCAAAGGCCAACAGGACTATGTCGGGGTCCTCGTCGTCTATCTCTATGCCCGCCTCGGAGATCTCGCACACGAAGTCGTCTACGCCCACAGGATATACGCTCCTCCCGGGATGGACAGACCTGAGATATCTTACGGTGGCCGTGGTGGAGGTGAGAATGTTCTCTAAGGAAACGTCGAACCCCATCCTCTCCAGTCTACGAAGATAGAATCCCCTGCCGTGGGATGAGTTGTTGGTGAGGAAAACGAAGGGAATGCCCCTCTCTCTGAGGAAGGACACGAACTCTGCGGCACCGGGGATCGCCTCCTCCCCTTTGTAGACCGTCCCGTCCATGTCCAAAGCGAAGGCCATCATCGCCTCAGCTCCCGGGCTATGCGCTCCGCCGTGATCCTCAGACAATCAAGGGCCGCCTTTCCGTAGGTGCATGCGGCGGGATGGAAGGTTGGTATGAATGTTACCTCTCTTCCGCCCACGGAGATCCGCATATCTCTGTTGGCGATCTCTGATATATTGACCGAATATCCAAGCAGATCCCTGCACGCCGATCTTCCAAGACCGATTATCACTTCGCATGAGGACAGCTCGCACTCCAAGAACGCTCTGCATGCAGACATCTCCGATGGTTTTGGATCCCTGTTACCGGGAGGCCTGCATTTGACTGTGTTCGTTATCAGCACATCGTCGCGACTGACTCCTGCTTCGGCGAGTATTCTCATGAGCACCTTGCCTGACCTTCCTACGAAAGGCATGCCCTGCCCATCTTCTGTGGTCCCGGGTGCCTCGCCCACAAGCGCCACTCTGGAATCCGGGTCCCCGGACGGTAGGACTACATTCGTCCTGCTCTCCCACAGGCCGCAAAGCCTGCAGTCCGGATCCGGCCTCATCATCTCCTCCGGCCCAATATGCCGGATGCCGTGACCAAGGGGCGCAGGGTGACGCCTATGCCGGCCAGAGCATCCCTACCGCCGGCCTCTCTGTCTATGACCGATATGACGTCCGATACCTTCGCGCCGGCCTCTCTGAGAGTGCCTATCGCCGAGATGCTCGATCCCGCGGACGTGACCACGTCCTCGACCACAAGAACGCTGTCCCCTTCGCGGAGGATCCCCTCGATGAGCTTCCCCGTCCCGTGGTCCTTCTTCTCCTTGCGGACCATCACATACGGTATCCCCGTCTCCAGAGCGAGAGCTGCGGCCAACGGTACGGATCCCAGGACCACGCCTGCTATCCTGTCGGGCCTTAGACCGTCCTCCTTCATCCTGGCCGCCATCTCCTCTGCGATTATCCTCAGGACAGCGGGATCTGTGGACGCTTTCTTTATGTCAATATAATATTCACTCCGGGCACCTGAGGCCAGGATGAAATCCCCGAACTGCAGGGCGCCGCATTCTCTCAGTGCCTCGGGCAGTCTTCCCTCACCATGGCTCATTCTTAACACCCGCCTTGTATCCTATGATGTTGACCGCCCTGTGAAGTATATATGTAACTAATAGCAAAAAGATGAGTGCCAATATGTTCCATCCCTCGATGTACGTGGAGTATATCCAATCGGAATAGAACAAAGCTGTCAGAAGGAACGCCCCTATCAGGAAATCGTACTGGTCCAGAACCGGCATCTCGGCCCCTCTCTCCTTACCCATCCTCCTCTTTATCACGGATCCTCCCATGTCTCCGAGGACGGCGCCGAAGGATAGTGTGAACAGGATGCCCACATTGGACCACAGCGGACCGAATCCCCACAGGTCCGGGGATCCCGCCAGATGTGCTATGCCTATCTGTATCAGACCTATGGCCACACCTGCGAATGCCCCTCCGAAGAGACCGCGCCACGTCTTGCCGTCGCCCAGTATCCTCTTCCCTTTCCAGGTCCTGCCGAAATCCACGGGCCTGCCACCTCCGAATATCACCGCGGCGGGATTGGGAAGAAGCGCAGGCACGAAAACCCAAAGTCCCACCAGAACTGCCAACAAGATCTCCAATGCGGTCATGTTTCGCCTTGCCGCAGGTAGGCGGGGCAACGGTTTAATTGTTTTTGCCTGAGAAGAAGACTGACGCGTCTGCGGCAGGATCCTTGGAGGGAGAAGCGTCGAATCCCTTGAGACCTCCAGCCCTTTTGTCCAGCACCGCACAGAAGCCTATGTCGGTATCGGATCTTATGAGCCTGCCCCTGGCCTGTCTCATCTTCCTGACGGCTGGTGCCCTTACTATCCTCTCCCAACCGTTCCCCAACCTTATGTCCGTATATCGGACCAGCGCCTTCTGCTTCACGCTCATGAATGCGTAGGGTATGCCTACTATCACAGCCATCTCCAGCTCCCTGTCCGGGAAATCTATGCCCTCACTGACCCTTCCTCCCGAGACGGCGAAGAGCACTGCACCCTCAACGGACCTGAATCTCCCGATCTCGTCGGTGAGCTCGGACTGGCCCATCCCCCTGGTCTCCATGAACGTGGGCCTGTCTATCAGCTCCGCGAGGCCCAGCGACAACAATTCGTCCATTATCCTGTATGAGGGGAAGAAGACCGCCGTGTTCCTTCCCACAGACCTTACGAGGGAAACTATGCGGTATATCATCCGTTCCCTATTCTCCGGGTCATCGAATTCCCCGAACTTGGTGGTAACATCCTCGGCGTACACAGTCATCAGGTTGCCCGGATCGAAGGGGGAATCGAACATCCGGACCTTTGCTCTCTTCAGATCCAGCTCGGAAACATACTCGTCCAGAGGGCCCATGGTCCCCGACATATGAACAGACGAATGGCATATCCTGAATGACTCCGCGGCAGGAGCCGGGTCCATGCAATAGGCCTCGAAGGAGGGGTTATCACCTCCGTTCACAAGTTTTACGTATATCTCGTCCTCGCAGAGACCCCAGAACTGGAGGAAACGGCCAAGCGATCCCATGTACGATCTGGGAAGCTTCCTTCGGGCCTTCTTGCTCTCTGTCACCACCTCGCCCATCTCGATCAGGGATTTGTAGGCCCTTTCCAGAGATGCCGAGGTCACCCCCAGCTTCCCCATGAGCGCGTCCTGCAGATAATAGGGCGGCAGTATGGCATCCTCATCTGTAACGAATTCCTCCGCCGCCTCCACCAGAGCGGTGCCCATGGCCGCTGTCAGGGACGTTGCTCTTACCCCTTCGCAAAGCAACGGATCGTTCCATTCCCTCGCCTCGTTCTCCGCAAGACCCAGAGCTTTCATAGTATACTCAGATGTCATGGTCTCCCTCAGGTAATCGGGAAGGTTGTGGGCCTCGTCCACAATGACCGTGACATCTGAGAGGGCGAAGTTGCCCCAGTCCTCCAGGCGCCTCCTGATGTCCGGTATCACGAAGAAGGAGTACGGCACCGCTATGACATCTGCATATGTCAGGGCCGCCTTTGCCGTCTCGTATGGGCATATCTCCAGCTCTGCGCAGTATGCCTGCAGTTCCTCCGGCTCCGGCATGGCCGATCTGACATGACATATGACATCATCCATACCCTCCTGGCACATCTTGTCGAAGAATTTACAGCCCCTTGTGCCGCAATCCTCCTTCTTCATCGCCGAGCAATATTTGGAGAGCTCCTCGGAGGAACCGGACGATAGCTCGGGATCGCCTGCGATGGAAGGGCATGTAGACGGGGTGCGGCCCTGCATGGCCACACCGAACACCTGCATACGCTTGGAAATGGCCCTCAGCTCGGATATCACCTGCCTCTGCTGGGACTTTGTCCTTGTGAGGAATAGCACTTTCCTGCCGGCCTCCAACGCCACGGAAAGGGCCCCGGACAGTGAGCATACGGTCTTTCCCGTTCCGGTCGGAGACTCCATGACGGCTGTGCTGCCGGATGATACGGAAGCCTTCACGAATTCCACGATATCTCGCTGATTCCGGCGGTACCTGTACGGGAAGACGTCCATGGGGACGTCTTCATGTACGAGTATAAAAAGAATGAAAGGGGGGTGGCCGAAAACAGCCCGGACGTCACTGTTCGCTTCCGCGATTCCAGATGTCGTCGGGGAGCTCGTCGTAGACCGATGTGATCTCGGCACCCTTCTCCACACTGCTGACGTGGTTCTCTACAAGCTGGTCGATCTTGTCGCGCCGGAAGAGCCAGTAATGTATTCTCCATTCCCTTCCGTCATAGAGGGTGGTCTCCTCCCTCTCAGTTGTGAGTATGGCATTGTCCTCCAGCATATAGAAGGCGTCCCTGTCCTCAGGCTCCAGTATATTGTCGATTATCCTCTCCGAATATCCGAAGAAGTTGAGCACGTGAAGAGCCAGATTCTTGGCCTCGTACTCGTCGATGCCCCTGTTGTTGGGGCTGTTCTTTATCGCCTGGGTCAATTCCTCTACCGTGATTATGCCTGTCATTTCCCACCTCAGAGAAGGCTGATGTATCTTGTTATGTTCGAACCTATCTCGGAATCGATCTTCGATACTATGACCGGAGACACCTTATCGTCAACGGCCATTATCATGACCGCGTCCCCGCTGGGCGAGGACCTGCCAACGGTCATCTGCGCCACGTTTATGTTGGCGTCGCCGAGTATCTTGCCAACGGACCCTATGACCCCGGGCCTGTCCGTGTAGCGGGTGATTATCAGATCCGAGGTCATGGACATCTCGAAGGAGTATCCGTTCACCCCTACGAGCCTGGGTATTCCTGCGAACACCGTGCCGCGGACCGTGGTGGTCTCCTTGCCGGACGTGACCTTTACTGTTAGGGTCCCGTCGTATATAGTGTTGTCATCACCCTTGGATTCCATGACGGATATGCCCTTTCCCTTGGCTATGCTCATGGCATTGATCATATTGGCCTTCTCGCCGATTATATTCTGCAGCACACCGATGACCACAGACGTGGATATCCTGCGGAGATCCAATTTGGCTGTTTCCCCGCATGCGATGATCTCCAGTTTGTCGATCGGCCTCGCACCGTTCATCTGATGTGCCACTATCCCCAGGTCCTCTGCCAGCGGAAGGTATGCTGCCGTCTCCGGATCCAATTTGCCTTTGGGGGCATTTACCGCACTGTCGATGGTGTCCTCCTTGAGGAACCTGACCATTGAATGCGCTATCTCCACTGCGACCCTCTCCTGAGCCTCCTCGGTGCTGGCTCCCAGATGGGGCGTCGTCACCAGATTGTCCAGTTCCAGGAGACATCTCTCGGCCTCGCAGAGGGGTTCCTCCACCCACACGTCGAATGCCGCGGCCGCGATCCTCTTGGTCTTAAGGGCCACGTACAGCGCCTGCTCGTCGACGATGCCGCCGCGGGCGACGTTGACCAGCATGGCGTTTGGCCTCATCATCTCGAACTGCTTCGTGCTTATCATATTCCTGGTGTCGGGGAGCAGGGGCGTGTGTATCGTCATAATATCCGAGTTCCTGAGGACCTCTTCGAGGTTGGTCAGGCGCACGCCTATGCTGTCCGCAACGTCCTTCGGCAGGAACGGATCGTAGCCGATTATCTCCATGTTGAAATGCTTCAGGCGCTTTGCGACCTCGCCGCCTACGCGCCCCACACCAATGATTCCGAGGGTCTTCCCGTTGAGCTCCTTGCCCACGAACTTGTTCCTCTCCCATTTCCCCGCATGCATGGACGCATGGGCCCAGGGTATATTCCTGGCCGTCGCCAGTATCAGCGCGCAGGAGTGCTCGGCCGCCGAAACTATGTTGGCTGCCGGGGTGTTCATGACGAGGATCCCTTTCTCGGTGGCAGCGGGTATGTCCACGTTGTCCACGCCGACGCCGGCGCGTCCCACCGCCTTGAGCTTCTTAGCAGCATCCAGGATCTTCCTGGTCACCTTGGTGCCGCTCCTTATGACAAGACCGTCATATTCGCCGATTATGGCGCAGAGCTCGTCCTCTGACAGACCTGTTTTAACATCCGTTTTTATCCCCGCGTCGACGAGGATCTTTATCCCTTCATCGGACAGGGGATCCGAAACAAGAACCTTCATTTCATCTCCTCCATTATTCCTTTCATCGTGTCAAGCAGTTCCGTCAGAGTATCTGGGGTGACGTCGCCCATGTGCCCTATCCTGAACGTCGAGGACTTGACCTCCCCGTAACCGTTGGATATCTCGTAACCTTTAGCCTTCAGGGCCTTGTGGAATGCATCGAAATCAAGCTCCCCGCGATTGAGGACACCTATGGTCTTGGACCTGCTTCCCTCCTCCGGGAAAAGACCGTTGAGATTCGTATCGGCCCACTTCTCCACCATGGAGGCCATCTTGTCATGCCTTCTGTACCTGGCGGCCATGCCCTCCGACAGCGCTCTGTCCAGCTGATAGTCCAGCCCGTACAGGAGGGACACCGGCGGCGTAGTCAGGGCATAGTTCTCGTCGGCATTCTTCTTCAACTTCTGGAAATTGGTGTAGTAACCTGTATTCGGTATCTTGGCGGAACGCTCTATCATCCTGTCGCTTATGAGCCCGATGGCGAGCCCCGGAGGCAGCGCCAAGGCCTTCTGGGTACCGAAGACTATGGCATCCGCGCCCATCTTATCCACTTTGAGGTCGGCGGCGAAGGCCGAGGTCACGGCATCCACTATGATCATCGCATCGGGATTCTGCTTCCTCACCTCGTCGGCAATGGCCACGCTGTCACTGAGGACACCCGTGGAAGACTCGTTGCTGACCCAGTTGACGGATTCTATGTCCTCCCCGACCTTCCCCTCTATATGGGATGGTCTCATGGCCCGGCCCCACGGGACCTTCACGGTCACGGCCTCCTTACCGTTGTATGTGGCGCAATCGATCATGCGCTCCCCAAAGGAACCGTTCGTTATGCTCAGGCACTTCTTGGAAACGGCGTTCCTTACCGACCCTTCGATTAGCACTGTGGCAGACCCGCCCAGCAGGAACACGTTCATATCGGTTCCCAGCGCTTTCCTTATCTTCTCGACGATGTTGCCGTGCAACTGTTTGTACTCTTTGCTGCGGTGCGTGATCATCGGTTTGGTCGTGGACTGCAGCACCTCGGGCTCTACATTGACAGGGCCGACGGTGAATAATCTTCTGCTCAAACTAATCTCCTCGGGGGATGCCCTATTACAGGGACTCCTCCTCTATCGGACGGGCGGATATAATATTTGCGTGGGTGCGTGCACGCGCCTTACAACTGAGAGAGGCTCTTCTTTATCCTGGAGAATCCTTCGATTATCTGGCTCTCGGACGTCGCATACGATATTCTGAAGAATCCCTCGCCGGCGGGTCCGAAGGCCCTTCCGGGGGTTACTGCCACATGGCCCTTCTGCAGGAGATGCTCCGCAAGGTCCGTGGATTTTATGTCCTTCTCGTACTTGGGGAAGAGATAGAACGCGCCGTCGGGCTTGCAGCATTCGAGGCCGGGGATATCGTTGATCAGGTCAAGTGCCAGATCCCTGCGTCTCTTGAATTCCGCAACCATCCTGCAACGGCTGTCCTGCGGGCCGTTCATGGCTTCCACCGCCGCCGTCTGAACGAAGGAGGTGCAACATGTTATGGAATGGGTCTGCAGTTTGTTTATCGCCCTTATGTCCTCTTCGGGGGCTATAACCCAGCCGATCCTCCATCCCGTCATAGCATAGGTCTTTGAGAGACCGGATACAGTGAATGTGTTGTCGAAGGCACCTTCGAAGGATGCCATGGGAAAATGCTTTCCCCCATAGATTATGTGCTCGTAGATCTCATCGGACATCACCCTTACGCCTCTGTCCGCGCATATCTTGGATATCTCCCTCAGTACACTCTCCGGCTGAACGCAGCCCGTCGGGTTGGAAGGGGAGTTCATGATGAGCATTTTGGTCCTGGGGGTTATGGCCGCTTCCACATCTGCGGGGTCTACCACGAACCCGTCGTCGAATTTCGTGTTTATGTACACAGGCTCAGCGCCGGCCAGGCGGACCACGGCCTCATAGGATACCCATGCCGGGTCCGGCAGAAGCACTTCGTCTCCCGGATCCAGATAAGCCAGGGCGATCATGAAGATGGCCTGCTTCGTCGGCGTCACCAGAACGTTCGAGGCCTTGCAGGGGATCCCTTTGCTGACGGCCTCGGCTGCGATGGCCTTCCTCAGAGGCGTTATCCCCATCGACGGAGTATAATGCGTGAAACCGCTCCTGACGGACTCCACACAGGACTCCACAATGTTCTCCGGGGTGGCAAAATCGGGCTCTCCCATCGAGAATGAGACTATGTCAACACCGTCAGCCTTCATCTGACTGACGAGATTCGCGATCTTTACCGTTCCCGATGCGGGTACATTCTGCAGCCTCTTAGAAACCATTGGTTCAACCTCTAGCACAATTGAATAGATATCTTTTTGCTGAGCGCCCTACGTACATACCGGGATCAGGTCATGAGATCCTTGAGGGTCCCGTCCTCCGCGGCCTCCTTTATCTCTTTTGCGATACGGCCTCCCGTGCTCATCCCAGGGTAGATCAGATCGGCGTACGGTGAGCCCGATATGAAGGGGTTGGTCCCTGCAACGATCCTCGTTGATATCTCGAAGACCTTGAACTCCAGCTTATCTGTCACTATTGTCTCCAGGCAGAACGGCCCCCACATACCGCCGAACAGGTCGTACGACCTGTTGACGATCTTCTCCGCCATCTCGAAGGCCTTGGGCAGAAGGGACTCCCTGATCACGACGGGCATGTTGCCTGTGACGACGAAGGACGGATAGAGGCCGTGCCTTTTCAGCTCCTCCACGGATCCGAGCTTGTAGAGCTCGTCTATGTTGCTCTCGTCCCTCCTGTCGATGGAGAGCATCTCGAGGGTCCCTCCCCGGGACACTTTGTACCCGTCCTCCCTGTACGGCGAGTAGAAGAAATGCAGATAGTATCTCGTCCCCAGGCAATACTCCTGGATGGTGTAAGGCTGAGTATTGTCTATGGACATCTTGAAGTCAGGATAGTCCTTGGCGATGAAGAAGCCCCTTCCGCCCTTTGCGCCGAAGTACTTCACCAGGACAGGTTCGGATATCTCCCTGGCGTCTGTGAATATACGAGGCATGGCCACGCCGGCCGAGGTTATCCACTGCCTCTCCATATCCCTGTTGGACTCCCACTGGAGAACGGCCCTGTTGCAGTATGCTGGCACCTCATAGTCCTCGAATCTCTTGGGCCCCATGTACTCGACGAAGGAGCCGTGGGGGATTATGACCACGTTCTTGTCGTGGAGCTCTCCCACCCTTTCCTCCATATCGTCGAAGTCCTTGTAGCGGATTATCTCGTCCGGCTTCGCAAGGGGGAATGCGTCGTAGTACTTCGTGTCGTGAGATATCGTAAGGCCGAGGGTCTTGAACCCGGCCTTCCTGGCCCCGTGGAAGATCTGCAGGGATGAGTGGGAACAAAGGGTCGCGATGGTTATCTCGTCCTTGTCGTAGCCTTCCAAAATCGAATCGATCTTCTTCTTAGGGACCATGTCCTCTATTTAATTTCCTCATTTAAAGGTTACCTCTGGAACGCTTCCGCCGAAGTGGTCGCATCGTCTGCGGCATATCGGCTTTCGGTGACCCCCTGCAAGAACTTATTAAGTGACCGTTCGATGAGGAAACGGGGGGCTGACCGAGACCCCTCGGATAAGGAGAGTCGGTAAAATGGACAAAGAAGAACTGACACCCCATATGGAAGAACTGAAAAGGGTGCTTGAAGGCAAAATAACCGAGAAAGAGCTCATGGAAGAGCTGGACAAATACGTTAACGAATACGACGTGGACGTAGAGTCCGCCAAACGAGCCATAATACGGAAGTTCGGCGGCGAGGAATCCGGTTTCGTAACAGGAGATGCCGTATCGAAGAAGATAGGGGATCTTACGGGCAATGAGCCGAACGTGGACATTACTGCCAAGATCGTTTACGTGGAGAAGAAGCAGATCCGCGCCAGAGGAGAGGACAAGACCATCATCTCCGGAATATTGGGAGACGATACGGGGACCGCATCCTTCACGATATGGAGCGACGGATACGAACTGGAGAAGGGCTCGGTCTACATTTTCAAGAACGCTTACATAAAAACATGGAACGACAGGGTCCAGGTCAACATGGGCAACCGCGGCGCAGTGGAGAAGAGCGATACGAAGATCGAGATGCCGGAGCGCAGCATATCATACTCGTCGGTGGAGTCGAAAATAAAAGACCTGAAGGAGGGCATGGGCAATGTATCCGTGACCGGCAGGGTCCTCTCTGTGGAAGAGAGAAAGGTCAACGTCAAAGGAGAGGATAAGACAGTCTACTCCGGGCTGATGGCGGACGACACCGGGAAAGTGCAATTCTCCGCCTGGAACGACCACGGCCTGAAAGAAGGGGAGACAATCCTCATCTCAAATGCGTACATACGCGGATGGAAGGGCATCCCCCAACTCAACATAGGGGACAGGTCTGAGGTCACCAGAGTGGACGACCCCTTCGGGAACACGGACCTGGGAACATCCAGCAACAAGACCTTGGGCGAGATCGCAGAATCCGGCGGGGGCCTGGATGTCGGCGTCTCCGGCCTCGTGGTCGATCTGAGGGGAGGCAGCGGGCTCATATTCAGATGCCCGCAGTGCAACCGCTCTGTGCTGGGAGGGGAATGCGCGAATCATGGGAAGATAGAGCCTGTTCACGATCTCAGGATGAAGATCGTTCTGGATGACGGCACCGGTGCCATCGGCGCGGTGCTCAACAGAGAGCTCACCGAGAAGCTGACCGGTGTGACCCTGGAGAACGCCGTCAACCTTTCCAAGGCAAGGGGCGAATCCGGCATAATCGCCAGGGAGATGGCCCCGAGGATACTGATGAAAAGACTCGCCATGCGCGGCAACGTAATGAGCGATGAATACGGGCCGATGATGATCGTCGCCGAAGCAGAGACCGAGGAGGTCGACATCGAGACGGCGGCAACCAAGCTGCTGGATATCGTGGAGGAAGTGCTATGAACGCAAGAGAGACCGCATGGAGGGTGTTCGCGGGAGAGCTCAACTCCTCAAGCCTGGAGATCAAGAGTGAAGAAGAGAAATCCCCCTCGTACCTGATAACGCCCCTGGGCGCCAAACTCAACAGGATCCTGATCGCCGGTGTACTGCTGGATAAGGAGAACACCGGCACAGAGGAGGAGCCTATGTGGAGGGGCAGGATACAGGATGTCTCCGGGAACTTCTTCATAAATGTGGGAAGATTCCAGCCCAACGCCGCCGCATCCATGGCAGACCTGGAAGCACCTTCATACGTGGCGGTTGTGGGGAAGGTCCGTACCTATACGGCGGACGACGGCAGGGTCTTCGTGACCGTCAGGCCCGAGACGATAACGAACATCGACGAGAGGACCAGGAACCTCTGGGTGCTTGAGGCCGCGCAGTCCACATGGGACCGCCTGGTGAAGATGAAGGACGCTCTCCGCATCCAGAATGCCGGGAAACAGGATCTTGTCGGCAAAGGTTTCTCGCCGGACGATGCCGAGGGGATAATCAGCGCTCTGGAGCACTACGGGATGCCCGAGAGCGCGAAGTACCTGAAGCTTATCCAGAACTCGCTCAGGATGCTGCTACCAGGCAGGAACATCGATCTGGGTCTGCCCGAGGACCTTGCCGATGCCCCGGACGAGATCGTGCTGGGGGAGGACACGGGGAAAGGGAAGGAATTCCTCCTGAGCCTGTTGGAAGAGATGGACATGGGCGAGCTGGGAGTGTCCATGGAGGTCATACTGAAGAAAGCCGCAGAGAACGGGATGACCCCCGAAGAGGTGGAAGAAGCATCCGATGCGCTGATGGACGACGGCCTGGCCTATGAACCGAAGGTTGGATTCCTAAAGGCGATCTGAAATTATAGAACAAAAATGCGGGGGATCTCCCCCGCTTATTTTTCCCGATTATGAGAACTCGCTTCTGGCAGTATACTGGAAATAGATCGCTACTATCCCCAATACCAGACCGATCACCGTTGCGGCCATCAGAGCCGTCAGGATTATGGTCAGGATGAAAGCGACAACCCAGAACTTCTTGGTGAAGGTCAAGGCTGCATCGATCACGGCCAATACGCCAACTGCGATCATAACGTATGCCATCATCTCGATGGTAGACCTGAGCATCTCCTCGGTTACTCCATAATCGATCATTATCTGAGCGCTGGCAGGATCGTTCATTACCTGGCTCACGATCTCGGCTACGTCCAGGAGCATTACCGCGCCTAAGTACAGAGATAATCCGGCCAGTATTACAAGGATGCCCGTGACGAAGAGCAGCTTACCTTTGTTGTTATCGCTGCCTCCTTTATGCTCATACGCAGGTGTGCCGCTCGCGACGGTCCCGCTCACGGGCGTGCCACATTCCTGACAGAACGTAGCTGACTCGCTAAGCGTCGCGCCGCACTGAGTGCAGAAAAGCGGTGCTTCGTTTTCCATGTTACATCGTATTGAAGGATTTGCTTAATAGATTTATTGTTCCGCCTGTCCTTCCGTCGGATGTCACTTCCTGAACGCAACGGATCCGTACCCCACCACTGCCGCGGGATCGTACCCCAGGGAATCCCACGAATCCGAATGTCTCAGGAGCTCCGCCGACGAGGGGTTCGTTGCCAGTATCGCCGTTGCCACAGGGCCGTACCCGCATGCGGATATCCGCAGGTCGCTTATGTGCCTGTACATAGAAGGAACGTTCAATGACACGATATCATCCAGCACCATTCCGTCAAGTCTGGCGGCCTCCTGCCTCGGAATATAATGGGAGAGGTCCGAGGATGCAACGACAATAACATCATAGCCTTCGCATGCTCTTCTCACCGCAGATGCCAGCCGCTCCGCGGAAACGGGATCCTGCCTTCTCATTATCACTGGCACTATCTTCGCATCCGGATCGATAAACTGTATGAATGGGACCTGCACCTCCACCGAGTGCTCCCTCATGTGGGCGCTCGGGCTGTTCGGTATCTGCTCCGACAGCCTGCCCGCGATCTGATCATGTATCTTGCATTCTCCCAATGGTGTGACGTAGGGATCTCCGCACATCACGAAATCGAAGGGCACTCCGTAATGATCTGGACCTATGATGACGTAGGCCTCGGGAAGACCGTCCTCGGCCACTGCTTTGTATGCGTGGGCGGCGTTCGTTCCGGACGCCCTGTAGCCTGCGTGAGGAGCCATTATCGCCGATATGCTCCTCTTCCCGGATGACTTCCCGGGCAGCCCGGGCCCCTGTTCACTTGAGAAGCACCAGTTGAGCTCCGCTGTAAGAACATCCCTTTCGAGGGGATAGAATCTGCCTGCTACTGCGGGATATCTCATGAAAAGAGTAAATTGTTTGGAGGGGAAATAGTTTTAGAGCCTTGCCTCGAAATCTTCGATGGTAAGGGCGAAATCTTCCGGATCCTTCAGGTCGCCCCTTGCGACGAGAACTTCCCTGGCCAAAAGCCAGTATACGCACGCCAGAGCAGCCCTTCCCTTGTTGTTGGTGGGTATGACGAGATCCACATTCCTGGTCTCGTTGTTAGCGTCGCACATGGCGATTATCGGGATCCCGACGTTCAGTGCCTCTTTCAGCGCCTGCTTGTCAGCAGCGGGGTCAGTGCACAGGAGAACCTCCGGCTCGATGAAATCCTTGTTCAACGGGTTGGTGAGTGTCCCGGGGACGAAACGGCCTGCGGAAGCGGGTGCGCCGATCGATTTGGAGAACTCTCTGGCGGGCTTCTGCCCGTACTGCCTGGAAGAGACCACGAGGATCTTCTTCGGGTCGAAACGGGAGAGGAAGTTCGCTGCGAACCTTATCCTCTCATCGGTCTTCTTGACATCGAGGACATAAAGCCCGTCCTGTCTGACCTTGTATATGAAATCCTTCATATCGGCGCTTTTCTGCTGTGTGCCGATGTGCACGCCAGACGTAAGATAGATGTCCTCGGCGATCAGTAAGTCGTTGTTCTCCGCTTCACTCATGTGTAATCCTCAATTCAGTTCCTGACGACGGTTATCGGTATGAGGTCCTCATCGTATTCCAATAGAGCCACGTCTATGGGGTCGATCAAGGTCTCCGGGTGCTCAATGAGCACAGGGGCACCATATGAGATCTGGAGAGCTCTGGCACCAATAATCCTCGCTTTCTCAAATCTTGTATATTTCATAGACTCACCGTCAGGGCAACGTTGTGTATTAGGATGATGATTATAAAGGTTTTGGAGATTCCCCGCTTCCTCGTCCCTAGCAGTGAAAAAGAAATATAGGGGCTGGCTCCATGAAGAGCCCGTGACAGATGAACCTATGCTCTGCGCCGTGGCGTTCTTCAGGAACAAAGGCAAGAGCGTCGTGACCGAGAAGGAATTCCTGATGGGGATCTCAATGGACTTCAGGTGGATGCCCTACTCCGATGCGAAGGAACTGCTGAATCTCATGTTGGCCGCCAAGGTGGTGAAGAAGGACGGGGACCTTATAAGACCGGCCTTCGACGTCGCGAGCGCGGACGTCCCGGTGGCATACAGACCCCCTGCGGACATGATCAGGATGGCCGTACCATCCGTGGAGACGGGTCCCATGAGCTTCCCCCAGATCATCGCATTCGCAGAGAAGCACGGAATGAAGAAAAAGGATTTCATCTCGGCCAGTAACGCTCTGCAGAAGAAGCTGGGCATCTCCCCCGAGGCCGCCGGCCTCATCGTCCTCAGGGACGGGGGGATCGACATCTCAGAGATAGCCGAGAGGGTCTACAACGGGATATCGGGCGGATGATCACTCTCTCTTGATGAAATCCTGGAGGGTCATCTTTCCGGATGGACCTCCTTGGGTACCGCCGGCGTATGTAACGTTCTCCATGAGGGATATCCCCAGGGCCTTCTCGATCCTGGACACCAGCTTGTCCTCCGGGATCAGGTCGTTGGCCTCTATCTTCGACAGCATCCCCTTCTTTATCCCGATGGATGCGGCGAAATCCTCCTGGCTCAGTCCCTTCTTCTGACGGGCCACCCTTATGGTATCGCCGTAATCGTCGATCAGGTGCCGGCTGTCCTTCCCCGAATAGATGTCCCGGGTCTGCATTCTCCTCTCACGAGACTGCAGCCGTTCCTCTATGGCCTGCGCGCTAGGGCCCTTCTGGGCCGCTCCCTTCGACTCCCTCTGCTCATCCCCGAACCTGGCACAGGCCCCGCACAGGTTCAGCTTGGTCCTCTCTATGAACACGGGCTTTGTCGTCGGCACATCCTTGCCGCACATTTCGCAGATCATATCGCCTATCCCAACGACGGATAGATAATTAAACATGACGAGATGCGCTCTGAGGCTTTTATCGACCTACGTAATATCGGTCTCTCATACGAAAGGTAATAAAAGAAGGTGCAATATTGATGAGGGAGAGAGAATGGAGATGGAAAACTCACAGAACAAGGAGTTGGCCTCCGAGCTTAAGTCCAAGATAAACCTCTTGGAGGAGCGCAACGTAAGGCTCATGGAGGACCTTCAGAACGCCGAGAACGAGAAACGCTATTCCGAGAGCGAGCTCTTCAGGCTTCAAAAGGACCTTACCCGGCTCAGAGCTGAGATGGAGAGGCTCAAAAGCCCGCCGCTCATAGTGGGAACCCTGAGGGACCTGCTGCCGGACGGCCGCGTGGTGGTAAAGAGCTCCACCGGCCCCGATTTCATCGTCTCCGTTTCAGAGTACTGCCCCGTGGAGAACCTGATCCCCGGATCCAGGGTCTCCCTCAACAAGCAGACGCTGGCAGTCATGAGCGTACTGCCGTCGCCACTGGACCCCATAGTCACCGGGGCAGAGATACTGGACAAGCCCGACATAACCTATGACGACATAGGCGGGCTGAAGCAGCAGATGCTGGAGCTCAGAGAGGCCGTGGAGGATCCCCTTCTCAGGCCGGAGCTCTACGCCAAGGTGGGCATCGAACCTCCGAAGGGCGTTCTTCTGGTTGGTCCCCCGGGAACAGGCAAGACCCTCATGGCCAAGGCCGTCGCCAATGCGACCCAGGCTTCATTCATCAGGCTGGTCGGCTCTGAGCTGGTACAGAAGTACATCGGAGAAGGTGCCAGACTGGTCCGCGAGCTGTTCGAGCTGGCTAAGGAAAAGGCACCCAGCATAATATTCATAGACGAACTGGACTCCGTCGGTGCCAAGAGGCTGGATGTATCCACATCCGGCGACCGCGAGGTCCAGAGGACCCTGATGCAGTTGCTGGCAGAGCTGGATGGCTTCTCCCCGCTGAGCGAGGTCAAGATCATAGGCGCCACGAACCGCCCGGACATACTGGACGACGCACTGCTTCGCCCCGGCAGGTTCGACCGCATAATAGACATAGGCCTCCCGGACATAGACGGCCGCACCGAGATCTTCAGGATCCACACGTCCAGGATGAATCTGGATGAGAGCGTTGTACCTAGAAAGATGGCGGAGCTCACCGAAGGCGCTTCCGGAGCTGAGATAAAATCCATATGCACGGAAGCCGGGATGCTGGCCATAAGGGACAACAGGGACACGGTTACTATGAATGACTTCCTCGATGCCAAGATCAAAGTGCTCGAGGCGGGAAGGAATAAGGTCAAGCCGGTCCCGGCCCTGATGTTCGGATGAGCTCAGTCTGAATCCGTATCAGGGTCATCGCCGCCGAAGAACGTCTGTCCTGCGGCGGCGTATATCCCTTCCATACCCTCACCCGTCTCCGATGACGCGGCCAGAACATCCCCGAACATACCGAGGCCTTCCACAGCTTTGTAGAGCTCCTGACCCACTACCGTACTGGGGTCGGCGCTCTCGTCCGAGAGGTCGGAGTAGAGAGCATACTCATCGCTGTGCCAGAGGATCATTCTTTCCACGGTCTCCCTGTCGACAGTGTCCGTTTTCGTCAGGATGTTTATCATGGGGACGCCCAATCTGAATTGCACAAGAGAGGAAAGCACCAGGGAAGAGATGAATCCGTTGGGACTCCTGCATAGCATCGGATCCAAAAGGTAAGCCGTCATGGACCTCTCCTTGCCCAGGGCCTCCATTATCACATTGGAGGACTCTCTGAAAGCGAACAGCTCAAGCTGCCCGGGGGTGTCCACCAGCAGGAAGGTACTCCTCATCCCGTCGACGGCCTCGACGAGCTTCTTCACATTGAGCGCCATAAGATCGGCGGCGACCACCTGGGCACCGTTGGGCCCCAGGGCATATTCGTCCATGACCTCGTTCATGGATACCCATTCCCTTATGTCCACATCCGCTTCGTAGGGTAGCGCGTCCGCTCCAGGATCGAGATTCAGAACCGCCACATCGATGCCCCTTTCCAGTAGCCATGAGCGGTATGTGCTGACGAGAGTGCTCTTGCCGCTTCCGGCCGTGCCCACGAAATATATTATCTTCATTGTGCTCCGCTCTTCAATGTCCCATACATACAAAAACCTGCTTCTCCGCATCAGTTAATTATATATCGGAATGAACAGCGTTTAAGGTCTCATGTCCGCTGACAAGCAGGTCGAACGAAAAGACAACCTGACTGGATATTTGGCCATTGCCGCGGGGATCGTTCTCTCCGCGGCCGTGCTCTTCGGGAGCACGGGACCGGACTGGGTGCTCAATGAGAGAGCCTTCATACCTTATCTGAACTGCGAGACGATATACGAGAGAGTGTTCAGCATAGGGTTGACCGTCTGCGGAACCCTTGTGGCGATCTTCGGCTTCGATCTGATCTGGCTTAGAAGGGGCGATGTGCTTTCCGCCACCGGCCTGGTATTCCTGATCGCAGGGCTGATAGCCATGAACATCACCGCCTTTGTGAGCGGCTGGGATCTGCAAGGCGCGCTTGTCACCGCCATGGTGCTGGCCGTTCTGTTGGGCACAGTACTGATGACAGTCGACAACTGGATGGGGGGGAGGATCTTCGTCGGAGGCATATCCTTGGTGCTGATCTTCTCGCTTCTTGCATTGCTTGCAGCTAACGGGATCTCTGAATTCTGGATCCCGGCCACCTACGGATTCTCGGCATGGATGATCATCCAGGGTCTGAATTTCCTCTTCAAATGACACCCACTTTAATAAATAAGGAGCGCCATCCTACCCAAAGGTGTTCTAATGACAGACAAACCCACTACGGCATCGGCAGGGAAGACCCTGGCCATCCTTGGCGGGATCATCTGTATAATCGGAACCGCACTGACTTTCGATGCGGGCAGCAGCAACATAATGGCGGAGATAGGGATTCCCCTTCTGTCCGCCGTTCTGTTCTTCGCGATCAGCGGCGAGCTCAACGTCAACGGCAGCATGAAGAGGGGCGCCATGGCTTTCCTGTGCTTCCTGAACATAGCAGTACTGGCGTTCGGCACGATATACGGGACTATGGAGCTCTACCTGGGCGCGGTCCTGATATTGCTGGCTGTCGGAGTTCTCGCATTGAGCACGTCTTCCGGTACCTACAGATGGATCCAGGCAGACAGGATATAAAACCCCTTACAAACTCAAACTTTTATCTACCCATTAACCAATCAGTACAGAGGTGGTTCCCAGATGGATGAGAAGTACACTTTCGCCCTCAGGAAGATCGCTCTCCTCGGAGGAATAGACGACTATATAGCCGTCTCCTCCCGGGAGCTAGGCGAAGCATTGGAAATGAGCCAGCAGTCCGCATCCAAAAGGATCCTGGAGCTTCTGGAGAAGAAATACATAACCCGGGACCTGGGAGCCCGAAAGCAGAGGATCAAGCTCACCTCTGAAGGCATCGAAGAACTGAAGAAGGAGTACAACGAGTACCGCCGCATATTCGAGCTTTCCGACCATATCGTTCTTCACGGCACCGTAAAGAGCGGCATGGGCGAAGGGGGCTACTACATATGCCAGAACGATTACATGGAGCAGTTCAACAACGTGCTCGGTTTCAGACCGTATGAGGGCACCCTCAACGTGCATGTGGACAAAGAGGATATCGGCAAGCTCGATCTGATCAAGGGGACTACCGGCCACATGATAGACGGCTTCAACAAGGAGGGGCGCAGTTTCGGCGGCGTCACCGCATACAAGGCCAAGATAAGGAATGTGGACTGCGCCATCGTAATACCTGAGAGATCCCACTACAGGGACATCATCGAGATAGTGTGCCAGTACCATCTGAGGCGCACACTGAGCATCAACGACGGCGACAGGGTGGATGTCCGCGTGGAGATCTGATCACTTAGTCAGCTTCTTCATCACGGAGCGGAACACCACCATTCCGTCCCCTTCCTCCGGCTGGCCGTTCCTTGTCCAGTCCTGGTGAGTATACCGTGTCAGAACCCTTTCCGGGTGGGGCATCATACCCAGCACGTTCCCTGCAGGGTTGCATATGCCGGCTATGTCCGACGGCGAGCCGTTGGGATTCCACGGATATGTTGCTTTTACCCCTCCGGGCCCTACGTACCTGAAGGCCACCTGATCGTTCTCCTCCAATCTCTCGATGAAGCGGGGATCCTCGCTGAGCAGCTTCCCCTCTGCATGTGCCAGAGGAAGCATCACTATCTGACCTTTCTTCATCTCGGATGTGAAAATGCACTTACCCCTGTTGTCATTCCTGAGATAGGTGGGGCGGCATTCGAACCTTCCGGAATCGTTGGTGCTCAGAGCTGCGGTAGGGGTCTCGGACATCACGCCTTCGAAGGCGGGCAGAAGACCCAGCTCAACAAGGATCTGGAATCCGTTGCATACTCCGAGGACGGGCTTCTCCGATTCGACGAATCTCCTCAGCTCCGAGCCTATATCGCTCTTTATCCTGGCTGCGAATATCGCTCCCGCACGTATGTAATCCCCGGCGGAGAAACCCCCCGGGAAGGCCAGAACATCGTAGTCCTCCAAGCTCCTCTTCGCGTGGTCGGGCGCCTTTCCCGCCAGCTGCTTCAGGTGGACCAGTTCCGGGGACGCGCCCACCATCTTGAAGGCCTGGTACATCTCGTCCTCGCAGTTGGTCCCCTCTATGCGAACGACGCACACCCTAACATCCTCAGCTTTCATGCTGCACCTCCCATAACATTCCACAGAGGCCTGCTCCATGATTCGTAAAGATCGGATACAGGGATCCTTGCTCCCGCAATGGCGAGCGAATCCCCTCCGGTCTTGCCTATCAGCTTCGCGTCTCCGCCCATTACCTTCTCGAACCCTGCTGCGGCGCTCTCCTCTATCTCGACTATCCAGCGTGTGTTGCTCTCGGAATATAGCCAGACACTTTCCGGCACATCTCCGGGAACATCTATTTCCGCTCCCACCCTTCCGGAGAGGCACATCTCCGCTATGGCTACCGCAGCACCTCCGTCGGAACAGTCGTGGCAGCTCCTCACCAGACGCTTGTCCATTGCGGACAGCAGCTTCCCCGATATCCTCTTGAACTCGGCAGGATCCGATCTCGGTACCGCTCCTCCGCTGCCTCCGTACTTGCGGAACAGCAGAGAGCCCCCCATCTCGTCCTTGGTGCTGCCTACTATATATATCCTGTTGCCTGGCTCTTTGAAGTCCGCACTAACGGCCTTCCTGGCATCGTCTATTATGCCGGTGGCCAGGATCATTGGCGTCGGAAGAACCCCTCCGCCTCCCGACCCTTCGTTGTACAGGCTCACATTCCCAGACGGTATCGGTATCTCGAGAGCCCTGCATATGTCCCCCAACCCGCGCACGGCCTCTCTGAAGACCCCGAGCCTGTCGGGTTTCTCCGGATTGCCGAAGTTGAGGCAGTTGGTTATCGCATCGGGTCTCGCACCTACAGCCACAAGCCCCCTGAGCGCTTCCTCGACAGAGGACGTGGCACCGCTGTACGGGTCAGCCTCCGTGAACCACGGGTTGCAGCCTATGGCTGCGGCCAGACCCCTGAAGCTTCCCGGGACGGGCATTATGATGGATGCGTCCCCGGGCCCTGCAGCATTCAGCCTGCCGACCATCGGCCCAAGGGCCGTGGAGCCTCTGACCTCGAAATCGTACTGCCTTATGGCCCATTCCCTGGATGCCACGTTGTGATCCGAAAGCATGTCCGATATCACCTCTCTCGCGGACGGTATCTCGGGGAAGACCTCGTTCTCCTTGCCCGAGACCTTAGGATCGACATAGGGCCTGTCGTACGCAGGGCCTCCGGTAAGGAACTCGGTATCCATGTCCAGCACCTTGGTCCCGTGCCAATAGACCTTGGTCCTGGGTGCGTCCGTGGTAACCGCCACCGGCGTCGCGAGAACGTCCCAGAGGTCGAATATCTCCAATATCCTCTCGGTGTTCTCGGGCTTGCAGGTGACCATCATCCGCTCCTGGGATTCCGAGACCCAGATCTCCCAAGGTGCCAGACCCTCTTCTTTGAGGGGGACCTTCTCGAGATATACGTCCGCTCCGCATTCCCCTGCAGAGAGGGCCATCTCGCCGACGACACAGCTGAGCCCTCCTCCGCCCAGGTCCTTCATCCCGGTTATGAGTCCGAGACGGTTAACCTCCAGGCATGCGTGTATTATCGGCTCCTTGGTTATGGGGTCGCCCAACTGGACAGCGCCCCTCGAATCCTCGTCAGATGTGGAGGTCAGGTCCGCGGATGCGAAGGTCACGCCGTGTATGCCGTCCCTCCCGGTCCTGCCGCCTATCAATATCATCGTCTCCCCGGGCCCTCCGGCGAAGTTGTTGGTCAGCTCGTCCTTCCTCACTATCCCCAGAGCACCTACGTTCACGAGACAGTTCGTCGTATACCTCTCGTCAAAGAAGAAGCCACCTGTGATGGTCGGCACACCGACCCTGTTGCCGTAATCCCTTATACCGGAGACGACGCCGCTGAGCAGATACCTGGGGTGCTTGGTCCCTGGAGGAAGCTCCCCCTTCCTGTCGATGGGGCCGAAGCAGAGAGGATCCCCGAGCCCTACGGGCTGCGCCCCCATGCACACGATATCCCTGAGTATGCCGCCTATCCCGGTGGCCGCCCCTCCGTAAGGCTCTATCGCCGAGGGGTGGTTGTGGCTCTCGATCCTGAGAGCATATCCGTGGTCGTCATCGAAGACCATGACCCCCGCGTCCCCTCTGGACAGCACATTGGGGTGCTCCACGGAGAAAATGAATTTCTTGAGTATGTTCTTGGAGCTCTTGTAGCAGCAGTGCTCGCTCCAGGCCTGCCCCAGGGACTCCAGCTCCACGTCCGTCGGGTTCCTTCCCTCTTTCCTGAAATAATCGACGATGACCTTCATCTCATCCAGGGACAGGCTCAGCCCCATCTCCGATGATATGCTCTTGAGCTCATCGTCGGAGGCCGAGAGTATATTCACGTCGTGGAGAGGGAAAGGTACGTCCCTCTTGACGGACAATGCCTTCTTCGCCATCAGATCATCTCGCGGTGACGGTGTAGGTCTGGATGACTGGGTTCGCCAGAAGCACGCGACACATCTCCTCGCCGGCCTTAACGGCCTCAGCCTTGCCCATGTCCAGTTCCACTTCGAAGACTTTCACGCACTTGACGGGACCGACGCCTTTGAACCCGAGAGACTCCAGTGTCTTCTTCGTGTTGCTCCCTTCGGGGTCGGCCACGCCTTTCTTGAGCTCTATTCTTATCTCGATTACGGCCATTGTGCGTATATGAGGGTTCACTAATTAAAAGGATTCTTAGCCGTCTCAGGCGGTGCGCCTTCCGAAGGCCAGATATCCTGTGTGACCCAGCATGTCGAAGGAGGGCCTCACGCCGCCGGGGTGGACCACCATCTCCCTCTGCATCGTTTCCGATGCGGACACGTCTCTGAGACCTGCGTCCCTCATGGCGTTGACTGCGTTCTGAAGCTGATTCGCGTTCGGCACATAGACGCACACCATGCCTCCGGGCCTGACCTTGGGCAGCAGATTGCCGAAAGCGTTCTCCGGATCGGGCATATCCATGACCAGAGCATCCGCCGTTATGTCCGGGTCAGCCTCTCTGGCATCGCAGACCGTGCACTCCCAATTATCGAAGCCCATGCGCCTGACGTTCCTGCCGGCCAGCTGGGCATTGTCCTCCCTGAGCTCCAGGGTCAGGACCCTCCCGTTCGGAGAGACCGCCCTCAGAAGAGCTATCGTCAATGCTCCCGACCCGGCACCGACCTCTATAACCGTGCTGCCTGCCCTTATGTCGCAGCGGAAGAGTATGACTTCCGCATCCTTCGGGGTTATTATCTGCGCCCCCCTCTCGAGGGAGGTCATCATATCGGCGGTAGTCGGCCTGAATACCGTGAACTCCTTGCCTGCAACGGTCATCCTCGATCCGTCGTCCAGCTCTTTGAAGCGTTCACCGTCCACGGTGCCCAGGGAGTTTATCTTCAGCATCTTGTAGGCAACCTTGAGCCAATGCTTCTTCCCGTACGCGTCCTCCATGAAGACGAGCTCATTCTCTGCGAAGGGCATGTGACGGCTATCGCAGAGCATCGGTTAATCGTTTCGTATGTTCGAAGGGGACTTATAATCCTCATACATTTGCAGAGGATATGACATCTGGCATATTGGGGATAATGGCGTGCCCCATACTGGAGGACGAACTGATATACAGCCTCCGGAATGACGGGGAGGAAAAGAATATCTTCTTACTGGATAACGATCACAACAAGATGATCATCCCGAAGCTGGAAGAGAACGGGATATCCTGTACTGTGCTGGATGAGAGGAGATTCCTCAGCGGAGAGGCGAATATCCCTGACGACGGCTACAGGGTCGTCATATGGATGATGGACCTGGGCCTCCACGAGGAACCGGAGAACCTCAGGATAAGGATAAGGGAGCTCATGTCGGAATTCCAGGGGCATGTGGACGCCATAGCCCTGTACTACGGGCTGTGCGGGAACGGACTGGCCGGGATCGAGGACTGGGCATCTGCGAACCTGGTCGTTCCCGTGACCATATGCAAGGACAGGCACGGAAAGGTCTGCGATGACTGCATCTGCGTGCCTATGGGCGGCACCGACAATTACCTGAGACTGCTGAAGAAATACCCCGGGATCATGTACTTCACCCCCGGGATGGCCTGCAGCTTCGAGGAGTTCCTTGACAGCATGGAACTGTTCAAAGGCATAGAGAAGGGGGACCGGGAGATGTTCAAGATGATCCTGGAAATGGCCGACTACAAGTACGTCATGAAGATACAGACGGGCCTGGGGGACCAGAAGAACTTCCAGAGATGCATCGAGGACTTCGCCAAAGAATACGAGCTTGACGTTATGGAGCTGGAGGAAGGATGGGTCAGCACCGAGGTGGCCGACCTTACCTACGAGCGCGCCAAGTCCCTTCTGGACGATCACATGGAGCGGGCCGCATAGGCCAGCAGCTCCGACTTCCTGCCGCACACCAGGCATTCGCCGTCATGCTTCTCCGCAGGATACGGTGTGCCCAGGATCTTTATGTCCCTCTCCTCGACCTTCTCGCCGCATTCCCTGGAACCGCACCAAGGGAAGGTGACAACTCTCTCCGGTATATCGTTCAGCGAGTCCAGCGGCTGGACCGAGGATGCCTGGAAGGCCTCCGCCTTGACCCTCATGTCCTTCTTGATCTCCGCCAGGATCAGCCTGACGCCCGCGACCAGCGAATCGGAGGATATGGTACCTTTCTCCCCGTTGTCCCTTCTGGCGAAGGTGATGACGCCGTTCTCTATGTCCCTGGCGCCTAGCTCCAGCCTCAGGGGCACGCCCTTTATCTCCCAGTCGTAGTATTTGCTGCCGGGCCTGTCGTCCCTGTTGTCCAAATGGGTGCGTACTCCAGATTCCCTGAGGATCATGGCGATCTTCTCAGATTCCAGTTTCACCTCTTCGGCGTTCTTCTTCGAGATTATGGGTATTATGACGACCTGATAGGGTGCGATGTCGGGAGGCATTATCAATCCCTTATCGTCGCCGTGCACGCTCACGACCGCACCGAGGAGGCGCTCGCTCATGCCGTAGGTGGTCTGATGCACATGCCTGTGCTCCCCGCCCTCGTCCTCGTACGTTATGTCGTACGGAACCGAGAAGTTCGTCCTGTAGTGATGGACCGACCCCAGCTGCAGCGTCCTGAAATTCGGCATGACCGTATCTATGCCCACTGTGTAATGGGCGCCGGGGAACTTGTCCCAGTCCGTGCGTTTGAGGAGGAAGTACGGCAGGCATAGCCTGTCCATGACCTTCCCCAGGATCAAGAGGTCCTCGTCGATCTGCATCTGGGCGTCCTCCTCTGTGTCGTGGCAGGTGTGGGACTCGAAGAAATGGATCTCCCTGACCCTGATGAAGGGACGGGTCTGCTTCGTCTCGTAACGGAACGTGTTGACTATCTGGTAGATCTTAAGGGGAAGGTCTTGATGGGACCTTATCCACAGAGAGAACATGGGGTACATGGCAGTCTCGCTGGTAGGCCTGACCACCAGGGGAACGTCCAATTCGTTGTCCCCCGCCTTCGTCACCCAGTAGACCTCGGAATCGAACCCTTTGATGTGGTCCTTCTCCTTCTTGAACTCGGTCTCGGGTATCAGAAGAGGGAAGCACACCTCGTCGTGGCCGGTGTCATCCAGCTCATCGCGGATGAAGCCGTCTATGAAACGCATTATCTTCCATCCGTAGGGGGTCCAGACATTCATCCCCTTGATCGGGTAGCGCTTGTCCGAGAGACCCGCTTTCTCGACAATGTCGAGATACCATTCCGCATAGTTCTTTCCGTCCAAATGGATCACCGCTTGGGTCTCAGCGCTTCGGCGATGATCGGAGCCACGGATATGTGGGACAGCTCGTTCTCGAGGGTGTTGCAGCAAAGCACCCCGTCGAGGGAACTACCGGTCAGCTTCTGCACGGCACCGTCCACGAAGACGCCGTGGGTGCACGCCACGTAGACGTTCTTGACGCCTTCCTTCTTGAGCTGGGCCGCCGCGGCTATTATGGTGCCGCCGGTGGCGATTATGTCGTCAACTATGAGCACGTTCTTGCCTTTGCAATTAGAATTAGAGGGCTTTATCGAGACCTCCGTACCGGATATGCGGGTCTTCTCCAGATGGTCGTAGGGCTTGCCCATCCTGACACCTACGTCCTTGGCCCTGTCCTTGGCCCCCAGGTCCGGAGACAGAACAATGTCCACGTCCCTCTCCCTGAAATAATCGGCTATCGCGGATGACGCCTTCAGATCCTTGGTCTCGCAGTCGAAGAACCTCAGGACATCCTCCTTGTGTATGTCTACTGTTATAACGCGGTCGGCGAGCAGGGCGAGGCGCTTGGACATCACCTTGGCGCTCTCAGGCTCACCGGGCCTGAAGACCCTGTCCTGCCTGGCGTATCCGAAGTACGGGATCACCAGGGTTATGGTCTTGGCCCCCATCCTGTGAACGGCGTCCTGCAGAAGGAACATCTCCACGAGGTTGCCGTCCGGATAGGTGTTCTGCACGATCACGACATCATCATCCAGATTGTCGCTGTCTATCCTCGTGTAGCATTCCCCATCAGGGAATCTTGTTGTCGCCGCCTGTATGTATTTGCATCCAAGAATTCCGGCCAATTCCTTCGCCAGGTCCCTTGACGAGGAACCTCCCACGACTATCATGCTGCTGAGTAACGCGTGCTTTTTATTATACCTAACGCACACAGGCAACGGGACGCTCTTTCGGCAAAGGATATAATCGTGCTCCCCTTATCACATACAGGGATGCAAATGCAGGGTAACAACGGGGCCGAAGGCACCGGTATTCAGAGACCCTCCGACAGACTGGTGAGATCGTACAGCGTGGCAAAGGTGGTACCCGCCAACGGGGCCGCGTGCGCTCCGCCGGCAAAGGAGACGCCGGCCCAGACCAGGACCGATTGCGAGGTAGTTGGCACAATATACGGTAACGTAGGCACGTCCTCATTCAATTGCAGGGTCGTCGCACATCTGGAGAAGTCGGAATACGTGATGGCGGACCATCCGGACTACGGGTGGGTATTGTGCCAAGTTGGCACTCTGATAAGGAAGACGGATCTGACATTGGAAAGGAGCGCGAACCTGGACGAGAACACGATCATCGACGAGATGGTCAGCGCCCAGATCGATGTGATCGGGTATAGGGACTGCAGCAATCTGCTCCAGGTGCCCAGAACAACCTTCAAAGCGGGGGCGGACGTCTGCCGGGCCAGCGGGAAGCTGGTGCAGAGCGTTCTCGGCCTCAGGAATAATACCAAGGTAGGCGGGTACATCGGATTGCTGCACGGGCACGATCTCCCGGTAATGCTGGATATAAACGAGCTGCTGCAGAAGCATGTCTGCATACTTGCCAAGACCGGCGGCGGTAAGAGCTACATGTCCGGGGACATCATCGAGGAGATGATGAAAAGGGACGTGACCGCCATGATCATCGATCCCCACGGGGAATACGGCGCCATGAGGGACATGGGGAAGGTCGGGGAGCCCCGCTTCGGGGTCGTCCCGCGGGGCTATGCCGACAAGATACTGGAGTTCTCCGTTCTTAAAAGCGAGGACCCGAAGATAAAGCCGCTGAGATTCACATTGAAAGCACTGGAGGCAAGGGAGCTCCTGGAACTGACCAGGACGAACGACGTCCGCTCATATCTGACAACCCTGAAGAAGGCGATAGATGCGCTGAGAGAGCACCAGGAGGTGTATTCCCTCAGGGATCTCATCGATGTCCTGCTGTCGCTGGAGACCGACAACAGAAGCGCCGTGCTGATAAACGAGCTGGAGTACCTGGACGAGATCGGCATATTCGCCACCCTCGGGAACAAGGTGTCTGAGCTGGTGGAGAAGGGGAAGACCACGATAATCAATCTCAAAGGAGTGCCTCCGGACATACAGGAGCTCATAGTCAGAAGACTGAGCACCATCATGTTCGAGATGAGGAAGCAGGATGCCGTTCCGCCCATGATGATGGTGATAGAGGAGGCCCATAACTATTGCCCGCAGGTCGGCACAGCCCTATCCTCCAAAGCGTTGTCGACCATAGCATCCGAGGGCAGGAAGTTCGGACTGGGACTAACGGTTATAAGCCAAAGACCCGCTAAGATAGACAAGAACGTGCTGAGCCAGTGCGGTACCCAGATAATACTCAAGGTCACGAACCCCAACGACGTGAAGGCCATATCGGCATCCGTGGAGGGGCTGACCGCGGGGATGATGGATGAGGTCCAGACCATGCCGATAGGCATGGCGATGGTGGTCGGTGCCGGTATACAGACGCCGCTGCTGGTGGACGTCAGGCCCAGGGAGAGCAGGCACGGCGGAACGGGCGTGAAGGTGATATCGGATGATTGATAGGATAACCGAGGAGAAGATCGACAGGTACCTCAGCATCACGAGCGAGGCCCTGGCCAAACTGAGGGTTGCGGCACCGGAGAGGTCCTTCAACAAAAGGCTGGCGGACGATTTCCTCAACATGGCGCACTCTTATTACAATGATGCCAAGCATTTCAGGAGCTTGGGCGATCTTGTCAACGCATTCGCCGCGGTCAACTACGCGCACGGATGGTTGGACTGCGGAGCACGAATAGGCCTCTGGGACGTAGACGGTGACGACCGGCTATTCACCCTCTTCGAATGACGGACCCGCCGAAGGATGCCGTTTCGAATATCTCTGCTTCCGGAAAGATCTCCCGTACCTCTTCCGCGGATGCTGTGGTGATTATGCTTCGGCCCAGCATGCACATGGCCGATCTGCCCGGCAGAAGGTCCAAAGCTCTAGTAACCGCGACGGACTCCAATCCGGCGGCGTGAGAGAACTCACGGGCCAGGGAGAAGAGGTTGCTCTCCGTCCTGTTGCCGATATATGACCGGAGGCAGCGGTCTCCGCTGCCTTTTATCCTTACATCGGTCACAGGGTCCGAGAGAACCCGGGCCGTGGACATCGGAGGGCCGAGGACCGCAAGGGTCAGACGGAACTCAAGACCGGAATCCGTAACCTTCCCGTGGGGAGGGATCCCTGGGGATTCTCTTGTAGGCTGATGTCCCTGGCACATTATGGCTGCCACATCCCCGAGGCCTCCGCCTTTCTCTATCTCTGCGACATGGGCGGCCGCGAATGCATCGTATTGCTCCCTTCCGACCATTTCACAGACGCACGACCCGGCCGCTATGGTCCCGGCTGCGGACATGCCGAACCCCTGGCCTACGGGCAGTCCGCATTCTATGCTTATATCGAATCCCCTGCCCGGGGCCAATGCGGCCACGGCCGCGGCCGTTACGGGAGCGTCGCTGTCGGCACCGTCCAAAGATATCCGGACGAGGGTGTCGTGCCTTTCCTCGACTACAGCGACGGCTCCGATAGAGGTCTTTATTCCCGAGCCTACAGAACCGGACCTTAGTATATCGCCTGCCTTCCTTGGCGAGAAGAACAGGGTGATGTGCCCCGGGCAGAAGGCTTCGGTCATGTGCAGAGATCGAGTATGCTGTTGGCTATGCTCTCTTTCGTGCCGGTTATGTCCTTATCGCCCTTTGCCGATACCAGTATCACGGATGCGGACGTTTTCCCTGCGGTATCGATATCGTTAGCGACCACCGCTGTCAGGCCATAGGCTTCCAGCCTCTCCCTGGCACGTGCCGCCAGAGCCTTCTTCGTAAGGCCGGATTCGGCTTTGAATCCGATTACCGTGCCGCACCTCTCCTTTATGAGGGGCAGGACCTTGGGAACGGGCACCAGCTTCATACTGAACCCTTTGTCGCTGGACATCTTTCCCGCGTACTCCTCTCCCGGAGTGAAGTCCGCCAAGGCTGCCGGGACTATGACCGCGTCGTGATCGATGGCCCTGACCATGCTGACCAGTTCCGAGACCTTGGCGAAGCGCTTGGTGTCAATGTAATCTGGAAGGGGGACTGAGCATCCTCCCATCCATAGCTCCACATCGGCGCCGCGCTCGAATGCCCTCTCGGCTATGCGGACGGACATCAGCCCGGTGGAACGGTTGGTTATGATCCTCATCGAATCTATCGGCTCTTCCGAGCGCCCGCCTATCACGAGTATCCTCTTCCCTACGAGGTCGTCCTTGGACAGCATCCTTGTGACCCACGCCACCACTTCCTCCCTGGAGGCCACCTTGGCCCTGGGACCGTCTGTGTTCGGCCCGATTACGGAAACGCCCCACTCCCTCAGGGTCAGGACGTTCTTGGCCACCCCGGGATTGCGGTACATGGCATCGTGCATGGCCGGGGCCACGGCCACCGGCAGACCGTGTCCTATGGCCACTGTGGCCATGGACGTCACGGTGCCGTCGTCTATCCCGTTGGCCATCTTCGATATGGTGTTGGCCGTTGCCGGATAGATTATGAGGGCATCAGCTTCGGAGCCCTCTCCGAAGAGTGTGACATGCTCCGCGTTCCCCGTCAGCTCCGTTATGACCGGATTGCCGCTGGCGAACTCCATGGCCTGAGGGGCGACCATCTTCGTCGCAGACTCGGACATGGCAACTATGACCTTGGCCCCGTGCCTTATCAGCTCCCTTATGGTGGAGAAGCACTCGGTGGCGGCTATGCTGCCCGTTATGCCTATGACCACGGTCTTCCCTCTAAGCTTGCTGCTCTTCTCGCAGTATATCTCCTCAGCCGGATGCATCTCTCATCATTCCTCCTTTCTGATCATCTTCATTATCTCAGCCAGGGTCTCCTTCCTGTCCCTGGACGCATCCATGACTGGGTACCCTTTCTCTGCGGCGATGCGCAGGTAGTTCTCGCGCACCCTCGTAAGATATCCGACGGCCTCGAACCTGCTGTTCTCCCCCCTGGACGATATGCGGTCCAGGCCTTCCGTCGGATCTATGTCGAGCACAACAGTGATGTCCGGCTCTCTGATGACCGGTCCGTTTATGGCCGCGATCCATTCCGCCATGCCCTCGTGGGATGCCCCCTGGTAGGCCAGGGATGATACGTAGTATCTGTCGGATATGACCACTTTCCCCTGTGAGAGCCATTTCTCTATGTCCGCAGTATGGCAGGACCTGTCGGCGGCAAAAAGCAGCGCCTCCGCCCTGGGATCGAAGCCGCGCCTCCTGATGAGCTCCCCTATGGGCCCGTCCGTCGGCTCGGCCGTCGTCACAACATCATGCCCTTCCTGGATCAGCCTCTCTGCGAGAAAGCGACAGAGTGTCGTCTTACCCGTGCCGTCTATGCCCTCGATGACAACGAACATTTGCTCACCTGCCCTACCTATAACCTGCTCCGTAATCTTTTTTGTGGAGGGCGGCCGCAAACGGATTCCAATCTCCTGTAAAGGCTAGGGAGGCTCTGGATATCCTTCACGTCCTTCATGCAGAGCGCCCTCAGCTTATCCCGTATATCCGTGTCGTAACGTACCCCCAAAGAATAGAGGTTCTCCTCCAGGCTCCGGGCTATCTCGTCGCCTTTGGTGTCCCAGTCAGTAAGGATCACGGCTCCCTTGCCCGCCTCGTAGACTCTCTCGGCCGCCCTCAATGGGCCGCCTTCCTTCTGGACTTCGATGGATTCGGCCGTTATCCTTAGGAAATCCAGGGCCTCCCTGTCCTTCCTCCCCTCTATCAGGATTATGCTCCCCTCGGAGATATCGGAAAGGTCCTCCAGAAGCCAGGTCAGCTCATCCAGGCGTTCGCAGTCGTTCATAGTGCCTCGCCGATGGAGCGGATTATCGTCTCCGGGTCACCGGCGACGGCGACGGTCTTCTGCCTGCTGGTGTGGCCCCTGACCACCTCGGTCCTGCACCCGGTTATTCCAGATATCAGCTCCTCCACCTCCCTGTTGGCCTTCCCCTCTGTAGGCTTCGCTCTCACCCTCACGATGATCCGCTTCCTCCACGGATCCACTCCTTCCAGGGCGGATCTGTCGGAGCCCGGCGAGACTAGCAGGTCTGCCTCCGCCCCTTCAGGCGTCCGGCGGACCGCTTCCGAGAAGTCCATGCCCGCCTAATGGGCGGGCGCTCATAATATGGTTTCGAGCTTTGGAAAACCCCATAGACAAACATCAAATAGAGCCGATTTGTTGTGAATACCGTGGCCGGGACAAGCGACAGGATGACCTTCGAGGAACTTACCTCGATATACAGCGTGGAGCTCAGGTCGAATGCTCTCTCCGAAGTGCGCAAAGACCTTTATCCCGCAATGATCGCTCTCTTCAAAGAGCAGGTCTCAAAATGCGATGCCCTGGCAAGCAAGGACCCGGACTCCATAATGTTCGACGGCGCCGTGTCCCGAAAGAAGAACATCCAGAAATACATGAAGATGGTCACGGAGCTCCGTATGAAAAAGATAGCGGACATGGCCGTAAGAAGCGCCATGGGCGCTACGAACAATCCGGTTCAGCTGCTGACCGTCGAGGAAAGGAGATTCCACGACGGCACCATGGAGACAGCTGCCATGCATTGGTCCATCGTCGACAAGAGGACCAGGGCAGTGGTCCCTGACATAACGGCAGCGGCGGCCCCTGCGCCCATCCCCGAGGAGGAGCCGGAGATCAGCGAGGAGATACCGGCAGAGGAGCCGTTTGTTCTTCATTCAGAGACTGTGCCCGGAACACCGCAGGAATCGCCCAGGGAGGAAACGGTCGTCATACGCATTCTGGAAGACCTCCCAAGATTCTCGGGGCCAGACAGGGACTACAATCTCAAAAAGGAGGATGTTATCCGGATGCCCGCGGTAATGGCCCACGCCCTCGTCAACAGGGAAAAAGCGGAGATAATCGAGATCACGCTCTGAGGATGCGCGTATCCCCGGCGAACTCCAGACAGTCCAGCTCCATGCGCCTTGTGCCGGTCAGATTGGAAACCGTCTCCCTTGCGGTATCCGGCGTGTTATTCTTCCTGCTCAGATGTGCCAGGAATATCTTGCGTTTCATACCGTTGGTCGTTCTTTTAAGCGCCTCGGCGCAAGCCACATTCGAAAGATGGCCGATATCGCTCTCTATGAGCCTGCGCAGATAGATCGGATACGGGCCGTTGTCTAACATGTACTTGTCATAGTTCGATTCTAGTATCGCCACGTCGGACGTCCTGAGTGCATCCTCGACGGGGGGAGTCAGGACCCCTGTGTCTGTGGCTATCAGGACCCTTTTCCCGCCGGCCTCTGCCATGTAGGCGTTGGGTTCCATCGCGTTATGGGATGTGGGGAGGGGCGTGAACCTTATTCCGGCCACTGTGAAAGGTACCATGGTCTGCGTTTCCGAATAGAGCACCCTGCCCATGTTAGAGGATAGGAAAGTGGATCTGTTACACATCACAGGTATGTTCAGGGCTCTCGCCACCGGGCCCGCCCCCTTCACATGGTCGCTGTGCTCGTGGGTTATAAGAAGAGCCTCGACGGACGACGGGTCGATGCCGTTGGTGCTCATCAGCCTGGATGTCGCCTTGAAGCTCAGCCCCGCATCTATCATGACCGCCCTGTCCTCATGAACGAGGACTGTGCAGTTCCCGTCGCTACCGCTGGCCAAGATGTGCATCTCGAACATGTGCCTAATCGTCCCGGACCTTTCTCTTGTATATGGAGAATATTATGTCGCCTCTGGTGACTATCCCCACCAGGACCCCTTTCTCGAGAACCGGGACCCTGTTGATGTCCAGGTCGATCATCACTTTGAGGACCTCCATGATCTTCGCGTCCGGCGATGTGGTCAGGACGGTCTTGCTCATGATCTCGTAGACCTTGGTCTCCGATATCTCGTGGACTATCCTGTTGAGCTGCTCGTCCTCGTCGTCGACCTTGTCCATGGGAACGTTCAGGATGTGACTGGCCGAACCTTCGCGGTTCAGCATCTTCTCGTACTTTACTATGAGCTCCAGTATGTCACTCTCGCTGATTATCCCGACGAGCCTGTAGTCCTCGTCAACCACCGGTGCACCGGAAACGTTGTCCACCGCAAAGCATATCGTCGCATCCCTGACCGTGTCCGTCCCAAGCAGCGTCACCACCTGGGTCGTCATTATATCCCTTATCCTGAGTCCCATTGCCCGTCCATCGCGGAATGCAGTTATATTTGTTATGGACCTAACCCCAGAAACGGCGAAAGTCTGATAACATTTATATCTGAAAAGATGTTTGGCGAGTCCTGAACGGGCCTGTAGCTCAGCTAGGTAGAGCGATCGACTCTTAATCGATCGGCCAAGGGTTCGAATCCCTTCAGGCCCGCCATCCGTTACTTTGCCGCATTCTGAAAAGTGGTCTGCGTGCTTGCCGCCTTCTTCGTACGGACCTTCATCTCCTTGAATGGGTCTTTGAAACTGTACCTCATGGCCTTGGTCTTTCCTTCCTTCTCCAGAATGCCCATGGTCACAAGTTCGTTCGCCCTGTTCCTTATGGTCTGTTCTCCCAGCCCTGGGACCCACTTCGCAGCATCCTGCACCGAGAATGACTTAACGGATTTGGCATTCTTGGCTATGGTTCTGGAGTTCTCATCCATCTCCTTCAAATGATCCTTTTCTCTAAAGGATACCACCGCATCTTTGTACGCTCTGAGGAGGGATTCCGCTGTATACATGATAAGTGGCTCATAATCTCCGGAGTCATCCGTGTACGCCAGCAGATTGTAGTATATCTCGGATGATCTCAGCATCTCCTGCTCGAACCTGCATAGTTTGCAATTCTTAAGCCCGAGTTCCTGCAGCAGGATCTGGAACAGCGTCCGTCCTGTCCTTCCATTCCCGTCGTCGAAAGGATGTATGCTCTCGAACTCGTGGAAGAACAATACGGAAGTAATCAGCTCATCATACGGAGAGGTCTCTAACCATCCCACAAGACTTCTGATCTCATCCTTTATGTGCTTAGGAGGACACGCGATGAAAAACTCGAATCCGTTTGCGTCTGAAACAGCTGCGTCCCTCTCCCGAAAAGCGCCGGGCGACTCTGATGTTCCGGTTCCCTCCATGAGCATGCTGTGAGCCTTGAGCACGGTTCCAATATTCCACGGAAGCCTGAACAGATCCCTTACGAAGAATGAACAAAGATGATTAAGGATCTCCTGCGCAGGACCGCTTCTTTTCTCATCCTTAATATCGCCTTTGGTGAAGAGGGTGGTGAGCCTTTTAACCTCGTCAAGAGACAGGTTGTTCCCTTCCAGCTTCACAGACCAGTGCACATTCGAAGAATATGCCTCATTGAGCAGCTCAGAATAAGTATCCGCGCTCAGAATGAATCCTTCCAGAGTACTGTCGCATTCTCTGATTTCCTTTATGATCTCCCTATATTTCGGGTTGAGTCCGACATTCGGTTTGAAAGGTACCTTACGCTTATGCTTTACCGGATAGCCCTTCGGTTGATATGCAGCATAATTCAGACTGTTATAATCCAATATAGTAGTCATGTTTCTTTGTTGATTCAATTATATTATAACTACCATATAATTATATTTTATTATGCTAATCAATTATAATAATCAATTATATCAGCAAAATACAGCACCATTAAGGCAACCATTGCTCCGGGATCTGAGTATATCAGAGAATATTGATTCCGACCCCCTGAGAATAGCCGTTTGCCATCTTGTCTTCTTTAAGATTAGGTCCTGCTCTGTCTAAAGTGTGATCTCATAACCTTATCAAGAAGAATGATGCATTCGAAACAATTGTCGCAGGTCCGATTATATAAACAGCAGCAATAATCACGATCCCATGATTAAGATCGAGGAAGAGAGCCCCGACGTCAAGAAATACGATGTATTCCAAAAACCAACGAACATGTGCCTTTCCCCTGATTGCGGGATACAAAGGCTGAGTCGATATCTACCTCTGAGATTCGGCCTATGAAAGCGAAAGGTTAGATAATGTTCCTGCTTACTGAATGCTGTTGATAGGATTCGAAGAGCTCTGCCTGGCGCTGACCATTGTCACGCTTTTCCTCGTAGTGGTTTCCGTACCCACCCTCGCACTTACTGTGAGGAACTCATCCAAACAGCTCAAACGCTATCTGCTGCTGCGCTCGCTGGAGAATGTGGGCGACGCCCCTGTGCACATACAGAGGGAATGGGACAACATCAGGAGCACCATCGGTTACACAACAGCCGTGGTCGACGAGATCGAGAGGCTCGGCGGCATCAAGCCCGTGGTGTTCCAGATACAGATCGCCACGGCCCTAATAGCGCTGCTCCTGATCGCTGACTGGTTCGGGAACTACATGACGGACGAGGTTGCGATCTTCATGATAGTGCTGTTCGCGATATGCCTGCTCGCCGTGAGATACGGCAACATCAACATCAACAGGCACCTGGAGGAGTACGGCAAAGTGCTCAAACAGCTGGAAGATAACGGCGACGGGTCCAACATGTACGGATGAGCTTCCGCAATGGTTTTTAACAACGCAGAATATGGCATCGCCATGACAAAGGTTACTCTGCACACAAGCGCCGGGGACATAGTCCTCAGAATGTATGACGACATGCCCGTTACCGCCGGTAATTTCATCAAGCTCGCGAACGAAGGGTTCTACAACGGAACGATATTCCACCGTGTGATAAGAGACTTCATGATACAAGGCGGGGACCCCACGGGGACGGGCACCGGCGGGCCGGGATACTGCATAAAGGACGAGTTCGTCAAAGGGCACTCCAATGTCAGAGGAACCATCTCCATGGCCAACACGGGCAGGCCCGACAGCGGCGGGAGCCAGTTCTTCATCAACCTCGTGGATAACGGATATCTTGACTGGGATAATCCTCGCACACCCTCCGCACACCCCGTTTTCGGAGAAGTGGCGGACAAGGACAGCATGAAGGTCGTCGATGCCATAGGCACGTGCAAGACCGGCAGGAACGACAAGCCTCTGACAGATGCGGTCATAAAGACCGTCACCGTTTCCGAGTGAGCGATGACCAGACACGTAATGGAGGCCCTTGGGAAGGCCAGGGTGGTCATCGAGGACGGCAGGGTGATCGAGATCAGCGAGCCTGTGATCAGGTATTGCCCTCTTTTTGACAAGCACCGCGGCATAAAGGAGTTCAACGAAGGGACGATCCGCGAGAACATGGAGTACCGCATCGGGAAATTCGGAATGTGCACCGAACGCAGAGAGCACAGGATGAAGGATTTCCTCAGTTTCGGAATATCTGAGATCATGAGCCTTGCGGTGAAGAACGGAGTGCTTGACGCCGTGGTACTGGCGGCGGACGGGTGCGGGACCGTGGTACTGGACGATCCGGAGGTCATCCAGGGATTGGGCGGCAGGATATCCGGCCTTGTGGAGACGGAACCTATACCCGAGCTGATAGATAAGATAGGGAAGGAAAGACTTCTGGATCCCGATACGGCGGCTATAGACGCCTTCGGCGGTGTCCACAAAGCGTTCTCCATGCGCTACGGGAAAGTGGGCGTGACCCTGGTCTCTCCCAAGGAAGCTGCGGAGATAAGGGACGCCTTCGGCGACAACGTGATCATATTCGCAGTGCACACTACCGGCGTAACAAATGAGGAGGCGAACGAGCTGTTCGACTTCTGCGACGTGATAACCTCCTGCGCGTCCCTGCCCATAAGGCAGATCGCGAAAGAAAGAGCCGTGTTGCAGGCCGGTACCAAGATCCCGGTCTATGCCGCCACCGAGGTAGGAGCGAATGTCATGATGGCTAAGCTCAGGGAGCTTGGGAAAGAACCGGACAACGTCCTCGAGATTAATCCCGAACCCCTTGTCTAGAAGCGCTCGACGACCAGATGCGTGCCGGATCTGAGGTATATCAGGGGAACTCCCAGCTTACGGAGCTTCCCTCTGAGCTCCTTGTCATTGGTGAGCACATAGCCTGAGGTCAGGAGCGCGGCCTCTATGACCGCCTCATCCCCGGTCTTCTCCGTCTTCAATATCTCATATCTTCTGGCCAGGGAGAGTGCGACCTTGGAGAATTTATTCTCCAGGCGCTTCAGCTCCCCTACTATCGGTCCGGGAACAACGAATCTGCATTCGCCTATCAGGTTCCTGACCTCGATGTCGATGTTGAGCTTCGTCTCGAAGGGCATCAAAAGCGCGTTGGTATCCAACACGACTGTCTGCATGTTCACTCGACGATGCCGTACCCGATGAGCCTCCACTTATTGGAGATCCTTCTGGATATGGCGACCCTCTGGTCCTTCATGACGCACACAGGTATCTTCAGAACAACGTCGACAGCGTCTCCCTTGCCGCTGCTGGCAACGCCCACCGTCGTGGCCGTCCCTATGCTGAGCATCAGGGGCTCGTTCGTCTTTATCTCCTCTACCTTGATATCGGAAGAAGAACCGACGACACGGTCCAGAAGATGTACGTTCATGGAGAACTCGTGGGCAACTCTCGGAAGATGGTCGGGCTTGCCCACCATCCTGCCTGTCAGCCCGTCGGACTTGGTCATGGACGGGTCCAGCTTCGTGCCTATGGCGACAAGGCCCCCGGGATGAACCTCATTCACATTGCAGCCGCCGGCGAACAAGGATATGATCTTCGTCGTTATCCTCTGCCATTCGGTCTTTCCGCCGATCTCCTTCTTGTAGCCGGGAGAGACCTCTATCTCGTCGCCGACCCTGAGGGTCCCCTGGATAAGAGTGCCTCCCAGAACGCCGCCCTTGAGCTCCTCCGGCTTTGCGCCGGGGGAATTGATGTCGAAGGACCTTGCTACATGCATGAGGGGCGTAGACTCCAGATCCCTGGTGTGCTTCGCGATTATGTGCTCCTCTATGGTCTCGATCAGCTTGTCCAGGTTTACCCCGCTGTTGGCTGAGAGCGGTACTATGGGAGCGTCCTCGGCTATGGTGCCCTTAACGAACTCCTTGATCTGCTTGTAGTTCTTGATCGCCTCTTCTCGGGTGACGATGTCGATCTTGTTCTGAACGATTATGATCTTGTCAATCCCTATGATGTCGAGGGCGACCAGATGCTCTTTCGTCTGGGGCTGGGGGCATTCCTCATTCGCTGCCACCAGTAATATGGCACCATCCATCAGGGCTGCGCCGGAGAGCATCGTTGCCATAAGCGTCTCGTGACCGGGCGCGTCCACGAAGGATATTATCCTGTGTATCTCCGCCGGTGTTCCGCAGTTAACGCAGATCTCCGCGGAACCATAGGCATTGGCGCCTTCGCACTTGGGGCATTTGTACAACGTGACGTCGGCATACCCCAGTCTTATCGAGATCCCTCTCTTAACTTCCTCGGAGTGCCTGTCGGTCCACTCGCCACTAAGGGCCTTTGTCAGTGTGGTCTTGCCATGGTCGACGTGCCCGATCATCCCAATGTTAATCTCGGGCTGCCTGCATGTCTTCATCAGTTACCTGCAGCCTCATCCTTAGGAGGCGAGAGGATCTCTTCTACTGATTTGGAACCATACTCGTCTATGACCATATTGATCTGGACTATTTCCGCGGATATGACGGAGCCGCGCACTGCGACCCTGCGTCTCTGGCCGGGGACTTTTTCATGGAAGCAGTTGCCCTCGGAGAGGAGAAGCTTCCTTTTCCTGTTACCTGGGAGGTCTCTCTTCATCGGCGTGCCGGTTCCGTCGCTTCCTCCGGTTATCTTCAGCTTGAAGCCGGGGAGGCCAACAAAAATTCCATCCACTACCTCTCCGATGCCTTTGCCGATCAGAGAGTTCGCGTGGTGGCCCGACACGGCGACGTTGTAGGACTTGCCTGTCTTTGCGTCGTTTATCACGGTTTTGAAATCTACCATTTGAACACCTGTGATGCCCGTCTATTAAAGGGAAGCGTATAAAGATTTGCATTCAGAACTAGGGCTCTGACGGCGGGTTCTCCTCATTTTCTGCCTTATACTTTTTATGCGCCCTTTTCTGCTTCCTCTTTTCCATGTAATTGAGAAGGGTTGAGAATCTGCTCTTGAAACTGACAATGGTGTTGACCTGAGCTGGATCCACACCGCCGTATTGAGCGAGATAGATTGAAACATAATCTCCGATCATTATGGCCCTTAGACCTCTCTCTATTGCAGTGCGGCCCCTTATCCTGATTACCAGGGGATTCATTCCTCTTTCCCGGAGTGTGGACACTGTTACGTTAAGAAGCTTCTTCATTATCTTGGAGGACTCGTCCTCTTTGAACAGAACTATCTGGAACGCGTCTCTCTTGCTACCTTCCGTCCACCACATTATGTCGTTGTGATTAGACTCGGGTATTGTGCCGCTGAACGCCATCATCTTGGAATTCTCGTTGATCTGGGTCTTCCATCTGTATGCAGAACCTGAAAGCACAGGGGATGCATATATCACAGGCACTTTCCCATAGACCTTCCTCGCCACCTTCACAGCAACATTGTTGTTGTCGCCGATCACCAGGCGATCCCTCAGTCTGTAAAGGCTGGGAAGTACCTTCTTTATCTCGGTCTTGAATTTCGGTCCGCCGGTGGTCTCGATGATATTGGCCATATAGCCCACCGTGGCACCTATGGCGCTTCTCGGCTGTATCCCTTCCTTTATGGATACTACCTTTACGCCATCCTCAACGGCCCTCTCCATGATCTTCCCCCCGGATGTCACGACAACAGTCTGGCATCTCCTCTCAATGGCCTGATCATACATCATAAGAGTTTCATAAGTATTCCCCGAATAAGTAGAAATAATTACTAGTGTCCTCTCCCCGACCCATTTCGGAAGCTCGGTGAACTCTATAACTTCTATAGGAATATTTGATATCTCAAATCCCGCGTCAGCCAGGATGCTGCCGCCTATTGCAGATCCCCCCATACCGCATATCGCGATGTTGTCGTAATCGGCATCGAAATCTATGACCTCGTTTATTGCGGTATCAATATCGCTCAGGAAGTCGTACAACTGTTCGATCATTCCTGTGGTATCTTCTGTCTCCAGAAGATTGATAGTTTTCATTACATCCCCCAGAAGGGCTCTGCCTTCCTCTTGATGGCTATTATCTCCTCTAAGGTCATCCTCTCGTCCGCATCCAGGTCCAAACCGCCCATCTCCTTGATCGACGAAGCTATCATATCCACGTAGAGCACGTCACCCTCGTTGATCTGCCGCCCGGCAGTGACCTCGTCTATGGCGACGGCTACCTCGTCACCCTGCACGGCCTCTTTGATTACCTCTTCACCGGAGCGCAGGCTCCTGACTCTGCCGGCTTCCCTGCCGTCCCTGCTTATGAGTCTCTGGCCCGGCCTTAGTCTTCCGGAGAGTATGCGGACGCCCACGATCGCGGGCTTGCTGACGCGGAAAGTGCAGTTCGGCAGCAGCATCAATTTCCCAGGGAACGAGAATTCCGATCTCTTGTCCGTATCTGATTTCTTCTTGAGATCGTCTCTCCACAGAACATACTCTTCTATCAGGTGGTACACCACCTGGTCTGAGAATATCCTGACATTGTGAGCCTCGGCAACGGATTCGGCCTCTTTCGAAAGCCCTACGTTGAATCCCAGGATGATCCTGTTCACTTCCTCATTGTGCGCCGCAACCTCCATTATGTCTCTTCTGGAGATGTCGCCGACCCCGTATTTCCTGATGGGTATGTCCGTCCCCTTGGCCTCATAAGCCAGCGCCTCCAGTGAGCCTATGGCATCCGCCTTTATCATGAGCCCGTTATCTTGGGTCTCTATTTTGATCGCGGACTCCTCCGTGAGCTTCTTTATGGATGGATCCTTAGGCCCGGAGACCACCATCAGCGGTGCTCCGGAAACTACGCCGTCCATGGATTGGCAGGCTATCTTCACCCCTGCGGCGGCCGTCACCTCCTTTACGGAATCAAATCTGTTCTTTGGATCCATTATCTCGTCCAAAGGCTTGGGCTTCAGTATCGCTTTGACCTTTGTAACATGGGGGGAGTCTCTGGTTCCGAGAGCCACGGTGTCGCCTCTCTTCAATGTGCCAGAATAGAGGATCAGGTCTATAGTGGAACCTATCCCCTTCTCCTCTTTTATCTCGAGTATTGTCCCTTTACCCGGACCGCTGTCGTCACGCTTAAGCTGAGATTCCAGGAAGCGCTGTGCCAGACCTATCAAAACCAGCAACAGGTCCGGTATTCCCTCTCCCTCTTTGGCGCTCAAAGGTACGAGAGCGATCGCCTTAGTGAAATCCTCTATCCGGTCGTACCTGTCTGCGTATACGCCCTCCTCTGAGAGCTGCGCTATGATCGTGTATAGCTTTTCGTCAAAAACAGCCTTCGTATGGTCCTGTTGCTGCTTCTCAGACATTATGAACGGCCTTCCGTCAACGCTGGACCACCCTTGGATGGTGTCGATCTTGTTCATGGCTATAACGAAGGGGGTCTTATATTGCCTCAGGATCCTTATCGACTCTATCGTTTGCGGCTTTAACCCCTCCCTTATGTCGATCACCAGAACGGCTATGTCCGCCAGAGATCCTCCTCTGGCTCTCAGGGTCATGAATGAGTGGTGGCCCGGAGTGTCGATGAAAAGAAGCCCGGGAATGTCGAATTTCTTCCTTATCAGATTGCCGCACACCTTGTAGATGTGGTCTATGGGGACTTCGGTGGCGCCTATGTGCTGAGTGATTAATCCCGCCTCTCTCGACTGGACGGATGTCCCGCGTATCCTGTCGAGCAGTTTGGTCTTCCCGTGGTCTACATGACCCAGTACACTAACTATAGGCTGTCTGATCGCCATAGGATCGCCCCCTCGCAGATTGGAGAGAATAGAAAAGGTTTATTCGTAGGTCCACCTGTCGGCGGACCTTTCGTAGGAGACCAGTTCTTCAGACTTGAAGAATATCCCGATCTCCCTCTCCGCGGATTCCGGCGAGTCGGAACCGTGTATGAGGTTCATGCCTGTCTGCATGCCGTAGTCGCCGCGTATGGTTCCGGGAGCAGATTCCTGGGGGTTTGTCTTCCCCATCATGTTCCTGCACACGGACACGGCGTTCTCGCCCTCCCAGACCATGGCAAGGACAGGGCCGGAAGTTATGTATGATATCAAAGAATCGTAGAACTTCTTGCCCTTGTGCTCCCCGTAGTGCTTCTCGGCGGTCGCCTTGGGTATTACCATCAGCTTCATTGCGACAAGCTTCAGCCCCTTCTTCTCGAAGCGGGTGACTATCTCGCCGCACAGTCCGCGCTGAACTCCGTCGGGCTTCACCATCAGGTAGGTCCTTTCCATGGGATCACTCCTTCTTCTCCGCGGCTTTCAGCTTCGCGGCCTTCTCGGTTGCGAACTTCTCGGTCCAAGCGGTCTTCCTGGGCACTCTCTTAAGCTCCACCATGTTCTTCTGGCACTTACTGGCGCAGAAGTTCATTATGGTGCCGTCCTTCTTGACGTACATCTTACCCGTGCCCATCTCTATCTCCTTCCCGCAGAAGGAGCATTTTCTGATCTCTGCCATGCGAATCACCTCGATCCGAGCTTCCTCGCCTCTCTGGACGTCTCCCTCAGCATGAGGATGTCGCCCATACGGACGGGGCCCATGATATTCCTGGTGATGATCCTTCCCTTGTCGCGACCGTCAAGAACGCGGACCTTCACCTGGGTGGCCTCTCCCGTCATTCCGGTGCGGCCGATTATCTCGACCACTTCCGACGGGATGCTGTCAACGTCTACCATGTCAGATCACCTTACTTCTTCAGGGACTTGACTGCATTGACGATATCGTCGCACAGGGTCTTGCCCTTTCCGACATCAGTTATCGCTATGGATGCTGTGGGCTTCTCGAGGCCTATGGCGTTGCCGAGCTCGATCTTGTTGGGGACATAGACGTACGCTACGCCTCTCTCATCGCACAGGGCAGGTATGTGAGCCAATATCTCCGGGGGGTCCACGTCCTCTGCCATTATGACTATGGAGGCGGATCCGCGTTCTACGGCTTTGGTGACCTCGTTGGTCCCTTTCTTTATCTTCCCGCTGTCCCTGGCTATCTCGGCCAGGGAGTATGCTTTGTCCGAAATCTCTTTCGGAGTCTCGAATTTAACGAATATAGACATTCTATTACCTCTTTCAGGCTTGCGCCTTCATTATTCATCGGCTCAGAAGAGCAACGGCACTATCCGATGGATGTATTTATTGGTTGTTCCTCAGGACTTGCTCGATAGGAGCCTCCTTAAATATGGATGCATACGGAATTCCTCCGCCACATCGTAATGAGGATGGTTTTTCATGAAGTACCTGGCATAAGCAGATGCGATGAATCCCCCGAATGCGTTGGACAGCATGTCCCTTGTGGTGTCGAAGGGACTGTATTGCATGTTCGTGCCGGCCAGCAGGTCCACGAAAAGCTCGAAGACCTCCCAATATACACTGAATGTCATCATTATCAGCACGAGGAACATGCTCATGCCCATGGGCCCCAGATCCAGAGCGCCGTCTGGCCTGTTGACCTCGAGCAGGATATAGAAAGCGCACAGGCCCACAACAATCGATGATGTTGTGTGAGTTACCGAGTCATACCATGCCATGTTATCGTACTGCATCAACAGCACTCCGTACCCGTGCAGGAATATAGCCAGCTCTATCAAAAGAACCAAGGGCGACGGTATGGACATTATCCTCTTGTGCTTCAGCAGCATCGGCAACAGACATATCAGGGCAGAGAACAATCCCGTGTACAGCTGATATTTAAGACGATCAGTAATAAGATAGGACTGAAGCGCCATTATGATCAGTGCCAGAGATGCCGCGATACATATCAGGTCGACGGCATCGAACTTCACTCTCTCCTTCGTCATTGGCTATCCTCCTGAGATCCCTTCGTAACGGCTCTGAGGAATAAAGTCGCAACAACGGAGCCGAAGGTTGCTACAATGGGCGGGGTCATAAGCCGCTTGTTCATCTCTATCCTGTCTGCGAAGAGGATGAGATCGTAATTGTAAACAGGGTATCCCGTGAACCAAAGATTCGTGAACATGAAGAAAATATAGAGCCCGCTGAAAGCGCATGCGAACATGAGCGCGAACATGAGCCTCCACCTGTTAGATATCCTCATACCTGCTTTATTGTTCAGAGCCAGAGCCAATATGTATCCGAATGCTGTGGCTGCCCAAGTCTGCAGAGCCAGAGACAATATCCAGATCTCATCGGTAGACTCGAGAATCCGGAATGTCGTTAGAATTACCTGCAGGATCAAAGGCAGGATCGAGAAGATCATCAAATGTCTCGAGGGCTGAACAGAACATCCCGAATACCATATTATCGCAATGCCTGCCATCGCAACAATGAACCACATCCAATCCTGCGACCAGGACCATCCTTCCCTGATGATGTTGTCCGGCAACAAAGAGAGCACGGCAACTACTGCAGCAGATGCTATAACGGCCGAATAAGATTCCCGCCCGGACATTTTGAACACCATCTCACAGAAGATATTAACCCTTTTGCGTTCCCTTAAACTGCGGTCATCCGATTATTCTCTTACCGAATATGGGGAAATACCCTCCATATATCACATAAACGGAAACGTTAGTACTAGTATATTCCAGGGAACTGGCAGTATGGCCCCTGAAGGCTCCGGTCTCGAAATCCGCTACCTCGGATTGGTAGGTGATGCCTGCGGAGATCAGTATAGAGAGATCGTGCCGTTGCTCGCTTCCGGGTATTCCCGCTATCACAAAAAATGTCCCGGGTCCATCCTTGACCGCCGATATGGAACAGCGGCCGTCAGAAGTTTTGACGCCCATGCCTTCCACTCCCGGGTATGCGGGCGACAGGGCAAATCTTGTACTTGTAGATATTAGATTGAGCGCAGAGCACATAGGATCAACAGGCTCGTCGGCGATCATCTCTCCTTTGGATGCTCCCGTCACGAAGGAGAACACTGTTTCCGGCGAGGAGACCTTAACGGCATCCTCGCCTTCGGAGACTTTGTACGCTCCGGGTATTCCGCCCATCCAATACACTGTTCCCCCTTTGGCGGTCCAATTTAAGAATTCATCAGCGGGTTGTCCTGTGTATACAGTATCCGGCAGCGTCCCGAAGGGTATGAGTATCCCCATTTCGACCGCAGATGGTGGATCCAGCATTAGATCAAGCAGCTTTTTCGCATCCACACGTTCAAAGTTATCAAACCCGCACCGGAGGAGTTCTTTCTCGACCTGTGTGATATAAGCGTCCGCACCTGAAGCATCTGTGCAGTATGGCACATAATCCGGATCTATGAAAATATACAACTTAGACACGGGTGCCTCTGTTCCGTTATCAATGGCGATCACTCCATACTCGGTGCTGAGAGACGATCGAAGACGGAAATCTGCACCCGTGGCCGTCGATACACCTTCGGCCCCATATTCTCCGGGATAGGCTGCATAGGAAAGGGCACCACCTGCCAAGACAAGAACCAATAACAATACTGCGATTGCCGTCACGGCATCGGGCCTCTTCATACTTTACCCTCCCTCGGATTCCTTTTCATGTAGCCCCAGTATGTGAAGAGATAGATTGCGTATATGCTCAGGGTCTCAGCCAACCCCAGAGATATATTGACCAATGTACGGTTGGTGATATTGAACAGAGTACCGTCAAGCCATCCTATCCCTCCTACCAGATAGTCAAGTGGGACGGCACCGAAGTACCCGTACAACTGGAACAGCAACGAATAGTTATGCATGGCCAGAGCGTACAATGTCGAGAAGACGGAGATCAGCACGAATGGGATTATGTAATTTTCATCCCGGGTCACTGCCGCATAGGCAAGGAATGGAAGGAGTATCATCAGATACGTGGGCGTAGGCGTCCAAAGGAAGATCACGGCGGTGCTGAGCATGAGCCTGTGCATGTATTTCGCCACGAACTCGCTCCCCTCCTGCGGCAGCCTATATGTTCTCCAGGCTATCACGAACAGGACGGAGAGGATCACGACCTGAAGCATTATCACCACTGTGTATCCTATGGTCTGTATCAGATTCCATACATCCTTGATCTCCGGTCCCACGCTTATCTCTGACACACGCGAGGTCACAAAACTGAAAGTATCCAGGAACGTTCCGTCGATTATCTGTGGCAGATAAATCAGGACGAACATCGCAACGAAACCAAGGACCAGCGTAATCAGTGCTTTTCTTCTTGCAACCGCCTCCTTCTCTTGTTTTAGGACCAGAACGAGCAATATAAGTGTCAGATAGAACGGAAAGAACTTGGTGAATATTGATACGGCGAACACAGCTCCGGCTAACCCGTACCTGCGTCTGAAAAGCAGGAGAACTGTCAGCACGAGGGTCATCACCGCTATGACATCGAACATTCCGTGGATTGCCGAAGTGTAGATGACGATAGGGCACAGGAACCACAACCCGAATGCTGCGACCGCCTTCTTGCCATCTCCCGTGTGCTCTTTAACGAGCACGTAAATAAGATACCCGGTGATTAGATCGAAGATCGTAAGGGTGGCCTTTACAAGTATGGTGAAGGCTGGTGTGCAGACCAGCGCCTGATAGTAGTCCCATTCCGAACCGTTGACGAAGGCCAGCGAATAGAACATATCGCCGAAGTCGGCTATTCTCAAAAGATCTGCGATGGATCCGATACCGGCAAGGAAATACCCCCAAACGGGCGTATAATAGTATCCTGACAGCCCGTACAGCCCTTCGCCGGATCTTAGATTGGAGATCGTCAAAGCCCAATGATAAACATCGTAGGTGTATGTGAAAAAAGGTATTAGGCAGGCTCTTATTGCCAGCCCGACTATCGCAATGAAGACCGCTGGGTGCCTGGCTATGAACGCCTTTATTCCCTTGGCTCCCCGGCCTTCAGACATATAAATCGAAAAACACCCTGGGCATATAACGGTTCCTAGGTTCTTAAACGCCATCGCCTTTTCCTGTCTAACTTATTTATCCTTTAGACAATACGCAGGCCATGCGCATCGCCATGCTTGCCGACAGCTATTATCCCACGAGGGACGGGGTTGTCACATCCATATCAACGATACGTAGGTCCCTGGAGAATCTGGGTCATGAGGTCTACATAATAGCACCGGACCCCGGAAGGGAGAAGAGGACCGAAGACGACAACGTGATATGGATCGCTGCGATGAAATTCAAAAAGTATGAGGGTTACTACATCCCCATATATCCTTTTCTCAAACTGGCTCTTCTCAAACGCCTGAAGATAGATGTTCTGCACGTTCACGGCATAGCGACCATGGCCCTAAGAAGCCTGGCAACTTCCATTTGTCTCGATATACCGACCGTACTGACATTCCATACGATGGTGGATGACGCAGCCGTGAGATATCTTCCGCTGAATATACCGGAGGAGAGGATGAAGAAGCTGGTCTGGTTCTATATCAGGAAGGTCCTCGGCAGGATGGATGCCTTGATCGTTCCCATGGAATCCATCAGGAGAGAGATGATATCCAACCGCATAGAGAACGGGAGGATCGTCACCATCCCGACCGGCATCGATTCCTCCAATTTCAATCCTCATATAGACGGCACGGGATTCAAAAAGAAATACGGACTGGGAAAAGGCAAGGTGATAATCCACGTAGGGAGGATGTCATTCGAAAAGAACATACCTCTGATCATAAGAGCCATGCGCCAGATCGATGCAACGCTGGCACTTGCGGGTAACGGTCCCGAGAGAAAGAATCTCGAAAGGCTCGTGGAAGAACTCTGCCTCGGCGACAAGGTCAGATTCCTGGGCTTCGTACCGGATCATGAGCTTCCCCATGCATACGCTGCCGCGGACGCCGCCGTATCAGCCTCCGGCTTCGAGACCCAAGGTTTGTCGATACTCGAAGCTATGGCCTCCGGCCTCCCGGTCGCGTGTTATAACATGAGAGCTTTCGCCGACATCATACGCGACGGAGAGAACGGATTCCTCTTCGAGGATGAAGATGGATGTGCCAGAGCTCTGAAGAAATGCCTTGATGCGAATGACGGGTTGCGTGCGGAATCTGTAAGAACGGCCAGATGCTTCGATCTTACTACCTCTGCGGAGAAGACCATCGCTCTGTACGAGGAGATAATAAAAGCAAAGAGAGGCGGCGAATGATCGACATATCAGGATGGATCTACAGCATCTTCGGTCCGTACGGGGGATGGGGAATACTGCTTTGCGTATTCCTTATCTTCTTCATAGATGCCGTGATATTCCCTACGCTGCCGGAGTTGTTCTTCATGTTCGGCTTCTTCTACCAACCGACCCTGGAATTCGGGATCGCTTTGCTTCTCATAGCGTCAGTGGGAGAGGTGTTGGGAGTGACCATCCTCTACCTCATCATAAAAAAGATAGGCGTTCCCGAAAAGATAAGGCGCATATTCAACAAGTACATCGATTTCCTGGTGGTTAGCGATGAACGCATATTCCTGGTGAACCGCTTCGCGCCAATGATCCCTTTCTCAGGGGCCTTCATAAGTTTGGTGGACAGATGGAGCTATAAGAAATGCATGGCCTACATCGTCCTGGGGTGCTACATCAAGTACGGTTTGATACTTGTGCTGGCAGCATTCTTCTACATATCCTTTGACCCTGCAGTGGCCCAGAATCTGTCGCTCATTCTGATAGTGGCTGTGATAGCTCTGAGCTTCATAGCCTCATTCCTTAAAAAGAAGAGAACGGGGGTGGACACTTGAGATTCGTGGATGTGAATCCTTTCTTCTATCCTTTCAAAGGCGGAATAGAGCACCGCATGCATGACACCGCCAGACTGTTGGCGCAAAGAGGCCATGACGTTACGATATTGACGGGAAGATTGCCCGGTACCGAGGAGGAAGAAATCGCGAAGGAGGGCTATCGCATAATCCGCCTGGAGTCGAGACTCATCAACGTCTACAACCCGCCTATGATCTCTTCGAGGGGCGTCCTGGAGGCTTTGGAATCACTAAATGCTGATGTGGTGAACTACAATTACCGCTGGGCACCCTCTTATAACAAGGACCTTGCAAGATATGAGGGAAAGAAAGTGTTCACATACCATAACACCTGGGGCGAGGGTATGGGATGGCAGGCCAAGTTGTCAGAGATAAATGACAACAGGTTCAAAAAAGTACTCAACACCTTCGATCACATCATATGCGTGAGCCGATTCGTTCAGAAGGACCTTGCAGCCAGGGGTGTCCCTGTAGAAGGAACGAGCATGATTCCCTCGTGTCTGAGCTCTTTTCCTGAAGTATCCTCAGAAGAGGGGGATTTCATTCTGTCTCTGGGCCGCCTCGTCAGGACCAAGGGCCTCACATACCTGATAGATGCAATGGAGGACGTGGATTGCAGGCTGTATATATGCGGCAAAGGTCCGGAGCACAAGAGGCTCAGCAAACAGATCTCTGACCGTGGTCTCGAGGATAAGGTTGTGATGAAGGGCTATGTCACCGAGGAAGAGAAATACAAACTGATGAGCACATGCAAAGCATTCGTCGTTCCTTCTCTGTGGGAGTCCCTGGGCCTTGCCACCGTGGAGCTCATGTCCTACGGCAGACCGGTCGTATCATCTGATGTCGGAGGTCTGCCGGAAACCGTGGGCGAGGGGGGTCTGACTGTCCCTCCTAAGGACCCTGCGGCATTGGCTGATGCCATAAACAGACTCTTGTTGAACGATGACCTCAGACGTGATACGGGCAGAAGAGCCAGAGCGCACGCCGAGACATACGACTGGAAGTATCATATTGACAAATTGGAAAATGTCCTTGAGATGGTCTGTAATAAAAGAGAATGACTCCGCCTTCCGGCGGATAACTGGTTTCAGTTGACTTGATCTATCCAAGAAGCGTACTTCTTGTCCTTGCCGCGCACCACGTCAGCGAACTTCTTCTGCAGCTCCGTGGCCACTTTCCCGGGCTTGCCGTTACCGACGGAACGGTTGTCTATCGTTGTGACGATGACGACCTCGGCCGCCGTGCCGGTCATCCAGACCTCGTCTGCGGTGAGCATCTCGATCCTGCTCATATCCGTCTCGATGACCTCATATCCCAGATCCTTCGCGACCTGTATCACGGAGTTCCTGGTTATTCCTTCCAGGATACTGTTGGAGGGCTTAGGGGTATAGATCTTGCCGCGTTTGTAGATGAATATGTTCTCCCCTGTGCATTCCGCCACGTAGCCATTGCTGTTGAGCATGACCGCCTCGTTGGCTCCCTGCTCCACTGCCTCTCTCTTAGCGAGACACGACGTGACGTATGTGCCGCCGATCTTCGCACCTGCCGGAGTGCATAGGTTGTCAGGCCTGTGCCAGGAGGATGTTATTATCTTGGCGCCCTTCTCGGCATCCTTCCCAAGGTACATTCCCATATTTATCCCGGTTATGGACATCGACGCGGGGACGTTCACAGGATTCAATCCTACATCCTCTCCCCTGAGGAAGACGAAGGGCTTGAGATAATCCACGTCCTTATTCTCCCTGACGACCTGCTTGACAGCCTCGATCAGCTCCTCCAGTCCGTACTCCTTTCCCCCGAACTTCAGAGGTATGGCCATGACCCTGCAGCCCTCGAGCAGCCTGGTCATGTGGTCCCTTAGCCTGAAGACTGCGGGGCCCTTATCGGTCTGGTAAACGCGTATGCCCTCGAAAACGGACGTTCCGTAGTTGAGACCGTGAGACAGAACGTGAACCTTCGCGTCCTCCCACCTGACCATTTCCCCATCGAGCCAAATCTTTTCTGTTTTCTTCATATTCATCACTTTCGGCTAAAGAGCATTCAGCGCTTTTACATATTTCGCGGGCTTGGCACGCTCTATTATCTCATCCACCTGTGCTGACCCGCCGACGACTCCGACATTCCCGTTCTCCGTATGCAGCAGTGCATAGGCGGACTGGTTCGACGGTTCGACTATCTGGACGCAGTATACGTCCTGCAGCTTCTGAAGACGGCCGACTGCCGTCTCGGCGGATTCCCTGTCGAGCACGGACAGCACCATGCGTGCCTTGTTGGGCAATTCGCACGTTCCCACGACTATCGTCTCGACGTTGATCTTATTCCTGGTGAATTCGCCCATGACCCTCTGCATGACACCGAATTCGTTCTTGACTACCAGCGATATAACGTACATGTTCGCGCTCCGCGGACGCATATATTTGCGAATATATGATATAGTCGTTGCCGAATATTCGAGCGGGATTGGATTGAAAGGGACATGCACTGTCATCCTGCCGACATATAAGGAATCGGCGAACATAGTTAGAATGGTAGAAACTCTCAGACAAATGTATCCCGATTTCAAAGTTCTGATAATGGACGACAATTCTGATGATGGGTCCAGGGAACTGGTGGAAACGCTGAACGATCCCATGGTGAGATTCTTCGTCCGTGAACCCAGGGATCGAGGTCTTTCTGCAAGCATATTCCAGGGAATAATGGAAACAGATACGGAATACTTCGTGAACATGGACTGCGACTTCCAGCATCCGCCTTCGGCCATCAGCGACATCTACTCCGAACTCGAGGACGGGGCTGACCTGTGCATTGGCGTAAGGGCGGAGCGCACGGCACTTTCTCCTATGCGATGGATGGCCTCATGGGCAGCCCACTTTCTTGCAGTTCTTACCCTGTGGCTCAGGAACAAGAAGAAATCAAAGGACATAATGAGCGGTCTGTTCGGAGGAAGGACCGATACCTTCAAGGAAGTTATCTCCAGGGACTCCTCAGAATTCGAGATGAAGGGATTCAAGGCGCTTTACGACCTGATGAAATTCGCTCCGGAAGACCTGCATGTAAAAGAGATCGAATTCGAGTTCGGAACAAGACGAGGCGGTGAATCTAAATTAAGCTCCACAGTCATTCTGTCTCTGCTCAGGCAAAGCGAGCCGTTCGGTAAGATTCTGGCAAAACTGGCAGAAAAAACGCTCTGAGAGATCTGAATGAAAGAGATACCCGTGACCGTGGGCATATGCGCCTATAACGAAGAAGGGAACATAGAACGTTCCATAAGATCCGTTTATCAGCAGAAGTACGAGAACGTTTCCGTATCGGAGGTCATCGTGATCTCCAGCGGCAGCACCGACGGAACGGACGAGATAGTGCGCGGTATGCTCGACGAGTATCCCAATCTCAGATTCATACCACAAGAAAAAAGGGAGGGCAAGAACTCCGCGATAAATCTGCTTCTTGACAAAAAGAGCACGGAGATCGTCATTCTTCTGAACGCAGATAACACGCTCTGCGACGAATCAACCATATCGAATCTTATCCGTCCGTTCTTCAACGATAAAGTAGGCATTGTGGGAGGGCGCCCGATACCCACGAACACAAAGGATACGTTGGCGGGCTTCGCATCCAATATGCTTTGGACCCTGCACCACAGAGTCTCCCTGCTGCATCCGAAAATAGGGGAATTGGTGGCATTCAGGGACATCGGCACCCGGCTTCCCATGAAGAGCCAGTCTGACGAGGATCTATTGAGGATGAATCTCGAAAGAAAAGGATATCAAAGTATCTACGCCCCTGACGCGATCATCCGGAACAGAGGTCCTGAAACCTTACGCGATTTCATCAAACAGAGGACCAGGGTAAACATAGGCGAGAGGTACATGAAGAGGGAGTTCGACTACGATATACCCACCTGGGACAAAGGTCTTCTATTCTCCGCCGTCCTGGATTCCCTTAGGGATCTGGGATTCCATCCGATCAAGATCTCCCTGACCGTGGCCATGGAGATGTACGCTCGGATGAAGGCCTCATCCTACGTCAGATCGGACAAAGGAGACATGGGGGTCTGGGACCCCGTGAGCTCTACCAAGAAGTTATGATCTCAGTATATCGGCGACCGCATCCGAGAATGTGAATCCTTCCCTCACCTGCATAGATCTGCAGCCAAGCCTCTTCCCGAACTCCATGTCCTTCTCCGAGTCCCCGATCATGAATGATCTTGAGGTTGCTATCCCGTACTTATTTATCGCCATCTCCCCGAGACCTGTCTCGGGCTTACGGCACGAACATTTGTCTTCCGGACTGTGGGGGCAATAGAATATATCATCGATGCGCCCGCCGGATGCCTCCACCTGGCTCTTCATCTTCTCGTGTATCTTCGACAAAATGCCCTCATCGAAATACCCGCGCCCTATACCTGATTGGTTCGTTATCATTATGACCAAATAACCTGCGTCATTCAGTTTCTTGATGGATTCGGGAACGTGGTCGAACACCTCGAATTTCTTTGGATCGTCGCAGTAGGGGCAGTCCGGTGCTATCGTATCGTCCCTGTCTATGAACACCGCCTTGGGACCGAACATCTCCCTTTCGACCATTCCGCATATCGCGTGACAGGCCACCATATATCCCTCCTGCACTCTCGGCGTCTCGGTTGTAGGTATGATCACGGCGACATCCGCAAGATCCTTCATCTTCCCTCCGGATCCTGTGAACGTCAGGGTGGTGGCTTCGCGAAGCTTCGCCGCCTCCATGGCCAAGATCACATTCTTGGAATTCCCGGAGGTGGAAAGACCGACAACGCAGTCCCCTTTCCTGCAGTTCGCCTCTATCTGCCTTTTGAATACTACGTCGTAAGAGTAATCATTGCCTATTGCCGTTACCGGCGCTATATTCGACAGTGCGATGCCTGCCATGGCAGGACGCTCCATCATATATCTGCCGGAAAGCTCTGCGGCGATGTGCTGGGCATCTGCGGATGAACCTCCGTTGCCCATGAATATCACCTGACCGCCGTTGCGTAACGACTTCACCATAGCGCTTGTTGCTGCTTTTATCTGAGCCGGATCGATTCTGGATATTGCGTCCGCACTCCTGTTCAGCTCGTTCCTTATAAGATCATCCATTGTTATGCCTCCAAGACCTGACCCCTTTGGGTTCAAACATGAAGTCTGTTATCCTGGCACCGCACTTGGCCAATTCTTTCGATACTGTGTATTTCTTATCATAATCGCAGATGAAGTACATGAAGCCGCCTCCGCCTGCACCGGAGACCTTTCCGCCTATGGCTCCGAACTCCTTTGCTGTATCGTACAGCTTATCGATTTGAGGGTTCGATATCTTGTCGGAGAACTTCTTCTTATTGCGCCAGCCTTCATCCAGCATCTCCCCGGCGATTTGAATATTGCCTTTCTCTATTGCCTTCGCCATATCAACCGCGATCCGCTTCGTATGATCCAGGGCCTCTTCGTTGGTCCCCCTTTTGAAGGACTTCATCTGGGAATCGATGATGTCCGCAGATTCGCGTGTGGTACCGGTATAGCAAAGTACAGAACGATACTGAAGCTCATTTACAGTATCATCTTTGACTCTTATGCAGTTGACATCCACGCCATCCGATCTGAATCTCATAAGATTGAAGCCACCGAAAACTGCGGCATATTGATCCTGCTTTCCGCCCTTCAGGCCTATGTCCTCTCTCTCTAACACATATGCCAGATTTGCGACTTCGTGGTTTGTCATATTCAGATCAAGCCATTCGGCCACTGCGGATATTACTGCTACTATTACAGTAGAGGAGCCACCGAGACCTGAACCTGGGGGTGCCTCGGATTGAAGGAACATTCGAAATCCATCTTTGATACCGAAATGATTGGTCACGGCCTTGATGAGGTCCATGTTCCCGTCCAGGGGCAAGGGTCCTCCGTCAAGAGAGGCCTCGAACTTGCCGTAATCGACAGATGTGACAGACATCTTGCTTTCATTAATTGGAGTTATCGTGCAATATGCATACTTATTGATTGTTGCATTGAAAACAGTACCTCCTTTTTGGGATGCATACGGTTCCACGTCTGTGCCCCCTCCTGCCAGCCCCAGTCTCAGCGGCGCTCTTGATCTGAAGTACTCGCTCATCCGATCACATTCCCTGTTATCTTCGAATTCGGTTTTACCGTTGTCCCATCCCCGAGGACTGAGTCGATTATCACGGAGCCCTCTCCGATCACACATCCTTCCCCGAGGATGCTTCCTGATATCTCTGAGGAATCGATGGTACAGTTCCACATAACAAGAGAATCCTTTAAATTGCTATGCAGAACCCTGCTTCCTTTCAGTATAACTGAAGAATCTGCCTGGGTCTCTTTCATTATCGCGCCTTCCCCGGCATAGAACGGTTTTTTTATCTCGGATCCCGAGAAACTTTCTCCTTTCCATTCGTGATCGCCGTATCTTTTTACGGCCATATCTAGGTTGGCGCCTAAAAGGTCTGACGGACGGCCTACGTCCCTCCAGCTCCCTTCAAGCCTGTAGCTCTGTATCCTCTCGCCCCGGCTCATAAGTATCGGGATCAATTCCTTAGAGAAATCAAAGGCCTTGCCGTCCGGAACTTCTGACATAGCCCGTTTCTCAACCACGTATACTCCGGCATTTATAAGATTGGAGAACACCTCCTCAGACCTTGGCTTCTCCCTAAATTCCGATATCCTGCCGTCATCTTCGACACGGGCTATCCCGAACTCGCATGGATTCTCGACAGGAGTAAGTGCCAGTGTCACGATTGCTCCGGTTCTTCTGTGTATATCGATCTCTTTGGCAACGTCTATGTCCGCGAAGACATCCCCGTTGGCTGCGATGAAAATATCATCAAGGCGATCCTCTATCTGCTTTATAGCGCCCGCGGTCCCCAACGGCTCATCCTCATAGGAATAGCTTATGCTTATCCCGATGTCTTTGCCGTCGCCTATCTCCGCAACCAGCTTCTCAGACTTGTATCCGCATGCCAATATGACATCTTCTATGCCGGCCTTGGCCATTGACTCGATGAGATACATCAGGCAAGGTCTGTCCAGCACCGGCAAAACCGGCTTAGGCCTCATCTCAGTTAGCGGCCTGAGCCTCGTTCCCTTGCCGCCGACCATTATGACCGCTTGTCTGATCCTTTCCAACATAATCCCCTCTATTGCTCAAAGAATCTGACCACGTTCTTACCGGGTTCTGCCCCAATGGATTCCGCCACCGGGACGCATTTCGTCCTCAACACATAGACTACTGGCTTCCCCAGTTTTTCGGATGAGAGAGACTCGTAGTTGGCCATGCCTTTGGAAAGTATCAGGTCGGTGCTCTTAATAGCATCTTTCAGGTCCTTCGGGGCCCTTTTCATGTCTACACCTACCGCGAATACACCCGTTGTCAGTATCGAATCCAATTCTTTGTCTATGCCGGTACGTATTGCATCTTCCAGGGTCATGTCATTCAATATCGGTTCTCCGCGGACCACGCCCACGACCCTTTTCCCCATCCGTCTTAATAGCCTTATCAGAACCTTGTCCATCTGGCTCTCCCCGCAGTTGTCGAAGATGTAAAGCACGGAAGAGGCGGCCTTTATCGCCGGCAAAGCCTTCTCGTCGGTAAATATTCCCTGTAAGATCAGGGAATCATAGATATCCTTGAACTCGTTGGGATCATCTATGGCTATGCCTGAGCCGAAATCCATTATATTACCCAGGGCCGCGACGGCCAAGGCCGTTCTCAGAGGATCCTCAGAGAAGGCAACCTCTTTCTCCGCCGCATTCACGTACCGCTCCGCGATCTCATCCGATGTGATCTTCAGTTGAAGGTATGGGTCTTTGACTCCCATGACGGAATATGCACTTCTGTGCACGTCTGTGGCAACTTCCGCCGAATTGCGACCAGATCTTAGCCCGTCAACAAACGTCCTTGATACCGACGAGATGACCTGGAACTCCCTTTCGTTGCCGGCCAGCCCGGCCTGGAAGATGGCTCTCCTCATAAGACAGGGGGCGCATTCGGGTCTGACTTCCATGCCACTGAAGAGACAGTCCCCCTTAATACCGTTTTTCCGAACGGGAGTATGTTGTTTATATAGATGAAAAAGTATCGCAACCCCATGGCAGACCAGAAATGCTCCTCATGCGGCATAGGGCTCTACGGCGAAGGCACCACGACCTTCAAATGCCCCAGCTGCGGCGGGGACCGTATCGGAAGATGCGCCCAGTGCCGTGACCAGGGCGTAAAGTACGAGTGCAAGAAGTGCGGATTCGTCGGACCGTGATATCCATGCCGAAGATCGTTGCCGGATACGACATCTATCCGACTGATTCAGATGTGGACATGGACGAGATAATAACCGCTCTCCCGAAGGTCGTACCCGAGGGCGTCAGGATCCTTGAGGCCGAGATAAGGCCTGTGGCATTCGGACTGAAGAAGGTCTTCGTCGGTTTCATGATCGAGAGCGAGGACGATGATATCGGAACGAGGCTCGAGAACAGCCTCCGCGCCGTAAAGGACGTGGAGAACATCGAGTGCGTTACGACCGGCAACGTCTGATCTCCAAACCGATTATTTTCTTTCACAAATTGAATAATAAATATCCGTCAGCTTGCTGTCGAAATCCTCGTCTAGCCTGCTGACGTATTCAATTCCTTTTCTCCTTACATCTTCATACTGCATTTCATCAGATACCAATTCCGCAGCTTTGATGACCATGTCATCTTCGTCCGTACACGGGACCGCTGCCACCGTGACCTCCTCTGGTATCCTTGCTTCTCTAAAATAAAGAACAGGAGTACCGCAGGCCTGCGCCTCGAGGGTAACCATGCCGATCCCTTCGTGGCCTGAGGTGTTCAGCATCAAGAAACACCGGTTATAGAATTCGGTCATCTCTTCCGAGGACAGACCCGATATGAACTCGGTCCTGTCACTTATGCCCAATTCCTCTGCATACTTCACAAGCTCATCTTTTAACGGGCCTTTCCCCAATATAAAAAGTTTGAAATCGGAATGTCGATCATCAGAGATAATACCAGAGAACACTCTCATGGCGGCAGCGTGATTCTTTCTCTCCTCCAGTGTGCCCATGCAACCGAACCACCTTTCTTTACGTATTTCGGGTAGCACACGGAATTCTTCGCTCTGCGGAGTTAATATTGCCACCACTTTATCCTCGGGCACCTGATATTTTTCCAGAATCTCATCACGGGTTTGAGATGATACTGCGATGATCTTGTCGGCGCGCACAACCGCCATCCTGGCAGCAACTCTCCAGATGAAGAACCACGCGGTTTTGTTCTTCTCCTCTTTTGTGACCACGTGATGGAATGTGACTACGGACCTTCCAAAGATGAACGGCAGGTATATCGCACCGAATTCGTAAACGATGTGGGTTACATCTGCGTTCCTGCCACTTTTGAACAGATCGTGCACCGGCCTAATGATCAGGTCCCTTACCGTCTGTGTGATGCCACAGACTTTTGTGTTGAAGGGGACGTATATGACGCCTATCTTATTTCGAGAAGTGGCTGACTTAACTCGATTTGCATAGCGGGCTAGACCCGTGGTCTTTCGGTCACCTTCATTCGGCATCCCGACCAGACGAACCATCATAGCTGGGTATGGAGGTGCCTATTTATTGTTTTGATAATGTTCCTGGTACCACGATCTTCTTTCCGGCCTTTGATTGACGAATGGATATGATACGAATGTGGATTTTCTTCTTCACACAATGTCCGATCCTTTCGATAATTTCTTAGATCCGAACGTCCAGAACTTATTCAGTATGAAGTTCAGAGGCACAGTCATAAGAAGGGTCGGAATGGGTGCTATGAATTCAGAAACGGATAATTTGTCAACCAGGATGAACATGAGCGCCGTGGAAAGAACAAGCGTAACTCCGTACGAAATATACGTCTTGAACAGAGCATAAGAGGACCTGCTTCTTTCTTTCGCGAAAACGAACCTGCTATTCCAATAATATGAATTCATGACACCACAGATATACCCGGCCACGTTCCCCACGAGATACAGGGCCGGATCGAAGATCACGAACGCATAGTAAACGGCCCAACCGACTATCGTATTCAGAACTCCGACCACACAGAAACCCACGAACTGCATGTATGTCTCATTCTGCTTCTCCGTTAGCTCTATGCGCATGCATCTAAAGAGAGAAGAGGACACACGGCGTATGAGGGATTCCAAAGAACACCATATTCTGTATCCGAATGCCCCCCTCCTGCCATCCTCCGCTCCGTCCATTATGTCACACACCTACAGGGAATTCGTCATATCCGGATTGTACTTCATATTATCGTTTTGAATGTTCAGAAATTGATACGTTCCGACTCTATGACAAGAGGGCGCTTCTTCATCCTGGAGTTGATATTGAGAACGTACTCTCCCACCACACCTATGAAAAGAAGCTGAAGTGACACGACCACAAATATCGCCAATCCTAAAGCGAAGGGGATTATGTCGAATGTGCCCCAATTCAACAATTTGTATATAGCGAAACCGAGAGCGGTGAGCATACTGATCGCTGTAAAAACCACACCCATGAACACTGCCAGCCTTACGCCTATCTTGGTATACGACGTGAAGCTTTGGACTGCCGCGTCATAATACCTGAATATATTGTTGCTGGACTTCCCGGCCCTGCGCCGCTGCTGATCGTATGGAATAAGCTTGATGCTGTATCCGAGCTCTGCTATCATCCCTCTCAGCAAAGGACGTGGCTCATCTATGCCCCTCAGCACCTCGATGAATTCTCGGTCATAAAGACCAGAGCCTGTAACATGCTCCAGATATTCAACTTCTGAATTCTTCTTCATGAATCGATAATAGATGTTCCTTGCGGCATAGACGAATCTGCTCTCTTTGCTGGACGTCTTTTGCCCAAGAACGATCTTGTATCCTTTCTCCCACTCCTCTACATATCTCGGGATCAGATCCACAGGGTCCTGGAAGTCGGCGCACATCGATATCGTGCAGTCCCCTGTGGTCTGCAATAATCCGTAGTATGGAGAGCTGAATTGACCGAAATTCCTTGCGTTGAAGATCGCCTTGATTTTCGGATTCGACCGGCAAAGATCTCTTATCTTCTCTCGGGTGGAATCTTTTGAGTCGTTATCTATGAAAATGAGCTCGTAATCATATCCGACCAGTTCCGTCTCGAACTGCTCTATGATCTTCTTTGAAAGAAGCACTACATTTTCCTCCTCATTATATGTAGGGACCAGAACAGAGATTTTCTTCATATCGTATCTTCTGACCTTCTATCTCTTAATCTCGTATAATCATTTTGCATATGGTTGACTACGATTGATGATGGGCACATGATTATAATTATATGCCACGGAACATTATGAGAGGAACATGAAGGCCGTCATCCTTGCTGGTGGACTGGGTACCAGGATATCTGAGGAAAGCCACTTAAGGCCCAAACCTATGGTTGAGATTGGCGGAAAACCGATACTCTGGCACATAATGAAACTTTACTCTTTTCATGGCATTAATGACTTTATTATTTGTGCGGGCTACAAACAACACATGATAAAGGAATATTTCGCCGATTACTATCTCCATTGCAGCGATGTGACCTTCGATTTCAAGAAGGATGGGGCCATGACTGTGCACAATAATGTCTCTGAGCCTTGGAAAGTCACTATCGTCGATACGGGATTGAATACCATGACCGGCGGGCGCATAAAAAGGGTCGGGAAATATATCGAGGATGAGGCCTTCATGCTCACATACGGAGACGGCATATCCGATGTCCCCCTAGACAGACTTACGAAATTCCACAAGAAGCAGGGAAAGCTTGCCACACTCACGGCAGTTCACCCCGAAGGAAGATTCGGGATGATGGATGTGGATGGGGACCGGGTAAATGCCTTCAGAGAAAAGGACATGGAAGATGTCGGTTGGGTCAACGGAGGATTCATGGTCCTGGAACCGGAAATTCTTGACTATATCGAAGGTGACAGCACCGTATTCGAAAAGACACCCCTTACCCGACTGTCCGAAGAAGGAAATCTTGCCGCATTCCGCCACGACGGATTTTGGCAGTGCATGGACACCTTAAGAGACAGGGAGATGCTGGAAGAGAGCTGGTCTTCAGGAAGGGCCCCTTGGAAGCTGTGGTAATTTGCTCCGAAAAAACTACGAAAATAAGAAAGTGCTCATAACCGGGCACACGGGATTCAAAGGATCGTGGCTGTGCCACCTCCTTAAGGGATTCGGAGCAGATATCTATGGTTATTCTCTTGAACCGCCCACAGATCCGAATCTCTATTCAATAGCCAATGTAGAAGAGGGAATATGTTCCAAGATCGGGGACATAAGAGATTTCGAAAGACTTTCAGATTTCGTTTCGGACGTTGAACCCGAGATAGTGATACACATGGCGGCCCAGCCGCTTGTGATCGCAGGATACGAACGTCCAAAGGAGACGTATGAGACCAACGTTATGGGCACTGTGAACATTCTGGAGTGTGTCAGAACGACCGAAACGGTCAGATCATTCCTTAATGTAACAACCGACAAGGTCTACAAGAATACCGAGTCCGGCAGGGAATTCGTCGAGGACGACTCCTTGGATGGTTATGATCCCTATTCCAATTCGAAAAGCTGCTCCGAGCTCGTAACGCACAGCTATAAGAAGAGCTTTTTCGCAAACGGCGGATGCGCCGTATCCACAGCCAGAGCCGGGAATGTTATCGGAGGCGGAGACTTCTCTGATATGCGCATAATACCGGATTCAGTAAGGGCCGCAATGTCCTCCGAGCCTCTGGTGCTTCGAAACCCCGAGTCCATAAGGCCGTACCAGCATGTATTGGAACCTCTGATCGCATATCTGATGATAGCCTATAAGCAGCTCCGTAATCCCGAACTTTCCGGATATTACAATGTTGGCCCGCTGAGAGAAGATTGCGTCACCACCAGGGAGCTTGCGGAGCTCTTCCGTAAACATTGGGGAGACATGAAAGAACTTATGGTCGAAGAAAGGAACGGTCCCCATGAAGCGGGATACCTTAGGCTGAATACTGATCTCATAAGGTCGAATATAGGATTCGAATCCCGCTGGAAAATAGATAAGGCAATAGAGAAAACAGTGGAATGGTCAAAGGTCTGGGCCTCCGGCGGAGACGTACGTGACTGCATGAACAAACAAATACAGGAATATCTCGGGCGTGATTGAATGTTTGAAGGAAAAACGGAGCAAGAAGCCAGGAAGGAGATCCTGGGTCTAGTTTCAAAATATTGCGATAAATATCATATAAGAAAAGATTTCGAAGAAGGGGACAGAATACCTTACGCTTCCAGAGTCTATGACCGTGAAGAGATGATGAATCTCGTGGATTCCTCCCTGGAGTTCTGGCTTACATCGGGCAGGTATACAGATGAGTTCGAGTCCTCCCTTTCGAAATATCTCGGCACAAGACATTGCAGCCTGGTAAGCTCGGGATCCTCAGCAAATCTGCTTGCGTTCATGGCTCTGACGTCACCACTTCTAGGAGAGCGCGCCATAAGGCCGGGCGATGAGATGATCACGGTGGCCTGCGGCTTCCCGACCACAGTCACGCCGTGCATACAATACGGCGCTGTCCCGGTCTTCGTGGACATGACCATTCCCCAATACAACCTTGACGTTTCTCAGCTGAGAGCAGCTCTTTCCGACAGAACGAAAGCTGTGATGGTCGCCCACACCCTCGGGAACCCCTTCGATATCGAAGCTGTGAAGAGATTTTGCGATGATAATGGCCTATGGCTCATAGAGGACAATTGCGATGCCCTCGGATCCAAATATAACTACAACGGAAACATGAGATTCACCGGCACCGTCGGGGACATAGGCACATCCAGCTTCTATCCGCCTCACCATATGACCATGGGCGAGGGGGGCGCCGTGTACACAAACGATCCGCTTCTCAACAAAATAATCCGCTCGATGAGAGACTGGGGAAGAGACTGCTCCTGCCCTTCGGGCAAAGACAACCTCTGCGGGCACAGGTTCGACCGCAGGTACGGGGAGCTCCCCTTGGGATATGACCACAAGTATGTCTACTCCCATTTCGGATATAATCTCAAGGCCACGGACATGCAGGCAGCGGTTGGGTGCGCTCAGCTTGAGAAATTCCCTGGCTTCGTAGAGAGACGGAAACATAATTTCAATCTCCTCAGAGAGAAACTGTCGGGTGCGCAGAACAAGATGATGCTGCCTGAAGCTCTGTCTGGCAGCGATCCGAGCTGGTTCGGTTTCCTTATGACTTGCAGACCCGGGGTCGATCGTAGAGAAGTGATCGAATACGTGGAATCTAAAGGTGTCCAGACAAGAATGCTATTCGCAGGCAACCTGATCAGGCACCCGTGCTTCGATGATATGAGAAGAGAGAAAAAGGGTTACCGCACTGTCGGAAAGCTCCCGGTCACAGACCGTATAATGAACGACAGCTTCTGGATCGGCGTATATCCTGGCATGACCGATGATATGATCGAATACATGGCCAGAACTATTATCGAGTCCTTGAGGGAGTAAAATGAAGGTAAAGGTATCAGACTTCATAGCCGATTGTCTGGCTGATTATGGGATAGCAGATGTTTTCACTATAGTCGGCGGAGGTGCGATGCATCTTAACGACTCGTTCGGCAGTAATGCCGGATTGAAGTGCTACTACAACCATCATGAACAGGCCAGTGCCATAGCGGCAGAAAGCTACGCACGCATAAATAACAAAATGGCGGCATTGTGCGTCACCACAGGCCCCGGGGGAACGAATGCCATAACAGGAGTGGTCGGAGGTTGGTTGGACTCGATACCTATGATCATCATCTCCGGACAGGTGAGGTACGATACGACTGCGATGTCCACCGGCCTTCCGCTCAGATCCATGGGCGATCAGGAATTCAATATTGTCAAGTCCGTAGAATGCATGACAAAATACTGTGAGCTTGTCACTGATCCCAAAAAAATAAAATACAGTCTCCAGAAGGCTCTCTTCCTTGCGACCCACGGTCGCCCCGGCCCCTGTTGGCTTGATATTCCTCTGAATGTGCAGGGCGCATATGTGGATACCGACGAGCTTGTATCATTCGATCCGACAGAAGAAGAGTCGAAACTTCCTTTAAAGATCGATCAAGAGACAGTTGACATCATAATCGAGAAGATAAGAGGATCGAAGCGCCCGGTACTTTACGCGGGGAACGGAATCAGGCTCTCTGGAGGGTACGAAATCTTCCTTAAGGTCATAAGAAAGCTGAACATTCCCATAGTTACCAATTGGAACAGCATCGATCTAATCTCAGACGACGACCCCCTCTATGCAGGACGCGGCGGCAGCCTGGGAGACCGAGCCGGAAACTTCGCGGTGCAGAACAGCGATCTACTCCTCTCCATAGGAAGCAGGCTCAGCCTGAGACAGGTAGGATTCAATTGGAAGACCTGGGCAAGAGAGTCGTATGTCATAATGGAGGATGTGGATGAGGCGGAGCTCAAGAAGCCCACTCTCCATGTGGATATGCCTCTCCATGTTGACGCGAGGGTACTGCTGGAGAAACTGGACGAGTCTTTAGAAGAGGAGGTCTTCTCAGGAGAGGACTGGCTCGACCGATGCAGAGAATGGAAACACAGGTATCCTGTCGTCCAGGACAGACACTGCGCCGGAGACGGGCCGGCGAATCCGTATTGTTTCATCAAAGAGCTCAGCAATAGACTGCCCGAGGGCAGGATTACGGTAGTCGGCAACGGCACCGCCTGCGCCGTAGGCAGCCACGCTTACACCATAAAGAGAGGACAAAGATTCATCGTTAACTCGGCGATTGCCAGTATGGGCTACGATCTTCCGGCGGCCATAGGCGCCTGCATTTCTGCCGGTAAAGCGGACACCATATGCATAGCCGGTGACGGCAGCATACAGATGAACATACAAGAACTGCAGACTGTCGTGACTAATGATCTTCCTATGAAGATCTTCGTCATAAATAACCAGGGATACCATTCAATAAGAATGACCCAGACGAACCTTTTCAATAAGAATTTCCACGGCATCGGAGAGCAAAGCGGCGATCTAGGCTTCCCGGATTTCAGCAAGCTCGCATACGCATACGGATTCCCGTACTTCTCGATAAAAAGTAACTCGGAGATGTCAAAACTGGATGATGTGCTATCCGCCGAAGGATATCTGATATGCGAAGTGTTCGTTTCCACGGAGCAGATATTCGAGCCGAAATCCGCAACAAAAAGACTGCCCGACGGAAGATTGTTCTCTCCCCCCCTGGAGGATCTGTATCCTTTCCTCGACAGAGAAGAACTGAAAAGCAACATGTACATAGATCTGATGGAAGATGACAACTGACACTGTGAGGATCGCTATCACGGGTGCCTCTGGCATGATAGGCGCCACCTTGGCAAAGGTTGCCTTGAAAGAAGGTCACGAGGTCATTGCTATAGTTCGGCCGGGATCCGAAAGGATCGATAACCTGCCAAGGTCGGAAAGATTGACATTGGTAGAGTGCAACATAAACGATTATAAGAAATTGCACGGACGAGAGAAATGCGACATCTTCTTCCATCTGGCATGGGATAAAACGTCTGTAGCAGGACGCGACGATGTACACATCCAGACAAAGAATATCGAATACACGCTGAATGCCGTAGAACTGGCACACGGTTGGGGCGCATCCGCATTCATAGGCGCCGGGTCTCAGGCGGAGTACGGCCGAGTGAACGTTAAACTGAATGAGAACGTGCCGGTCAACCCTGAAAGCGGATACGGAATAGCGAAATACGCGGCAGGAAAACTTTCCGGCATCATCTGCAAACAGCTGGGTATGCGATTCTGTTGGGCAAGGATCCTCAGCGTGTACGGGGAGTTGGATGCGAACCATACGATGATGATGTATCTTATAAGGACCCTGCTCGACGGAAAGGTTCCGGAGCTCACCGCATGCGAGCAGACCTGGGATTACATATATGCCGATGACGCCGCAGGCGCACTATTAGCTATCGGATTGAGGGGCGTAAATGGAAAAACGTACTGTATAGGTAGCGGTAACTGCCGCAAAATGAAAGAATATGTAACAAAGGTGAGAGATATGGTGAACCCGAATATCCAACTGGGTTTCGGATCAAAAGAATACTATCCTCACCAGGTCATGAAGCTGTGTGCAGATACTTATGATCTGGAGAAGGACACGGGCTTCAAACCGAGATTCTCTTTTGAAGAGGGGATCTCAAAAATCATCTACCATATTCAGAATCAGAATAATAGTTAGAGTAAATGCAACTGTCTGAAATATATCTTAAATCTTGGGACGCCATCATAATTACAAACTACATCTTATCAGATTTTGTGTTTATTTTATTTAGTTTCGTTTCTCTGACAATGCCGATAAAATCTAATTTGCATGACTTTGCCGCTGACGCATCGTGAGCGGTATCCCCAACGACGACCGTTTCCGACGGGAGATGCCCTGAAGATTCCAAACATTTGTCTATCAGGTCGTGTTTTTCCAATCTGCCTTCCAGATCTGATCCCTCTATAATATCGAAATATTTGGAAAGGCCCAGCCCGTCCATCAAAATGAGCGTATAATCAATTCTCTTATTCGTGGCAACTGCCATGAATTTCTGATCCGAAAGGCGGGACAAAAGCCCTTCGATACCCGGATATATTTCAGCTTCCATCAGATATTTCGTTTTATAGAGGTGCCTGAATTCTGCATTGAATTCTTTCAGCTCCTTGTCCCCATAATCGAGCTCTTTCACTATTTCCTTACCTATCGGAGGACCTATGAGTGATTTGATCAACCCTTCATCAAGCATCGGATAGCCCAGATTCCTCAAAGCTTCCGATACCGCATGAACTATTCCTTCACTAGAATCTATAAGAGTCCCGTCAAGATCAAAGATCACGGTTTTGTACGTATCTACTCCTCCGAATATATGGAGTCTGTTAAGAACACGATATTCATATCTTTCCGGTACTCTTTTATCTTCTTGGTAAGCAAACGATTCACAGCAGAAAGATACTCGAAGCTTTTCGATAGGTCAAAGCTCTCATCGATATAGTTCGTATCCGAACTCTCGCTGAAACCGTCGAATCCAGCCAGATACACCTTGTCAACGCCAATCTTCTTCAAAAGATTCAACAAGATCACAAGAGCGTTATCCCAGATCTCGTCTGTGTCTGTGATCAGGCCCCCATATTCCACCGTATAATCGAAAGGCTCCCTGATAGGCGTTATGTTGGATGTGGCTATCGTTCTGAGACCGCAGTCTATAATATTGGGGACCATCAAACTATAGCGTTTCGAATTGCTGACGAAAAGATAATCTATGCCGACTGAAGGAATGAAGTTGACTGCAACGGCTATCGGTGCTTTGTCTTCCATGAAGGCCTTGATCTTGGTCCTGTCCCTGTCCGCCGATTTCCCCGGACCTATAAGCAAAAGTTCCCTGCCGGAAAGCTCTTTGGACAGATCCTCTATGCATTCGGAATCGTCAAGATTGTCCAGCATATACTCCATATACAGCCCTTCTATGTACTGCTTGTCAAAGGCCAGCTTTCGTTTGTACTCGATCTTTCCCAGTATTTCGTTAACGGCCTTGATGGACAGGGATCTTTTATCGACCAGATGCTTCACATAATTGGGATGGCAGTCGTTCTTTGCCGAAATGTAGAAATAAAAACTGTACCCCCAATAATGCTTCTCATACATCGGCATGATATTGACGTCTATAGCCTCCAATATCTGGTTAACGTCATAATTCTTGCCGTAATTCTCATTCAGGTGCATGGCCAGCAGCTCCAATGGGGCGTTGCCCGCGCTCTTGCCCATGCCGTACAAGGAACCATCCAGGATAATATCCCTTTTCGTGTTCAGCTCCAGTACCTCTATCGTATTGGAATATGCAAGCTGGAAGTTGTTGTGTGAATGATATCCTATAGAAATAGAAGGATCCAGATGTTTATCCAGGAGATTGAAATAGAAAGACATCTGCTCTTTGTGCATTAGGCCGTATGTATCAACCAGCGATACCGCGAACGGCTTGATTCTGTTGACATCCTCGGAGAACTCAATGATATCTTCAGCTTCGTAGGATGTTATCGATACCATGTTAAGAAAAAGGGCATAGCCTTTCTCCATGACCTCCCTTCCGAACTCGACGGCTTTGTGCATATTCTCTTTTTTGAATATCACCCTTATGCCGTCCAGAACCGTCTCCGACCTGGGCTGAAGATTCTCGATGTCGCACGTCCCGTAATCGATCATCGCAACCACCATGGTTTTTCTATCGGATATCTTACTGAAGGCCTTGGTCATACTTTCCGTGTCTGGCTGAATCGTTCTGTTCTGATCGGGTTGGCGCCTCTGGTCCAGGAAGCCTATTTCTATGATATCTATTCCGGATACGTTGAGCCTGTCAAAAATGCATGTCATGGCTCCGTTGCCGAACTCCCAGTCGTTCACATATCCGCCGTCACGCAATGTGCAGTCAAGAAGCTTTATTCCTCTAACCATCCCCAACCCTACCTTCATGTGTGTTCAACATTAAAACGGTTATTACTATGCTGGGATATTGTTCCTGTGAGTATCAAAACATTCCAATGATGTTCTGAATGGACATTTGAAAAATACAGTTTTTCAGAGATTTAGATGTCCAAGAAATCTTTGACAATATGTTGAAAAATACATCGCACAACCCAGTTATATTCCCTAATGGCTCTTACAATGCTTTATGAGATTCTACACATCTGCTTATCCTTTCTAAAGAAGATCTAAAACTTCTTGAGCGACCAAAAACCAGACAGGACCGTAATAGCCAGATTTTTCAAAATTAAAGAGTTTGTAATTCAAATGAATTGCTACGTATGATGGAAAGAAGACGACAACTAAAGTACAATGTTCATAAACTAATTTTGGGATTTTTCTTACTTCATAGATTCTCGTTTTGTATTACACTGTTTAAATACTTCATCATCCCTGGAGTGATGAACAATGCTGGAACGACTTTTAGAACTCGGGACGCACATCTTCACAGGTAAACCTTCAGAAAATTCTAAAATTGCGCCCCGCCAAATGTTTTACTTTCTCATGATTCTGGGATTGGTTGCATCTTCTATTGCTTTCCTCTTAACCGGCGGACAGAGCCTTGGCTCTGTACTTTATGATAGAGCCGATTATTTCATGGATTACTTTAACAGCATATATTACAGCAGGTCCGGACCGTATCTGAATTTTAATGTTATCTATCCCGGCCTCATCACCGTTCTCTATTCGATCATAGGGGTTCTCTTAGAAAGTACAGGAGTAAGTTTTGATTCAAGATGGGAGATACGAGCCTCCTTCGCAGGAATCGCCTCATATGCCATATTTACAGTTGTGCTTCTGGCACTTTTACTATGTGTGCTACTTCGCACTAAACAAAACTTAAAAAAGGAAACGCTTCTGTTTTTCATCTTGATTCTAGCGTCCTATCCGATGGTTTACTGTTTGGATCGCGGAAATTCCATGCTCATATCGGTGATCTTCTCATTGCTTTTCTTCATATTCTTTAATTCCGAGAAAAAAGAGCATAAATATCTCTCATTCCTTTTTCTGAGTATAGCGATCGCTACAAAGATCTATCCTGCGTTTTTCGGCATTCTTGTGCTCCGAGACGCAATAAGAAACAAGAGCTACAAAGATCTGATCCCGTGCATTATAATCTGTGCAGTTGTTTTCATAGTGCCGTTCTTTTTCACAGACGGTACCGTTCTTGATGTCTTCCGCAATGCAACAAAATACAGCGAAGCGGTTTCAATGGTAGGCCATGTTAGCCTGGCAGGCATACTGGAGACTACCGCGCACGTATTCGGTATGCGAAACTTCAGCATCGGAGCATTCAGTTTATGGATCTCCCTGATCCTGATGGCCGTGGGTGCTTTCGTGGTATTGGCAGATAAACGAGCCGCGTACTGGGAAACAGTTTCTCTTCTAGTATGCGTACAGATCCTATCTGTCGGTGTGGCTCCTCCGTATGTTCTTCTGTATATGATCATACCTGCATGGTATTTCCTTAATGATAACTCTTCAGAAAAGAACAAGACCTACCTTATCTCTTTGCTTCTGGCGGCCACGCTGGTCATGGTCCCGGGATTCTTGGGTCTGAATGCGGAGCATGTCTCCTATATGAAAGCAATTGCCGTGCTTATTCTGACGGCTGTCCTTCTGTACAGTGCTTCAAAGAGGATGGTCGCATCAGATGAAGGAATAGAACTAGATGCCCCACTTGATGACCGGCCCTTGTGATGTATTAAAGGCACTCATCTGTTAACGTTACTTCGTCTTGAGACAATGTCTGCAATTCTTTATCTCATCTCTTCCGACAGACTATCACGTATCTTCTTGGGGTTGATGGCATCAAGGACGAACCTTACATCCTCTCTGCTCAGCTCCCCGGCAACGAATATCATTCCGACGTAAAGGCTTACGCATAACAATGCCGTCAACATGACCATCCATATTCCGGACACGTTGACAAAATATGTGAACGCAAAGAGTATCGCTACCGTCAAGATCAATGAGGCCAGGTGCTTCCAGAACCCTTTATATGTCCTTATCCCCACGGTGCTCCTTATCAAATACGCTATCAGCACAGTAAGGAAGACGTAACCTATACTGAGGGACAACGCCGCACCGACGCCGCCAAGATTGAGCATTTGTATACCCAGGATCTCGTCAGGTATGAGCACAGCATAGCAAACGACCGTGATCGCAGAGAAGGTTACTACCGCCTTGCCGTACAGGGACGCCTTATTCGCCGCATATAGAACTTGGCTCAGTATCCCTGTGAACACGAACGCTGCTATGAGCACCGAGTGATATGATAGTATGACACCGGCCTGGGAATAGCCGGCACCGAAAAGGATGATGCTCAATTCCGGCCCGAGGACCATCAGTATCGCTACCAATGGGAAAATTAGCATTGCCATATACTTCTCCGATCTCCATATCACCTCTTCCGCACCGCTCTCTTTATCGTAAAGATCGTACTTCGAAAGATGCGGGAGGATTATCCTGTTGAGGGAATCCCCGAAGGATGTAAAGGCCCAGACCACCCCCATAGCTGCTGCGTAATACCCTACTTCCAGGCTGCCGTCGTATATCCCTACCAAAACCTTATCCAAATAGCTCAAGGCCGAGAGCAGCACCATCGAGACGGACAAAGGTGCGGCGAACATCGCATACTCTCTGATGTATTTCGGACGGACAAACGTGACCTTTGGTCTCCTGAAGAACAAGATCGTCATCGCCAATGACACCAGGGTTCCTGCGAGATATGCAGAAGAGAGCACGGTCACGGAGACCTGCATAAGAGCCAGCACGATCAATATGATACTTCTTGATACGTATTCGGTCATGAACACCAAGGACGACTTCCCACTCTCGATGCGGCCGTCGAACATCCCAGTCATGACTGTCTGAAGATTCTGGACCACAAAGTACGCTATGAAGATCGCAACCACCTGAAGCGTCTCTCTCTCCACGTGACCCCCCATAGCGCTGATCGATATGGAAATGACCGAGACAGCGACCATGATCGCAGTCAGGATCATCTTCACAGCAAAATATGAAGAAAAGCACGCGTTTTGGTCTCTGCCCTCTGCCACCGATTTTATATTGGCTGTATGGAATCCGAGATCGGAGACGGCATTGAAAACGGCGACAAAGGACATTCCCCACATCATAATGCCGTATTGGTCCCCGACATAGCGGGTCATGACCATAAGAGAGATGAAAGATACACCAGAAGCGACTATCTTTGATATCGCATTCATGACGTATTTGTGAACCAACACTTTCCATTTCCCCCTGTGCCGCCTAGACGACTGCTTGTCTTCGCCATCGTGAACGTAATAATAAAACCTATATGCCGTCCTCTTTCATCGAGGTTAGCACACCTTTCGATCTATTTCGCAGCAGATGTCCTATTGTCCCCTCATAAGCGAGGCCTGCCATCATCAGGAAAATGAATGCAGATTTGAATGATGATATCACCACGGTCCAAGCACCATCCGCAGCGTAAGCCCCGGGAATGAGGGCCATCACCATTACAAAACAGATAAGATAGAATTTGTTCCATATTGAAAGATCCTTCTCATCTCGGAGGAAGAAGAAAAGCGGAATCAGCATGTAAACGAAGAGATATTGCGTGCCCACGCCGGGCCCCAGTACTATAGCGCAGCACAACAGCGCAATGATCTTCCACCGCGGGATATCACTGTTGATCAGCACAGTGTACAGGACCAATGCGTACATTGCCGCATAAACAAAGTAGATTATGATGTCGATCGTCCCTACCGTCAGGAATTGGTTTAACATCACTCTTATGAATTGATCTATATTGATGAACCCGAACGGGGTCTCGTCCTTCGAATAACTGAATATGTTCTCAATGAGGATGAAAAGGTTGCCATCTGTCAGAATGAACGGAAGCAGCAGGAGAGCCGTACCTATCAAAGCGCATAAGATTGCTTCTTTGTATCTTTTTTCCCTCAGGATGAGAAGACCCAGAATCAAAGGATATATCTTGAATCCGGCCGCCAGGGACAGGAAAACATAGGATAGGTACCTTATCCTGCGGTCCTCCGAATTATAAAGTATGAGAAAAAGCAAAGAGAAGAGCATGGCGATCAGTATGTTATTCCCGCGCTCTATCGCGTAGATGACCGGATAAGAGAATACGATCAATATGAAAATGGTCTTAGTCAGAACATCGTCATTTTCAAGGACACTTTTGAACAGGATGCGCATGGCACCCAATGTTATCACGGTTATCGCCCCATATATCATAAGTCCCATCTGAGAGTCTCTGAGCGCATGAGAAGGATCCGGGACATTCAGATCCACAAAGGGAACGATGAAATTTCCCAGGAAATCGTAGAAAACAGTTACCAGCGGAGGGTAGATGACCTGCCATTTCGTATACGGCATATCATTGCTGTAGAATATACTGTCAAAAAAATCAGAAAATGTCTTATCAGAATCTTTCCAGAGCATATGATAGATAGTTTCTCCGCCCGTGACAACACCGAGTATCAAGAAAGCCGCCAGGAACAGGGACATTGCTATTGCGAACAAGGTCACTATTTCGTTATCCTCGTACTTCTTCCTCAAAAACACGAGGAACTCGTTCAGATACCCTGCCACCATATTCGACATATACTGTTGTCGACAGACGCTCCATACAGAAATATTTGCTGGCACAAGGCAGTTCGAGGACACCTCTGCATTTTTCTGCCCGTTATGCAAAATAATCTTTTTGAGAATGGTTAAATCTGTTTGTGCCAGCGGAACATTTACTTTTTGATGCTCCCATAGATTTCGTACAGTTTATCCATATACCCTCTGTCGGGAACATCTTTCGCGGAACCCGTTACGGATTCCCGGTATTCATTGTCGAATATCAACCTGTGCATATTGGCTGCAAAGTGCGATTCATCTGATGAAGGTACAAAGTGCGTAGTCGCCTCTGCCGGTATGTCTGCTTCCCTGAAGAACACCACTGGGACACCGCAGGCCTGGGCTTCAAGGGCCGTCAAACCAAGGCCTTCGTGCATGGAGGGGTTCGCATAGACGGCCATATTGTTGTAAAGATCGAACAGCTCCCGTCTGCTCAGATCTGAGATGAAAAACACTCTTTCAGAGATCCCGAGATCCTCAGAAAGTGCCAGCAGGTCTTTCTTCAAAGGCCCATCGCCGCATATTATGAATCTGTACCCCTCCGTTCCGGGCATTTTCGTGAAGATCTTGAAAGCTCTCAAGCCTGCTGCTACATTCTTCCTCTCTATCAGCGTTCCTACGAATCCGATTAGCTTCTCCCGGGGTCTACCCTCGTCCCTGAACATCGGATCTGGTCCGTGCATGATAACGCGAATCTTGTTCTCCTTGGCACGGAAAACAGAGACCAGTTCCTTTTTGGTCTCCTCAGACGGCACGACGATGATATCAGAGTACCTAACCGCCAATCTGGCAGCTAGTTTCCATACGGGATACAGAAAAAGCGACCTGCCCTCCCTGTCCCGGGATACATGGTGGAAGGTTACGATCTTCCTGCCTCTGATGAAAGGAAAGTAAAGGCAGCACAGCTCGTCGGTAGCATGACAGAGCTGGCACTTTGAATTCGCAACGTCGAAGAAGGGTCTTATAAATCCTTCCGTAATGCATCTCAGGTATCCTTCCTCCGTCGTCATCTTGAAGAGCACGTCTTCGTATTCCACTCCGTCAGCCTGAAAAGCAGATTCTATGGCATCAGAATAAACGCCTATGCCCGTCGTCTTCCCTTCAGGTTCGGGATACCTCCTCATAAGGATTATGTCCGGCATTCTGACACCCGATGGTCTTTTATGATATTGCATTTTGCGCATGACATAAACGTGTGTAATCTGCTCTCTTCTCAAATCTTCCCGAGAATTCTGATAACCGCTTCTAGAACTTCCTTGTCATCCACATCATCAACCTTCTCGACGTGGTCTCCGTACAAAAGAATGCATGTGTGCTTCCCGCCCTTGTACTTCTTATCACTTCTCATAAAATGCAAAACAGAATCTGCAGAAGGCACAGATTCGACATTTGTTATATCTTTAACGATTTTGAATATATCGTTCGCATATTCTATTGGCAGGAGGCCTCTCATCACAGATATCTCATTCGCCACCGCTATGCCGATTGAAACCGCCTGACCGTGGGGTATGATGTAATGGGTCGCCGACTCTATCGCATGTCCAAATGTGTGGCCGTAATTCATTATGTTACGAATGCCCCTGTCAAACTCGTCCACTTCAATTACGGATTTCTTAAAGCGAAGAGTCCTCTCTATCTCATGAGACAATACCTCTCTGTCCCCGCTCAAAACCCTGCTGAGATTTCCCTTCATCTCTGAATAGACCTCTCTGCCCTGCATTATGGAGCATTTCAATATCTCACCGAGGCCGCTGTAGTAGTCCCTGCGACTCAGGGTCTCTAAGAAACCGAGATCTATCACTATCTCCGTCGGAGGGTAGAATGTGCCAAGAAGATTCTTCTTATCGCAGTAATTTATAGAAGATTTGCTCCCGATGCAGCTATCGGTCTGCGCCAGCAAAGTCGTGGGCACAAGATACCAATCTATGCCGCGATACAGTACCGTAGCCACAAAACAGGACACGTCCTGTACGATCCCTCCGCCTATTGCGATGAGCTTCGTGTTCCTCTTTGATCTCAATTCCGTCATACGGTCGATTATATCGGTTGCCGTCCGAAGTGTCTTGTTCTCTTCTTTTACATCCATTATGAAATGGTTCCCTTCCTGCAGAAGATCGCCAAGAACCTTGCCGTACTTTTCGTAGATGACCCTGTCGATGACCACATACCTGTTGTCAAATTTTAGATCGTCGACAAAACCGAAGTCTTTTGTAAAGCGGACCTCGTAATCCTTTATGTTGGATCTTATCTTCATTGTACAGAAAAGCCTCCGTCCACCAATATATCCTGACCTGTGATGTAAGTGTTATCCTCATTTCCCACAAAGAAAACTGCCTTAGCTATCTCGCACGTTTCCGCAAGCCTGCCCAGAGGTATATTCGCCCTAATGGCCCTCAACTGTTCCTCACTGTTGTTCTTCACGGTCAGGTCTGTGAGCGTGTATCCGGGAGATATGGTATTTACAAGTATGTTCCAAGGCGCAAGCTCCACTGCAAGGGTTTTGGTTACACCGTGAATGCCGGACTTGGTCGCAGAATAAACAACCCTGCCGGGTTTGGACACGGTGGCCCATATGGACCCTATGTTAACTATGCGACCGAAACGACGACTTTTCATATGGGAAACCAGCCCGCCCGTCAAGATGATCGGCGATACCAGGTTCGTCATTATCATTGACATAGTCGATTCTTCGCTCAAGTTATCGATATTCATGATGTCATTGTTGCCGGCATTGTTGATCACGATGTCAAATTCTCTGTTCTTTTCAACGAATCCCTTGACAGAGTCAATGTCCTCAAGATCCATCTCTTTCCTCCCCGGAGCAACCACATCATATCCTTTCTTAGAATAGAGTTCATAGACGGCCTTACCGATCCCTCTGCTACCGCCTGTTATCAAAACCTTATAAACCATATTCTCCCCAACCTAAACTTGTTTACTAGTATTGAAAATGTTCGTAACGCCTTCGCCTAGAATACAGATGTCTTCAGCAGGCATCCTTTTCCAGGAATTCGGATATGGACCGTGCCATCGCATGCAGCAGTACCGCGTGGCAGTCCTCTGCCCTCTTCATGTCGTGCAGCTCCACATGCACAGGATAATCTGCTAACTTCTTCAAACGGCCACCGTCGAATCCCGTGAAGGATATCACCTTACAGCCGACGGATCTTGCGTACTCCGCGACCTTCACCACATTCTCCGAATTCCCGCTGCCGGAGATGCATAATACCACATCCTCTTTCTTCAGAACATCCTTTATCTGCATATAGAAAACGTTCTCATATCCGTAATCATTAGAAAGTGCCAGCAATGTCGTTACGTTATCACAGAGGCTTACGAATTGGAATCTCTTCTTCAGCTTACCCGACACGGCTATGTTGAAATCATATGCGGCGTGGGATGCGGTGGAACCGCTTCCCCCGTTCCCCATTATGAACACGGCCGAGTCCCGTTTATACGCCTCCGCTATCGCAACCGTTGCCGACTCTGCGGAAGCTGTGTCAAGGGTTTTCAGCGCATCTCCAACCACGTCTAGATATTCCCTGAGTCTGGATGTTCGGATGCTCATGCTAATTGATACTGCAGTGCCCTGACCCTTTATTTATCTTCCCAGGTTCTTAAGGACGCGGGGTCTGCGCGAAAAAGGCCGAAGGATATAAATGATTAATATCCAGACCCGCTTATCCAGAATATATTCTAAAGAGAAGGACATGGTCTCCGTAAGTGTAATAATCCCTGCTTATAACGAATCCCGCACCCTTCAGAGGATCTTGGGTTTCCTGGAAGAACAGGATTTCAAGGATATGGAGGTGATCTTCGTCGTCGACGAAAGATCCACCGACGGAACGGCAGAATATGTGAATGGGATGGCAGAGAATGCCGGGAATCTTAAGGTGATACTTCAGGACGGGGCGGGGAGGCTGGGAGAGGCCAGGAATATAGGCCTTGAGGCTGCCGCCGGGAAGTACGTATGGTTCCTGGACGCGGACGACCGACCGTACCCGGATTTTCTGCGAACTATGCACTCCCTCGCCGAGAAGCACGATGCGGAGATAACCCAATGCAATTTCATAAGGTCCTCCGACCCGGAAACGGAAGAACCTGATACGGAGTGCACCCCGCTGGTGGCAAGCGGTAAAGAGGCTTTGATAGAAAGGGCATACGAGAGGGTGCCGGTAACAGCGTGGTCAATGCTCATAAGACGCGATTTCCTTCTAAATAACAATCTGAGATTCCCTGAGGGCGGATACGCTGAGGACGTGGACTTCATATACCGTGCCTTCGAGAAGTGCCAGAGGTATTGCTATTGCGGGAAGCCCATGTATCTGTATCTTGAGAACGATAACTCAGTATGCTTCTCTAAACAGAACGAACGCGGTCAGGGGGAGATATCCGTTTACGGCGGACTGTACGATCATTTCAGGAACGGCGATCCTGAGTTCTACAAAATATTCAGAAGAAGGTCCGCTCTGATGAGGGTACGCTCCGCTTCCCATATGGACCATGGGAACTTCGTTACGTACATTAAGGGCCGGGAATGCAGGGATATGATGAAGAGGGAGCTAAGCGATCCGCTCACGCCCGAGTACGTTTGGCTGAGGCTCTCGCCGACCACTTATTACATAGCGATAAAGATATTCCTTAAGTTCATCTACTACCGCGATAAGCGGATATTCGGCAGGAGATCCGGTAAATGAAGGCATTGATTACAGGCGGCGCAGGATTCATAGGCAGCCATCTGGCAGATCTCCTGCTCAGTAAAGGATGGACGGTCGTATCCGCTGATGTTTCGGAGAATATCAGGAATATCTCCCATCTGATCGGAACGGAAGGATTCGAGCATGTGCGCATGGATGTCAATGACACTGCTGAACTGTGCGAAGCAGCGGAAGGGTGCGACATCATCTATCACATGGCCGCGAACTCAGACATAAGAGCCAGCGGGAAGAATCCGGACATAGATTTCAGGAACACCCTGATGACCACCCAATCCGTATTGGAGTGCATGAGGATGCAAGGTCCGGGGAGACTGTTCTTCCCTTCCACTTCCGCCGTTTACGGGGATCGGGGCACCGAACTATTGAACGAGGAATTGGGGAACCCGGAACCGGTATCTTACTACGGGGCATGCAAACTTGCATCGGAGGCTCTCGTGTCAGCGTATACGCACATGAATTCCTTCTCCTCGGTGATCTTCAGATTCCCCAACGTTGCCGGTCCGAGGCTCACGCACGGCGTGATCTTCGATTTCATCGATAAACTTAGGAAGAATCCGGACAGGCTGGAGATACTCGGTGACGGTAACCAGGACAAGCAGTACGTCCACGTTCTCGATCTTGTACGTGGGATCGTCAAATTCACGGGTGATATGAGTACGGGGATCCGGACGTACAACATATCATCCGGCTCATCCGTCACCGTACGAAGGATCGCGGACATCGTATGCGAGGAGATGGGCGTCTCCCCCGAATATGTTTACACGGGAGGCAGAACAGGATGGAAAGGGGATGTCCCCTGCTTCAGATACGATACCGCGAAGGCGGAAAGGGAAGGCTGGGTCTATGAGCACGATTCGGAAGGAGCTGTGCGTGAGACCGTGAGGTCCGTACTGGGTTGATGCCATGGACATCGATTCCGTGATTGAGAAAATCGAAGAATATGAGTATGTTTCATTCGACGTTTTCGACACTTTGCTGCTGAGACCGTACGTAAAACCAACCGATCTGTTCCGGCACATGGAGATCAACGAGAATACACCGGGATTCGCTGATGCCCGCATCTCCGCCGAGAGAAGAGCCAGAACTAAGGATCGCCCCGAGGTTACGCTCTCGGACATATATGATGCGATGGACACGAAGTTCTCGCATATGATGGAGAAGGAGCTTGGGTACGAGGCTCAGGTACTGCAGCCGAACCCGGAGATGAAGAGGGTCTTCGATCTTACTCTGAATAAAGGAAAAGTGGTGATCCTGCTGTCGGATATGTATCTCCCGTCCGCATTCATAGCGGACGTTCTCTCGAAGAGGGGATTCTCCGGGTACAGAAAGCTCTATGTTTCAAGCGATAACGGGAAGAGCAAATGCTTTGGTGACCTGTTCCGTCAGGCCCTTGGCGATCTGAATGTCCTGCCTTCGGAACTGCTGCACATAGGCGATGACGAACATTCGGACGTCAGGACTCCGTCCGCCATGGGAATAGGCACCGCAAGATACGAAAAGGTCATGGAACGCTATCTCAGGGAGCACAAGCGTGAACGGAGATTCTACCTGAGGAAGAAGGACCTGGGCAGGTCCGTGATCGTTGGAATGGATGCTTTGAATTGGATATCCCGTAACGAAGTGAACTACTGGCACAGTCTCGGTTACAGATACGGCGGTCCGGTGCTGACCGCTTTCGCTTCCTTCATAAACGATAATGCGGATGATAAGGAAGGAACGATACTCTTCATAGCCAGGGACGGGTGCGGTCCACGGAGGGTTTACAATATGCTCTACGGGGATGTGGAGAACCGATACGTTTACGCCGCCAGGATATTCAACATCCTTCTGGGTCTCAACGGAAGGGACTACCCGGGATACGAGGAGCAGATAGTTGACCACTTCTCGGAGAAGGGATTGCTTCACGTCGGCGAGGACAGGAAGCGCTTCTTCTCCGAGAACCGTGATATGTTCGAGAAACTGATGGCCGATAAGCTGAACGCTTACGGTGAATACCTCTCAGGTAACGTCAACTCTGGCACAGTGTACGTGGTGGATGCCACCACTCAGAAGTTCTCTTCCCAGAGGCTTGTGGAAGCCGCATTGGGAAGGAATGCCGTAGGATTGTACTACACGATGCTTTCTCGTACTGACGTATGCGACTGCAGATCTTTCGTAAAGTACAGAAGAGTGCCTCTGGCATATACGAGGGTGGACGTTCCGGAGTTCCTTATGTCTTCCCCGGAACCTCCCGTCTCCGGTATGGATAACGGGAGTCCCGTCTTCTCCGAGAACGTATCGGAAGAGGAGAGATTCAGGCTGGAGATAATGGATGCTGTCATGGAAGGCGAGGATGAATACGCCGGAAATGTGAAGAATGTGTTCGGTGCATTGATCCCGAGAACCGAACCGGATACTGCAGAGGATTGGATAAGATCCATGACGGCCAACAGGACGGATGAGGATCTGGAACATCTGTCAGGACTGTTCTGGGCAAGTGATCCCGCCCATGACGAATATCACGGGATCATCTTCTCTCCGAGGGATGCGGTCCCATTCATTCTTAAGAAGATCAAGGACTATTATACAAGCCTCAGAAGGATGATCGAATGAGCCAGCATACAAGAATCGTCTTCTTTGTCCCCGTTGGTCGTAATATATGCGATCTGGAAATACACGGTGTGGCTCTTTCATTATTTCACCGGGAGACAGATATAACTTAGATATCTTTAAATCGAGACTGGTCGGTTCCATATAGGCAGAGGTCGTCTTTTGAACGATGAAGAAAACCCTCTTAAGGAACTGCTGAGGCAGATTAACAGATTCGTCGATGACTTAGAGCATTCCTTGAACGACAGGATCCGTCTCGACGTGGATTGCGATAATGCCATCCTGTGCGGGATGGGGGGTTCCGCCATATCCGGCGATGTGGTAGCGGATCTTTGCGTGGAAGTATCTGATATTCCGATAGAGGTGCTCAGATACCCGTCCCTGCCGGGATGGGTATCTAAAAGGACATTTGCCGTTGTGGCAAGCTATTCCGGCAATACTCATGAGACACTCAACATGTACAGGGAGGTCACAGGCACGGGGTGCCCTGTGGCCGTCATCTGCTCCGGCGGAGAGATCGAGAGGATCGCGAAGGAGCGGGGGGACTACCTTGTGAAAGTACCGCCGGGAATACAGCCGCGCCAGTCCGTAGGTTTCATGATCGGCTACATCAGCAAGATGATGGACCTGGCCGCCGGGACGGACGTGGCCGGGATGATCAGAGATACGTTACCTCTTCTCAGAGAGTACAATGAACTGCTGAATGAGGATGACGGGAACAACCCAGCAATACTCATCTCTGAGGCGATCCACGGCAAGATACCGGTCATATGCATTGACGCGCCCGCCTCATCCGTAGCTATGAGGTGGCGCTCTCAGCTGGCGGAGAACTCCAAGATCTCGTCCTTCAGCTGGACCATGCCTGAGTTCAACCATAACGAAATCGTGGGATGGACGGAAACACCCAGGGAGGAGCTGTTGCCTATTCTGCTGATGCCCAATGTGCACCCGGAATGCATGAACGGCATACCGGAGTCCACTAACGCTACGTTGGAGAAGAACGGTGTGCCATTCTACCAGGTGACGATGGATGGCAGGAACAGGACCGAATGCTTCCTTAAGGCCTTGATGCTGGGGGATCATGTTTCCTACCGTTTGGCTAAGCTTAGAGGTGTGAATCCGATAGAGGTTAAGCCCATCGTCTCCCTGAAGAAGGAGATGGAGAATAATATGAAGACGGGCGTGAAACAGCGCGTTCCGGATCTTTGATTAGCGGATGCCGCATTCGCATCTTATCCGTACGTAATAGCTGCTCTTCTTATCGCAGACGATCTCTTTCAACTTATCTGGCGTGATGTATCCCTTCTCCAAAGCTATCTTCTCCGGGCAGGATATCTTCCCGCCGGCCTGCTCTATGTTGTATACGAAAACACTTGCCGATAACAGCGATTCGTGGGTGCCGGCATCGAACCATACGGAATCGCCGTCAAGTTGTCTTGCTTTCAGCTTCCCGTCCCTAAGATAGATGTTATTAAGATCCGTTATCTCCAGCTCGCCGCGGGGGGAGGGCTTCAATGTTTTAGCGTGTTCCGAGACGTTACCGTCGTATATGTACAGGCCCACAGCCGCAGTATTGGATTTCGGAATGGCGGGTTTCTCTTCTATCGATATGACGTTGAAGTTCTCGTCGAAATCAATGACACCGAAACGCTCCGGATCGGGAACGTCGATGCCGAATACGGTGGCGCCTTCGTTATTCACGATGGAGTCTTTCAAAGATGATTCGATGGTCCTGCTGTGGAAGATGTTGTCCCCCAGTATCAGCATAACGTCATCGCCGCCGATGAACTCTTCTCCGATAAGGAACGCGTCTGCTATCCCCCGGGGAACGTCCTGGACGGCGTAGCTTATTCTTATGCCGAGATCGGTGCCGTCCCCCAATAGTCTTATGAATCCTTCTTGGTCACGGCGGCTTGTGATTATCAGAATATCTTTAACGCCGGCCTGTAGCAAAGTGGATAAAGGGAAGAAGATCATCGGTCTGTCATAGATAGGCAAAAGACATTTTGGGACCGGTACCGTGGCCGGATAGAGCCTTGTGCCAAGGCCGCCAGCCAGGATTATGCCTTTCATGAATAGCGAACCTTCATTTGGATATTAATCTCTAATCATATCATGGACGGGATTATCAAGATTGAAGATAATGCAGAAGTAGAGATGAATTGATTTGATATCAAGTGCCAAAGAAGAGACGGGGTCTCAAACCACCAGATTAATTATTAAAATATCACTCCTATCACCACATAGGAAACAGGGTGTTTGACGGGTGTTAATTTATGTCAAAAAACAGACTGCTTTTGGTAGCCGGACCCTGCGTGATCGAATCGCAGGATTGTTTGAATATGATAGCCAAAGAGATGAAGAGAATAACAAAAACATTTGACATAGAATATTATTTCAAAGCGTCTTTTGACAAAGCAAACCGCACCTCGTTGAATTCATATAGGGGCCCCGGCCTGGAAATCGGTTTGGATATGCTTCGGGAAGTGAAGAAGAAATTCGGTTTGAAAATAGCTACTGATATTCACGAACCGTGGCAGGCAGAACCGGTAGCGGAAGTGGCCGATATGATTCAAATTCCTGCATTCCTTTGCCGTCAGACAGATTTATTGGTGGCGACATCCAAAACTGGAAAAATTATTAATGTGAAAAAGGGACAGTTCTTGGCCCCCTGGGACATGAAAAATGTGGTCGATAAACTGACCGCTTCAGGTGCGAAGAATATCATCCTTTGCGAACGCGGGTCTTCCTTTGGATATAACACATTGGTGGTAGATATGACCAGTATAACCGAGATGAAGAAGTTTGGATTCCCTATAATGTTCGATGCCACCCACAGCGTTCAAAGACCTGGGGGGCAGGGAACATGCACTGGGGGGGATCGCACGCGCGTCGAACCGCTAGCAAGAGCGGCGATAGCGGTTGGGGCCGACGCTCTTTTCATGGAAGTTCATCCAGATCCAGATAAGGCTATGTCCGATGGCCCGAATATGGTTAAACTTTCAGATATGGAGACAATGTTACACAAACTCGTTTCACTTTATGATTTCATGAGAGGTCTCGACATATGAACTATCTGGAAAACGGGCGACAGGTATTCGATAAGGAAATAAAGGCCCTGATAGACACGAAAAACTGCCTTGATGGGGGATTCTCTTCGTTTGCAAATGCTATTTGCAAATGCAAAGGCAGAGTGATCCTGTCTGGTATGGGGAAAAGCGGTCACATCGCAAGAAAGATCACTGCTACAATGCAAAGTCTCGGGATAAAATCATATCTTATGCATCCGGCCGAAGCACTACATGGGGATCTTGGTATGCTGACGGAAGATGACATCATCATAGCGCTGAGCAACAGTGGCGAAACGGATGAAATCCTTAACCTCATACCTGCGATAAATAAGGTTGGCACAGAATTGATGTGCATCGTGGGAAGAAAAGATTCAACACTTGAAAAGAACTCAAGCATGGCACTAATTCTACCGCCCATAGAAGAAGCATACCTTGGCTCACTGGTTCCCACAAGCAGTACTACAGCCATGTTAGCATTGGGTGATGCTCTTGCAATTGCCGTCGCCAAAGAAAGAGGATTCGAAGCAAAAGAGTTTAGCGTATTCCATCCGAAAGGGACTCTCGGAAAAAAGATGACTCTCAAGATCGAAGGAATGATGATTAAGGGAGAGGAGAATTCCACCGTGTTATCTGGTTCGACAGTAAGGGATGCAGTTCTGGAAATGTGCAATAAACCAATCGGCGGCACCAACATTATCGATTCCAATGGCCGGCTTTTAGGAATTTTTACCGATGGAGATTTAAGGAGACTATTCCGGAATAACCACGGAGGAGCCATGGACTTCGTCATAGATGATGTCATGACCGTTGAACCGGTATGCCTGAGCCCCGAGGTTCTTGTATATGATTCGATAGCCATGATGAGGGAGAAGAATTTATCACTGTTCCCGGTGGTTGATAACGATAGAAAACTGTTAGGAACAATAAGGTTAATGGATGTCACAAAAAGCGGATTGATGGGGGACTGAAATGGTCATAAAAATGTTGGCTATGGACGTAGATGGTACACTGACCGATGGTAAAATACACATGGGTGCAGATGGGGAGGTATTCAAATCCTTTGACGTAAGGGATGGGTATGGAATCAAACATATATGTGGGAAATATGGAATAATTACAGCAATAGTCACTGCAAGAAGCTCAAGGATAGTCGAAATCCGTTCTAAAGAGCTCGGAATTCTAGAAATACATCAAGGTGTCATTGATAAAAAGAGTAAACTGATTGAATTATCTCATAAATATGGGTTCACTTCCAATCAGATTGCGTACATCGGAGACGACATAAATGACTTACCTGCACTTCAGTTCTCGGGTATGAGTTTTGCACCTAAAAATGCCCACCCCTCCGTAGCCGGCAAAGTCGACTATGTTTTGAACTCAGATGGGGGCAGTGGAGCAGTCAGAGAGTGTATAGACATCATTGTTAGCAAAATATAAGGGGCATAATATGAAAATAATAGGTGTTATTCCTTCCAGGTATGAATCCTCTAGATTTCCCGGCAAACCTCTTGCGGATATATGCGGGAAGCCTATGGTGTGGTGGGTTTACAATCAAGCGATAAAAGTAAGTCAGTTCGATGAAATATACGTAGCTACCGATGATGAACGAATATTAAATTGCTGCAAAGAATTCAGCATACCATGTTTATTAACCTCGAAAGAGCACGTAAATGGAACAGAAAGAGTAGCAGAAGTCGCAGACATAACTGATGCTGACATATACATAACGTTGCAAGGCGACGAACCATTAATGGAATCATTCAATATTGAAAAAATAATCAATCTGATGATGTCGGACTCAAATATCCAATGTGCCACCCTTAAGACGGCGTACCATGACCCAGTGGATGTGATCAATTGCACGACACCGAAGGTAGTATCAGATCTTCAGGGAAATGTGATGTTATTTACCCGTTTCCCCGTACCCTACCCCAAGGCTTCCTTAAATTATAAGATTTTTAAGCCTATGGGGTTGTACGGTTTTAGAAGGAGTGCACTGCTTTCGTATAGTGGACTGGAAATGGGACCGATTGAAAAAGCGGAAGACATTGAGTTGTTACGTTTTATTGAAAATGGAATAAAGATTAGAATAGAAGAAACCCAGTCTCAAACCGTAGCAGTTGATACGCCAAAGGACCTTCAGAGAGTGCGTGATATTTTAACCCGATCCGGCCCATAAGCTACACCCTCATCATCATATATTCTCGGTTACCGCCTGGCGAGAAAGTATACCTTATTTACTTGACAAAAACGAGCGTTATTTCCTGGATATTTTCCGATTTGTTTATAGCTTACGCTGGAAAACCTCCACACCGCAATCCGCCGTGACGCTGTGAAATCCCAATTTACTTCGACGGCAGAATCCGTATAATGACGTTTTCGGGCTTGGCACTCGGCTGTCTTCGCAATTTTTAGAGGCGGACTGTGCCGCAAAAGGGAACGCGACAGGAAACTCCGTACCTTACACCCCGTATCGGCATCGCGGTGTCGGATTCAAACGTCGGCGGACGGAGTCACGCCGACGGATCGAGTCTGAAATATCTTTTGTTTTTCAGAATCGAGTGAATCACAGACATCATCTTGTGCGATGCCGATACGAGCGCCTTTTTTACTCCCATTTCTTTGACTTTATGCTTGTAGAAACGGGCCACCATCGAATCGCAGTTCCGTACGTGGAATTCGGTTACGCGTTCCATAATCGTGCACATCATTTTGACTCCCGTTTTCGTCAGACGGCCGTGTTTTACGGTTTCGCCGGAATTATTGACTTTGGGACCATTCCGAAATACGAACAGAATTTTTCCGAGTCTTCGAAACGGTTTATATCGACGATCATAGACAATATCTGAACCGCAGTCTGCCTTCCTATTCCGGGGATTTCCGCAAGCGGTTCCACATTTTCGTCGTTCGGAAGTCTGGATTCGACTTCGTTTTTCACCGAATCCCGTTCGTGAAAAAGATCTTCCAGCGTTTTCATCCGCTTCGTCAGCGTGAAATCGGAAGAGTATGTTTCCGCAACGAATTTTCTTGCTTTCTGTGTCTGGAAGTTGCTGAATTCATCCGGAAGTGCCAGACCGTTTCTCGCCATGTGGGATTTGATTCTTCTAGTTTCGTGCTTATTTTTACCGAATTTTCTTCTCTGTATTTGCAGACGTCTTTGAGTTCGCACTGTTCCTTCGTCGGCATGAAAGACGTGCTGAGTCCGATTTCTCCCGTTTTCCACAATCTCAGCATTCTGGTGATGTGAAAAGCATCTTTTTTATCGGTTTTGCTGTCTGAATCAGCAATTATCTTCAGACTTTGGGCGTGCACTACATAGGTTTCAACGCCTCTGCCGGAAAAGAATCTGAACGGCTGATACGCGTACGTTCCCCAGATTCCATCATCACACAGAATCCGTCCTTATCGCCGAATGTCTGAAGTTCGTCCAGCCCCCAATTTTCGGCCCTTTTCACGTATCCTCTTTCGAATATCGTCTTGCCCGTGCCCGAAAGCACACAGGCGGTTATGCGGGTCTTATTTACGTCGAGTCCTATGTATCTCATGCGGCATCCGCTACTGTGTTCAGCATTGAACGGGTGTCCGCGCTCTTATCGCTTTCACCTGTCAGCTTCCATGCCGCTCATTTTTGTTACTGGTCTTTTGTAAATCATTAACTACACAGTTGACTATTGCTAATTCATAACTGTAGATAGTCGGACATACCATCCACGATTTGTAGGTATGACTATCACGAATAGATACAAACACTCTATCCGAAACCGTTGTTCAGCTACTACAGATAGTATATTTATCTTAACTGACATTGGGCGCATATATTGGGGTGAACCCATCAATAACAGTCTGCACATTTTAAGTCCAGAAGGGCCATACGCAAATGAAACAACGGCAACCTTAAGATGGCCTATTGAATATTTAACGAACGGAAAATCCCAAGTTAAAACGGTGACTGTGGAGGTTGATGTAGAATATGGGGAGTTCTTGTCGTACGATATATCTGATCATCTAATTTTTGCGCTACTTCCATTTGCTTTGAAAAATGAGTACGATATCTATTCCGATATTCCGGCATCGGAGGATTTTCTTTATAAGATAAATAATATTTTTCTATCGGCATATTACAAAAAAAATCCAAAACGCAATAAAATAAGAATCGTAGCAGACACAGTTCAGCCTTTAAGCAATTCAACTGATTTTGTTGGTACAGGTGTATCAGGTGGGGTAGATTCATATGCGACAATCATTAGTAATACGCCCCCCAGATTGGATACGAGAATTTATTCAAAACACAGTCTGACGCATATTGTTTTCTTCGACATCGAAAACCTGAGGGGGGCAGATGAATATCCGCCCATTCCAAAAACAATTGCTCATCGTCGCCATCTGCCATTGGTACAAATTAACACCGACATTAAGAAAGTCGCTACAAATTCTGGAACCCGTTCTCTTCTTCATTTTTTTATTTTTGCAATTCTTTCTTTGAGAAAGGCTTGGCGCAAATATTATTTTGCATCCGCGTACTACATAGACGATTTTGAAACATCGACCTTCTGTTCTAATTCTCTATATCCCGACAAGATAGAATTGTTATTATCGATATTGTTCAAGTATGAGGGTTTTGATTTATACATAGACGGAATCACTCTGACCAGGGTAGATAAGATAGCAATTGTTGCAAATGGGGAACATGATTGCCTAAACCCATGTTTAATTACCTATCCAAATTGTGGTTGGTGTTCTAAGTGTATACGCACGTTGCTTTCTGCAGATGCAGCGGGTTTGTTGCAAAATTTAAATGACGTATTTGATGTAAAGGATTATACTGCAAATCGTAGTTTAATTCACGGATATCTATACAATAACAGTGACGAAATTTTTTTAAAACCAGTATATGAACGAATGTCAGACAATATCGATTCAACAGATTTATCGGTCAAAGATTACAATACGCTCATATCTAAGGCTATAGAGAAAGGTAGCAGAGGCGCAGTCCAATACAGGGGCCTTATGCATTTCAAGAATCAAGAATATGCGGACGCTCGTAAAGATTTCATTTATGCTCTCGAAAGAGGCTCTAACAACTATAGTGTAGCACGCAGACTTGGAATCTTATACAGAGATGGAAGGGGCGGAAGTGTAGATTATGAAGAAGCTGCGAAATACATGAGAATGGCGTCAGATCACAATATTAGATTTGCGAAGATTGATTTAGCAAATATCCTTTTGAAAATTGGCGACCCGTCATCGCTTTCTGAAATGAGAGAACTATTGCATGAAGCATCTAATGAGGGTAAGGCATCTGCGGACGGATTAATCGGCCGCATGTATCGTAATGGTAAAGGGGTAGAAAAAAATCTCGATACAGCGATAGATTGGATGCGCAAAGCCGCAGACAAAAATGTGAAGTGGGCTCAGTATGAACTTTTCGATATGCTATGGAACAGTGGCGGACCCGAAGATCTCATCGAGATGAAAAAAATAGCT